>ERZ780157.112-NODE-112-length-113747-cov-18.219206_pt1 | contig 113747 bp, 100 predicted proteins | sample MGYA00511169_ERZ780157 | MGnify/ENA primary metagenome ERZ780157 (study PRJEB29588, sample SAMEA1965149) | human gut metagenome | biome: human gut; feature: human-associated habitat; material: faeces | place: Denmark | collected 2008/2010 ...
GAGATTTATTTTCTCAAACACGCTCGCTAGCTCGCTATCGTTTCGAAAACAAATCTCCCAAGAACTTCGTCGTGAAGCAAAGAATAACAAGCAGGATTGCTTGCTTGCATCATTGGCTAGTAAACGAGCACCCTCCATTTTTTGATACTCAATCAAAAAATGGAGTCCTTGAGGCAGGATGCTCTGTGGGTACGCCTATGCTCGCAATGACGCAACGAAATACGTCTAAAGTAAAACGGTGCAATAAAAACGTAAAGAATCGTTCACCGTTCACTGTTCACTCTTCACTAATTAATGAAACGGTCTTTTCACGCTTCACTCCTCACTTTTCACCTCTCAAAAAGCCCGCTTTTACAATGGCAGAGGTACTAATCACCCTCGGCATCATCGGAATTATTGCCGCTATGACTCTTCCAACTGTAATAAATAATGCAAGGAATAAAGAGTTAGAGGCCAGATTTAAGCAAGCATACTCACTTGTTTATCAGGCCGTTCTTTTAATGGGAAATGATGACCCGCAGCTATGGCAGACTTATTGCAGCGGAGGTACAAGAGATAACGCACAATTTTTTATAAAAGACTTTTCTAAATATTTTCAGGTTGTAACAAAATTTGATAATAAGACGACATCAAAACGTGATTTGCGTTTGCTTGGTTATAAGCAGGAATATTTTTATAGTGTTGAAAAGGGCAGGAAAAAGTTTAACCCTGATAGTTATAATGACGGCGCATTTGCTGCGAAAAACGGCATGATTATTTTTAACAGCGGCTGCTGGTGGGGGTATAGTTTGGATTTTGTAGTTGATACAAACGGGCACAAGGGCCCTAACAAATTTGGCTATGATGTTTTTTATTTTCAGATTGCCCAAAATAATCAGTTACTCCCGTCAAGTATTAACAGTTCTTTCCAGTCAGCACATTCAGAAGGTGCGGGGTGCTGCTCTTTTACCGGAACTACAGACGGAAGTCTATGTGACAGTTCGGATGGCGGCTATGGCGGTGGAAGTTGGTCTGACAATGGTACTGCTTGTTCAAAATTTGCATTGATGGACAGATTCCCTGGGGATGAGGGCAAGCCTTACTGGAAAAATCTTCCGCAGCCATAAGATATCGGAGATTTTATTTTTGTTCTGAAATTTTCGGATTACAAAAAAGACCGCTGAAACAAGAGCGGTCTTTTTGTACATATTGATTTTGAGAATTATTTCAAGTGTTGATTAAAATGCATTTGCCGGTTTTTTCTGAGCTGTTGCACCGGGAATTGACTGCCAGTTTGCAGCCATTATTTTCTTGAAGGACTTCAATGCTGTGTCTTCAAGTTCGCCAAGCTCTTCTGCTTCCATAATAAGTTCTCTCAAAGGAAGCAATGCGCGCTGGTCACGAAGTACGCCGAGTGCTGCTGCTGCGCCTGCTCTCACAAGTTCATTTTCGTTACGGTTCTTCATAACGTCAATTAATGCCGGAACAGCTTTTGTATCGTTAAGTTTTCCAAGAGAAGTTACTGCGTAAATTCTTACGTTAACCCATTCGTCATACAACATATTAATTACTTTATCAACAGCTTTTTTGTTGCCTATTTCGCCCAATGCTCTTGTTGCATCACAGCGTACATTAACTTTTTCATGGTCAAGTGATTCAATCAAAGCATCAGTTGCAACATCACCGATTTCAATTAAAGCGTCAGTTGCAGTGATACAAACTTGCGGGTTTTCATCATTCAAAGCTTCAACAAGCGGTTCAACAACGATTGCTCCGCCCAAGCGGCCGAGTGCGCGTGCTGCACGAACTCGAACGTCAACGTTTCTGTCTTCGCGCAAGGATTCAATTAAGTGAGTTGTTGCTTTGCAGTCGCCAAGTTCGCCCAATGCTCTTGCTGCATATAATCTTACGGAACCATTTTTGTCATGTTTCAAAACTTCGATTAAAGGTTCAACAGCTTTTGAGTCGCCCATTTCGCCTAAAACGCGAGCGGCATTATATCTTACTTTTTCCGAATTGCTTGTTCTTAAATCCATCAACAATTCATCAAAAGATTTTTTAACCTGTTTTTTCTTGCTGTTCACACTAATTGTCATCATTTTCCTCCGACACTACAAAAATATTCTACACACTTATATTTCTATAAAGAATTTTGATAGAATATTATTGCCTTTTTACCTACTTTTAATTAATAATTATTTACAATTTAATCTTTTACTGTCGATTTGTGAGATTTAATAAAGGGTAACACTCACACTTTATACTTATAATATAAACTATTTTTTAAAATCTGTCATGTGGTTGTTAGGATAATATTTCAAATTTAACGATTGTTTTTTTAATAATTGATGAAATTCAATTATAGTAGTGCTAAATTTGTAATAAATTTTAACACATACTACTCACTACAGATAGTAATAATAAACTCGGTACCATGACCAACTTCACTGTTTACAATAATTTTGCCTTTATGTTTTTCAATTATCTTCGCAGAAATTGCCAATCCTAATCCTGTTCCGACTCCTACTCCTTTTGTAGTATATCCGGCTGTAAAAATTTTGTTTATTTCGGATTTTTTTATGCCTTTTCCAGTGTCTTTTATAGACACAGTCAAAGTTTTCGGGGTATAAGAAGTCGAAATTGTTATCTTTCCATGCCCTTCTATTGCCTGGCACGCATTGATTAAAACATTGGTGAATACTTGGTTTAGCATATTCGGATAGCACTTTATGAGAGGCAGGTCACTGTAATGCTTTTCGATTTCGATTCTGTTCTTTGTTTCGTGGCGAATCAGGTCCAGCGTTAAATCCAGCTCTTTATTGATATCTGCTTCCTGAAGTTCTGCTTCATCAAGGCGGACGAATTTTTTGAGTGAAGTTACCATGTGGCTGATTCGTTGAATTGCTTCACGGTCTACTTCATTGATATCAGCAAGAATTAAGGAAATTTCTTCATCTTTAATTTTCGGAAGGAATTTTGCAAGGATTGCATTATTTGATTTAATTGAGGCAATGGGCGTATTAATCTCATGCGCAACGCCGGCAACAAGCTGGCCGAGAGAGGCCATTTTTTCCGAATTTATAAGATGAAGCTGGGTTTCTTTTAATTCTTTGAGGGTGTTTTGCAGCTGGTGAACTGTTTGGACGTTTTTGTTGTAAAGTTCTGCTCTGATAATTGCGTTTCCGAGCTGGGAGGAGATTGCTTCGAGGATTTCGAGTTCTTCGCTCAATTCACGCCTTTGATAACTCAGCAAAACTATTGCCCCGATTAGCTTTTGCATATGAAATACAGGAACGGCAATTCTCATAACCGGCTGCTTAAAAGCGGGGGCTTCCTTGTATTCTTTCAAGGAGTGCTGGGTTGAAATCCGGCCTGAGAGAATAGTTTCAGCCGTGTCTTCTTCAAAGGTGAAGTTTGTTTTTAAGTCGGCATGTTTTTTCGGAAAAACCTCTTCAACACAAAATGCTCCGTTATTATATGACGCGTAATAGGCTTTAAAAGTTCCGAACATAACAGATAATTCTTTGAGGGCAGAGCTAAGGATTACGGACAAATCCATTGAACCCCTGATGATGTTGGAAACTTTGTTTATGAGAGCGATTCGGATGGCTTGAGCCTGGGCTTTTTGTTTAATTTTCATCAGGTCATTGTTTTGATTTTCAAGATATATTACGCGTTCTTTTAGTTTTTTATTTAAGTTTTCGGAAGAATTTAATTCTGTTTCAGCGCTGATGTCGGAGAAAAACATCAGAGTGTATTTCCATTTTCTAACGGAATACAAATCAAAGTATTGAAGTCTGCCGCTGTCATTCTGGTAGGAAATTCTTGCGGAAAAATCTTCTTTAGACATCATTGCATTATAGATGGGAGAATAGTTTTCGGGATTTTCTGTTTCAAGCGGGCAAATGTCAAAGTTTGCGTTATGCGAAAACTTTTTGATATCCGAAAATTCGGGAAACCATCTTTTGAAGGTGTTATTTTTGTAAACAGCTTCCTTATTGTGATTTGTGATGATAACCGCATCCCTAAAACGGTTAAAAATAGCAAACTTTTTCATGCTTTCATTATAATAAATATTTGCTTCATAAGCAATTTGTTAATTAGACAGAATAAAAAAATCCCGTCTTTATGGCGGGATTTTTTATTTATTTTATAAAGATTACTTTTTTTGTATATCTTTAACTTTTTTATCGGCTTTTTCCGGTTGATTTCCTTGATTTTGTCCTTGGGGAGCATTGAACATTTTTTGGATTTCTCCTTGGACTTTGTCCGGATTGTAAGCTTCGTCAACATATTCAATAGTTGCATTCTTTTTAAGTGATTCAACCAAATCGTCAACCATTTCAACTTGTTTTTGATTTGTGATGTAATCTTTGATATCGTTTTGAACTTTTTCAAACGGTTCCTGACCGGCTTCTTTTCTGTCTGTAACAAAGATAATGTGATAACCGTAAGGTGTTGTAACGATATCTGAAATAGAATTTGGTTTGAGAGCAAAAGCTGCTTTTTCGAATTCCGGAACCATCTTTCCTTTCGGGAAGAAACCTAATTCGCCTCCGTTAACTGCTGTTCCCGGATCTTCTGATTTTTCTTTTGCGATTTTAGCAAATTTGGAAGGGTCTTTCTTAACTTCAGCGAGAATGGCTTCTGCTTTTGCGCGTTTTTCTTTAATTCTTTCTTCTACTTTTGCATTAAGTTCAGCTTCGCTTAATTCCTTGCCTTCATTTTCAGCTTTAATGATTTCTGCTAAATCGGCTTTGTTTGCAGCAACAAGAATATGAGAAGCTTTTACCTGTTCAGGATGTTTAAATCTTGAGATGTTTTCGTTATAGAATTTTTTTGCATCCGCATCTGATACTTTTACTTCTCCGAGAGATTCTGCAAGTTTTTTAATTTTAACCTGCTCTGCTACATCTTTTTTGAAATCAGATGATGAGATTCCGTTTTGTTTTAAAATAGTATCAAGCTGTTCTTTTGAACCTACTTTTTGAATGATGTCTTTAATTGCAGCTTCTGTATCTTTTGCTGTAACTTTAATTCCACGTTTTTCAATTTCACCATCTAAAAGTGATTTAACTATTAATTCATTAATAATTCTAACTTTCATCAGGTTGATGATGAAATCATTTTTGCCATTATTCAAATCAACTCCCATCTGGGCAAACATTGAATTGTGCATAGCTTTGTCCATTTTTTCGTCAAACTGGCCTTGAGTGATTTTACGGTCATTAACTTTGATAATCGCATTACCGGATTTCAAACCGCAGCCTGTGAAAAGAATTGCTGAGGCTGCTAATGTGACTAAGAGTTTTTTTCCCTTCATAATGTCTCTCTTTCTTTTAATATGTAAATTCATGACTTATTTTATGAATATAATAAAACAAATCTGTCAAAATGTTAAATACTTCATCAAAATTCATATATGCATTATTTAAAAGCAAAATGGAATTACCTTCCTGGCATGACTTCGGGGCAATTGTAAATTTTATTTTCTTCAATATATTAGATGGCAAACATTTTTGAATAATTTTCCACTCCGGCTCCAAAAACGGCATGTAAATTCTTATGTTGTCCGGAGTTTCGCGGATTAAGGAAATTCCGACATCGGTTGCGGAAAGTCTCAGGCGTATAAGTTTTATTAAATTTTCAACACTTTGCGGCGGTTTCGAAAAACGATCTTTCCATTCTTCTGTGATGTAATCCAGTTCTACATCATTTTTAACATCTGCAAGACGTTTATATTCAATCATTTTTTGTTCGGCAGAGCCAACCCACTCATCAGGGATAAATGCAGTAACATTGATATCGACAATTGCAGGATTATTTTTGTTAACGGTTTCGCCCTGGAGTTCGCGGACTGTTTCATCCAGAAGCTGGCAATATGTGTCGAAACCGACGTTTATCATATGCCCGTGCTGTTTTGTGCCTAAAATATTACCGACGCCACGGATTTCGACATCACGCATGGCGATTTGATATCCGCTTCCGAGGGTCGTGAATTCTTTTATGGCTTTCAGGCGCTGAAAAGCCTCTTTTGTAATTTCCTTGCTTTTTTTGTAGAAACAATAGCAGTAAGCCTGTCTTTGCGAACGCCCGACGCGGCCGCGAAGCTGGTAAAGCTGGGCAAGTCCGAAGCGGTCGGCGTCATGAATTATCATGGTGTTTGCGTTTGGAATGTCAATGCCGTTTTCGATAATCGTTGTTGCTAAAAGTATGTCGTACTCGTGATTTGCAAAGTCGACGATAACTTTTTCAAGAGTTTTTTCATCCATCTGCCCGTGTCCGATTGCTATGCGTGCGTTTGGTACAAGCTGCTGTAGTTGGAATTTAAATTCTTCAATAGTTTCAACGCGGTTGTAAAGATAAAAAACCTGCCCTTCGCGGTCAAGTTCGTGGATAATTGCGTTTTTCACCATGTTGTCGTTCCAGACGCCGACGTAAGTTTTAATAGGCATGCGGTTTTTGGGCGGCGTGTTGATAATCGACATGTCTTTAATTCCGGAAAGCGACATGTAAAGCGTTCTTGGAATCGGCGTTGCCGACATTGTAATAATATCAATATTTTCGCGGAAAGCTTTAAGTTTTTCCTTGTGTTTCACGCCAAATCTGTGTTCTTCATCAATTACGAGAAGCCCGAGGTCTTTGAAAACAATTCCTTCCTGCAAAAGCCTGTGGGTGCCTATTACAACATCGCATTCACCAAGCGCAAGCTTTTTAATTGTTTCTTTCTGCTCTTTTGCAGTTCGGAAACGTGAAAGAAGTTCGACATTTACGCCAAATGGTTTAAACCGTTCGCTGATGGTTTGAAAATGCTGGAGCGCCAGAATTGTTGTTGGAACAATCACGGCAACCTGTTTTCCGGAAGTTACAGCCTTGAAAATCGCGCGCATTGCAACTTCTGTTTTGCCAAACCCCACATCCCCGCAGATAAGCCTGTCCATCGGTTCGCTGCTTTCCATATCCGCTTTTACGTCGGTAATCGCTTTCATCTGGTCGGGAGTTTCCGTGTATTCAAAAGCCTCTTCCATTTCGACCTGCCAGTTTGTATCAGGAAGAAAAGCTATTCCCTGCTGCATTTTGCGTCTTGCGTAAAGCCGCAGTAAATCATAAGCGACCTGCTCAACTTCTTTTTTCACGCGGGCTTTTGTGTTTTCCCAATCTTTGCCGCCCATGCGCGAAAGCTTTGGTTTTATTGCGCCAGAACCGCGGTATCTGACAAGAAGGTTAATCTGTTCTGCAGGGATATGAAGGCGGTCTTTTGCAGCGTATTCGATTGTCAGATAATCTTTTAACTGGCCGTCAATTTCCTGCTGGCTTAAACCGCGGTAAATTCCGACACCATGAATGCTGTGAACAACGTATTCGCCCTCTTTTATGTCGTTAATATTTTCGATATATTCGGGTTTTTCTTTGTAGTAGGATTTCCGCGCCGCCGTAACCTCTTTTGAGCGCTTGTTAAAAAGTTCGCGGTCGGTGAAGATGATTGTCTTGAAATCCTCCAGAATTCCGCCATGAGAAGTTATGCTTTCTGTAAAAGTTATGAGTTTAAAAACTTCACGTTCTTTCAGAATTTCTTTTACGCGTTCTTTGTAGTCGGTTGCAATGACGATATTGTAATTTGAGTTGTCGTTTATAAACTTTGCAATTTCATCGAGATGTGCCTCGAAGTTCTTAAGTGGAAGCGTGTTAAATTCAACAATTTCGTCCATTTCATCGTCAAGAAAATTGTTAAATCCTATTTTGACAAATCCCGCAAGTTTTTGGATGAAGCCTTCAAAAGTTACGTGGTTTCTGTCTTTCAACTCATAATGAAGCCCGAGTTTCAGGTTTTCTGCAATCTGGCGCTCGTAACCCTCGTCAAAACTTTCGAATTTTGAGTAAACCTCGGCGGTTTCATCTGTGATAACAAGATAATCTTTGAAATAATCCAGCGCGCTTACTAAATTTTCGTTGAAATAACTCTGATAAACGTCAATTCCTTCAAAATACCCTTCCTCCTGCAATTGTTCGGAAAGCTCCGGGGAAAGTTTTTTGAAATCGTTAATTCCCTCATCAGAGTTTTTGTCTTGTATCGTTCCGATGTCTCTACGTGCGTAGCACACAAATTTATGAAAAGGCAGGATTTCAAATTCTTTGATTTTTTCGATTGATTTTTGGGTTTCGTTGTCAAAATACCGCAAATCCACGATTTCATCGCCCCAAAGTTCTATTCTTACGGGTTTTTTGTCAAGCGAGTAAATATCAATTATGTCGCCGCGGATTGAAAATTCACCGATGTCGCTTACCATGGTCGAGCGCTTATAACCGAGATTTACAAGAGTTTCGCCTGTTTGTTTAATATTGATTTCGTCGCCGACCTTTAGTTTTATGGAATTTTCCTCAAAAAATCTCTCATCAGGAAATTTTTCAAGCATAACCTTAACCGGCGCAATTACAATTTCAGGTTTTTCGCGCAGAATTCTGATTTGTTCGGCGTATTCGTAACCGTTCGGGGCAATGGTTTCATACATCGAAATATTCTGGAACGGCAGAATTTTCGCCTCAATGTCGAACGCCCGCCGCAAATCGTTTTGATATTTCAGCGCGTTTTGCTCGGTTGATGTTATAAAAAGAACTTTTTTCTTAGAAATCTTCGCGGCCTGTTTAAGCAAAAACAGTCTCAAAATTGCAATTAAGCCGGTCACGGCAAAAGAATACCCCGATTTCACAAGGTATTGAAACTGTGAATAATTTTCGTTATCAAGATTATTAATATTTATCACAAAAACAGTTTATATTAGATTTGAGGGGATGTAAAGGGTTGTCGAAGGTGAGGGGATTGGTGTTGGAAAAAGTGATGAGTGAGCGGTGATGAGTGAGCAGTTCGTTACGGATGGGGTGGGATGGGCTGAAAAGTGAGAAGTGAAAGGTGAAAAGACCGTTACGGTCTTTGATAATGCGTTAAGGCGCCGGGGAATTAAGTTATTTAAAATGGATATTAGTAAAATTCTATGATTATAGCATTAACGAAATGGACTTTTCACTTCTCACTTTTCACCTTTCACTAATTAAACCTTTCACTTCTTTCAATGGCCAGGCTAGTTGAGCTCCTTTTCCACAATCGGCGGAATCGGTGAAGAAATAAGCATTGTCATATATTTATCGTTTTCGTTTTTGACTGTTTGGGCAAGCTTTACAATTTCATCATTGTTTTTGAAGAAATACTTTATCGCATATTTAAACTCGGTAATTCCTTTAACCGGATTTTTTTCATATTTGTAAACATTGTAGGTGAAAAAGTTCTGTCCGTTTTCCTGACCGTTTTCAAGATAACTTATTACTGCCTGGTCTGTTTTATTGTTTTTGACAAACTTTAAAAGTACGCAGTTTTCGGCTTTTTCAATATCTTTGTCAATTTCTTCCGCGTATTTAATCGGATCTTTTTCTTCAGGAATATGATAAACGCCTATCATTTTTGTCCAATGGTCATGGCTTTCGCCTTTTGGAAAGTATTCGTTTAAAGCGTTCGGAACATTCAGTGATTGAGCCGTGGCTTTCAATACAAAATCCTGATTATCAAATTTGACTTCGTTCGCGCCTGCTGCATATGCGCAAGCAAGCGAGATTAAAAGTGTCAAAGAAATAACATTTAAAATATTTTTAAGCATGATTTTTTTCCTTTACTGATTTAATTAAACCATATCAAGGGTTTGAAAAAATTAGACATTATAATTATTTAAGGGAGTAAAATTAAATTTGATTTTTTTAAGTTTTAGAGCAGGTGTTTTCAAAAAAATTAACAAAAGTGATAATTTTTAGAAAGACGGGGCATAATATTTATATAGTTTTTAGAAGGAGATTTTATGGAAGATGCTTTGCCCAAAAATGCGACAGAAACAGACAGAGCATTAAAAGCGAAACGCATGAAGGTTTTTATCACATTTGCGGCAGGCATGGCCGGACTTTTATTCGGGCTTGATATCGGTGTAATATCAGGAGCTTTGCCTTTTATCACAACGCATTTTGAACTCTCAAGCAGGCTTCAGGAATGGGTTGTATCAACAATGATGCTCGGTGCTGCACTTGGTGCAATTTCAACAGGATGGATTTCATATAAACTCGGGCGCAAAACCAGTCTTATGGCAGGTGCAGCGTTGTTTGTACTTGGGTCAGTTGGTTCTGCTGCGGCGCCTAATGTTGCAATCCTTTTGATTTCAAGAATTTTGCTCGGATTTGCTGTCGGAATTGCGTCTTATGTTGCGCCTTTGTACCTTTCCGAAATGGCTGAAAAAGAAGACCGCGGAAAACTTATCTCAATGTATCAGATGATGGTTACAATCGGGATTTTGGTTGCCTTTATTTCCGATACGATTTTTAGTTATGGCGGCCATTGGAGGTTGATGCTCGGAGTAATTTCTGTTCCGGCAGTGCTTTTGATGGCGGCTGTTTTTGGTCTGCCTGACAGCCCGAGATGGCTTGCTTCAAAAGGAAAATTTGAAAAAGCCAAAGAAATCTTGAGAATGCTCAACACAACTGACGCGAAAGCGGACAGTGAATTAAACGAAATTCACGAAAGCCTTAAAGTTAAGCAGGAAGGCTGGAGTTTATTTAAAGAAAATAAAAACGTACGGCGTGCTGTTTATCTCGGAATGCTATTGCAGGCAATGCAGCAGTTTACGGGTATGAACGTAATTTTATATTATGCTCCGCAGATATTTAAACACGCCGGTTTTGCGAACACTGAACAGCAGATGATTGCAACAGTCATTTGCGGTGCAACGAATGTTCTGGCGACCCTGATTGCTATGAAAACAGTTGACAAACAGGGAAGAAAACCTGTTTTGAAAATAGGATTTGCAGGGATTGCGCTTGGAACGTTTTTGCTTGGTGTTTGTTTATATATGATTAATGCAGGGTTCAGCGCTCTTTGGATTTCGATTTTCGCCATTTTGATGACGTTATTTACTATCGCAAGTTTTGCTATGAGCGCAGGGCCTGTCGTATGGATTTTGTGTTCCGAAATTCAACCTCTCAAAAGCCGTGATTTCGGCGTAGCTTGTTCTACAACTACAAACTGGGTTGTAAATATGATTATCGGCGCAACTTTCCTGACATTAATCAACACCTTCGGGATTGCCGTAACCTTCTGGATTTACACAGGTTTGAACATCCTGTTCGTTGTTCTTACTGTATTGTTGATTCCGGAAACCAAAGGTATTTCACTTGAAAACATCGAGAAGAACCTTATGGAAGGGAAACGGCTTCGCGATATCGGAGTTTAGCCAAAAAGGAGGTTAAAAAACCGGGCTGCACAAATGAATAGTTTTTTATCCGCCGCGACGACTTAGTGCCGTCGCGGTGTTGTTTGTATAATTTTAATTCTCAAAGTATTTGCTCATAAATTCCATGATAACATTTTTCATTTTATTTGCACCGTTTTTGACATTTTGAGGGTCGTGAATGTCTTCCATAACCTCAAGATAATCTTCTTTATAAATATCTTCCATATTGTCGCCAAAAACTATGCCTTCTTTTGCGTAGTCTGAATCAAAGTAGTCTTTGTTAACTACAAATTCTTCTTTGGGTTTACGCGCTATTTCTGATACGAGTTTTGCAATATAAGAGAAAATCGGCAGTGTTTTATCTTTGAGTTCTACTTCAAGGTCATTAACGTATAAAACATTATCTTTAAATTCTCCGTCATCGTCTTCTATAATATCATCTGTCAGATAAATATTTAAAAAATTTGAGTTAATAGGATTTATATAGTCAGCATAGGGTAAATGGGAGTTTTTCAAAGCCTTTTTAAATTCACTCAAATGTTTTCCGTTAAAATCATCAGTAAGCTGGATGTTTAAAGTATGCCCTTCCTGCTTTTGATATAAAGGATAATACGCATCGTCCTCCTCTTCTTCCTGAGTCTGGCTTTCGTAATCAAATTCATCTTCGCTGCTGCTTTGTAAAATCCTGAAAGCCTCATCGTTAAATGAAGCGTTACAGTAACCGATATTTTTTATTCCTGTAAAGTTTATATTCATAAATTTTCTCCATTCTTATTAAGTCGGGAAATTTATTTTTTTGCCTTTAATCTGTTAAAATGTAAAATTTTTTAATAAAAGTTATTATTCAGGGCTTGACTGAGAGCAGCTATCAAATTGTAAAATATGATTGTAGTAAAATATAAATTGTATAAAAGGAGAGGCAAAATATGATTTTAGACAAAGTAAATTCCCCCGAAGATTTGAAAAAACTGTCAATTGACGAAATGAATTCTCTTGCCTGTGAGATGAGAGAACTTATAATCAAAAAAGTTAACACCATCGGCGGCCACCTCGGCCCGAATTTGGGAATAGTTGAAGCAACTATTGCAATGCATTATGTGTTTAATTCACCGGTTGATAAAATTGTTTTTGACGTTTCGCACCAGTGCTATCCGCATAAAATTTTGACCGGAAGAAAAGAAGGGTTCACTGACCCGTCGAAATATCTTAAATACACAGGTTATACAGCTCCGGAAGAAAGCGGGCATGACCTTTTCAAAGTCGGCCACACTTCAACTTCTGTAAGCCTTGCCTGCGGCGTTGCAAAGGCTAGAGATTTGAAAGGCGAAAAAGGAAATGTAATTGCTTTAATCGGCGACGGTTCTTTGAGCGGCGGCGAAGCACTTGAAGGTTTGGATAATGCGGCAGATTTAAACAGCAACATTATAATTGTTGTAAATGACAATGAAATGTCAATCGCCGAAAACCACGGCGGACTTTACAAAAACCTTCAGGAACTCCGCGAAACAAACGGAAAATCAGAAAACAACTTCTTCAAAACCCTTGGCTTTGATTATATTTATGTCAATGAAGGAAACAATATTGAAAAACTTATTGAAGGATTTAAACAGGTTAAAGACGCCGCCTGTCCGGTTGTTGTTCATATCAGAACATTAAAAGGCAAAGGGCTTGCAGCAGCGGAACAAAACAAAGAAGCTTTCCACTGGATTCTTCCGGGAGCGCTTGATGAAAAATCCGATGAGTCGTCAGTTTCTGTTGAAGACTACAACTCTGTTACAAAAAACTTCCTTCTTGAAAAAATAAAATCTGACAAAACAGTTATTGCTGTCAATGCCGGAACTCCGGGTGTTTTTGGCTTCACTCCGGACTTTAGGGAAAAACTCGGTGCGAATTATACAGATGTCGGTATTGCAGAAGAACACGCGGTTGCTTATTCTTCCGCACTTGCAAAATCCGGCGCAAAACCTGTTTTACATATTATGAGTTCATTTGTTCAAAGAACTTATGACCAATTATCGCAGGATTTGGCTCTTAACAACTCACCTCTGGCAATGCTTGTTTACTGGGGCGGAATTTCAGGGGCTGACGCAACGCATCTTTGCTCGTTTGACATTTCTTTAATCTCCAATATTCCAAATATTGTTTATTTGGCTCCGACAAATAAAGAAGAATATCTTGCAATGCTTGAACATGCCCTCAACCAAACCGAACATCCTGTCGCAATCAGAGTTCCGAATATTCCTCTTGAATCAACCGGAATTGAAGATAAAACAGATTATTCAATTTTGAACAAGTTCAAGGTTGAACACAAAGGAAGCAAAATCGCGGTTTTAGGGCTTGGTAATTTCTTCAATCTCGCAAAAGAAGTTAAGGAAGAAATCAAAAATAAACTTAACATTGACGCAACTTTGATTAATCCGAAATTTATCACAGGAGTTGACGAAGAACTTCTTGAAAACCTCAAAAATGACCATGATTTGGTAATCACGCTTGAAGACGGAATTTTAAACGGCGGCTTTGGCGAAAAAGTTTCAAGATTTTACGGAAATTCCAGTATGAAAGTTTTGAATTTTGGTGCCAAAAAGGAATTCACTGACCGCGTTCCGCTTGAGGAATTGTATGAACGTTATCATTTGACAAAAGAATTGATAACAAAAGACATTTGCAGCACGCTGGAATTGGCCGCAGTTTAAAATGTTCTTACAAAAATAAAATTCCTGCTTATTAATTTAAGCAGGTTTTTTATTGAAAAACCTGATAGAAACTCTCAAGTAAAATTTTTTATGCTAAAATTTTATCAAGGAGGGTTTTCAAATGTATACTATTAAAGAAGTTGCGGATAAAATGGAAATTTCTGAGCACACACTGCGTTTTTGGGCAAAAAGCGGATTTTTTCCCTTTGTAAAAAGAAACCAAAACAATATAAGAATTTTTTCTGAAAACGACCTTGAATGGGTAAGAATTGTTAAATGCCTTCGCTCTGTCGGAACAGAAAACAAAGCGATTAAACGCTATATTGACTTATGCATAATGGGCGATTCCACAATTCCGGAGCGGTACGGGATTATTCAGGCAACTAAACTTAAAGCGCAGCAGCAGCTTGAGGAACTTACAAAACAACTGGATTTGTTGAATTACAAAGAAAAATTCTACCAAAATCTTATAAAAAACAACCTCAAAGACACCTGGAACCCTATGAACAAAATGGAACAGGAAGATATAGCGGTTTAATACAATAAACAAATATAAAGTATGTTAAAATCTTGTTATCTTCAGTGTTTGATATATAATTTTTTGTATACGGCCGGAGATGAAATATGAGAAAAACAAAATGCCTGCTCCCGCTTGCTATGGGAACATTTGGACTTGGATTGACCGAATTTGTCATGATGGGAATTCTTCCGGATACGGCAAAAACTTTTTCCATTTCAATTCCGGCAGCCGGACACTTTATTTCATTGTACGCACTTGGCGTTGTTTTCGGCTCAATTTTGCTCGTGATTTTTGGCAGAACAAAACCATTAAAAAATATTTTAATAGTTCTTGTTTCTGTTTTCACAGTTGCAAATCTTTTAGCTGCATTTTCTCCAAATTATCTGTCATTATGTGTATTAAGGTTTATTGCAGGATTGCCCCATGGTGCTTTTTTTGGTGTTGGCGCTATTGTTGCAGAAAAACTTGCAGATAATGACAAAGGAAATCAGGCTGTTGCAACAATGGTTTGCGGAATGACAATTGCAAATTTTGTCGGGATACCTTTCGGTACTCTTATTAGCCACAATTTTTCCTGGAGGCTTACGTTTTTGTTAATTGGGCTTTTCGGATTTTTGATACTCTATTATGTTTTAAAACTTATACCGAAAATTAAACCTCTTCATGATACAGGTTTTCGGGGACAATTTAAAATTTTCAAATCTCTTGCTCCATGGCTTTTGATACTTGCTGTAATTATGGGTAATGGAGGAATTTTTTGCTGGTACAGCTACATAAGTCCGCTTTTAGTTAATTTGTCAGGAATTTTGCCTAAATATGTTTCTTTTATTATGATACTTGCAGGCGCCGGCATGTATATCGGAAATATTTTGGGTGGAAAATTGTCAGATAAATATGCTCCTTCACTAGTTGCCGGAATTACGCAACTTGTGGCCTGCATCTCTTTAATAGTAATCTTTTTCTTTGGGAAAAACCCTTTTATATCTATAATTTTAATGATATTTTGCACAGCATGCTTGTTTGCTGTTTCGGCTCCCCAGCAGGTGCTTTTAATTAGAAACTCTAAAGGCGGTGAACTTTTAGGAGCCTCATGCTCACAAATTTCTTTTAATCTCGGGAATGCTCTTGGAGCTTTTATTGGAGGCATACCGATAGCTCATGGTTTAACTTATAATTACACCGCGCTGCCTGGCAGTATTTTCGCATTTATAGGTTTTGCAATTTTGTTCTTTTTTTACAAAAGATATGAAGAGTGTAAATCTTCTTATTAAAATTCATTTTAATTTTTTTGCAGCACACTTTTCGCATATTGGCTCAGCATGAATTGAAATACTGCAATTGCCGAGCTGTTCTTTTATTTTGTCCTCAACTTCGTCACAAATATTGTGGCAGTATTCAATTGTCATATTTTTTTCAAAAAATAAAGTTATTTCAATTTGTTTTTCGGCTCCGACGTTTCTTGCACGTAAATTTTTACAGCCTGAAATTCCGTTGATACTGTTTATAATCCCGCAGATTTTATTAAGTTCTCCAGCAGGCAGAGAACCGTCAAGAAGATTGTTTAATGTAGTTTTCGAAATCTCAAATCCGGCTTTCAAAACAAATAACGCCACAACCAGCGCAATTAAAGGGTCAAGAATTACAAGTCCGGTAATTTTTATCATCACAAGACCTATTAAGACCCCAAGCGATGACCAGATATCTGTTTGAAGATGTTTTCCGTCGGCGTAAAGAGAAACGGAATTTGTTTTCTTCGCAACGTGAAAAAGGTAACTGCTTACAAGAAAATTCGCCAGAACAGCAAATCCCATTACTGCAATTCCCAGATAACTTTCGGTTTCGAGAAAATGTCCTGAAATTAGTTTGCGGGCAGCCTCATAAATTATGAAGATGCCTGCAAAAATAATCAATCCGCCTTCAATAAATCCTGACATATCTTCATATCTTCCATGTCCGAAAGGATGGTCTTTGTCTGCGGGTTCTGAAGACTTCATGACGGCAAAAAATGTCAACACGGACGCAAGAAAATCGCTAAGAGAATGAATAGCTTCAGAAATTATACTTATGCTTCCTGAAATGTTTCCTGCAATGAACTTCAGAACAATTATGACAGCATTGGACGCGATTGAGAATCCTGCTGCAAGTTTCTTTTCTGTTGAACTAATCATAAAAAACATTATGTCATTTTTGGCTAAAAATGTAAAGTAATAATTTTGAATAAATCTGCTAATATACACTAAAAATCTGTTTAAGAAGCTTTTACTGTAAATTTTATAATATTGAACAGGATATATTTTGTAATTTTTCCTTTTTTCTTGATTTTAAATATAGAAAATCCGAATATTTTATATTTTTTAATTTCTGGCAAAAGATTTGAAACATCTATATTATACTTTTTGAAGAATAAAATAGCTTCGCGGCGTGCAAATTTATGATCTTCATTAGCTTTTTGTGAGCGTAAAGTGACAATTGAACCGGCATGCCGCCAGTAATAATAGAAGGTATCAGGAACAGTGACCATTTGGTTAAGATTGTATAAAGCCTTAGGTGTAAAGATTACATCTTCATAAAATGTTCCCTCAGTAAACTTTAAATTGTGTTGTCGTATTTTTTCGGTTTTGTAGATTTTATTCCAAATATAACTTTTTTCAGGAACATCGCATAATTTCACTTTTGTGTTAATATCTTTTGTGGTAATTTCCTGATTTAAATGCAGGTATGTTTTTTGCTTGAATTTGTTTAATCTTATAATTCCTGCAACTGCAATGTCAGCATAATATTTTTTGAGATTGTAAAAGCTGTAGATACAGATATTAGTGAACTTTTTGATTATACAGAATTTAAAGACAGAAGCATTATTATTGAAGAATTATACAGAAAAATAGATAATTTTTCTGTTGAGAAATTATCGCTTTTAATGCGGATTGTAAATCTCCTTGATGCAAAAAATATTAAATAAAAAGCAAGTTGTTTGGAGTTATGGCTTTTTTTAACTTTATAGTTGGCGGCTATATAGATTTCAGCTGTTGCTGAATTTTCACCACTTGAAATTTCTGGAAAATAAGTTATAATAAAAATATAGGGAGCTGATTAAGCTCTTGCGGAACTTAACCAGCTGTCACATCCCTTACATTAGTTCAGCAATTAATGTTAACAAAAGTCCTATTAGCCGTAGGACTTTTTTAATTACTTCCCTCATGTTGAGCCTCCTTTCTGCCCCATTGTTCACATTACAAGGGTGTGTGGCTTTGGGAGGTTCGGGCGTTTCCCTATATTAAATTCTTAATTACTGCAAGTCTCTCAAAACCCTGTCGAGTGCGGCTTTTTGCGAATATTGCCATTCGCGGAAGGTTATCCGGTTAACCTTAAATCCGCAGCGTTCAAGAATTGCCTGTTTTTTCATTGCCGGCATTGAGGAGTGAATTTTATCTTCCACACCGTCAACTTCAACGATAATCTTGTCATCAACAAGCAAATCCGCGCTCAAACCTGCAATTTCAGTACCTGCTACAACTTTGTGGCCGAGTTCGCGGATTTGTGCGGCGATTTCGCGCTCAAGTTCGTTTTTGTAAATATTTTCTTCAATTTCACCTGAAAGCATTGCCTGACGCGTGTTTTGATAATGTTTGATGAAGTTGATGTAATTTCTGAAATGCCCTTCGGGAAGTTCTGTCGGGTCTTTTGAGATGAAATTAATCGTCTTGTATCTTGCGCGCGTAACAGCAACGTTAAAAAGGTTCGGCTTTTGCAGGAAAATAAGACTTTGCGGGAAACTGTTGTTTGCAATCGCCCATGAAATAAGGATTATGTCGCGTTCGTCACCCTGGAATGTGTGTGCGGTACCGATTTCTATTTGATGCTTCTTAATCATGTGGTCTGAAAGCACTTTTGATAAAGAAACTTTCAACTGCTCAACCTGCGCGCGGAACGGTGAAATTATCCCGATGGAAACAGGATTTTCAGGGTTTTTGCGCTCATCTTCGATAACTATTTCATGAACGCGTTTGACAACCGCTTCAATTTCCGGAAGATTTCGGGTCGCGTCGGAGTCAACTTTGCCGTCTTTAACTTCCTCTAACTCAAGAACGATATCATCTTTGCGGTCTTTTTTCATAACACGTATTCTGTCGTTGTAAAACTCGTGGTTTGAATAATTAATTATCGGCGGAAGGCTTCTGAAATGTTCGTCAAGCATGACGGAATTTATCGAATAATAATCCGCCAAATCAAACATTGAATTTGTCCTGAAACGCCAGATTAACTGGTATTTATCCGGAATTCCGTACTGACTCAAGAAGGATTGTTCTTTTGCTTTTTCAAGGAAAGAAAGGTGCGGCAATTGCTTGTCATCGCCGACGATTACGGCGCGTTTTGCGCGGAAAAGTATCGGGAAACAGCTTGCGATATCGCACTGGGAGGCTTCATCAATAATTGCAACGTCAAACATTCCGGGTTTCAAAGGAAGCGAGTCTGAAACCGCGTAAGTCGTCACGCACCAGCAGGGAAAAGCCTCCAGAAGCGGTTTAAAATCTTCTTCTTCAAGAATATTTGTCTGCTGGCGTTTTCTGTTTGAAACGAGAGATTTAGCGTGAACTTTAAGTCTGCGGCGCTTGTTTTCGTCGCGCAAAAGCGCTTTCAAAGCCTCGCGGCGTTTGTTTTTGAGAATGTTCACTGCAAGACGCGGCTGTTTCTTTTTCATCTGCCTGATTTGCTCGGACATTACGTGAAGATTGCCGAGATTTTGAATTTGTTCTTCAACCGTGTTCATATCACAAATTTTTGCGGCAAATTGAAGTTCTTCGGCAAGTTTTGCAAGGTTCTGCATATCCGCGTTGAATTCTTTCAAATCAAGAATTTTTTTGAGGTTTGAAAGTGTTGTGAAGTTCGTGAACTTGCTGAAAATTCCTGATTTTGCGTTGTTTTCCTTTAAAGTTTTGAGAATATTTCTGATTGAGTCAACTTCGTTCTTTTTAAGATTTTTTCTGATGAAAACCGGCGCCGGATGAAGTGCGCTTTCTTCTTGAACTTCAATTGATTTGTCATGCCATGATTTTTCGAGTTTGATAATCTTTTCGCTTTTGTTTTCGGTATCCCAAAGTATGTTGAGATGGTTTTTCATATCATCCGTGTCTGCAAAAAGTGCATCTTCCACATCTTCATCCAATCCGGAATGTTCTGCAATAAGCGCGTTCAACTCGCTGCTCAATGAGCGCTGGTAATTCAAACGTCCTGCACGAAGCGCCATGTGTGATGCGCCGAGTTCGTTCAAACGTTCTGCAACAACATCAACTGCCTTGTCCATGCGCGATGCGACCAGAACGGTTTTTCCGTTTGCAACAAGATGCGCAACAAGATTGACGATTGTCTGCGACTTTCCGGTTCCCGGGGGCCCCTGAACCGCAATAAATTTTGTATTATCAATATTTTTAATAACCTGCTGCTGCGTGTCAGACAATGAAAGCGGAGTTATCGGATAAAATTCTTTCACGCTGTTAATATCTTTTATCGGAACTGATTTTTCCTTGCTTTGTGCGAATTCTTCGTTAATTATGCTCAAAGCGGTTTCGCGGTAAATTCCGCTCGGCTGCTCGGCAATTCTTGTAAGTTCATGAAGCACGCCGGCCGTCATTGACGGACGTTTTGTCAAAATAATCGCGCTCTGATAAGTTACGGAAATTTTTTCTAACTTAACGCGCTGTTTTTGCTGCTGTTCTTCTTCATCAATAATATCTTCAACGTTTTCGCCGTCGATTTTTTCTTTGTAAAATTCTTTTTCAATAGTTTTTGAAATATTATCTTCTGTTTCGTAATCGGATTTGTTGTAAGAAATCTCAACTTCCGGAACGAGTGATTTCAAAGTTGTCAAAAAGATGTTCAGCTTTTCTTCCGTAATCGGCAAATCCGGCACAACATCCAGAAGCCCTTCAAGCATAATATCTGTTTCATCGTCATCGTCGGATTTTCTCATCAAAGCCGCCAGCGCGCCCGTGTTCAGCGACAAAACCTCATCCAGCGGAAGACAGTTGATATTTACGCCGTTTCTTTCTAATTTGCACGGCATATAAAGAAGCGGGGTCAAAAATTCGTTCTGGCGCTTAGATTTATTGCTTTTCCCGACCAAAAACAGATATCCGTAAATCAAATATTTGTCTTTTGAGCCGAGTTCGCTTTGAAGCATTAATTCAGTAAGTTTACTGTCTTTTCCGTCAAGAGAAATGTATTCTCTGCCATGCGTAAAAAGTTCTTCTTCCCCTTGCAGAAAAATCCATTTGTTATCTTTGTCGCCTTTCAGGTTTCTGAAGGTCGAGCTTTTAACCTCTTCGCGTACGCAGTCGTGAAGATACTGGCTTAATTTTTTTATAAAACTGTTGTTAAATGCTGAATTTAATGCTTTTGTCGCTTCTTGTAACATGAAAATCCCTCCACCGCTGACGCGGTCCCCCTCCCTTTGGCAAGGGAGGCATATTTACTATTTCTCCATTTTAAGCTAAAATAAGGCAAATGGACATCATCAGTTTAAAGGATACTTCAAATAAACTATTTTACGTGGGCGGCGTTGTGCGCGATGAACTTCTCGGAATAAAGTCGCTTGACGTTGATATTGTTTATGAGGGAAACGCAATTGATGATTGTTCAAGCTTTGGCGATTTAGTTCGCGTAAACCCTGATTTCGGCACAATACGCGTGAAACTTGACGGGCGCGAGGTTGACATTGCCTCAACCCGCACGGAGAAATATCCGCGCAAAGGCCACCTGCCTGTTGTTGATAAAATCGGAGTTTCTTTAAAAGAAGATGCTTTGCGGCGTGATTTTACTGTGAACGCGCTTTACAAATCCCTCTCAACCGGCGAAATTTTTGATTTTACAGGCGGGCTTGAAGATTTGAAAAATAAAACGCTCCGCGTTTTGCATGAAAAAAGTTTTGTTGATGACCCAACTAGAATTCTGCGCGCTCTTAAATTTTCACACCGTTTCGGATTTGAACTTTCTGAAAAAACGCGCGCGCTTCGTAATGAGTATTTGCAAAATATAAATTATGACATGTGCTTTAAGCGCGTGAAAAAAGAATTGATTGAAACACTCGGTTTGAATTCGCAAAAATTGTTTGAAGAATTTATTGAAAGCGGGATTTACAAACTTGTTACGCCAAATCAGGTTTCACTTCCTGCTGTGCCTCTCAAGCCATTGGTGGAACAATACGCGCCGGACTCTGAAAATATTTGGCTGATTTATGCGGGTGTTCTGCTGGATTTGTCGCGGCTTGAATTAACCCGTAAAGAACAGAAAATTCTTGACGATTTTTCGGCACTGGAAAATTCAGATTTGCGCGGGGATTTTGAAATTTACAAAGCTTTTGAAAATGTTGAAATCGAGAGCATAATTCTTTATGCAGCTTTAAAAAATGAAAAAATCGCGCGTCATTATCTTGATAATTTGCGCGGAATTAAAATTGCAACGACCGGTAAAACTCTGGAGGAGGAGGGATTCGAACCCTCGCCAAAATACAAAGAAATCTTCGACTTCCTTCTGCGCAAAAAGCTCGAAAACCCTTCAATTACGCCGGAAGACGAGATTAAGCTTGTGAAAGAGAAGTTTTCATAAATTGTTTGAAGGTTTCAGAATTTAATCCGGCATTTGCGGTTTGAAAGTTTTGTGCGGGCGCATTTTTGTTTACATCTTTTTCAACATCCCGTTTAATCATTTTATTCAAAAGTGCCGGCACCCCAAATCCCAGTGAAAGTGACAATAACGCCATATTTATCCAAAAAAGTCCTGTTCCGATTTTTCTTGAACTTCCGCTCAGGTCTTTCAAATGTCTTGTCGGCGGGACAAGTTTATTAAGGAGGGTTTTCGGTGCATTTTTGTCGAGTATTTCTGTTTTTAGATATTTGTCGGAAAGTCTTGCCAGCGTACTGCCGATTATAAGGTCGCCGCCGAAAAACACTGCGCAGCTTGCCGTTGAACGTACAAGATTGTCTTTGAGTTCTGTCTGGTTTCTTGAAGCGCTCGAAACCCCATAGTAAGCACACATCAAAGCCAAAAACATCGGCAGTCTTTTCATGCAAATGCCGTCGTCATAATTGAATTTGTGTGCGTATTTGTTTAAAAGCCCGCTGAAACCTTTCTGGGCGTTATTTGTTAAGCCTTTTTTTATGAAAATCGGGAGCGCTGCAAGTCCGCCAACCAGTGCTGCAAAGCTTGCCGCTCTTAATGAAGCTGTTTTTTCATATCTGCGTGCTCTTTCATCGGTAACGCTTTTATCTGCCATGTTGAATTCTGCCGAAAACCCTTTTCGTCCGGTCTTTTTCTTTGTTAAATAATTGTTATAATAACCTATACTGCCCAGGCTTCCTGCTGTAAACGCAAAATCAAAAGAAAGAACCGCGTTTTTTGCATTAATCAGTTTTTTTCGCAAATTTTCATATCCGCCGCATTTTGAGGCAAGTTCTTCCGCATTAAAATTGTTTTTCGATGCCATTTGCTGAATTGCGTTTTTGGCGGATTTTTCTGTTTTTAACATCGCGTTTGAAATCTCGATGATTTTGTTTTCTTTATTGAAAAAGTTTTTGTAAGTTTTAGCAACATATTTCAGTGCAAGCCGGTTTGTCAGCGGAAGCGTTATAAACGGCGACAAAAACCCTAAACTCCAGCCGATTGCAACTCTGTTAAATCTTTCTCTTCTTTCGTTTTTGTTGTTTGCCATAATTACAACCGGGACATCAGCAGACGCATCAAGCAGTGCTTTATTAATCAAAACCCTGCTTTCAATAAAACTCGTAATTCCCTGAAATTGCTGCTGTGAATGATGATTTGTGCTTGTAATCATGATATATATTAAATCCCTAAAAAAAAAAATTGCTATATGTTTTTCTCAAATCTCTTGAAAAATAAAAAAAAGCGGTTATAATTATAGAACAGGAGTTATGTAATCCTATGCTGCACAAAGTGCGGTCAGTACATTAATAATTAAATACATGGGGACGTTTTGGATTTGACAGGATGTTTCGGTTGGAACAGGCTGCGTGTCCGTGCGCTGTTCACGGTTATCAACGAGCAAAACAAATTAAATGCTAACAACGTAGTTGAAGCAGACTTCAGCAGAGCTTACGCAAAAGCTGCATAGTTTGTGATTATAGCTACTCGTAAAGCCCAGCTTGCCGGTTTTGCGGGTCAATTATGCAAGACGCAGTACGTCAATGACGGTAGGCGTATCAAGACAACCGTCAAGGGTTTAGAGTTTCCTTTATAAAAAACCTAGGGCTGATTTATAAGGTTTTGGATTGCCCCCGAATCAGCCGAGAAAATGAAATCCTACACACGTAGATGTCGGTTACAATCCATTTTGGACGCGGGTTCGACTCCCGCCGTCTCCACCATTAAATTTTAGAGGCTTGTTATAGCCTCTTTTTTAGTGTCGTTTTCCCCACACTGTGCGGGCTTTCGCTGATTCAAGAGAATTTATTTGATATAATTTGTAGAGAATTTTACCCAGGTTGCATCAAAATTCTCTTTCGGCAAATAAAAGAGTCCTTTTAGGGGAAAGAAATATTTTTATACTAATATAATTTTACTAAATTTATAAATCTGAAAGGGATATTAATGAAATTAGACTATAATTTTATAAAACAAATATTGCTTGTTATGGAAGGATGTGAATCACATGAAATTGAATGTTTTAAATTAATGCAAAGCATAGGGGTTATGGATGACAAAAGAATTATTAATGAAAATTCAATAGAAAAATTTATTGGTCATGTAAAAATATTAGGTGATAAATATTTTCTTGAAAGTACTGATAAAAAAGGGAACTATGGATTTGCAAAAAGTTTGCATGGTGATTATATAATCTCAAATCCAAGCTATAGAATAACAGCTCAAGGATATGAATTTCTTGATATATTAAAAAATGACACAGTTTTAAATAAAATTAAAAATTTTGCAATTTCTAATGCTTGGGAAATAGGAAAACAATTACTTGTTCAATATGCTATTGGACAAGTAAAATAATAAAATCACAAAACAAACTTTTCTGCCATTGCAATAAGTTTTTTCACATTCAGTTCAGGATCTTGAGTTCCGTTCATTATGCTTTCGATTATCTCTGGCGGGAGAAATCTTAGTTTTCTAAGGCGTTTATTGTTGCCGTTTCTCGCTTCAATTGGTAACCGTCTTTCTGCACCAAGTTTGTTATACCAAAAACTTTTTACAATCGCCTGTATAAGTTTAATATCATAATTTGCTTTACCCGGGATTATAATCTTATTTTGCCGTTGTGGGGTTAATGAAATTCTTACCTGAATCTGATTTATAATTATTACTTCCTCATCTTCCGAATGGTTAAATTCTGCCTTAAAAGACAGGGTTGCAAAATATTTGATAATATAATTTATATCATAACTAATTGAGATACAATCTGTTTTTAAATCAACTCTCTTAACCGCAGTTCTTAAAAACACTTTGTCAGCCTCAAAACTTTGCATTTTTTCTAATATTATTTTCTGTTGTTCTACAGGATAATTTTCAATATAATTCTGTATTTTGTGGGTATTTTTTAATAATTTTATTAAATCTTCTTGAACAAATTTTTCAATCTCACCTGCTGAAATTTTTGTAATTTCTCCACGCTTATAATCCACAGGATTTTTTATTGCCTGACTAACATAATAGCGGTAATGCTTATTTTTAGAGTTACTTGCAGAGGGTGACATTTTATTTCCGATATCATCATATATTAAACCCGTAAGCAACGATCCGTTTTTTGCATTTGTTGCATGTTTTCGTTCAACCGAATTAGCTTTTAATAAATTCTGTACATCATTAAACAATTCCTCAGAAATAATAGGTTCGTGCAAACCCTCATATTCTTTATTTTTGTGAGTAATTTTGCCAAGATAAACTTTGTTTGAAAGTATATGATAAAGGCTGCCTTTTGCTAACTCTTTACCGCTTCGGGTTAGAATTTTACGTTCTGCAAGATATTGTTTTAATTTCAAAACATTTTTAATTTTCAAATAGGATTCAAATATTATTCGAACATTTTCAGCATAAGGTTGTTGTGGATGCAACATATGATGTTCGTCTTTTTCATATCCATAAGGACACGTTCCTGAAAGCCACAAACCTTTCTTGCGGGATGCTTCAAATTTATCTCGAATCCTTTCTCCTGTAACCTCTCGTTCAAATTGAGCAAATGACAACAGGATATTTAAGGTTAATCTACCCATTGATGTTGTTGTATTAAAGTGTTGTGTTATAGATACAAAAGATGCATTATGATTATCAAATACATCAATTATTTTTGAAAAATCCATTAACGAGCGTGTTAATCTGTCAACTTTATAAACTACAACTATGTCTATTTCATCGTTTTCTATATCTTTCAAAAGTTCTTTAAATGCTGGACGTTCCATTGTTCCGCCAGAATATCCTCCGTCGTTATATTGCTTATCTAATAAAATCCAACCCTCGTGCATTTGAGATTTTATGTATGCCTCGCAAGCTTCTCGTTGAGCATCAAGCGAGTTAAAATCTTGTTCTAATCCTTCTTCTGTTGATTTTCTGGTATATATAGCACATTTGATTTTCTTTTTCATCATGCCACCCCGAAGAATTTCTTGCCATTCCAACGAGTACCTGTAATCTTATTAGCAATTGCAGATAAGCTTTTGTATTTTTTGCCATTATATTCATAACCGTTTTGAATTACTGTTACCGAGTATCGCTTACCTTTAAACTCCCGAACCAATTTTGTTCCGCCACTAATTGACAACACTTTATTCGTTTTTTCAATATTTTGAGTTCTGTCGTAATTTTCAACTAATTTGTTAATTTTATGTTGAACTTCAGGAGGTAATGAACCATATTTTTCTTCCCAAGCCTTGATTCTTTTCTCAAAAATGTTTAGAGCCATGTGAATACCTTTTTGTTCTGCTTACTTACATAAATCGCTCTAGTTGCAGGTAAAATCAAGTCCATTGACACAATTGTTATCATTAAAGCTCAATAAAATAGCCATCTTCTTGATCTGGTCTTGTTATTAATATGTATTTACTGTAGATCCTTACATTTGCAGTTTTATTTTCAGGATCTAAATTCTGTACCTCAGTTAGTACACCAATAAGTTCTTCTAAATTCGCCATAATAAAATCCTTTCAAGTTCTGTACTTATATACATCACTCAAAAGGATTTTATATCAAGTGTAAGAATACATTTTGTATCATTTATACGATTATTCTTGATGTTTTTCATAATCTTGAATCAGATTATAAAAAACATGCTTAAATTTATTTGCTGTTTCAGCAAACCACCCAAACATTTGCTCCCAAGATTTTTCATCATTAAAATCAAGATTATTATTTATTCCAATTATTGAAGCTTTTTTGTTTTCTAAAAGATACCACTCAATATTATCACCAAGATTTCTTTCCACGTAATCTTTATTAGCTAAAATATATGAGTATAGGTCTTTATTTTCATCTTTATCTCTACCTCCAATATATAAATTACAGCTAATATATTTTTTCTTAGAGTTTAACCATAAAGAAACATGTGCTCTAGAAGTTCCGATTGCGATATCATACCAGTGGTGAGGTAATGCTTTGCGTAAACTAAAGTCAACTTTTTCTTGCTTGCAGTAAGTGTTAAAATCATCCCAAAATTCACCTTGTTTTGTTTTTAATTCCGTTGTTTCTGCAGTACCATAAGATTCTTTCACCATTTTTGTCCAATCGTTAGGCTGACATATGATTTGAAATTTCGGAGCAACATCAGAAGTTCCGATTTTCCATAACTCCATTTCAATTAAGAAGAAATTTAGTTCAGAATCCGTATGTTCATTCAACCAATCAATTGCTTGGCGGTGTTCATTTCTCGCTCTTTTTACAATCCATACAATATAATTAGCATCTTTACCTGATGCATATGTAATAATCTTCCCAAGGTGGTCATGATTAGTTTTTTCAAGTTGGTTTTCAATAATTATTCTTTTTCCTGAAGTTTCATCTATAGCGTATATATCAACATTAAAATCACCGACATTATCTTCAACTTGTACTGTTGTAATATCTAATCCTACAGCTTCACTTAATAATGCCATATTTTCAGGTTCGGCTAGCCATCTGGTAAAATCAGTAGCTTCATGTTTCCAAACTGTACGTAAATCCTCAACTTTAGTTAATTTCCCTAAGACAATAGCCATTCTAAACTCCTTTTTTCTTTAATTCTATCGAATGATAACAATTGTGTCAATGGACTTGATTTTACCTGCAACTAGAGCGATTTATGTAAGTACAAGGAGGACCGACTTATGGATATAGCATTCGGAACAAAGATTTTAAATCGTAAGACAAACGAGATTGGATTACTTATTAAAACATGGCTAAATGAATTTGCTGATGAAAATATTTGGTATGCAACTTGCGTAGACCAAAAAGGGAAGCGTTATAACATAGAACTGGATGAAATAGTTCCTCTTGAGGATTAAAAAGTTAATTTATAAAACCGGAAATAAGTTTATAAATAGTCCTTAAATCACTATCAGTGACATTTTCGAGAGAATTGTTGATTTTACGAAGTAAAACATCCCGCCCTTGAAAGTGTTCTGTCTGAAACAACTGTGTATATTCAATATCTAAAGCCTTTGCGAATTTTTCAATTAAATCAGCTTTTGGAAAACTTCTTCCTGTTTCAATATGACTCATATGTTTTGGGTCAATTCCTGCCATTTCGGCAAGCTGGTATTGCGTAATTCCTTTTTTGTTTCGTAATTCTTTTATTCTTTGCCCAAAATCTTTTTTTATGTTCATAACTACCTCTTTATGAGGATAATAGTATATTTGGAACTTATAAACCGTATTAAAGACATCTAAATAGATGATTTTTATGTTTTTAATATTGTAATACTATTTTAAATATGGTAATTTATAGAAAAATATGTTCTAAATAAAGAATTTGGAGAAGAGAATGAATAAGAATAGCTTTTTGACATCCTTGCTGGCGGCTGCTGTATTGGCGACCGCAAATATTGTATTCGCAGCAGATAGAACCATTGTTAAAGATGGTGAAACTATTAATATCCAGGATAAAATATATGACAACATCCAATATGAAGGTGAAGGCGGAGCTGTTTATGTTGAAAGCGAAAGTAACGGTAAAATTGATAGCATAAATTCTTCAACATTTGACGGAAATACCGCACAATCAGGCGGGGCTATTGCTACAGATGCTTGGATTGGTTCTGAATTTAGTTCTTCTCCTATAATAGGTGCAATAAATGACAGTATTTTTACAAATAATACTGCGACTGGGGTATATTTTAAAGATGATTTATCTGACTGGCCTGAAGAATTTGAAAAGCCAAAAGCCTATGAAACTCTTTCTGGTTCAGGTGGAGCAATAAATTCATTCTTTGTAATTAATGAAATTAATAATACGGTTTTTTCAAATAACCGCGTTGATATAACTTCTTTAATTACAGAAAATCCTCAATACAATTTGTTACAGGTTTCTGCTAGTGGAGGAGCAGTTTCAGGCCGGATTGCAAATATAGTCAATTCTACATTTACAAACAACTATGTCAAATCAAACGGAGTTTCAGGTGGCGGAGCATTGGCTTTAGCTGATAATTATATAAGACGTTTAGTTTTCAATGAGGATACAGGATTTGAGGATATTGAACTTACAAAATTACCTGCCTTTAATATAAAAGATTCCACATTTGAGAACAACAGAGCCGAAGGTCTTTATGCCGCAGGAGGAGCGGTTAGCGCAAGTGGTGAAGTTAATATAACAAACACAAACTTCAATTCAAATAAATCAGAAAATGCAGGCGGAGCTATTTATTTATCTGGAATCACTGAGCAAATTTATAATACTGATAAAAATGGTGAAATGCAGCTTGTGAAAACAATATATTCTGATGCTGTAATTAAGGATTCAACATTTGAAAACAACTCGGTTACAAATAATAAAGCATCTGATATTTATTCGAATTATTATGTTGACGCGTTTGGAGAAGAAACTGCAGAAGAATATTATAAAACAGCACCGCAGGGTGGAGCAATATATTCGGCTGGGAATTTATCAATAGAGAATACTGTTTTTAAAGGTAATTCTGCATTTAAAACAAATGAATCCGGAGGTTTGGAAGGACAAGGTGGTGCTATCTATTATAACGGAGAGATTTCTGAAGATATTTCATACTATCCAGAATTAAGTATCAATAATTCAAAATTTGAAAATAACAGTGCTGTATATGGTGGAGCATTGTATAATAACGGGAATATTAATGAATTTAAAGGAAATACTTTTAAAAATAATAATGCAATGCATGAATACCAAAACGTAGAAGATATTTCATACGATTTAGAAGGAGAAATTACTTCTCACTCAATCCATACAAGTCACGATGGGTACGGCGGTGCTATTTTTAATAGAATTGGCGATCTGCAAATTGAAAAGAATGTTTTTGAAAACAATAAGGCTGCATATGGTGGAGCAATCTACAATGAAACAACTTCTGATAGTACATTAAATATAAGTGACAGTAAATTTATAAACAACAGTTCATACAATGAAGATTCTGACAGCGGCACATTGATCGTAGGTGATGAAACTTATACCTGGAATAATGAACATTACGGACTTGGTTCAGGCGGGGCTGTTGTATCTTATGGAGATACAACAATTGAAAATAGCGAATTTACAGGGAATACAACCGGCGGTGACGGCGGTGCAATGTATGTGAATGGAGATTTAACAGTTAAAAACAGTACTTTCAAAAACAACATTGCAAAAGCCAATAATAAAGGCACAACTTATAATTACAAAGGCGACGGAGAAGTTGAACAGGTGGATTATAACTATGATGAGGGGTATGGTGGAGCAATTTCTCATGGTGTGGGAAATTTAACAATAGAAAATTCAAGATTTGAAGATAATATCGCAGGCGGTGAAGGCGGAGGTGCAATAAGTACAAGCAACGCACTTGCGACTATTTCAAATTCAACTTTTACATCAAACTCAACAACAGGCTCAGGCGGTGCTATTGATTTGTACGGTGGAACTTTAAATATAACAGATACAGATTTTATAAACAACAGCGCCAAACATGGCGGAGCAATTAGTGTAGAACACAAAGACAGCATGGCTCCGGTTCCGATAGTTACAGTGACAGCTTTAAATAAAGACGTAAAATTCAGCGGAAACAATGCCGAAAAAGGCGGCGATATTTATATTGCAGATAGTACATTAAATCTTAACGCAAATACGGGCCGCCAAATGAAATTTGACGGTGGAATAGTTGGAAGAAATACAATAATCAATATTAATGACTCTTCTATAAACAGTCTTTACGAAAATCTAAACTCAGTCGGTAAAATAGTCATAGATAACTTTGTTTCACCTGAGGAAACCTCAAGCCTTTCAGTCAACCTAAAAGCCGGCACTCTCGCTTTAACCAAAGACAATTACCTGAACGGCACGGACTTAATCCTTGAAAAAGGTTCACTTCTTGACTTAGCAAACAATAATGTCGGTGAAATGAACTTAAACAGCCTAACATCCAACAACGCAAACCTTAAAATAGACATGAACCTTGCAAGTTCAGACCAAATCTTCGACACAATCAAAGCAAACACAGCAACAGGCGTTTTAAACCTCCAAAACGTAAATATAATATCTGACTTCACAGACACAACCAAAAACGAATACACAGCCTCAATCACACCAGACGGTATGGAATTAAAAACTCCTGAAAACGGAATTAACGTGCTGACAAATGATTACGTTTATATAATAACAGCCAAAGACAACAATCTTACCGTAAACCGCCATGCAGATGAAAACGGCGAAGCCCTTAAAACCGACGGCTTCACAGTTGCCGTAAATCAAACAGATAAAGTCGGCGGCGTAGATGTATCATTGGCTGATGACAGAACTTTTTCAGCCAACAGAGATATTAAAATAACCGAAACAAATTCAGAAATAGGCTGGACAGGCAACCTCGGCGGAAAATCTTTAACCGTAAACGGCAACGGCTACACCCTCGACGGTGAAGATAACGTCGGATTTGCAATCAATAACGGACAAACCATAACCTTTAACGACACAAACATTAAAGGCTTTGCCCCAACTCCGGAAAGAAAAGCCGCTTTAACAATTAACGATGGCGGAGCTGTAAACATTAACGCCCAAAACAACGACATCTCAATAGGTAATAATTCAAATACAGATGTAATCTATCTTGACGGAACCTCTTCAAAAGCCTTCCTTACAACAGAAAATAACAAATCAATTGCGGTTAATGACAAAATAAGTTCCGCAAATTCTTCAAACGAACTTAATCTAAACGGCAACGGCAAAATAACCTTTGCAGGCATTGCCCAAAAACTTACCATCAATAACAATAACTCAAACACAGTCCATAACACACACGTTGATGGCGTAAACTACAATCTCAACAGCGGAATGGTAACTTTCGCAAAAGATGAATACTTAAACGGTCAAGGAAATAAAAATACTCTGAACTTTAACGGCGGAACCCTGAACCTTGCCAACAATTCAGTCGGAACAATCGACCTTGCGGCTATAAACATTAACTCAAATTCAAATATTATGCTTGATGCGGATTTGGCACAAGAAACAATGGATAAAATTACTGCTGACAGTGCAACCGCAAACAAAGACGCAATCCTGAACGTAAGCGAAATAAATCTTTTGAGCGACTCAACAAAAGACAAAGTCGAAATTAACGCAGTTGACCCCACAATTACTCTCAATGAAAACGATACCCTCGCAAACCATATTGCAACAAGCGTAACGGAAGTAGCCTACTCCCCAATCTACAAATACGGCGTAGACTACAACCCAACAACCGGTAATTTCTCATTCTCCCGCGGCTCAAGTCAAAACTACAACAACGTAAACCCGTCCGTAATGGTTGGCCCCGTTGCTGCACAACTTGGCGGATATATGGGAATGATTGATACCTACAACAACGCTTTCAACAATATGGATATGCGTATGTTAAACCCTGCAAGTGTCAGAATATCTCAAAAACAAGCTAACAGATACGCAATAACCGAAGAAGCCGATGGAGTAACTTACAAAGTTAACGAAACAAATTCAGGCGGCACCTGGGTAAGACCGTTTGCCGCATACGACAGCGTAGGACTAAAAAACGGACCAAAAGTTAATAACATGTCTTATGGAACCTTCATAGGCGGCGATAGTGCAATCCACCAGTTTAAAAACGGTGGTGAAGGCGTTCTAAGTGCTCACGTATCATATCTTGGAAGCCACCAATCCTTCAACGGTAACAGCATTTACCAGAACGGCGGCAACTTAGGCTTAACAGGAACTTACTACAAAGGCAATTTCTTCAGCGGCTTAACCGTAAACGCAGGTGCAAGCGTAGCCGACGCAAGCACACGCTACGGCAACGAAGATTTCCCGATGTTAACAGCCGGTGTTGCAAACAAAACAGGTTACAACTTTGAATTCAAAGACGGCAGATTCATAATCCAGCCAAGCCTTCTCTTAAGTTACACTTTTGTAAACACCTTTGACTACACAAACGCAGCTGGTGTAAGCATAAACGGCGACCCGCTCCACGCGTTCCAAATTTCACCGAATGTAAGATTTGCCCTGAACACAAAAAACAACTGGCAGCCATACTTAACCGCAGGAATGAACTGGAACATTATGAATGATTCGGAATTTACAGCAAACATGGCGACATTACCTGATTTAAGCATGAAACCTTACTTTCAGTATGGTTTAGGAATCCAGAAAACAATTAACGACAATTTCACCGCATACGGACAAGTCCTGTTACGCCACGGGGGCAGAAACGGGATAGCCGCGAATGCGGGATTGAGGTATATCTTCGGGCATGAGAGCAAGACAAAGGAAAATATATAACCGCAGAAAGGAGTTTACAAAAATTTATATTCCTAAAAGTATTGTCGTACAGGTATTTTAGGGGTATAAAGTCCTTGTTTTCCCCATCAATATTCAATTATAGACTTGCGAAATATTTAAAATACTGTTATATTGTGCATATCGAGGATAAAGATGTCAATAGAAATTAGCAAAACTATAGACGAAAATTCAATAAAGCATTCAAATGGTCAGCAGTCAATAGAGGCTATCATTGGTAACATTGCATCTGCGATCAATGAACCGGTAAAGCATAAATGCAAAAAAGTTCGCCGGTATATGCAGGCATTTTTACTTGACTTAATCCGTTCAATTTCAAATTTTGAATTTTTTGTTCAGCCTTTGACTGATTTTGAAATAGAATTACGACTTTGGGAATTTATAAGACTTCAAATTCCGATTTTATCAGAAATAAATATACAAAATTTAGTGTTCTTACATCAGATTTATACTAACGATACAACTCCTGATTTACTTGCATAATTGCAATTTTTATTGCACGGGTCTTTTTGCCTTATTAGGCACAATTTGTGCTGAATAAGGATTGTTAGAATACTCAAGTACAGGAGATAAATATGGAAAATATACATATACAACTCGATAACGATATCATTGAAAAAGCGATGCGACACTTTAGAAAAGTCGTTCTAGAAGGCAAGCATCCAAGCAATAATTTACAGATGACTGATATTGATTCAATAATTTTAAGAGACAAAAGTCTCCGGAAACATTCAAAAAAGCAGCTTCAAAAATTAAAAAATGCGATTAAAAAAGTCGGTTATACAAACCCTATCATTATCGATGAAAATCAAAACATCATTGCAGGCGAATTGCGACTTTTAGCAGCTAAAGAGCTCGGATTTACTCAAATTCCGGCAATCTTACTTGAAAATTTGACAGAAGAAGAAGCTGATGCAATCAGAATTCTAGATAACCGAATTGCAGAAGACGGTGAATGGCATTATGAAAATCTTAAAGATGAGCTCGAAAAATTGTTAAAATTTGACATCAGTTTTGAGGATTTAGGCTTTGATACCGTCGATTACGATAAAATATTCCTTGCTGATGATATGAACGAAAACAAAGTCCACAACTCTGACAAAGAAGACGAAAGCTGGTTCGACGCAAACATACCTGTACAAGCAAAACTTGGAGATTTATGGCGGCTTGGTGATCATTTTGTTTTCTGTGGAGATTGCTTACTTGCCAAGTCGTTTGAACACCTTATGCAGGGTGAATTTGCACAAATTGTTATAACTGACCCACCATATAACTGTAAGATTAACGGTCACGTTTGCGGTTTAGGAAAAACACAACATGAAGAATTTGCTATGGCATCAGGCGAGATGACTGATACAGAATTTGCTGAATTTATTTCAAAATTTATACAAAATCTTGTCAAATTCTCCATTGATGGTTCATTGCATTATCTGTTCATGGACTATGCTGGGTTGAATACCTTACTAACTCAGGGCAAAAAACATTATACTGAGCTCAAGAATATTGCTGTTTGGAATAAAGGTGTAGGAGGAATGGGATCGCTATATCGGTCTCAGCATGAAATGATTCCAATATTTAAAAACGGAAAAGCCAAGCACCAGAACCATATTCAACTTGGTAAAAACGGAAGATACAGAACTAACGTTTGGGATTATCCAGGAATCAGAGCAACAAACCCTGCATCACTGGAACTCCTGAAACTGCACCCTACGATTAAAGGCATTCCAATGCTTCATGATATCATGCTTGATACGTCATCTAAAAATGACATCGTACTGGACTGTTTTGGTGGTTCAGGCTCTACACTTCTTGCGGCAGAACGTTGCAAACGCAGGGCAAGACTGATTGAAATCAGCCCAAGATACGTGGATGTAACCATATATCGCTGGGAAAAAGAAACCGGCAAAATTGCTAAATTAATCAAAAACTTTGCGGAGGTTCAACATGGAGAATAATAAAAATTACGAAATCGGTTATGGAAAACCGCCAAAGAATACTCGTTTTATCAAAGGACGCTCCGGCAATCCCGCAGGGCGGAAGAAAAAAGTAATTCCTGAGACGTTATTTCATGCGATAAGCATTGAATTATGTCAACAAAAGACCATTACAAATGCAAGCGGGCTGAAAGAGAAAGTGCCTCTTTACAGCATTCTTGCTAAAAAATTAGTCCAAGATGCAATTCAAAATGATGGTCAGTCAAGGAAATTCTTACTTCAATCAAATAATCTGTTTAAATGTAATTTCAATGATATCGTGAAGAGTCTTCATGAGCGTCAAAATCCTGTTAAATCCGAATTTACAGAGGATGAGCGAAGTCGTTTGGTACAACATTTACATGAAATGTATGATAAACTTTTAAGCGAAGAACAACAAGAATAATTACATTTCAAATAGTGTCATCAATTCAAAACCCCTGTTGCTTACTAGTCAGGGGTTTTGTTTTATTCGCGATTATAGCTAATATATGTTATAATTACTTAAAATAAAGGATTATAGCATGGAAAATGAAATTATAATTTACCAGACTCAAGACGGACAAACAAAAATTGATGTAAGAATAGAAAATGAAACAGTTTGGTTATCTCAAAATCAAATGGCAGAGCTTTTTCAAACTACAAAACAGAATATCAGTCTGCATATTAAAAATATTTTTGAAGAAGGAGAACTTGATGAAAATTCAACTGTCAAGGATTATTTGACAGTTCAGAATGAAGGCAGCAGAAAGGTTTCAAGAAATATCGCCCACTATAATCTTGATGTAATTATTTCTGTTGGTTATCGTGTTAAATCACTGCGTGGCACCCAATTTAGAATTTGGGCAACACAAGTTTTAAAAGAATATATGAAAAAAGGATTTGCTCTGAATGACGATTTATTAAAACAAGCAGGTGGCGGCAGCTACTGGAAGGAACTTTTAGAACGTATCAGAGATATTCGTTCTTCTGAAAAAGTTTTCTACCGCCAGATTTTAGATATTTATGCTACAAGTATGGATTATAATCCTAACGCGGAAGAGACTAAGTTATTTTTCAAAGTTGTTCAAAATAGAATGCATTTTGCGGCACACGGCCATACTGCGGCAGAAGTGATTTATTTGCGGGCAGATAGCACAAAAAATAATATGGGGTTGACTGTTTTTAAAGGTAACCATCCAAAAAAAGACGAAGTTACAGTTGCAAAGAATTATCTAGACGAAAAAGAATTGAATATTTTGAACCGAATTACATCAGCTTACCTTGAATTTGCGGAATTGCAGGCAATCCGACAAATCCCTATGACAATGAAGGATTGGATTGCAAAACTCGATGATTTTATCAAAATGACCGGAAGTGAGCTTTTAGAGAATCCTGGTAAAATTTCGAAACTGGAAGCTGAAAATAAAGCTCTTGCAGAATATGCAAAATACAAAGAAACAATAAAAGATGAGTTATCCGAAGTCGAAAAACATTTCTTAGAATCAGTTAAACAAACTCAGAAACAGCTTGAAAAGAAAACTGACCTGAGAAATAACTTTTAATTAATTTCTGAATCATCAAGTCTTTCATATAAATGAGAAAGAATACTCAACATATCTAAGCAATTTTTTTCAGTAAATAATCTTGAAGCTTTTAAATCAGAAATTTCTTCATGCGATAAAATATTTCTACCGCCCTTTACTACTCCTTGAGACAAAAACATTTGTGCATCTTCTATCCCATTTAAGGTATCATCACTAAAAAGTTGACCATTGGGACGATACTTATATTTGGAAGTTACCTTTAATTTTTTGCCACTTCCAAAAGAATTTGTCATAATTTTATAATCATTAATTTCTGTTGATTTTGATTTATCTTTTACTGCATTTTTATAGCTTTTTGCAGCTTCTAGAAATGCATGATAATAATCGCCACGTTCATAATATTCAGCTGAAACCTCCTGAATTTTTGGATGTAAATTTCTCCAATGAAAATACGGATACTCAGGTACAATACTTTTTAATCCTTTCAAAAAACTTTTTGTTTTAGTTTCATTAATATCCTCATCTTTGATAATTATATTTACCAAAGAATTAACTTCCGTTCTTAATTTTGTAGGCATTGTATTAACCCAATTATTTAAATTTATTCCTGTTGTTTCATTAATATCTTTTGTTTTTGATTCTTCACGTTTCAGTCTCCATTCTCTTGCAATATTAAAAAGTTGAGATTGTAACCATTGTTTTAATGAATCTAATTCTTCATTTTCCCATGTTAAACCGTCTCTATTGGTTGTAACCATATCTTTTTCAAAATCATCTATAAAATCAACATTGATAAATCCAGTAAAATAGTTATATGCAAAGGATGTAGTTGTTTTCAATCCAAAGAAATCATTTGAATTTACTAATTTCCCGCGAGCATATAAAAATATTCCGTTTTGGTGCTCTCCTAATGGTTTCTCTGTTGAAATTATCTTACCGGTTATACCTTTATTAATAGCATAATTATCTTCACTTATATCATCTTTTGGAAATTCCCATTGAAATTGTGGTTCTATATATTCCCATTTTGTTTCTGATGTAATTTTTTGAGGTTCTACTCCGTTTTTTTGTAATTCAATATAAAAATTAGGATCTGTGAAATTAAATCTCTTTGATAATGATTCTTTTAAATTTTCAATATCAAAAGCACTTCTTCTTTGTATATCCCGTAAAATAATAGTTGTACCATTTGGAACATCTACATGTTGATTATAAACTACTATTTGAGGAAGATATTCTTTATCTGTATTTAAAATATCTTTTAAATTCATTACAAAAACATTTTTTAAATTATTTTTTACTGTCTGAACCTCTATTTCATTAGCAACTCCAAATATAGCAAGCTTTCCCAAACCTTTGCGGCCTGTAACTTTTCTTCCATATGGAGTAATATCATTAGAGTGCCTTCTTCTATTTCTACCAATTTTTAAAAACGAACCATTTAATTCTTCAAAAGTCATTCCACACCCATCATCTGTAACCATAATAGATTTATGTTCTATAGAATCCTCAAAAACTATTGTTACACATGATGCATCTGCATCATAAGAATTTGAAATTAATTCTGCTAATACTGGAGGCAAAGTCTTATACATTTGAACTCCAAGATGTTCAATGGTATGTATATCAAACTGTAACCTTAATTTATTATCTTTCTCTTTTAACATAAGTTTATTATACTATAAATTTTTACTATAAGATTGAATCATGTATCAAAATTAAATTTCAAATTACTTGCAGAAGGATTAATTCGGCCATCAATAATTATAATTTCAGTATCTAATTTAAGTTCTTTTGCTCTATTCTTCAAATCTACTTCTAATTTTTGATATTTTTGATTATCTTTTTCTAAATTAAAACATATAAAATATGCTTTTTTATTTTGAACACATTTTTTATATTTTTCAAGTTGGATTTCTAGTCCTTTTAATGGACTATTTGGGGACAATTTTATTTCAATAAGTACCCTGCATGTTGAGCCTTTTGTAATATTAAAATCAACTGGGCCACTACCAGTTTGATATTCTGGTACAACATCGAAATCGGCATCTTCTAATTTTTGGAATATAGTAAGATGAAATGCTTGTTGCCAAGTTTTTTCGCCTCTAGGCTTATCGTCTATCCATAGTAAATTTCGCTTAATATCATTATTATTATCAATTTTATCTTTAAATCGTATAATTGTTTCATGAACAATTTCTAATGGTGATAATTTTTCTGTTTTTATTTCATCCAAGTTAAACATTTGTCTAAACTTCTGAGAAAAATAAAATCCATTTTTATCATTGTTAAAATTATAATGTGAAGAATTACGTTTCATAGTGTAGGTTACAAAATCGTTCAACACATCTGTATTTTCTTTGAAAAATTTGGTTAAATTATTTTGAATTTCTTTTCTTTTTTTCTTATGGTAATCCTTAAAAATATCAGAAATATATTCATTTACTTTATCACGTATTTCTTCATTTGGATGATAACCCATATAAACATCTTTCATATTAATGTCTATAGGTAACAGATTTAAAATATCTTCTGGTAATAATAGCACAGGTTGGTCCATATAAGGATGTTTAGGTAATTTATATTTACCAAAACTTTGAATTGGTACTCCCAATTTAGGAGCAATTTCTTGTGTAAATTCTTTGATTTCATCAAGAATTATCTGAGCAGTCATATCACTTATATAATCTGGACCGATTTTTTCGGTAAGCATATATACCACTGAGAATATTCCAGGATTTTCATCAATATCTAATGAAAAAAGTTCTTCAGCTTTATCTAAAATTTTACTAGCATTTTTATTACCGATTCCATTATCTTTATTCCCAGAACTTGAGTATCCTAAACATAAACCAGGAATTCCTTTCGCTTTTAATTTTCTTATTAAAATATTTTTAGACTTTTCCTTTATTTTTGGGGGAAGATTAATATATGTCTTTACTTTTTCATATAAGTTTTCAAAATATTTTCTATATTTTATGTATGCAGTCTTACTGAAAATTTCGTACTGAGAATCTTTTAATAAAACAGGATCAATAAACATATTTGTATTTTTTACTAAGTTTGAATTTAATACTCCTAACTGTGCAAATCTTTCTAATGGTATGTTGTAATATTCTGCTAATGATAAATCTTTTTCCATAAATTATCTTCCTTCATAATAATGAAAACATAAAAAAATAAAAAGTCTATTAGTCATTGTGATATTTATCTTATTTCTAATAAAATTCTCTGTTCTTTGTCTTGCAGGGAATATGTCTTAAAAGCCTTATGCAGCAGTGATTTTATTTGAGAAATTTAACAAAAATCGAGTGATTTTCCCTGATTTTAAATTTAGCAGGGAATTTACAAATGTCAAAATTGCGTTTATAATGTGTATGAAGCGAGCCTCTTGCTCACTGGACTGTTCGCTCCACCATTAAATTATAGAGGCTGTTTATAGCCGCATTTTCAATGGCATTTTTCCCGCACTGTGCGGAACTTCGCCAATTCAAGAGAATTTATTTGATATGATTTGTAGAGAATTTAATGCTACTTATGGCAAAATTCTCTTTCTGGAAATGAAAAGAGTCCTTTTTAAAGATAGATACAGAGCTATTTTTAGTAAATTTGGACAAACGTTCGACTTTTAGTACCTTCAAGTGTTCATACAGTTAAATTTTAATTAATTTTGATTTTACAATTTCTAAGCTTTTTCTTTTATTAACATCAACTTCAAAACTTTTTATAATTTTCTGCATAGTTTCAGAACTCCAGAATATTTTAAGTTTGTTCTTTGCTCTGGTTATTGCTGTATAAAAAATTCCATGTGTTATCTTTTCCGAATTATTCGGTGGAATAATAATTTTTACAGAGTTATATTCTAATCCTTGTGCTTTGTGTATAGAAACAGCATAAGCTAACTGAAATGGAATAATTGCATCTATATGTGTTGTCTCAGAATCTTCATCTGTATCATCATATCTATATACTTTTATTTTAATACGAGTCTTATCGTTAATTATATCAATAAAATCAATATCGTCTTTCTCACATTGTTTTTGTGTAAGAATAATATCTATATCTATTGTAAAAGTAATTTCATCTTCTATTTTTTCAATATCAACAATATAACCCTTTAAGTTATTATAGAGCACGGAAAAACGCTTATTATCATTAAATAATATAGGGTCTCCTTTTTTATAAGTCCATTCTTGCCATGTTACAGCTTTATTTTTATTTGCATTTTGAAAATAATTATTCATATTATTTAAGCCAAACTTCCCGTCATAGTTTAGACATAAAACAACTTCATCGTTTTCAGCTTTATCCAATACGCTTATTCCTATATTTTCAGAAAAAGGCCCATCAATAACAAGTTTTTCTGTTATTAATTCATTTCTAAATCTAACTGATTGCCATAAACTTTTAAGTTCTTGCTTATCAGTTCTCCAAGTATTCAACAATTCAACATTAGATCCTTTAGAATTTATAATGTCTTTTGCATAAAAGAACCAATTACCAAAGTCTATAGATTCTATTTGATAGATATCTCCAGCTAAAACTAAAAGTGTATCGGGACTAATTTTTTCAAAAAACCTTTTCATTGCTCGATTATCAATAGTACTACACTCATCAACAAAAATAATATCATAATCTGTCAAATTAATGTTTTTAGTAAAACTATCAAAACTTACAAAATTTGCATCTTGTCCAGGATTGTCAATTCTTCTCTTTAGATTTTGTAAAGCAGTATGTGTTTTTGTAAGGAATAACTTTTTCGAATTATTCATCATATTTGAAATATGATTGATTAGGGTTGTTTTTCCTGTGCCTGCAGCACCATATATTAAAAGTAAATGTGAGTTTACAAAAGCCTCCATTAATGCCTGTTTTTTCAGTGGATCTTCAAAATTAATGTTACAATTTTTTAAATAATTTTTATTAAAAGCTTCTTGTCCTTTATTTTCTCTTTTAGAATGTTTTATAAGTTCTTCTAATATAAAAAGTGTAGTTTTTTCATAAGAATCTATACAGATATAACCATTATCATGGTTAATCCCATAACCATTCTTTAGTTCCCATTCACTTAAGCTATCATTATGAGCCTTAATTTCGTCATCATTTGTAATTGTATTAGCTTCAAAATATATTTCACCAGTTTTATCTATTTCTTTTTTTATAGCCAAATATGGCCTTGAAATATCGAGCTTTTCGTCGCCAGCAATATAAGCAAGTTTACTAATGCTATTTGTACTTGTTCTTTTTCCAACTAAATTTGATATATATGGATTTCTCTCAAAAGGTCTACATCTATTTGAAAGAAACAATTCATCACATAAAGGATATGGGTTATAAGTTTTTGGCAAAACATTTTCTAAAGTGTCTTCTCGTAAATCTGTAATCAAGTATCTTACAGTATTACGTCCAAATAAATTTGAATCTTGTGAATAATTATTTCTTAATTTATCCAAAACATTTTTAAAAATGCATGTTTTAGTTTCACCATAAATTCTATTTATAATCTCAGAATACTCTTCATCTTGAAAATCTATTAAATGAAGCATATTAATTCCAGATTCTGTAAGAAATTTCATTAAAGACAAATATTCTCCATGTTTTGCAGATATTTTAGTTGAAATTTTTAGTATTTTCCCAACCTTATTTAAACATTTTGGTTCAATAGAAACTGTCCAATTTGTAATAATTTTTACGTTAGAACCAACACCCCATAATTGAATTGTTCTATCAATATATCCTATTTGTATGGAATAGTTAGTAGATATATCTTCTTTTGTGTAAGCAGTAATTCTGTTAAATTTTGTTGCATATACTCCTGCTAATTGCAATGTAACTTCATAGTAACGCTCACCATCAATATAAAAAGCTGTCTTCTTTTGAATATAATATTTGGAGTTACTTAAAGGCATTCTTGTCGGCAAAGTTTTATCAAATACACTTGCAACTAGTTTATAATACTCATAATCAAGACTATCTGTTTCAAGAGGAAATTTTTCAAGATTATGCAAAATTGATATATTATAATTTTCATTTAAAAATTTTTTTATTCTCCATAAAAAGTCATAATATTTGAGCATAAGACGTTCAGACTGCCCATCATCTGGAATTCGCCCGCCAATATATTTTAGAGCTTTATAAAAAACTCCTAAATATTTTGTTTCTATACTAAATAAAGATCTTTCCCAAGCAAGTCGTATATTTACTTTTTCATAATTCTCATTTAACAAATTCAAAAGAAGTGTCGATTTACATAAATCTTGTAATCTACTTAACATTCTTTTTGAAACATTATCACGAGTATCATTATATTTACCAAATCTATCTATACTTTCACATATTGCTTCATCACAAGCTTGAATAATTTTTATAATATCTTGTTCTGAATAATAAATCTGGTCTAATTGATTAATAAAAGTATGTTGATCAATGATTTTTATTAATTTTTCACAAAACTGATTAATACTCTCTTCTGTATTTTTAATCTCTTCATCTGGTGTAAAATAAATAGTAATACTACTATGTTCATAATTAATAGAATTAACAAAATCTGCGGACATATATTTCCAGAATACTCGTTCTTTGTCTCGAGAATTAGGATTTATAACTACAAAAAGAATACCTGGATCTAAAGTAACCTGGTCATAAATATAAGCTGGAAATGCGAGACTTTTCAAACAATATTTAACTAATCCATCTTCTTCAGTATAATTATTTGTTCCTTTTATCTGAACACTGAAATTTTGCTTGGGACGTCTTGAAAATGAAGGATCGGGTACAAATTCAAAATTACCATCTATATTTGGCCATTTATCACCATGTGCAAAATTCGGATTAATTTTACCATTAGATCTTAAAAACATTTGCAACACATTTACTGCGGAACGATCTTCTTCAGATGTTTCTGTATGTGTTTTAATATGTTTTTGTACTATTTCTTGTTTTAAATCTTCCATATATTTATCTATATAATTTTATTATTTTTACTCAGATTACATTTTGCACATAATAATTGAATATTTTTTGCTGTAATTGAACTTCCACCCTTTGAAAAAGGAATTATATGATCAAAATGCAAATTAACATTACTACCGCATATTACACAACGTCCATTGTCTCTTTTCCAAACTTCCTTTTTAACAGTTGTTGGAATCAATCTGTTATGTTCAATTTCAAACTCTGTTTGCTCTATAGTATCATTCGTTAGCTCCAGTTTAAATTTGAAAACCATACGACCATCAGAGATTTCTTGCCATGTATCAATTAATTTAAATATTCCATTATATGACCAAACACCTGGCATAATTTTTTCATACACTTTTATTAATTCAGCTTTTTGTTCACCTTTTTTATAATTACATACTGCATTATAAAACTTCCCATTTTCACTAAGTTGACCACTTGGAAGATACATTGGTTGATCCAATTCTTTAGGCTCTTGAGTTAAGGTTTTATATTTAGCAACATCGTGTCCTTCATATATTAAAACTTGGCCGCCGTTTTCAATTCTATCAGCATAAGGAGCATTTTTTCTTAAACTCATTAAGATAATGGACTGACCATTTTTTATCCTAAAATTCATACCTTTTTGTAAAGAAGTCTTTTCCTCACTGCACATTTCTTGATATGAAATAATATCTCCAACTTTAAACATATAAATTCCTTTAATTTATCTGTATTATTCCATTAAGTTATTAAGAAATCAAGCATGTCTAATTCCAAGTTTGTAATAAAATAAATAATATTATGGATAAAAATGAGATAAAAATTGCTGAAGAAAAAGAATTTTTAGATGAATTTCTACAAACCAAGGTTGGCAAAAATTGGTTTAACGAAAATAATATTATTAAAATTATAAAATTTGAAGCACCTGATTTCTTATTCGAAACTTATGATACCCAAACTTTAGCATTAGAAATTACTCAATTTATAGCTCAAAATAAAAACTTACATTATTCTCAAGCTTTGACGAGAATTGGTAATCAGTTATGTGCTGAAATAAAAGAAAAATATAATATTAAAATATCAATGCTTATTGACAGGTATGATAAAAGAAAGTTTAGTCCAAATTGGAATGATCATATTAATTTAGCATATAATCCAGGATTTTCTAACGTTCCACCTAAAAATGTTTTTAAAAATAAAATACGAGAAATTTTAAATACAAATATTAATAAATTAAGAACTAATTCCATTGTTCAAGAATGGATTCAAGTTGGTAGCGATTATTATAAAATATCGGTGCAAAGTTTTCCATCAATTATCTCTTGGAAACATGATTGTCATGTTAACAACGCAGGGCAAATTAAATTTAATCCATTTGAAGAATTACAAAACTGTATAAATAACAAGAATAAAAAAGTCAATCAGTATAGAAAAGATGATAATAAATGTTATTTATTGATATTTGTCCCAGATTTTAAAATAGGAAATTATTGCTCTTTTACAAATGAATTAGCAAAACACAAATTTAAATCAGATTTTGATCTGATCTTTTTATACGAAGAAAAAAACAATCTTGCATACATACTAAACACACAAAAGAACATAAGTGTGTCCAATTGATAACTTTATTCTGAATTGGCTTGATATACTTACAATATCGAGCCATACTGTAAATAGAATAAAATACATAATGGGGAAATCTTGGGCATTATTTCGACTTCTATTGTCTCCACCATTAAAATTCAGAGGCTTTGCATAGTCTCTTTTTTAGTATTATTTTCCCAGCACTGTGCAGGCTTTCGCTGATTAAGGAGAATTTATTTGATACAATTTTTAGAGAATTTTACCCAGGTTGCAGCAAAATTCTCTTTACGCAAATAAAAAGAGTCCTTTTTGAAATATAGATACAGGGCTGTTTTTAGTAAATTTGGACAAACGTTCGACTTTTACCATCTTGAGCAAATAAACTTTACTAATAAATGTCTATTTTTAATCAACACGTGCCAGATTATAAGGAATCTTGTTTTTTATTAAAAACTCTCCCCAGTTAATTTGTTCAGGGCTTAGTTTCTCATTCTTACGCTTAATTTCAACAAAAAGCATTTTTTTATTATTCCAAACAATATAATCCGGTGTACCAACAGGGTTTCTGTCTTCACATTCCAAAATGTTTTCTATAACTTTATAAAAAGTTTTATTATCAGTTCGTATTAAAAACTCTTGAACAATAGGAGATTTAAAATATTCTGTCGGATTTTTGTAATCCTCAATTTCCCATTCATCCAACCATCGAATATATGAACCTTGTTCGTGTTTAGCAATCTGACTATTTATAAATTGTAGGATATTTGATTTTTTTATTTCTTTTAATTTTTTATCAAATTCTTCTGTTGAAACTTCAGATTTTTCAACATCAAAGAATTTATTTTCAAATTTTGTATCTAAAGTTTGAGGATATAGTTCATCAAGAAAAGCTAGCACAAACATTCCTTTCCAGAATGAATATTCTGCCCGCATTACTTGATAACCCTCATTTTTATAATATTCTCTAACAACCTGTTCTGTTGAACATTTATTACCATTTGAACAATAAAAATAGTTTTTCCCAAGTTCTCCGGTTTTTTGAGCACTAATAGTTATTGTATTATTTTCAATAATATCTGGCAAGATTTGTTTAGCGTCAGAATTTAATGACAAACAAATTAAAAGTATAATTATGAAGAAAAACTTTTTCATAAAAGTTATTATATCAGCTAAACTGTTTTTAAATCAATTTCTTCAATATAACATCTGCAATTTGGGTGTAAATCATCAGGAATATCTTCCATTTTTTCAAAAATTTTGCCTTCTATATCTTCACAATTATCACAAACGCGATTATCTCCTATAGTATGGCAAACAAAAATTTTACCTTGATTTTCATAAGCCAGTTCACTATTAGCAGGAATACCAATTTTGTTCAATTGAGTATGAATTCTTGTTTCGTATTTCTTAAATTCTTCACCAGACATGTTTGCAATTTTTTCACGGGTAAAAATCTGTTGTACACCTTGCGATGTGTTCATAAATTTTAAATATTTCGACATAAAGCTTCCTTTATAGTATAAATCTTAAACATTCATATTATATCCATTATTCAAATTACCAACAAGACCGTATTATTACCTAACCCAAAAGGATAATTGACATGTATATACTTGCTATATCATGGTTTTGGCTTTATTCCGTTGTCCAAAATAATAAAATTCACAAAATTTTTGTAAAAATTATGCTTAATAAATAATGTGTCAATTTGATACAAAACTAACTAAATTGCTTGATATTATTGAAATATAGAGCAATACTATAAATAGAATAAAATACATAATGGGAAAATCTTGAACAATATTTCGACTTCTATTGTCTCCACCAATAAAATTCAGGGGCTTTATATAGTCTCTTTTTTAGTGTCATTTTTTCCGCACAGTGCGGGCTTTCAGCATATTAAGAGAATTTTTATGAGTTGATTTTTAAGGAGCTTTCCCAAACCTCACACAAATTCTCTTTTGGCAAATAAAAAGAGTCCTTTTTGAACTATAGATACAGCCCTGTTTTTAGTAAGTTTGTACAAAAGTTCGACTTTTAGCGTCTTGAGATAAATAAAACTTATAAGCTAATGTCCGATAATAGAAGCAGAAATTTTTTATTACTTTGTTGTCATTATTATTTTTTTTGTATTCCTGCTATGGCAGAATACAAGCCTATTCCTGAAACCTTAAGCAAACAATACAAAGCCGAAATGTAACGGATTCTTGACGAACAATATCCGCAAGTGATAAAAAAATTGACAATGAAGTCAAATATGCAAAGTCATTACGAAATAAAATTTTTTATAATGGATATAATATTGATGATTCAATAAATTTAGTACTTACGCAAGAAGTTGTTCTTCCTGCTGCGGATATGCAATTGTATGATAAATTAATGAAAATTACACAATAAAAATACTTAGGAATTAAACTTGTACCCATAGGAACAGACAGTACTATTCCTATGGAAACATTTTTGCATACGTATTTTATAGATAACGATGTTGATCAAACAAAACTTATAAAAATAATACATTACATGTACAAAAAAACAAAGTAATTGAGAAGTATCGCAAACAAATCGATAATATGTCTTCAAAAACTAATTAAAAATCAATATATATTGCTGGATCCACAGCTTTGCCTTGAAAAATCCATTTCTAATAGTTATATGTAAATGAGGCCCCTGAGAATACCCTGTATTTCCAGATTTAGCAATTTCTTCTCCTTTTTAACCTTTTGGCCAGTTTTAACACTCCAAGAAGACAAATGACCATACTCACTTGTTACTCTGACACCGTTTATGTTACCGTGGTCAACTACAACCCAATTTCCATAACCATCAGCTTTTCCATTTCGAATAACTGTTCCGTCAGCAATAGCCTTTATTGGTGTTCCTATTGAAACAGCAATATCAATACCATTATGTGTATGCGTGCGCCTTGGTTCGCCATATATTCCTACAATAGACCCATTACAAGGTTTTATCCATCTTTGAGGTTGAGTTTCTGGAGGATTTTTAGGTGCAGGATATGGTTGTGGGGATTTAGATGTAGGTTGAGGTGTTGGATTTTGAGAAGGCTGTTTATTAGAATCATCATTTTCTTCTGTAGCCGTTTCAGAATCACCGTTTGAACTTGTTTCTTCTACAATTTCAACCGTACATTTGCAATTCGGGTGAGGTCTTTGGGGAACTTCATCGTAAAAGTCAAATTCTGTGCCATCTAAAGATTTTCAAATATCACGAGTATTTTCACTGTTTTCAGAGTGCCAAATATATTTATTATAACTAATGCCGCCTTTTAAAACTGTAGTTTCAATATTTTCTTTTTCTTCCTGAGCATCCTGAACATAATTATTTTCATTCAGTTTATTATATCGATGCAAGGATTTTGCAATATTTTTTAAATCAATAAATTTTTTTAAAATTTTATTTTTATTTTTTTGATTAAAAACAGGATTAGAATGGTTTTTTAATAAATTTTCTTGTGATTTATTTGTGTTAAATTTTTTAGCAAGCTGTTGTAAATTTTTAAAACATTCTTATTATAACTATTATTTAATTTGCTTGCTAGACAGTGTTTTCATCTAAGCATTAATCGTAATTGAAATGAAAATGCATACGTTGACAGGTTTTTAAGGCAAAGTTACGCCACGGAGACAGAAACGGTATCGCGGCTAATACAGGATTGAGGTATATTTTTTGGCATGAAACTAAGCCTAATGAAAATGTTTAACAATGTAAAAAAATATTTTTAGCTCCTTTTACAAATTTTATAAAAATTTACAATCTCTGAAAACACTTGTTGTATAAAACTTTAACAAATAATAAGCTTCTTTAAAGTTTTCAAATGTTCAATTACAGACTTGCGAAATATTCAAAATGCTATTATACTCTACATTAAAAGTTCACAAGAACATGAGAATAATAGTCAGTAAAATTATAGACGACAACTTAATGAAGCATTCAAATGACCAGCAATCAATGGAAGCTAGCTTGGTAACATTGCGTCTGCGATTAACGAATCGGTAAAGTATGATATGGAGTATTATATAGATTATTACGAGTCGCCGCTAACCAGAATTACACTCGGAAGTGACGGAAATGCATTAATCGGACTATGGCTTGAAGGCCAAAAATATTACTGTGAAAAATTTTCAAAAGAAGCAAAAAGAAAAGATTTGGATGTTTTTAACGAGACAAAAGAATGGCTCGATATTTATTTTAGCGGGGAAAATCCAGGATTTACTCCCAAATTAAACGAACAAGGTTCAGATTTCAGGCACGAGGTATGGGAAATTCTCAAACGAATTCCATATGGAAAAACCACAACATATGGTCAAATTGCGAATGAGCTTGCTTTCAACAGGGCGTGTCCTAGAATGTCTTGTCAAGCCGTAGGCGGAGCAGTCGGACACAACCCAATATCAATCATAATTCCTTGCCACAGAGTTATCGGACAAAACGGTAATCTGACAGGTTATGCAGGCGGTGTGGATTTAAAAATCAAATTATTGCAAATTGAAGGAATTGATACATCAAGATTATTTTATAAGTATTAATGTAATAGCTCATTTGAAAAAGCTGGGAAATTTTTTAACGGAAATACCAAACGTCTGTGCAAACTTAGACTTTTACAACAGGAATATCATCAGTTAATTGAGTACATTTATGAAATACCAAATCTATTATTTCATAAATTTTACTATTGGAAAAATTCTTATCCTGACCTAAAAGATAAATGTATTCAGATAAAACATCCACGACTGACTCTTTATCAAATTTATCATCTAAATAATCAAGAATTTTCATTAAGTTTTTAAGTCCAATATCTGTAATCAGATAAATATCTTCAGCTGTTAAATGTATATATTTACAATTGAATACAACAAGTTTTATATTTAAGTTCAGCTTCTTTTTTATTTCTAATAATATTTTTTTGTTTAAGGAAGTTTATTATACTTATTATAGAAATATCTTGGAAAATTCATTACTTAGTGTATGGAATGATTTTTTTTGACGAAATTGACAAGCAGCTTCAGGATTTATAATGATTTCTATAAATATAATTTTACCAATCTGCACCTTTGAAATTTTAAAAAGAGAATTTTCGGCTGTTATAAAATGACAGTCGGTTTGAGTATATTAAACAGAGAGTTTGACCATTTCCAATCCTTCTTAGAGAAAGAATGTTTGTTACATTTTATAACAATTAGGCAATTTTTGGCATAAAAAATCTAGGGAAATTATTAATGGGAATAGGAAAAGTCGGAACAACTATAGGGAAAGAAATTATTGCCTGGACACGAACAAGCGGGAAAAGTTTGCTTGCAACTAAGCCTGTAAAAGTGACTCTGTCGGATTTGGAATACACGTCCAAATTAAAAACTGATACTTTTGTTAAAAAAGTAGAAACTTGGTTTGATCCCGTAGGCCATGTTGCACCTTATGCCCAAGGCTTGAAAATTGTAATTTAACATACAGAACAAAATTAATATAACTATGAGATGGATATTATTATAAATTAATAACTTGTATTTTTTATTAACCAATCGGGTTTAGGCTTATACCCCTCTATTATTGCACTATTATAATAACTTGTTATGGTTTTAATTGCCATTTCAAGTGCAATTTCTTCTGTCACAGCAAAATTATGACTTGTTATGTATGGACCAATTTGAGTTGGTGTTTGAATAAAATAATTTGTTATGAAGCAAATATCTTCTCTATCAAGATACTGATAAAGTTTGATTTTAATTTCAACTTCTGGAATATCTGGTAAATAAAAAGAATATTCACCCAGTATTTGTTTTAGTTCTATAACTGTATTTTTATCATATGTAAGTTTCTTTGTGTTCATTTTTACTTCCTTTTGTACTTTGCAAAAATATTAAATATTATAATTATTCTTTATTATCAAACATAAATTTCAATAAATCTTCTATTTGTAAAGCTACTTCTTGCCAACATCTAAAAGATTCTTGGTTATGTGGATCGGCTTTTAATAGCCTATTTCGTTCTTGAGATAATTTGACTAGTTTCCATATTTCTTGTATGGGTCTTTTATCAAATGCAAATGCTTTTACCATATAATTCCCAAGTTCAGTTTTACCAATTATCTCACCGTTAACTGTTCGTTCCAAATGCTCATCATATTCTTCTAATACAGGATCAATAAATCCTTCTTTTTCATTATGAGAAATATTAATATCTTGTGTTGGCCATTTATTTGATTTTTTTCTATTACATTGTTTACAAGAATAAACTAGATTATCATAATTGTTAATTTTACTTTTTGCTAGCGATTTTGGAATAAAATGATCAATTTCAAAATCACTTTTTGAAACCTCTACAATCTTGCCACAATACCCACAAGTATCTTGAAAATCTATTCTCAAATCACTCTCATAATCTCTATAATTATTTTTAGGTTTAATATTAGTCCTTCTTGATAATTTTTTATCACCGTGTATTCTAGTCATTATTTTTTTTCTCCAGTGATATACATTGAGATGTTAACTCTAAAATTTTATCAATTTTATCTGACATTTCTGTTTTAAACATTTCGTTGGGTAAATCATCAACTTTATTATAAGCTTTTAAAATAGAATATAGGTGAATAAAATATTCTTCTTCATTTATGGTAATAGTTTTTTCTCGTTTTTTAGCTAATAATATACTAAAATCATTTTCTAGGTTAATTAATCTTTTACTAAATACTTCTGAAGCTTGTTTTAATTCTTCTTCAAAAATTGTAATACCTTCAACACTACTTAATATAGTTCTATTTTTTATTAAAATAGAACTTACAAGATTTTCTGAAATTGAATCACAAGGATAATTCGTTAATATAATACATACTAAATCTGGAAGCTTTTTATTTAAAAATTCAAGTAATTCAGCTCCATTAAAAGTATATTGGTCTGATAATTTAAAATCCGCAATAAAACATTCTATTTTGTTTTCTAGTATCCAATTGTAAACATCTTGTTTTGTTGAACAATTTTCCACAAGTTTTAGTGTTACATAATTTTCAAGTAATTCTGCATAATCCTTAAAAGCGCTAGAATCATCATCGATGTATCCTATATTGTATTCGCACATTATTTAAAAACTCCTCTTAAATTAATATTTACTACGAAACCTGATTGTCGTTCTTTGTTTTGTGATAAATCAATATCACCATAATACTCTTTTACTGTTTTATTAACAATCCACATTCCCATTCCTGTTCCGATAAGATTACTATTTGCATCACGTTTACTAGTTTCAAAAGGTTCTAATATCAAATCTGGATCTTTTTTATATTTTTCGGATAAACCTTTCCCGTTATCTTCATATAATAATCTTAATTCATTATTTTCTTGTGTTAAATTAATATTAATTGTTTTATTTTCAAGTGCAGCATATTCAAAAGAATTGATACTATTTGTTATTAAATTACTAATGATACTTTCTATGTCGTATGGAAAGCATTTAAAATTTGTTTCAACAACATTTAAAATTATCTTAACATTTTTCTCGCTCAAAACTTCTTGCCAAGATTCGATAAAATCTTCAAATAGTTTCTTTATTGGCACATAAATCATTTTACGTTTATCTCTTTTTACCATTTCAATCGTTACTGTAAACCAAGAATTAAATTTCTTTTGTAATTCTAAGGCTTCTTCTAATTTTTGTTTGATATGTTCTTCTGATTTTCCCTTTTCTAATGCTTGTTGTGCTGTCAAAATTTTAATATTTAATTTATGAGCAACGTCTTTAATTTCATGAATATATGAATTTGTTACAATACCTGTAGTTGCCAATGTTCTTAGTAGTCGATTCTCATCTTCAAGATCTTTTATTTGTTCCTGCTTGGTATCTATAACTGCTTTTGCTTTTTTAGCATCAATTAATGTCTTTTTTCGTTGCCATCTGTTATTCGATTTATTATTTGCAGATTTTTCATTTATTTCATTTTCATAAGTTTCAATAGGATGAGTATCGTCATAATATTGTCGCAATATACGACAAACATATTGACGATCTTTTTCCATTTCTTGTATTACAAAAATTAAAAATTCCCTAAAATATGCAAACTCTTTTGTTTCAACAATACCTTCTCTATTGGATTGGTCTGGAAGATTGATATTTAAACGAGAAATATGAACAGAACCTAACATCTGATCAGCTGCAACACGCCAAGCCCCAGTTGGATGAGAAATTGCAGCAGGTGATTTAGATTTTCGATTGGACAATAAAAGCCAATCAAAAGTAGTTGTTTTGGGTTCCCCATAAGGTCTTACTCTAAAATTGTCTCGATAAATTTTTATTCCACCAAAGGTATCCCTCGTATCTCGCCTTGAAGAAATATCTTTATAAAAATATCTTTCCTTTTCATCTTTCATATTAGATAACTTTGCAAAATAAAAAGTTCCTTTAAATGGACCAATTGTATTTATATTTATATCAGATAAAATTTCATTAAATGCATAAGTTTTTTCTATTGGTTTTCCTTTAAAATATTCAGCGTCTTTGGGGGTAAAATATGGTTCTCTTACAATTTCATTAAATTTATTTCCGAAATCAAATTCATCTCTTTTTATTAAAATCCTAGTATTGCCACTCTCATCCACATAAAAATCTATTTTATAATCATACGAATAATCACTACTATTCACCGTGATTTTAGATTCTTCTAGATTTGAATCTTCAGAAAATACATATAATTGAAAAATATTATCGATTTCTGGAGGAATTAATGTGGCTAAACTCTTTTTTATATCTTCAATTAATGTAGTTGTCCAAGTATCTCTTAAATTTTGTAACTTGAATATTGTACCACTATTGTGACACTTTTCTTTAATTAATGACTTTAAATCATTATTCAAAATTTCATTTGTATAATTACAAAAATCGATATTCGTTATTTCAAAATCAGCTCCAACATCTGTAATTTTTGTTCCAGAATTAAAATCTGACCAATTAACAGACCATAAAACAGCTTCTGTACTCGTTTTTGACAGCATTTTACAATTATCAGCAATACGATCTAGTGCAAATCTACCAATTCCTTTTGCACCAGTTTGTATTCTTCCAGAATTAAGTTTATAATTCTCTTTTTTTGAAGAATATCCAATTGTCATCCAATTACTATGAATGGTTTCTGATGTCATACCTGAGCCATTATCTATTAAATAAAATACATTAGTCGATTTTTCATAGTATAAAATACAAGTATTAGCATCCGCATCGTATGCATTTTTTACTAATTCTAGTATTGCACCATCCAACTTCGATACGTTTTCTCTACCGATAAGCCTTGCTGTATTAGCATCTACATTAAAAGGAATTTTCATACAGCAACCTCCATATTTAATTCAAAATTATTAACATCCTTTGGGGTAATACGCAAGGATTTTCCACTAGCCTGTATTCCTATATCATTTACATAATCTATAAAATCTTTACTATTAAGAATTTGTTTAGCTTGCTCTAGAGATGTTCCATTCTTAGATGTAATATATATTCCAGAATAAGGAATATCTTCTTTTGTAAGCTCATATACCTTTATATTATCGGTTACTACAGTCGAGATTAAAAGTTTTTCTTGGTTTAAATGGGATAAAGCTTGGCTTCGTCCATATTCAAACCATTCAGCAGAAAAATCTTTATTTCTTTTTTTTAATTTATCTTCAAAGGCTTTTAAATGCCGAACAGCCCCAGGATATTTTGCCTCAAATTCTTCTGGCTTATATTTCATCAATTTGCCATCTTTATAGTAATATGGGAAAATAATTTGTTCTTTTATATTATATGCAAGGTTCCGCGGACTTTTAGCAGGTTTTATAACATCCTCTTCAATATTACAATTTGAATGAATGTTTTTATTTGGTTTTATAATAAAAGCCTGATTTAACAATGTAGCAATAGAAATTTGAGCGTTAAATAAATCTCCGAATTTTAGTTTGGCAGTTTTATTTTTTGCTTCTTCAACTTTAAATACCCATTTTTGTTTTAAAGAATTTTTGGGAATCTTGATGAAAGCTTTATTTTTTTTATTTCTGTATAAAATTTGCGTTTTATTTTTACCTTTTTCACAAACTAAAATAGATGTTGCGACTAATGCTTTTGAAAACACTTTTTCTGTTTTAAAATCGTATATTTTACTGACTGAAGGCAGAATAAACTCTCTAAGTTTTTCGGCAAAAACATTCTTAAAAATACTACTTGGTATAAGATAAGAGAGTTTACCATTATCAGATAAACAATTCAGACTTTTTTCAATAAAAGCATAACAATAGTCAAATTTTCCTTTAGAACATGTAATAAACTCATTTTTAATAAATTTTCTAGTTTCAGGCTCAAGATCTCTATAATTTATATATGGAGGATTTCCGGCAATGTACGAAAACTTTTGAGATAGTTTGTATTTTAAAAAATCCGCAACATGAATATTCCATTTTACATTATAAATCCCATAGTATTCTGAAACTTTATTCAGAGTTTTTATACAGTCATTATATTTAGAAGAATCAATTTCAAAGCCCCAAATGTCATCTTGCAGACCTGTCTTTATTGTTTTTAGCGAAAGTTTTTTACTAATGCCGTCCTTAATATATCTTGAAACTACATGTTTTAAGATGGATCCATCACCACACGAATTTTCTAGGAATTTTTGTCCTAATAATCCCTTTTTATATCCTATGATATCTAATAATTTATTGACCTTATCATCAGGTGTAAAAATTTGACATCTTTCTATACGCTTCATTTTTACCTATATAATTAAACTTTATAGAACAATATTATCATAAATATAACCATTTAGCTTATATACTTATAAATTTTTTGTATACCAAGCACCTCTTGTTTTTCCGTGTTTTATCAAATATTTATTTTCAACCAGATTTGCAAGGTGCTTTTTGATTGTATTAATATTTGTATCTGTTAATTCAGATAACTCAGAAATCGTTGCACGGTCTTTTGTTTCAAAAACTTCCATGATTTTTGCAGAAATTTCAGGTAAATCAAGATTAGAAGATTTTTTAATTTCGGTATGCTCTAATTTATATTCAAGTCTTATTTTCTGTTTTTGCAAAGTTTTTAGGTAAAACATTAGCCACGGTTCATAGTTCGGCAAATCATTTAGAGTTGTTTGTGTCTGCCTTAAGGCTCTGTAATAAGCTTCTTTGTTATCTTCAATAATAGATTCAGTCGAACTGTATGGAATATACAAATAACCCGATTTTAAAAGCAAAAGATTTGTCAAAGCTCTGGACAATCTGCCGTTTCCATCTTGAAAAGGGTGAATTGCCAGAAAATTAACTACAAAAACTCCAATAACAATTAATGGGTGGTAAAATCTGTCAATCAAATATTTATTAGTCCAATCAATAAGTTCCTGCATCTTTAACGGTGTTTCAAAAGGTGTTGCGGTTTCAAAGACAACGCCTAATTCTCTACCTTCACTGTCATAAGCAGCTACAGCATTTGATATTTTTTTATATTCGCCCTTGTGTTTTTCATCTTTTGAAGAATATTCAAGTAAAATTTTATGCAACTGTTTGATATAGTTTTCTGATAATGGAATTACTTCCCAATCCTCAAAAATGGTATCAGCAAGTTTTGCATATCCTGCAACTTCTTCTTCGTCACGATTAGCAAAAGATTGTTTGTTAATCCTTGAAAGCAGCTCTTCAACTTGTTTGTCCGACAATTTGTTGCCTTCAATACGATTGGAAGAACCGACACTTTCTATTGTTGCAACTTTCTTTAGCGCCTGCAATTTTTCAGGTGCCATCTGTCCTAAAAGTTTCCAACTTCCTTTGAATTCATCAATTTCAGAGATAATCGATAGCATCTGAATTGTTATTTTGATATCAAGATTCTCTAGCATAATAATACCTAATTAGACCTAACCTGACCTAATAATATATTATTTATACCTGATTGTCAATTATTAACACATCCAAAACGTTACATAATTAGTAACAAAATGACAATTTTGTTACATGTATAATCTTGCTTACCACCATTGTTAACGGCATTTTTTTTGAAAACTTTAAAATTTTAGGAAAAATCTTTACAATTTGACTTGAATTGTTACAATTTACAGACAAAAAGCGTTGAGTCTTGAGTCAATAATATCCTGATTAATTCCTATATATCTTAATGTAACGCTCGGTGCAGAATGATTGAAGATGCATTGGAGCAATGCTACATCTTTATTCTCCTGATAAAAATGGTAGCCGAATGTTTTTCTTAACGTGTGCGTGCCAATCCTTGCCGTAATTCCGGCACTGACGCAAGCGTTGCATATTATTCTATATGCTTGTATCCTGCTTATTGGTTTTCCGCCTCTTTGGCTAGAAAACAGCCATTCGGTGTCAGCTTTGTCATAAATAAATTCCTTAAGCTCTGTTTTAAAAGACTTAGTTATAGGAAAACACTTGTATTTCCCTGTCTTTTGCTCTATTAGTTCTATGTATTTCTTGTTTTTTACATCACTAACCTTTAGTTTTAAAATATCTGAAATCCTCAATCCGCTGTTTATCCCAATTAAGAATAACAAGTAGTCACGACTGCCGTGTTCTTTTAAAATTCGTTTTACAATTTCAATTTTTTCTTTGTCCCTAATCGGCTCTACGCATACCATTTAACTATTCTCCTTTACTGTTACACATCTTACCTCTGAATATCTAAAACATATCCAAACATGTAACAAAATTGTCATTTTGTTACATTCTACGGTAAAAGGTGTGCGATGTCGGAAAAATTAAGTATAGAGCAAAGAATTCAACAATATAAACAGGCAAATCCAAAACTAAAAAACTTATCGGATAAACAGCTTCTGTCAATCATGGTCGAAAACGGAGAAATTATGCTTACAGAAGCACAAAAAAATTCTATTCTTTCAAAAGATGTAAATAACCAAAATAATGACGGCTTAGCTGTACAAAAAAATACCACTCCCAAAACAATAAACTTAAAATCAGGCAGGAAGATTGTAATTCAAAACGGTGTAGCAAAATATTATGCCGCCGACGGCATGGAACTTAAAAAAGAATATTTTGAAAAACAAGAAGGACAAATTGATGTAAAATCGTCAGGCAGGTATTCAATAACAAAAGCAGGTAAAACAAAATACTACGCAGCAAATGGTACAGAACTAAAAGAAAGCTACTTTAAACAGGTAGAAAGTGCAGATGTAAAGGTAAAAAGTACTGATGGAAAAACATACAATTTAAACAAAACAATAGAAAAACGAATTAATATCGTAAGTGAAAATCTTAAAAAAGCCGAAGACAGCAATGGTTTTATCGGCTCAACCTGGAGCGGTTTTAAGAATTTAACAGGAATCGGCGACAGCTCTGATAAAGTAAGAGAGCAGCAAGAAGCAGAAAAGAAACTGTTACTGCAATTTAATAGCAATGAACAAGGACGTCCTGAAATATTTAAAGAACTAACAGGAGTTGATTATACGCCTGAAAACCTTGAAAAATTTATCAAGAAGGAAATTCTGTTAAAATCAGAACAAGCCCTTGAAGGTTATAAAGAAGGTCAGGAAATGGCAGTGGATGTCGCCGGAGATATGATTTCAGGTATCGCAGCCGTAGGAATTTATACGGCTGCTGTTGCAGCAGCTCCATTTTCAGGCGGAGCAAGTATCGCCGTAGGAATAGCCGCCGCAGGAGCAAGCGGAGCGGCAATAAAAACAGGTTTAAAAGCTGCCGATGCCGCTGTCGGCGGACGTGAATATACGCTTAACGATGCAGGCCACGATGCCGCAACCGGAGCATTTTCAGGATTGATAGCACCGGTTACAGGCGGTATGGGAGGAGCTGTCGGCAAAAATGTTGCAACAAAACTGGGAGTACAAGCTGTAAAACAAGTCGGCAAAAATGTAGCGGAAGAAGCAGTAAAAGGCGGAGTAAAGCAGACAATAAAGACAGCTTTAACAAATCCGACAGGTTATGAATATGTTGGAGGAAATATCGCAAAACGAGCATTAGCATTCGGAGCAGAAATGGCAGCGGATGGAGCTGTCGGTGGTGCAGTAGATAATGCCTTCAGAACAGCATACGATGGTGGCAGTTTGGAAGATATCGGCAATTCAGCCGTTGAAGGTTTCGTCGGTGGGGCAATAATGTCGCCGCTCATTGGCGGCGGTATGAAAGCAGCAGGTAAAGCTGGACAAAAAGTCTTTGGTAAAGACAATGTGCATATTGATGCACAAGGCAACAGAGTTAGTGTTAACGAAGACGGAACTTTTGTAAAAATTGATGCTGATGGAAACGAAATCCTTGCAAGTGCAACGGATGCAGAAATACATATTCCAAAGGGAGTTCTTGCTTCTGATATAGCTCCATTTATAGAAACTGATGATGGTTTCAGAAATATTGTTCGAAATAAAGCTGGAGATATTGCTGAATTAGATAAAATCAAAAATGTTGATGAATTCTTAGAAAAGAGTTTTCAAATCATTAAAGAAGAAATGGGACTAGCTGATTCATCAATTAAATTTGAGATTGGCAATGATAATTATTATAATTTAGAGTCAAATACAGTTTTTATAAATCGTAATTGGAAAAATGGGGATAAAGCTGAACTTTTTGGTGCTATAACACACGAACTTGACCATTTCTTACAATGGAAAGAGATAATTAGAAATCTTGATGAAGACCACCCAATGTGTAATGCTGTACTTGAACAATTGAGTTCAACTGAAGTTGGTACTAATAATTTATTGTATGTTTTAAACAAATATGAAAATATTCCTGTTACTGAAGCATCAAAAAAACAAGCTAAGGCTTATGCTGATAATTGGCAAAATTATATAGAGCCTGCTGATCCTAAGACAGGAAAAGTTGATGTTACAAGTGAACGTTATCGCAAATATAAAGAACAACCAGTAGAAGCAGAAGCAATGAGACGTGGCGATATAGTTGTCGAAGAATATAGAAGAGCAGTTGGTAGAAGTAGTGACATAAATTCAAAATTAGCTTATGCAAAATCCAGAGAAGAGTTTGTTGCAATTCGTGATGAAATAAAAGCTATGCCAAATGGGGCAGAAAAATCAAAATTAATTAATTCTTACCTAAAAAAATATAATGAATGGTCATCAGCTCCTGCAAGACCTGATATCAAAATGGAATACTCACCAAAGTCTAATGATTATCTACAAAGACTCCGCAAAGTTCATTTTTCTAAAAATGGAGGTTTAGACACTAGAGAAGTTAAATTGTACGAAAATTTTAAGCGGGCAATGAATAAAGTTTTAATTGCAACTGATGGAAAAGCTGATTTGCCAGAAGATATTATTTTCAGAGAGATTCCTCAGCATTCCGGCGGTATCGCTTGTAAAGATGCAACAACACCAAGTATTTCAATAAACAGATGTTTTTTAGATAATATTGATTCTAATATTAAAAATATCGTTCAAGATTTAAAAGGCATAGGTATGCTCAACATAGATATTGACGGTAAAATTCGTATTCCTGATTTCTTAAAAAATAATATAACATTGGAACTTGAAAAAAAACTAAATGCATATAGTGATAAAAATAATTGGTTAGAAAAATTAGAACTTTATACTTGCTATATTGGTTATTTTGTTGATCTACAAAGTCAAATCCGCAGACACCCAATTGTTACAATAGAAAAAATAATGAAAACAGGTTCTAATCAAACTGTACTTAAAAAGCAAGGTTTATTTAAAACAAGACAAGAAGTAAATGCGATGAATAAAGGTGAGCAAATTACTTATTTAAAAAAAATTGCTGCTACAACAGGAATTCCAGAAAATGCTGTTTTGATGAGAGATATTGACCAATTATATATTCATGAATTAGGACACTTAAATCATAAACTTTCAAAAGAAGATGAAATATTTTTAAGATCTAAAAAAGTGATAGAAGAACATCAAAACAATCTGGAAATTCAGAATATCTGTTCTAAAGTTTCCCGTTATGCACAAGGACTTCCAATGGAATTTGTTGCAGAAGTTTTTTCAGGTTTAGTATCTGGACAGAAATTTGATGCTGATGTGATGTCTTTATATGCGAAATATAAAGGTCCACAGCTTTTTAATTAAGATTAATACCAATAATATTTCTCTTAATTTGCTCAATCGTTTCAGGAGTTAATTGCTTTGTTGGTTTTAAAGTATTGACTTTTTGCTTTGAAATTTTATATTGCTTAACTTGTGGAATGTTTTTCAAAATATTCATCAAAGAATAAATCTCGGATTGCGGAGTATGCCTTTCGTTATCAATATCAGCAGAAATTTTTGTTATTAATTTTCTCGCAAAATCAAGAAGTTCTTCGCTAAAAATTTCTTGATTTTGTTGAATCTCAAATCTTTTCCTATACCACTCATATTTCTTTTTCCAATAGAACAAAGTTCTGCGGGAAATATTTAATTTAAATCCAACTTCTTCAAGTGGAGTTTTGTCATAAATATACATCTTTTCCGCCTGTTTATAATATTTCATTTTAGTCATATTAACTCCTTCTTATCTGCACATTGAATTTTTAACACCATAATATGGATTATGCTTGATTAATCCTTGTTCAAACGCATATTTTAAAATACTTCCAAGCAAAGTCACCGCATTACTTGCTGTTTTGGGTCGATATCGTTCTTTCATTTTTTGCATAAAATCAGCAATCATTTCATAAGTAATTTTGTTAATTTGAGCTTCAACAAAATACGGCAAAATATTGTATTTTAACTGTGATTTGTACCCTTTCAAAGTATCTTTTGTCAGTTTTCTATTTACAAGATAATCTTCCGCAACATCACTAAATAAAAGCCTGTTCTTTTTTCTAAAAACTGGTTTGGGATACAATTCAAAAGTTTTCTCTTTAAAGACTTCAACATATTTATATAAATCTCGTTCAAAAATTATTTTACCCCTGTTCAAAAGGTGTTCAAGTTCTATTTTACAGTCACATTCAGCAATCATTTCGATTTCATCAAGTGTAAATTCTTTCAAATATTTCGCAAGTTTCTCTATGTTCATAATATTTGTTGAATCACCTCCAAATTTATTTCAGCTAAATTGTTATCTTTGGCAAAATTTTCTAGTTTGTTTATTAGTTGTACAAGTTGCCTAAATCTATTGTATTTTTTGTGAATATACTCAATCGCATCAGTAGAAAAGGGAGCTTCTGAAAGTTGCTCAAAAATGTGTTTTATATCTCCAACAGTAAAAATCTCAAACTTCAAAATCTCTGAAAATCTGTCATAAAGATGTTTGTACCTTTCAAGTTTTCTATGAGCTAAACCCATTCCAATAAAAATAATCGGGCAACCAGTTTCATCGTGAATATCCCGCAGAGTTTCAATAGATTTGTAATTATTCATCAAATAGTCAATCTCATCAATGAAAATTATCTTCGGCTCTTTCTTTAATTTTTTAACTATTAAATTGAAGTTATCGGATGTTAAATATCTTGGAATTTCGTCCAACTCCTTAACTAGCTCTTCCAAAAGCCATCGACCTGTCATCAAGTTTGTTGCTCTTAAATATATCCCATCATATTTACAAGCAAGCCATAAAGCTGTTTGCGATTTGCCTAACCCAGGTTCGCCATAAACTAAACCCATCTTTGGGATATTTTTGGGTTTAGTTTGCAAATTCTCAACTAGACCTATAAAGTTTTTAACATTGGTCGTTTTTACAAATGTTTTATTCATATAAAAGCCTGTACTCCTTCGTATTTTTGAATTCAGCAATCCAAGAATTGTTTGGGTCGTGCTTGATTAAGTATTCATATTTTTCTGAATTATTTTTGAACAGGGTTTGAAGGGCATTTGAACGCGTTTTAAATTCAATTTCTTCTGGTTCATCCATCCTCTGCTCAATAGACTTAACTTCTTCATTACTTAAATATTGTTTTACCGAATTAATTGTTTTCTTTCGTAACTGTTGCTGTTTAAGGATTTTCTGTTTGTAATCTTCAAAATCTTTCACATCTCCCAAGATTTTTGCCATCGGATGAGTTTCGGTTACTCGCTCTGCTGTGCATAAGTATTCGCCTTTAGTGGTAAATACTTTTATTTTTGTTAAATCAAAAAGATTATATTTAATTAATACTTTGTTTTTGAAGCCATATAACCGCTCGTCAAAATAGTCACAACCTAAAAACCTGACTCCGTTTCTTTGAATTGTTTTAACTTCAGTTACAAGCATCAAATCATCAAGTGTTTTTATATCAATATTTTGAGTTTTTCGTTCCGCTAGAACCTCAGCAATCGTTTTGTTTGATTCATTGGGGCATATTTGAGAGTTTTTGAAATTCAACCACATGTCAATCATCTTTATGGTTTCATCGATTGTGGGAATGTAATCGCTGTGCCAAGCGGAGTGGAGTTTTTCGTTTCGCATTAAATATGCTGGTTTGTTTGCAATACTGCTTCCTATATAACTTGGCAAAAGTTTTTCAAATCCCTCTTGAAATTCTTTGAAAAAACGCTCAATGACTTTCGCTCTGGCATTATATGGTCTTGCAAAAACTGTTTCTATTCCAAGTTTTGAATACAAACCTTGAAAACCTAATTCTGCAAATCCTTTATCATCAGTAAAATATTTCGCTCTAAATGCTCTGCCGTTGTCTTGATAAACGACTTTCGGTATCATATCAAGATTAATAATTGCGTTACGCAGAGCCGAAGCTATACACTGAGTATTTTCTTCCAACATAATTTCGTAACCAACTAAAGCAGTTGATTTCCAGTCCAAGAATCCGACTAAAGTCGCTCTACAAGGTTTTCCGGTAAACGGATTTATTACCTGAAAAGCAAGTTTATGCCCGTCTGCGACAAGAATATCGCCAACTTCGAGCAAACTGGCATCTCGTTTTATATATGGTTCAACTTTATCGGACAAAGCTTTTTCTCCGTCACGAGCCAAAATCCATTTGTCATAATTATTGTCTTTAAACCATTTTGCATATCTTCTGAAAGTAATATCTGCGGGTATAAAACTTTGACCTTGCTCTTTTAACTTATATTTGGTCAAAGCCGTTGCCTTACCTATTGAAAGCCTATTTGGGTGCAAAAGCAAGCTCATAAAGATTCTAATTTCTTCATCAGTCAAAACAGTTCTGTATTCATCTACTTTAGAATATTTATACTGTGGCAGCAGCTTTGTATAATCTTCTGTTCCATCTAGCATCGCATACCAACGATGCAAGCTTCCTCGAGAAATTTTTCCTAAAATATCAAATAAGTGAGAATTTGAAGTATTATGCAATTTTACAAAATCATAGTCTGATTGAAGTTTATTTGTGGATTTCTTCCTGAATTCAAGCCATTTATGGATTAAGTCCAATCTTGCTAATGCTATTTGTTTTGATTTTTCCGGGATGTATTTGTCTGTCTCAATTTGGTTTTCCATTGTCTCAAAATCCTTGTAATGTTTGTGTACACATTCATCACTCGTTTTGAGACAGAAGTCAAGCGTTATTCATCTAAATTATGAATATTTTTTATTTGAATTCTATATCCAAGATTTAGGAGAGTTTTCACTGTATAACGAATTGCTACTTTACTAAAGAATGGAATTTTAGGTCTAACTTCATTGTATTTGCTTATTATACCCAAGACTATAGTATAGTTACTTGCTTTAAAATCTTCATCTATATATTTAGACATCCCTTTTTCTGTAAGTTTTTCATTATATTTTGTCATAAATTCATTGTCTAATAAAGCTTCTGCCGAAACAGCAGCTTGATTAAATAAGTGACTTAAAACAGAAGAACCACCAGCTTTTTTAATGTGGAGAAGCTCTTTATTGTTAGTTAAGATATCACAAACTTCAATTTTATTACCTGTTCCCCCACCATATGGAATTTCTCCAACTCGGTGAATTAATGCCGCATCGATACTCTCAGCTAAATGTTCATTATATTCATTTTCAGTATAAACATCTTCGCCATTTGCGGTATAAGAAGGTAAGTCTAATTCTGAAATAGCTAGATTGTCATATTCTCTTTTAACAACAGATTCAAAATCATTATTTATTTGATACCATTTCCCATTATTTAAACAATACGATTTTTCCTGATATTCTATTTCAGCAATGAGACACTTTTTAGCTGACCAAGAAAAAATTTCGGTTTCGCTTTCTGCAGAAATACATTTGATTGTCTTGTTTTTGAATTTATCCATAGTTAGTTCTTCAAGAGTGTCAAAAGTATCAACAACTTTTTCAATTCTTATGTCATCAAAGCTATCTTTACACCCAGAATATCGAAAGCATTTTATTTGCTCCCAATTAATGACTTCAGGTACAGCCATCCAAATATTTTCAAAATCTTTATTTTTTATTTTATTAATAACATAATTATCAAGGTTTTCAATTATTTCTTTGGTTTTTACAGCTTTGATATTATCGACCCATTCAAAATTATTCTTATAAGATGTTTCATTATATTTTTCATAGCAATAATCGAGAAATTCTTCAATATTATCAATATTTTTATCTACCGTTATACTAAAAATATCTCCGCCTGTAATAATTGCTCTATCAAAAACCTTATCTTTGGTTAAAGCAGTAACATTACGCATTAAATCACTATATATATTAAATCCAAAATCAGAAATTTTACCAGTTTTAGGTATTTGTTCTTGTGATTGCTTCTGATTTCCCCCTATATTTAATTTGGAAATTTTCCTTAATTCATTGTCACTAGCAGTATTCAAAACAATTTTGAGACCAAACTGTTCCTCAAGCACTCCTTCCTTAAATAAGGGTTTGGCAAAACCAAAAGTTAATGCAAAAATTCTTAATTTTTCTTGATAAATCCTTTTGACTAATAATACAACTTTAGCATTAGCCTGAAAAAGTTTATTATCTGTAATGTTAAAAAAATTATTCAACCAACTTGGTTGATGCGAGTTGCTTCTTACGAAATAGGCAATTTTATTTTCATTAAATACCTGTAGTTCCGATAAATCGTTTTTAAAAATATCCTTATTCTCGGATATTCCTTCTTTAATTAAATATACTGAAAGCTTATTTTTCGCCATTCTTTACTCCCAATCTATTACTGTATCATATCATTTATCTGTCAATATAAATAAAAACTTAAGAAAAAATTAATTATTGTCCCAATCTCAGAGATATTTCGGCACATATCAAACTAAAAGATTATTCAAAACGGACATTTTTTGCACTAAAAGCCTCTGGGCTAAAATTCAAACACTAAGCAGAATAAAGGCAAAAATAAATTTAATATGACAGAATATAAAGAAAATTAGTGCAAAAATTGAGACAAAAGTGCAAGAAAAGACCACTAAATCTCAACACTATAAATCAGTCTCACACTCCTAACAAATCGGCAATTTCGCCCCAAAACTTTTATCTCAAATGTCCTGATAAACTATAAAAATTCTCTAAATATTTTAGCATGACAAAAACCGCCCGTTGTGGGAGGTTTTTCGTACTGGACTAAAAGCGGAGAGGGTGGGATTTGAACCCACGGAAGGTTTTGCCCTTCACAGACTTTCGAGATCCGCACCTTAAGCCACTCGGACACCTCTCCATATGTATTTTAATAATAATTTATAACAAAAATAACAATTTTAATTAAAATCAGAGAGGATGGGATTCGAACCCACGGTGGAATTGCTCCCACACAACCTTTCCAAGATTGCACCTTAAACCGCTCGGACACCTCTCTATTTTGTTTATTGAGTTTTAGTTTTGTTTACACTTGGCATTACACTTGCGTAAGTATCTACTTTCATACGCGCTGTTGAATGCCTAATTGTCTCTGAATATATTTTACAGGAATTCCTTTTGAAAGTAAATAGGTAGCGTATGTGTCCGTAAATCGTGAAATCTAAGTTTTTATATCTGATTATCTTCATCTAAAATTTTGTTACAGAGATTAATTAATGGATGAAAATAAGCATGCTCCATATTATATAGTATGGAGAGGATTACCTTTTTTATTGTGAAATACTAATTTGGATAGCCTTGTACAATTCCGTTTATTTTCTTTTAATATCATTAATAGATTTTCGGGAATATCAATAATGCATGGGCTGATTGCTTTCAGAGATACCTTTTGGCAAATTAGCAATCTGTGATATTATCCTAACAAAGTGTAATGCTTTAAGCGTTGTAATAAACGTTTTAAACCATTTTTTAAATTCTTGAATGTCTCCGTTAACTTTAACCGTACTTATAACTGTTAAATTCATGTCTTTAGCAAGACTGTTTATTTTTTATTAAACTTTTCTACAGTTTCAGGATTACCGACAAAACCCAGCTCTATAAATAATTCACCGATTGATATTTTATTTCTTCCTATCTTTATAAATTTATATTATAATTTATAGTGTAAGAAAATTCATTAAATTATTTTTCGTGAACCATTATTTTTACTATGAGGGTAAATTTGTATAGATTTTAGCATTAAAAAAGGTTGGAAACCCTCTTAAATATTAATTTGGGCTCAGAGGGATTCGAACCCTCGACCAATTGATTAAGAGTCAACTGCTCTACCAGCTGAGCTATAAGCCCAAAGTCATTTTTTCTTGATTTTAAAGCATTTTCACGCTTTTGTAAACTGATTGTAACAAAATCAGTATAAGATGTCAACCAGTGATAATTATTGATAGCTGAAATCAAGTCAGGGCTTGAAGTTTAGCTATTTTATTCTTTTAATAAATGTCAGTAGGTTTCAAATTATTCTAAACTAAATTGGAACAAATTTGGAACATGTTTGAAAGGTAAAAATGCTGTGGGTACACTCATAGAACGTTTTGATAAAAATGGAAACTCCCGTTGGCTCGTTAAAATTCGTAAAAAAGGTTATAAGTTAGTCTGTAAAACTTTTAGAAGAAAAACAGATGCTTTAAACTTCAAGCGTGATACGGAATCTGATGGATAGACGAATTTCTAAATATTATGAGGCAACAAAACATACTCTTGCTGATAGGATTAACAAGTATGAAAGGCAGTATCTTAATGAGCGTTATGGGTTTTGTTGCGAACATCTTTTACATCGAGAGCCAGAATATCCGAAACCCGTAATCCAGAATTACAACCTAAAACAAACAATAATCTGTTACGCGGGTTTTTCTGTGCTAAGTAATTTTCCACTGCTTTTATTTGCTTTTTATCCCTGATAGGTTCAACTAAATGCTTCATCTCTAATCCTTTCTTTTACATCAAATTGCACGGTCTGTACCTTTATTTAATATAAAATTCAGGAGATGAAAAACCGGAGGAATTTACTCCGGTTAGTCAAATTTTATTCATATGATATAATCATGCAGAATAATACAAAAAAACTGATTACCACAAAGGCCATTATAATTTTTTTTACTTTACCTTTAGTCCAAATTGCCCAGTTTACGTAATATAACATTAAAAGATTATACAACACTAAAATAAATAGTATACCACCTATAAAAGCGTCAAATTTGGGTACCCAAAGCATAACACAACTTATAAAGATTCCTAAAATATACACTAAAGACAATAAGATTGTTGTAATTATTTTGAACAATTTTACCATAGTTACATAATATCATAGAATTAATTTTCCTTCCATATTTTATAAGGGAATACCCGATTTATTATTACATCACAATCCGCCTCTGGTATTTGTTTGCCCAAATTGTAGCCCTGATTGTTAGCGTTTGTATCTTCTGTGTATTCTTGTATTGCTTCTGTTAATGATTTTTCTTCTGTTATTAATGACATTACTCCTTGAAATAGTTCTCGAAATTGCCCCACGCCTATTGCTATTTTGCCGGCGATTTCATCTTCTCTTTGTCCGACTTTACAATATGCTTTCATATGGTAATATTTGTCTGAATTTTCATAGATATTTTCTCTTGACTCAACAAAAGAACTGGTAAGGTCTCCAAGGAAATTATCATATTGTGCAAATTTTTCTAATATAGAATGCCCCCAATTTTCAAGTCTTATGCTTAAATCATAAGACAGGATTTCTAAAAGATTAGAGCTTCTAATACTTATAATTTCCCGCAACTTATCAATTTGATTAAGCATTTCATCGATTTGTTGAATGAATTTTGAACAATCGCACGTTTCTTCATCCATCGGAATTTCTTCAATCGAACATTTGCAGTTTGGATGAGGTTTTTCCGGTATGTCTTCTTTTGTATAATAAATTGTTCCGTCTAATTCCTGACATTCCTTACAGGCATTAGGCTCTGTATGCCAGACATATTTTGAATTGTTGATACCGACTTCCAAAACAAAATTTTCATCATTTAGGTTTTTGACCATATCTGATAATCTTTGAGCCTCCCGGTCTGCTTCTTTAGTTAAATTACCGGTTATAAATGTATTGTAACGATATAGAGAATGTTCTATTTCGGATAGTTTATTATATCCGGCTGAATTAAAAGATTTTTGAGACGCAAGCTTTGATTTCAACGTTGAAATTTGAGAGAGTAAATCACTGTCAGCTTTCTTTTGTGTGAGAGTTTGTGTAAGTTTTTGTTTTAAATTCATTTTTGTCTCCTTATTAACTAATATACGTTACTGTCAGTTATAAGGCAGAATAATTTAATCGGTCAATTCAAAGAATAATCCTGACAAATCTTTTGCTCGCTTTTCTACAACACCTGCTCTGTCTCCGCTTAAAACATTTATATACATCGTTCCCTGTTTTTCACTGATGGCTGCGTTTAAGAATGCCCACTGAGCTTTTTTGTAGTCTTCCCATTTATTTTGAGAGTTTTTTAACAAATCATACTGTTCTTCTGGCAGCGTTTCTTTAAAGAGTGACAGGTATTTATCAATTTCTTTATTCCAGTCATTTATTGAATCATCTACACATTTTGACATTCCGACTGTTGTGTAATCTTCTTTTTTCATGCATTCCTGCACTGCTTTTTCAATAGGATGAATTTCGGCTTTGGATGTGAAGGATTCTTGTTCCTGTTTTAGTCCTGCGATGGATTGTTCTTGTTCAGAAAGCTTTGATTGCAGTAATTTAAGCTCTTTGTCCTGTTTAACAGCGGTAAACAGGCTGAAACACAAAAGACCTGAGAGAAATATTATGGTCAAGATTAGAATTGAATTTTTCATTTTATAATTCTACCTTAAAAAGTTTTTTTGTGAAAGTTCACATAATTCATCGCCTTTCGTTTTTATTACAAAATGAAGGTACTTTTGTACCCTATTGTGTGCTACTTATATTTCATGATTATGAGCGGTGATAAACTATTATATCATCCGGTTCTTGATTTCGTCAATGTTCCGCATTTAAAAGTTTGATTTCTTTTAAGGCTTTTATGCAAAAACTCCATTAGCTCCGCGTCTGTCAAATCACATAAGAAGAATAACTCCTTCTGTTTAATCTTGACATTTATTTTCCCTTACTAAATACAACAAAAAAAATACACAAGTGAAATAAAAGCTACAACTTCCACTTCCTAGAAGTATGCAGAACCCTTAAAATATAAATCACATCTTCTCTAACCTGATAAGGCACAATGTATGGGTATTTTGAGATTACAAGTTCTCTTGTTCTCAAAACTCTTCCTGCTCTGCCGGCACCTGGATTTGGAACTATAACAGTTTCTATTTTTTCAATAATATAAGCAACTACTTCTTTTGCAGCTTCTCTGTTATTTTCACAGATATACTCTTGTATTGACTTCAAATCTTTTAATGATGAAGCTGAAAATTTAACCTTATATGCCACTATTCAATGCCCCAATCTTTTTTGACGTCATCTATTGACACAAATTGACCTTCATCAATATCTTTTATTCCCTGCTGAATTGCACAAATTTGCCAAGCTTCCATATTCAAATATTTTTCAATAGCATCCAATGCCAAATAAGCTTTTGTTCTACCTGTTGCTTGTGCTAATTCTTCAAGACGGCATTTTGTATCTTTAGGTAATCTTAATGAGAATTGTTCTGAAGCCATAATATCTCCTTTGTATTACATTATACTACATTGTAACACATTGAACTGCAAATTTCAATACTACTTTAAGGTTAACTACTTTAAATTTTACATTTGTTTAACAGCCAATATATTGTAGTATTTGTCTGGCTTTTATGTGAAGATGGCTTAAGAAAAAAAGATTAGGGAAAAATATGGTAAAAAATATAACTGAATTAACACAAGAATTGGAGCAATTAAAAATAGAACTGGAAAATTTGAACTCAATTATTGAAAATGACGGCAGGTTGTATGAAAATTTACGAATAATCAAATGTTTGAAAATGAGAATTGTTGAGTTAGAAGTAGCGGTAGATGTCATCAAAAAAAGAGCTGTTAAAATAACAGCTCAAGAATAGATTCAACTTATTTTACAACAGGTACTTTTCTCTAATTGTGTTATATACACAGGTAATCTCCAAATGAATGAATAAATTCAATCAAATCTTTGTGTTTCATTCGGATTTTATCATATCCAAATGGAAATCAAGTCTATCAATTAAATTAGAAAGATTTGGAGATTAAAATGGTAGTATATTCTGAACAATAAATTTTCGAACTTTTGTGTTACCTTCAGCTTTTATCTTTTGTTCTTCTAATAATTTATTTATAGCTCCACGAATCGCACTTTCTGATAATATACCTTTATATTTTATTTCTAAATCTTTTCTCGTAAATTCAAAAATATTACCATTAGAAATATATTGCCAAATTATTTTATATGCATTTTCAACTTTTGTTTGCGATATAGTAGTTGTTTCATACTTAATCTCAACCTTACCATCTTCAGTATCCGTAATATTTAATTCCATTGATGGAATTTGTGAAAACCAAGTTTTTTTTGTTGCTAACAGTTTAAAGTTATCTCCAATATCGATTCCTAAAATTATGCTTGAAAGTCTTGCAATAATTGATGTTCCGATTAAATCAGACTGGTCAAGTTTTTTTCTTTTCTGTTTACTTTCACGTTTCCTCGTGTGATGACATATCAAAATATGGCAATTATATTTATCAGCAATAGTTCGAAGATGGTCAACCGCTTTTTTGACAATTTCGGCATCTTTTTCATCATCAATAAAAGAGATTAATGTGTCTATGACTACAAATACAGCTCCTGAAGCCTTGATTATCTCTTCAAAATTATTTCTTCCGAGTTCAGTTGACAGATTAAGATTAACTCCATCCCGTTCTGCTTTATAACGATTAACATACTTAAATTTTTTGTCATCCGGTTGTATAACAAATTTATTAAGACGTTCTTTTATCAATGTATCTGGAACATCACCTTCAAGTAAAAGAACCGTTTGTGAATCTGTTTCTATGCCATTAAACACAGGTAAACCTTGAGATATTTTAATGCCAGTGTCCATCAATATCCAAGTTTTTCCTCCGCCTGGCTCGCCAAATAAAATACTTATAAATTTCAAGGCAAACATATTCTCAACAACCCATTCAAAATTTTCAGCAGATTGTACGGAAGAAATTGGTTTTATCAATGAGGCTAAATTTGACAGACTCTGAGACGGTATTGTGTCAACAGTTTTGTTGTCTTGACATTTATTGTACGTTCTTTCAAAGTAATCCTCCCGGTCAACTATTTTCCGCTTATGAAATTCATCTTTACTTTTGAAAAACGGACTTTCAAAAAATAGTCATTTTAAATCATTTTTATTTGATATAACCTTCTTTAAATAACCAATTAAGGCCATATCATTTCGGCTTTCGTCTTGAAAGCTTCTAGTCCCAAAATATAAATCTCGAAATTTCTTATTTTTTTCAAAATGAGGTTGTAAAAATTTGTAAGTTTCAGCGTTAATATTTGCATCTGCTTTTATGTTATTACGGTTACAACTGTATTTTCGATAGAATTTTAACGCTACTTCCGTTCTTTCTTTAATTTCTTTCATTTTTAAATTCCTTTCCAGTTAGAGTGAAATAATGGCTAGCATTATAAAACTCGATATGACTACACCAATTATCGGGAGTATTTATGGAGTATCCACCTTCCGATATATTAAATTTATTACAGAGGCGTTCTGAGTCTGTATTCATATAAAAAAGGATGTGAACCCCTTTACCACGTGGGGAATATTCAGTATACGAATCCATCGCCTTAATTAACGTCATAGCTTCATCTGAAATGTTTCCACTTTCATCAATACAGTCATCAATGTCGATGCCCGCAAGCTTTTTCCCATTAGGCAAGGTACAAAATTCCACCCCGAGCCCTTGCATCCTTGAGTCTGACAAATAAAATTTGGCAGCCTCATCAAAAGTCCCCCAAGTATTTGCGTCATTACATTTTGCACCTTGGGTAGTTTTTGGGCTGTAAGGTTTTTTATTCTTGTCATACACGACAAAAATTCTCTCATTTAGCAAGACCTTCAACGGGCTTAATTGAAGTTTTTCCAGATATTTTTCTTTTTTCTTTTTGATGTTTTCCATTTTTCTCCTTTTCTCCTTTTATTTTCTCTTTGTGAGTCTTCAAGGTGCTCTAGCATTATTCATTCCAGCATTTTTTATGCTTGAATGCTCTTGCCATTCTTGCAAAATTGCAAAAAGCCATTTGTTTTTAATATAAGTCCTAATTTTCATTACACTCCAACTAATTATAAATAATGTTGACATTAAAAAATTTGCTGAGAAGTTTACATTGTTAATGATACAGATGTCAAATTTGATTTTAATGGTATTTTTGCAACTCAAAGCAGTGCAAGTTTAGAACTTAACACACCTGAGCAATACCATTTGTTTAACATTTTACAAAATGACCGATTTCGTCATTAACAAAACTTTTACACTCGTAATTTTGAATATTTTTAATTTTTAGTCATTTCAGAAGGATAATTCCACGACGGGTTTAGTTTTTTTATCCATTCGAAGAGGCTCTCTTTGCATATATAAATGCGACCGTCAATGCGTACTACGACTTCGTTAAAATTTGATTTATTCTCAAAAACAAGCTGCCTCAAGCGCCTTGTAGTAAAGATTCCGAAGGTATCGTACCAATCAGTTAACAAAATTAATGTTGGGGATTGATTTTCTTTTTTCATTTTTTCTCCTTTCATATTTTTATTCTTTACCAAAGTTGAAACATCGTCAAGACGCTCATTCCAAGAATATTTTAAGGGTAATTACGTTTAATAAAACCCATAAAACAAATAAATTGCTTAAGTAATTACCCTAAAGAGTTTAAGTTTGAAAAACTACGGCAAAGCAAAAGGTAAATTTTTAGATACAAATCTTGATAAATTAACACTTTTCTAAATAAATTAACCTAATTTACTATAATTTCACAAAATACTTGTTCGTTATAAAAATTTACAATATTTCGTAAATTAATAAAATAGCACATCTATTAAATTACCCAAAGGGAAGTATTTATCATCATTTAAGCCAATTAACTCTAATTGTTCCTTTAGAAAACTTTTACGCTTTGCATACGGGTATTTAAGTTTAATTTTGTCCATTCTGAAATTTTTAATATTTTCGTTTTTAATAAATTCCTGCTCTAAAAGTTTGCATATCTTACAACTAAATTTATGTTTCTTTCCCTTTGAAGCAATGTCAGTATCGTCATTTTCAGGATTATGAAAATCACACGGCTTTTAAATAATATTATCCGAATTTGAAACCATTTTGCTAATAGCTTTTTCTTTCAATTTGTAATTCTGACAGTTAGATAAATATGACAGTTCCTTGCTGTTTATAAGTGATAAAAGCATATCTCGTCTACATTTTCCATTATCTAATCTCTCAAGATTATATACGGCATGTACCCCAAAAATATTACTCGTTTCAATGTAATAAAATTTCAACTGCTGTTGCGACCCGCTATTGTATTCGCATACAAAATAATCCTCTCCAAATTTCTGCCAATAAATTAGTTTATATTCATCATCATATATGAATAAGAGCCCATCCTAACCGCTCAATTTTGGAACATTTTAATATTATACAAAAAATAACAAGGCTTAAAACCTTGTTACAATTATAATTTAGCATTCTAATTTTTTATAAAAATTTTTGTGAATAGATTAAGAGTCAACTGCTCTACATACTGAGCTATAAGCCCAAAGTCATAAAATTATTATACTCCTATAATTTTATTGACAAGAGTTTTTTATTTGCATTATAACCTTATTCATGCAAAAATTAATATAATGAGTTTTATGGGGAAGGGCATGACAAACAAAATTGTCACAAAAGCAATGATAATGTCAGCAGGGGTTGGCTCCAGACTGGAACCTTTAACATATGCGGTGCCAAAACCATTAATTCCAATTGCCAACAAACCTGTTATGGATATTTTGTTAGAAAAACTTAGGGAGCTTGGCATAAAAAATGTAATTTGCAACACATATTATCTTGCAGAAAAAATTATTGAAAGATACCAATACAACCAACTAGGTATTCACTTCAATTACATAAAAGAAGATACTCTTTCTGGTACTGCCGGTGGATTAAAAAAATGCCAAAACTTTTTCGATAAAGGTGAGACATTTATTGTGCTTTCGGCTGACGGGTTGACAAATGCAGACATTGAAAAAGGCATCGCCTCTCACATAAAAAGCGGCGCAATTGCAACAATAGGAATAAAACAAATTCCGCATGAAGAAGTTTCGCATTTTGGAGTGGTTGTAACCGACGAAAACGGTTTTATAAAAGAATTCCAAGAAAAACCCACAGTTGAAGATGCTAAAAGTAATTACATAAACACAGGGATTTATATTTTTAATTATGAAATTTTTGATTTTATTCCTGAAAATACCTTCTATGACTTTGCAAAAAATGTTTTTCCAGAACTTCTAAAAAAAAGAAAAATTAACACCTTTGAAATAAATGAATATTGGACTGATATAGGAACGCTTGCCCAATACAAACAGTCAACTAAAGATTTATTCTTCGGGTTATGCAGATTTAAACACACGCCAATCATTAATTCTGCCAGTGGCAAGTACATAAATAATGGAAGCGAAATTCCAGCTTGTACAGTATTTGAAGGTACTTCAACAATTGGCAGCGGTTGCAAAATCGGAAAAAACGTTAAAATTATTGACAGTATAATCTGGGATGACGTTATATTAGAAGACAATATTACCGTAAAAAACAGTATTATTGCATCAAAAAGCCATATCGCCTCGGATATTTGCGACGAAGTTATCGGGTCAAATGAAATAATACAAAAAATCAAGGCTTGATTTTTGGGGTATTTTTTGTTAGATTTAGAAGAGACAGCACAAGTGTGTAAATCATACCTTGTTAAAATTAAATTATACCGCGGGACTATGGCGCAGCGGTAGCGCAGGGGACTCATAATCCCTTGGTCGTGGGTTCGAATCCCTCTGGTCCCAAATAAAAAAGAAGCATTAATTAATGCTTCTTTTTTATTTAAATATTTTTTATGCCTTGGAGAAGGTAAGACTCATAATTACACCATACTACATTAAAAAAGACAGGTTTTAAAACCTGTCTTTTTATTATATTAATAAATTTTTAATCCAACTTAGCACCCCAGAATTCAAGCTTTTCAAGATTGCTTTCCAAATACTGGACATCTCTTTGTTCCGGTTTAAAATAGAAATACAAAGATTTTTTCTCAGGGTTAACTATGCAAAAACTTCTGCATACTTTTTTGACTGCTTTTTCTCCAATGATTTTCTTTTCGCCTTCTTTCCCATCAAAAACAACATTATTGTTTAAAATGTTAAATGGTCTAAATTCGTACAAATCACTTATTTTTTGATTTCTTTTAGCAGATTCTATGGCATCTTTAAATGTTTTTGAATAAGGATTATCTTTATCTCTTTTATCATAATACATAATAAGCATTTTGCCTTTTCCGTAGAATCTTGAATAGTTGTCTGCTGTTTTCATATAAGCATCAACGTCTTCAGGAATTTCAGCGTATCCATATGGCGTTTTATCTACATGGAAAAACATAAAATACAAAATAATTGCAATAACTATACCTAAAGCAACTGATAATTTTTCTTTTATCCCAAATGAACTTACCGTATATTTTTTAACATATTTATTAACCATAGTCTTATTTTATAAAATTTTCAATTTCTTGTCAATAATGACCCAAATTAAATCCTATAAATAATTGATTATGTTATGCAATTAAATTTGATAACAAAAATTCAAAATTCGGGAACGATATTGAAACCCACTCAAAATCGTCAATAGCAACAGTTTCATCGCAGACGAGACCTGCAACATACAAACTCATGGCAAGTCTATGATCATGATATGATTTTACCTGTGTTCCGCCTTTAAGACTTTTTTTACCATATATAACAAATCCGTCTGAAGTTTCATTTATCTCTGCCCCAAGTTTTCTAAGCTCTGAAACAACTGCTGCAATTCTATCAGATTCTTTGTTCCTTAAATCCTGTGCATCTTTAACAATAGTCTGTCCTTCCGCAAGTGAAGCCATAACAGCAATAATAGGCAATTCGTCTATCAAACGTGGAATGATATCTTTTTCAATGATGCAGCCTTTAAGCTTTGAATATCTTATCCTTATATCACCCTTAACTTCGCCGGAAACAGTATCTTTATCAAGAATTTCAACATCGCCACCCATACTTTTGGCAACGTCGAGAATACCTGTACGTGTACTGTTCAATCCAACATCTTTAAGAATAATATCCGAATCCGGCACAATTAACCCTGCCGCAATAAAAAATGCCGCTGATGAAATATCGCCGCAGATTTCAATATGTTTAGGCTGCAATTCAGATTTGCTGATTTTTACACAAGTTCCAACAGAATTAATTTCTGCCCCCATGTATTTTAAAAGAAGTTCGGTATGATTTCTTGAAAGGTAAGGCTCTGAAAATGTTGTAACACCGCCAGCCTTCAAACCAGCAAGAAGTACGCAAGATTTAACCTGAGCAGATGCAATCGGTGAAACATAATCGATTCCATGCAAAGTTTGCCCGAAAATTTCCAGCGGCGCATGTCCGTCAACAGAAGAAATCTGCGCCCCCATCATTTGAAGAGGAGTAATAATACGTTTCATTGGTCTTTTGGAAAGACTTTCATCACCGCATAAAACAGACTTAAAATTTTGTCCTGCTAAAATCCCGGAAACCAAACGCATTGTTGTGCCTGAGTTGCCGCAGTTGAGAACATCTGAAGGTGCGTTCAAATTCCCATTAGAATTGATGACAAGAGTATTTTTATTAATAAATTCATGTTTCACACCTAACGTGCTAAAAACAGAAAGCGAAGATAAAGGATCCGCTCCATTTGAAAAATTTTTAATAACAGATTTACCATTTGCAAGCGATGCAAACATTACCGCCCGATGAGAAATCGATTTGTCAGCAGGAATTGTAACATACCCTTTCAGACCTTTGTTAAGTTTAGAAACTTTTTTCAACATAAAACTATTTTACCATGAAAATATTTAATTACCGATTGCTGGCCGCAAAACGTCAGGATAAGGCGTAAGATAGAAGATATCAATCTTACCAGCGCTTGCTATCTTCGGATTTTTCAATCCGAATTGTGTGTTAGCCTTATCCACAAAGTAAATATGCCCTTCAAGCTGTGAAATCCCACCAAAGAAGAAACAATGCATATCTCTTTTTTACATTAAAATATAAATTGTCATGTGCGAATATTCGCTTGTCAATTTTTAAACAATTGTAGTATAATAATTTTAATAAAGCAGCCGGATAATCGCGCATTGCGCTGGCAGTGTTTTTGTTGAAAGACAGAAGCACAAGCGGCTGTCAGATTTGACAGCCGGCTAACAATGTGAGGAAAGTCCGTGCATTCAAGGACAAATCGCCGGGGAAACCCCGGACGGCGCGAGCCGGTGGAAAGTGCTACAGGAAACATACTGCCGATGGAAATTGTAAATTTCACAGGCGATGGTGCAACGGTGAGTTAAGAGCTTCACCAGCAACACTGAGAAGTGTTGGCTAAGTAAACCCCGATTGAATGCAAGATTAACTTGAAGGTTAAAGGCTGTCCGCCCACTTCAGAAATATCGCTAGAGATTGCGGGTAACCGCAATACCAGACAGATGATTATCTATAAACAGAACACGGCTTACGGGCTGCTTTATTTTTTTTAGGGTTTTAATTTACCATGGATAATCGTCTTTAATTTCCCAGCCATCCTGCATAATTTTTGCTGCACAATATTGACCGCTGCTGTTCTTTTTGCAGTTTGATTTTATATTCTTAACGCTTTTGTCATATCCTAAAGGTTTTACTACATTTGTATCAAAGTCGGCTACAAATTGGAAAACATCTTTCCCAAATGTATTTGGGCCTTTAGGACCATTCAAGTCTACAATAATACTTTGTGTTGTGGTGTAGATTGCTTGACTACTATTGCCGTTTGATTCCCAGCGCATCATACCAATATGATAGATTGTTCCGTCCAGCGTTGTGAAGTTGATACGGGCGCCTGCATAATCTGTTTTTATGATAGAGTCGTATTTTTTACCATTTAAAAGACTATAGGCTCTTTCTTCTTTATATGGCAATTTATTTTCTGCTGAAACAACGGGATTATTAAAATATGGAAGCCAGTATCGGCTAAAGAAATTCTTTGTTTCAGCTTCATTTACTTTTCTGGAGGCAAAACTTGCCGGTCCGTTGTCTTCTTGTGCCCTCAAAACCATCTGGCTTAAAACTGTGTATGATTTTTTGAGTTTTGATATTGTTTCTTTTTTCTTTGCATTTCCTATAACGGCTGGCAGAGTCATAGATGCGATTATTCCAATAATTCCCAGTGTTATAAGTACTTCGGAAAGGGTGAATGCATTATGAAAATTCTTAATAAAATTTATATAGAAAAGTAATTTATACTTATTACTTAATAATGCGGGTTTACCCCCCCCCCCCCGTCTGAAATGTTCTCATAGTCATTGTTTTGGCTCCTTTTGTTTTTTATACAATACTGAATTTTTTTACTTTTGAACAAGTAATTGTTTTTAGTTTTTCTAAACGCGATTTAATAAACTGTGCCTGGCTTGAAAGCGGGCTTGTTTGTAAAAATTTTCTGTAATATCTTTGCGCATCTCTGCTTTTGCCGAGTTTGTCAAAGCATACACCTATGCCTGCAAAAGCCTCGGTTTCTTTCGGGTTGCGACGCAAAAGTTCGTTAAGAATATGTGAAGCTTCTTTGTATTTTCCCATTTTCATCAAAAGTGCGGATTTATGTTCATAAGCTTTTGTGAATTCAGGTGAATTTTCGATTAGCTTCTGGTAAATCATAAGCGCCATGTCGTATTCTTCGCAGGTTTCATGCGAAATTCCGAGCTGCAAAATTGCGTCAGGATTGTCAGGATTTACCTGAACCGCGCGGACAAAGTTTTTTATTGCACCGCATGGAATTCCTTCCAGAAGATGACAGATTCCGAGTTCATAGTAGGCTTCAAAGTAATTCTCATCGAGTTGGGCGGCTTTATCAAAATATCTGATAGCTTTTGTGTAATTCTTTGTGTTTTTATAGCACATGCCAAGCCCAAAATATGATTGTGCGTCTTCACGCGCAATAAAAATAGCGTTAAGATAGTTTGCGGCAGCTTCCTTGTAAGATTTCTGCTTTAAAAGTTCGCCGGCACGTTCAAAGTAATTCTCTGAGCTTTTGGCGGGTTTTGTTGTCATATATTTTGATTTGTTAAAATTATCGTTTCCCAAGATTAGCCTCTTTTCTTAACCGATTATACTTTTTTGCCGCATGAAGGATAACCACCGTTTGGAGTAGAGTAAACTCAATCGTTGGATTTATTTATTTTGTTGTGATATAAATATTGGTATGAGAAAGCTTTTATTTTTGTTGATTATCATGCTGGGGATGCCTGTATTTGCACAAAGTGACGAAGTCACACTGAGCGGTGTTGACGAGCAGAAAATCGAGCTGCCGAAATCTGATGTTCAAATGAAAGGTTCATTGGTCATAAGCGACGAGCAGGTTATGCAGGAGCTTATCAAAAGGCAGAAGGAGAAAGACCTTGAAGATATTGAAAACCTTTGGAAAGGCACTGTTGAAAACAATCAGGTCATAGGATTTGCACTGAAAAAGCTTGCTACGCCCGAAAGCCAGCGCAGAATTCACTCTTCTCTTATGGCTAAAACTTTGAATGCAGTAATTGCCGGGGCTTCATTTGCTCCGATGATGATGGGTTCTGATTATCTTGTGCAGTCGTCGGCTTTTGCGGCCGGAAGATTGGCGCAAAATTTGATTAACCGCAAAAACATCCCGCAGGAAATTCCGCTTACGGATACCGAATTGATTGAACTTGCAGGATTAATCGAAAATCTTCAGGACAAAATTATTGATGCATATTACAATTACAAAAGTTCGCTTACGCAGTTGAAAGAAACCCGCGCAAAGCTTCTTTTGTATAACAAAAATTACTCAAAAGCCCTTGAAACAGAAGATTTGCTTGAAATTACAATTTCCTCTTCGCTTTATGACGACATGATGCTTGAGGAATTCAGGTATATGCAAAACGCAAAAAAATATCATCTTGAACTTCAGCGGCTTGCAGGCAAAAAAGTTGTGGATAATTTGAATTTGTATCAATACAATTTTGATGCGGCACTGGTGAAAGGAGCTGAGAAAAAATGAGAAAATGTCTGGCTCTTATATTATTGTTAAGTTTAAGTTCTCCGGTTTTTGCAATTAGTTATGATGAAATTACGGAACCGAAGCCGCCGGCTTACCGTACCGGGCTTTCCGAACTTCCAGAGAAGAAATACATTGAAGTTACACCGCTTGAGCAGGAGTATGTTCAAAAAGAAGAAAATGAATTTGATGTATCAGATTTAACTTATGCGGATTTGAGTATCAAAAAAATCTCCGGCGAAGTTGCAAAAGAACTCGGATATGACGAGAAAACCATGATGGGTGATTTGTCGCTTCTATGGCGCGGAGCAGCCTCAAAAAGCGATACGATTGCATTTGCCTTGTACAAACTTGCAAATCCTGACGAAGACAAACCAAATGAAAAATCAGTTAAAAATGTTTTGACAACAATTGCAAGCATGTCAACTCTTGTCGGCGCCGGCATGGGAAATCCTCTTCTTGCAACAGGGTCAATGCTTGGGGGAAACATTCTCGGCATTATGTCGCAGGACACAAAAGCCATGAATTATAAATATACACGTGTTACTGACGCTGACATGATTATATTGGTCAGAAAAATTGAAGAATTACAGCAGACGACAGTTAATCTTTATTATAACTACATGACGGCGCGCAAAATGCTCGGGCTTCTTGACAAGGTAGTTGTCCAGCGCAAAAAAAACTATGATATGGCTCAAGATGAGTCAAGAGAAGTTATAATGATTACGGACGCATATTACCGTTCTGCGATGGATGCACAGTCAAAAGCGCGCTCGGATTACATGGCAAAACGCGCGGCGTTAGAACAGTTTGTTGGTAACGAAACCTTTGTCGAGTTTGAAAAAATCCTTGCTGAAAGAGATAAAGAAGAGCAGTAATGAAGACAATTCCTTATGAAGTTAAAACCGGCGCTGAAAACATGCAGACTGATAATGACTTGCTTGAATATGCAATTGAAAATCATCTAAAAAACCCTGTTTTCAGACTTTACGGCTGGTCGCCTGCCTGCGTTTCTCTCGGGCGGAACCAAAAAGAGGATTTTTTAAATTATGAGTTCTTAAAGCAAAAAGGGATTGATATAGTCAGACGTCTAACGGGCGGACGTGCGCTTCTGCATGATAAAGAGCTTACGTACTGCTATATTTGTCCGGTGGAATTTCTCCGGCATGGCGAAAATGTTACAGAATCCTACAAAGAAATTTCGCAATTTTTAATCGAAAAATTTGCCAAAATCGGAATTCCGCTGGAGTTTGGCACTCAAAAAGCAGTAAAGACAAAGTTTGATTACTGTATGTTAATTTCGACCGGCGCTGATTTGTGTTATGAGGGTAAAAAGCTTATCGGGTCGGCGCAATGCAGAAAAAACGGTTACATATTACAGCATGGCTCAATTCTTCTTGATTATGACAGAGAGCTTCTTGAAGGAATTTTCAGAGAAAGAGTTGACGCGTCTGAAATAACCTGTTTAAAAGAAATTAAACCGGAGATGAAGTTTGAAGATTTACTAAACGCAATGGAAAATTAAAAGAGCCCTTTTTTAGGGCTCTGTAATCTACACTAACCTGCTCTTCACTTCCGATTAACCACGCTATATATTATGAGGAATTACATATTAATTTTTTAAGCAATGCAAAAAATCTTATTGGAAAGCGGGATTTTGGTGTGCCCGTATTTCACATTAAGATTTTTGCATAAATTTTTCACGAAAAACTCCTTCCATCAGCGTTGACTGCTGACAGTCTTATATATGTCTTTATTTTCATTATTTTCCCCTGGTAAATGTCTTTAAACTATTTCTTTTCGAACGGTCTTCCGCCCAAATTTTTGTGCATATTGTTTATTGCTTCATAGATTCCTTCATAGTCTCGGAACCAGCGTTTTTCAAGTTTTTCCTGAATGGCATTATAGTCTTCATCAACATTGACACCTTCTTCACCAGCTTTTGCCTTTAAAGCATCTGCAATATGTTTGATGTGATAATCTTCAACAATTCCTGATGAATCTGCACATAAACTTTCAACTAAAGATTCGTTAAATTCTTTTCCGTGACCCATATTCCATTTATCGAGAACTTCCATTATGTTATCTTTGTTAATTTTTTTCATTGCAGCTATATGCTTGTCATCACGTACACTCAAACCGTCAATTGCTTTATAAAGTTCTTCTGCAATTGCGGCGCCCTGGCTGGTTGCAACAGAAGATGTTTGATATTGGCTTTGTGAATATTTTGCAGAATATTCTACTTTGTCTCCATCGCCGTCAGTGTTGTTATCATTTCCGTCCACTTTGTCACCTTTACCGTCTTTGCCATCAGTGTTTCCGTCGTTGCCGTTGACTTTGTCTCCATCAGCGTCAACCTTATCGTCGTTTTCTTCGACTTTGTCATCATCACCGTTGTCTTTTGCGGCTTTGATTTCTTCTTTTATCTCTTTGCAGACTTCTCTGAATTCTTTGCAAAGCGCATCAGCTTCGGTGCTGATTGCTGCAAGTTCCTCTTTTAATGCCGCTCTATCTGCATCTGAGGCTTTGCTGTTTTCTTGATATTGTTCAACTCTTTCTTTCAAAGCTTCCGCTTTATCGAGTACAGCTTGAATTTTTCCCTTTTGAGCATCATTAAGTTCTTCTGATTTTAATAAGTTTTCAGTTCCGTTTATTACAGAACTTATAACTTGTGCTGATCTGCTTAATTTCAAGCCGCTAACCTGCTGTTCAAAAATGGCATTTGCAGCATCAGCAGCAGTTTGCATTCCTAGAGCGCTAAGCTGCGGGTTTGTAAAATCGCTTTGTATCGGAAATGCAAACAGCGGATTCCACTGGCTGATGTGGTTCGGATTAAGAATTCCATGTGCGTATTGCGCCATCAGCGGTGTCATAGAATCAGGAAAAATATTAAACTGTGTTTCATAACCATAATTTGAACTCCATGCATATGGGCCGAAAGAAGCCAGCATGTATGGATTTGTAAAGTTTGTAATTCCCCAATTCGGCATAATTTCCATCTCCTTAATTATTCCCGTACTTATATAAAGGAATTTTTATTGCAGAAATTGCCTTTTTGTAACGAAATGTTACATTGAGATTTCTAAAAAAATAATATAAACGTATGACATAAAAAAGCACTTTACAAAGTACAATATTATGTGAAAGGAGTTTTTATGCCTGATTACATAACTTTAGAAAATATTTTTCTGGTTCTGGCAGTATTTTCAACGATTTTTTATATTATAAAAATGTGTTTGTTTTTGTTTCTGGGCGGAGATGTGGAAGTTCACACTGATTTTGAGACGCTAACTGACTGCGATCCGTCATTCAATTTCTTTTCAATACAATCAATTCTGGCATTTTTCATGGGGTTTGGCTGGGTTGGATTGACGTTTTTGACACAGATGGAAACCAGTTCCTGGATTGCATTTACTGTGGCATTCGTAGTTGGTGTGATTTTTATGTTTATTTCTGCATGGCTAATGTTTATGATTAAAAAACTCGATAAAAATGTAAAAATCGACATGAACGATTATGTAGGCACTGTCGGAAGAGCTTACACCTCTTTCAAACCAAATTCCAGCGGGCAAATCGAAATTACAATAAATGACCAGCTTTCAGTTTTAGACGCGGTGAACCTTTCTGATGAAGAAATCAACGCGTTTATGCCGGTTAAAATCGAAAAGTACGAAAATAATATAATTTACATAATAAAAGTTTAGGAAAAGGAGAGAATGATGTTTTTAAATCCAAGTTTTATGGCTTTCATAACAGTTCCGGCGCTAATTTTAATCGCGGTGCTGATTTTTGTTGCCAACCAGTACAAAAGATGTCCGTCAAACAAAGTTATTGTTGTTTACGGTAAAACGGGCGGAACTTCTACTGCAAAATGTGTTCATGGCGGCGGAACATTTATCATTCCGTTAATCCAGGATTACGGAGTGCTTTCGCTTGAACCGATGACAACCGATATTGACTTAAAAGGTGCGCTTTCTAAAGGAAATATCCGTGTCGCTGTTCCTTCAACCTTCACTTTTGGTATTTCAACCAAAGACAGCATAATGATTAACGCTGCAGAGCGTCTCTTAGGCTTAAGCAAACAGGATATAATTGTTCAGGCTAGTGATATAATTCTTGGTCAATTGCGTCTTGCAATTGCAACTTTGACAATCGAAGAAATCAATCAGGACAGAGAAAAATTCCTTGAACAGATTAACGCAAACGTCAACACCGAGCTTAACAAAATCGGGCTTGAGATTATCAACGTAAACATCAAAGATATTACTGATGAAAGCGGTTATATCGACGCAATCGGTAAAAAAGCTGCTGCTGAAGCAATCAACAAGGCAAAAGTTGAAGTTGCACAGCAGGAAAAACTCGGTGCCGTCGGTGAAGCCGAAGCAAACAAAGAAAAAGAAGTTCAGGTTGCCGAACAAACCGCGCAAACCGAAATCGGTAAAACAAATGCAGATAAAGAACAGCGTATTAAAACTGCAAGCCTTGAAGCAGAGGCCGTTGAAGGTGAAAACATTGCAAAAGCCAACATTGCAGATTACAATGCAACCCTTGCCGTAAAACAAGCAGATGCGTTAAAACTCGGTGAAGTTGCAAAAGCAAACGCAGAACGCGACGTTTTGATTGCACAAAAAGAACGCGAAGAAGCAAGACTTAAAAAAGAAGAACTTGCAAGACAGGAAGTTGAAAAACTTAAAATTCAGGTTGAAGCCGACGCCGAAGCTGAAAGACAAAGACGTATCGCACTCGGTGAAGCTGACGCTATCAAAGCAAAATACTTTGCGGAAGCTGAAGGTGTCCGCGCTGTTCTCGAAGCTAAAGCAAAAGGTTACGAAGAACTTGTTAAAATTTCCAACAACAAACCTGAAATTGCTACAAGCTTCCTGATGATTGAAAAAATAGAAGACATTGTCGGCAAACAGGTTGAAGCAATTAAGAACATCAAATTTGACAAAATTACTGTCTGGGACGGCGGAGCAGGTTCTCAAAGCGGAAGTACAACCGCAAACTTTATGCGTGATTTAATTAAAGCGCTGCCTGCAATGCATGATTTAGCCGGTCAGGCCGGAGTTGAACTTCCGTCAATTTTAGGCAAAGTTGCCTCTCAAGAAGAAATTGAAGCAGAGCCGGCTGCGGCTTCTGCAAAACCCGAAAAAGAGAAAAAATAAATTTCTACTGTAAAACTTAAAAGGCGGTCAGATTTCTGGCGGCCTTTTCTTTTTGGATGAATATTAGGGCAAAAATTTTTTATTGCTAAAATACGTTTATTATGATAATATTGCAATGTTAAAAAATTATTGAAATAAGGAGCTAAATTTATGAAAAAGCAGACTATGATTGAATTTCGGGGGGGGGGGCGTCCTGTAAACCGGCTCCTGTAAGATTTTCAGAATATTCTGGTATAACAAAAACAAATCTATTAGTTTTATTTTTCTATAAGAAATTTACCCGGCAAAATTTCGCGTTCACATTGTCAGAAGTATTAATTACACTTGGGATTATAGGCATAATCGCTGCAATGACTTTGCCGGCAATAATCGGGAATTATAATAAAAAAGTTACTGTTCAAAAACTAAAACAAACCTATTCTATCTTGCAGCAAGCTGTTCTTCTTTCTCAAATGGAAAACGGCGAGCCGCGCGAATGGAATTTGACAAGATTTGAACATGCGGATTCCAAAGATGCAATTATGGAAGTTTGTGAAACATACTTTATCCCTTATATTAAAACAGTAGGTGAGCCAAAATATATGTCTTTAAAAGAAGCCGGATGGAAAAGTTACCATCTCTTATCCGGTCAGATTTCTAACAGGCCTGATATCGGTACAAAAAGATGCATAATGAAGCTTAATAACGGCGTCAGTGTAATGGCTAGTTTAAACTCTTCCGGAGGAGAAAATAGCAAATATGTAGGAATGTTATTTTATATAGATATCAACGGCCCGGGAAAACCTAATATTTCCGGTATTGACGGATTTTGCATCGCGCTTTATTTTGAAAACGGCAGCTTTACTTTTTGGAATATGAATGCTAAACGAGACATTCTCCTAAAAAATTATTGTACAAGAACACCAGGCGGAGAGAATACATCCTTAGGTTGCGGAGCTTTAATTCTCCAGGATAATTGGGAAATCAAAGACGATTACCCATGGTAGGTTGCCGCAGAGCGCTTTACAATGTGAAAGTCATTTTTAATACATATTAATAAGTCTTCTGACTTCTTTTAGAACTTTTTGCGCTTCTGAACGCGCTCTTTCGGAGCCTTCACGGATAATTTTGTGAACAACTTCGGGATGAGCTTCATAATACGCCCGTTTTTCTCTCATAGGAGCCATCTTTTCATTTATGACTGCACCAAGCTGGCGTTTGCAATCTGCACAGCCGCGCAAACCCTTTTCACATTCGCATTTTACAGTTTCAATCTGTTCCGGCGTTCCGAAAATTTCCCAATACTTGAAGGCAACTTCGCAATCCTGCGGATGACCCGGGTCATCCCGCCTCATGCGGCTTCGGTCTGTAATCGCGCTCATAACTTTTTTTGCCGTAACTTCGGCTGTATCTGAAATCTTAATGTCATTTTCAAAAGATTTTCCCATTTTGTTTCCGTCCAGCCCGCAAATCAACGAGCAATGGTTCAAAATAGGTTCAGGTTCATTGAAAAAGTCGCATTTGTAAATGTTATTAAATCTTCTTGCAATGTCGCGCGTAATTTCAATATGCGCAACCTGGTCAATCCCAACCGGCACGTAAGACGAATTAAACATCATAATATCAGCGCTCATCAGCACCGGATAACCCATCAAACCGTAACTGATTTGAGAATTTGCGCCCTCTTTTGTTCGAAGAATTTTTGCCATATCCTTCAAGGTCGGGTCGCGCTCAACCCAGTTTTGCGGGGTTACCATGCTTAGATATATGTTAAGTTCTGCAATCTCCGGAACAAGTGATTGAACGTAAATAGTTGAAATTTCCGGATCAATTCCGCAGCTTAACCAGTCAATTACAACATCAACAACATCGTTTTTAAGATTTTCGGTTTTGTCGTATTTGGTTGTCAGAGCATGCCAGTCTGCAACAAAGAAAAAACTTTCATATTTCTTCTGAAGCTCAACCCAGTTTTGGATAACTCCGAGATAGTGTCCCAAATGCAGTTTCCCTGTTGATCTCATACCTGATACTATTCTTTTGTTCATTTCCACGTCCTTCCTAACGGGAATATTATAGCACAAAAAGAACAGCTGCTAACCGGAACAAGAAGATTAATCCAAAAGCCAAGATTGATAATAGCATGGTGGATGTTTACACATACTGGTCTGGGTTAGTTTATCCGCATTGCTGTAAGCTCCTATTCTTTTGTATGTTGCGGCATTATTGGAGCGGTTTCCATTACCGTCTTTAAATGTAAAGACAAATCGGTCTTTTCCGAAGCGGTTTGGATTTGAAAATCCGTTCGTGTCGACTACAAAGATATTTTCATTATAGGTATACGTACACCAGCTTCTTCCTGATGCGTCTATAAAACAGGAGGAACCATAACTCTTGCTTGGAGCTCCATTTTCTAAATCAATCCCGTCATCAGCATTGCCGCTTGAACAGGAGCCGCCGCAAAGCGTATCGCCCTTTTTCCAACAGTTAGAGATTTTTGATGCCGGACATTCAGTGATTGCTTTGAACTTTGACTTCATGATGTCAAATTCCAGATTTGTTGCTTCTGTGTTGTATTGAGTGCTTCTTGTCAAGGTTTGCTCAAATAAAGCTTCTTCAAAGGCTTGCGAAATATCTGAGTAAGCCTTTTTGTAGGCAGTTTTGAATTGTTTGTCTTTCCACGTGCCGATTAATGAAGGGAGAGTCATTGAGGCGACAATACCTATTATTCCTAAAGTTATGAGTACTTCAACCATCGTGAAAGCCAAGGTTTTGTCAGGAAAAGTTTTTTTGTATTGCATACAGTATTTACCTCCGTTGTTCTATGTATAGAAATCCTGACAAATATTTTAACATTAATATTCTATATATGCAACATCAGAATTCCAAAAAAGCTGAAATAGTATTTAAGACACTTGCAAAAGTTATTCGGCGCGAAAGAGAAAAACAAAATAAATCCTTAAGAATTCTTGCTGATGAGTACGATATTCAAAAATCCCTGCTTTCACGTCTTGAAAACGGTGTTAACGAGCCAAAACTTATTTCAATTTGGACAATCAGCGAGGCTTTAAATATGCCTGTCTCAAGTTTACTCAGGCTTGTTGAAGAAGAACTTCCACGCGGATTTACGTTTGTTGAAAAATGACTGCTACTTACAAAACGCTCTCCTTTTTATCCCCACCCGCTGAAATCTCGTCTAATCCATGCTTTAGAAAAATTTTATATTAACTTTTGTTCATAATTAAGCCAAAATTCTTGTACTTTTTTTCTATTTAAAATAGTATGTTATTATATAGTTGGGGAGTCCGTAATTAATTAATCGGGCAGGATGAACCGAAATTATGTAAAATTATTTAATAAAGAGGTAACAAAGTGGAAAATTTCGTATCAGATATCTTTGCAAAGAAAGAAGAAACAGCAAGCCCACAGGCTCCGACAAATCGTTCTGCTGTCAATCCTACTAATATTAAAGTTATTGGTGTTGGCGGCGGCGGTGGAAATGCTGTTAACCGAATGATTAAAGCCGGACTCTCTGGTGTTGAGTTCTGGTTAATGAATACAGATTTACAGGTGTTGGAATTCGGTCAGACGCAGAATAAAATTCAATTAGGAACTAAATCTACAGCTGGTCTTGGTGCCGGCGGCGACCCGTCAGTAGGCGAAAGAGCTGCTGAAGAAGCTCAACAGGAAATTACTCATGCTCTTGAAGGTGCAGATATGGTGTTTATTACTGCTGGTATGGGCGGCGGAACAGGCACCGGTGCAGCTCCTGTCGTTGCTAAAATTGCTAAAGAATTAGGAATTCTAACAATTGCAGTCGTTACAAAACCTTTCTCCTGGGAAGGCAGAAAACGCCAAAATCAGGCCGTACAAGGTCTTGAAAAACTTAGAGAAGCAGTTGATGCTGTTATTGTTGTTCCAAATGATAAACTTTTACAAGTTGTAGACCGCCAGGTTTCTTTGACAGAATCATTCATTATTGTTGACGAAGTTCTTCTTCGCGGTGTTCAGGGTATTTCTGATATCATCACCGTTCCGGGAACAATTAACGTTGACTTTGCTGATGTTAAGAATGTTATGCAGGCTTCAGGCTCAGCCCTTATGGGTATCGGCCGCGGCCAGGGTGAAGGAAGAGCTATCAAGGCTGCTGAAATCGCTATCAATTCACAGCTTCTTGAAACTTCTATCAATGGCGCTTCCGGCGTAATCGTTAATATTACAGGCGGCCCTGACATGACATTGCATGAAATTACAGACGCTGCAAATATCATTCATGATGCAGTTCTTGACGATGCAACTGTTATTATTGGTACAGCAGTTAACGAAAATATTCAGGGTGAAATTCAGGTTACTGTTATTGCAACAGGTTTTGAACTTAAAAATCAACCTGCTGATGCTCCGAAAACTGATGTTAAACAGCTTAGCGCATCAGATTTCTTCTCAGGTGCTTTTAATAATGGAAGCAACAATGTTTCAGCTGCACAACCCAGAAGAAGTTCAATGCCTCAAATGGGTTCAGGCTTCACAAACATTGAAATACCTGACTTCTTGAAAAAGTAGAAGTAGTAAGCTAAAAATCAATTTAATCACAATACAGTTGGAAGTATATATAGTGACCGTTTTTACGGTCACTTTTATTTTATCTTAAATTTTCAGTGTTACATTTTATTAATTTAATATTTTTATAGCCAGATTTAGTTGATTATTGTGTTGGAAATTTGCTTGAGAGAACTGCCAGGTCTATAAGTCCTGCTAAGGCTAACGAGTTTGATATCTTAAAATGGTCATTTGAACATTCTAAAAAAGTATAAGATTTCGTATTGAATAAAAAAACCGCTTTGTCCAAAGCGGTTTTTTTTTATTTGTTTAAAATAAAATTAGTCTTGAGCGTGACCGGCTGTTCCAAGAACGTCAACCATTTTATGTTTAACCATTTCTTTAACGGCAGTTCTGCCCGGTCCCATGTATTCTCTCGGGTCGAATTTTTCAGGATGTTCAACAAAGAACTCTCTGATTGTTGAAGTCATTGCAAGTCTCAAGTCTGTATCAATATTGATTTTTGCAACACCGTGTTTAGAAGCGTAGTTAAGCATATCTTCCGGAACACCTTGAGCGTTAGGCAATTGACCGCCAAACTTGTTGCATTTAGCTACGAATTCAGCCGGAACAGATGATGAACCGTGAAGAACAAGCGGGAAATCATATCCAACAGCTGCATTAACTGCTTTTTTAATTTCAGCAAGTCTTTCAAAGTCAAGTTTAGCTTCACCGGTGAATTTGTAAGCGCCGTGAGAAGTTCCGATTGCAACTGCTAATGAGTCGCAGCCTGTTTCTTTAACAAATCTTGCAGCTTCTTCAGGATCTGTGTAAGTCGAATCTTTAGCGTGAACTTTAACATCATCTTCAACACCTGCTAATTTACCGAGTTCCGCTTCAACTGAAACTCCGCGCGGATGAGCATAATCAACTACCTGTTTAGTCAATTTGATGTTTTCTTCCAACGGGAATCTTGAACCGTCAATCATTACTGATGAGAAACCGCCGTCAATACAAGCTTTGCAGATTTCAAAATCAGCACCGTGGTCTAAGTGCAATGCAATCGGCACTGTTGTTGTAGCTAAAGCTGCTTCAACAAGCTTGATTAAGTAAGTTTGGTTAGCATATTTTCTTGCGCCTGCTGAAACCTGTAAAATAATAGGTGATTGAGTTTCTTCAGCAGCTTCTGCAATACCCTGTAAAATTTCCATGTTGTTAACGTTGTAAGCACCGATAGCATAACCGCCTGCGAGTGCTTTTTTGAACATTTCATTTGTTCCAACTAATTTTCTTTCGCTCATAAGAGTCTCCTTCTTTATGTAAACTTTTTACACACATGAAGTTACAACAAAAATAAAGCCGGCGCAAGTGTTAAGAAATATTAAATTTGTATATATTATTTTACAAACCGCCAAAACCGTTATATAATGCGGAAGTAAATGGGATTAATGAAGCGATGTGAAAATCGAACTGGCAAAAATATTTTTTTGCAGTTTTGAGATAACTAATATATTGGTGAATTGTAATTAAAATGGAGTAAGAATATGTCAATACAGCAAGTAACTTCTGCAAACTTTAATAAGAGTTCTAATGTAAACTTTACAGCGAAAAATAACAAACACAAGAAAACTCCGGAGAATTTCCACAATAATTCTATTTCTCCGAGTAAAATGTCAATACCTTTAGCAACAATTTTGGCTGCAATGCCTTTAAACTCAGAAGCTGCAACCAAATTATACACAAGAGATTTAGATTCTCCAAAACACAAAATCGAATACGTTGACACCCCTGAAACCGCGCAAACCGCACGCAAAACAGACGGTGTGGTAATTGAGCAGAGAAAATTCAAATCCAAAACCTTTGGCGATGTAACAATCAGCCTTAAGAGTACAGATGGAAACAGTAAAAACTTTGAAAAAGTTGAAATGTCTTTTCTCGTAAATGATGAAATTTTTGGTCTCCAGAAATATACTACTAAGGTAAAAGGTGCATACACCTATAATTACCAAATAACCTCAGATGACGGTTCCAGAAGCCCCGGTTTTTCAATCAAAGCTGTTTGGGCAGATGATAATGTAACTGCTACTAATGATGAACGGATTATGAATTATATTAAAACTTTGGTAAAAGATCCGCGTAATAACGGCGCTATAGAAGATAAAACCATAGTCAGAAAAATTAGACCAACCACAGACGGTTCTTATCAGAATGTTCCAAACGGAGATATCTTAAAGAACGCTAAACCAGTTAAAATTGCAGGTAAAATGGTTTATGAAGAAGATATAAATGATAACGATATGGGCAAATTTAAACTGCGTTTCTACTCAACTGATGGTAATGATAACAACGCTGAAAGAGTAACTTACCAAAAAGAGAATCATCCGGAGGTAGAAATTGTAACCTGTTATACTCCATTGCATACTTTTGCGAAAGATACAGAAAATCCGACAGAATTTCGTACCGGTGTTATTGTTTTAATGGATGATAATTTTAAATCTTACTATATAGAAAATAATTCCCTGCTAAAATTTTTGCATAGTATAGGTTTTGAAAATATGTATAGTACAGAAGTCGAGTATGTATTTGTAGACACCGGCATTGCAGCACCTCTAGTAAAAGAAGATTAAAAATGTAAATAATTGTAAACATGTTAAAACATGATGAAATCTGTAGTTTTGTCATGTTTTTACATGTTTAAGATATTAAAACCAAGAGAGTATTATATGGATATTAATGTAAACAGCAAATCGTTATACGAGCAGTATGTTGCAACGCAGAGCAGTACGGAAACTACATCCTCCAAAAATAAGGAGTTAGTGCCTCTTGTACAGCCAAAAGTTTCAGAGCAAAATAAAAAAATATATGAAAAATTAGGTTTGACCCAAGAGCAGTTCATAAAATTGTGTGAAGAATTTCCAAACATTGCAACCCTCACGGAAGACAAACAACTTGATATTATAAATAAAAAGCTTACTGAAATCAAATCATCTGAAACAAAAACAACCCAAGAAACGGAAAAAATACAAACCTCACCACACTCGTCAGCCGGCGAAGAAAAATTAGTTGATAACGGGATATTTAATCATAAAGTATATTCAAAGCTTTCTAATGATGAAAAGTTCGCTATTTATGCTGCAGAACTTGCAAAAAACAAGTTTTTATATCCTTCCGAGGGTGATAAAAAGACTATTGAAGCTTGGAATACTCTAACTCCGGAACAGCAGAAAGCTTTTATTGACGCTGAAATCAGTAATTTGAAAAAATCGGAAAAAGAGTTATTTGATGAAAAATCAATAGATTCATTTTTTAGTATAAAAATGACCCAGCTTCAGTCTGCAAATTCCTTAGGCGTGAATGCTGAGCAATTCAGCAAAGATATAGCTGATAAAAAAGAATACGCAATAGATGCTCTCCATGACTATATTTTTGGTCAGGATGAAAATAACAGATCAAAAGAGCAAAATCTTTATTTAAGAGAAAACGCTTTTCTTTCAAAGGCAATAGTTGACGCTTGTAAAAAGGCTGATATAGGCGGATACGTTGATGATGAAGCTGTAGAATATAATCTGGCCGGCAGTGAGATTTCGCAAAGGTTAAAGGAACTTGGCAAGACTAAAGAACAAGTTGAGCTTGAATATCTTAAAAGCAAACAGAATTTAACCAAAGAAGAAACAGAAAGACTTAATTTTTTAGAAGATTTTCATAAGAGGACATATACATTGCAGAATAGAGCTGCTGAAAGGGCAAAAGATCCTTCAGCACTTGTTAACTACGGCAGATTGGAGACTTTAAACAAAACCGAATATGGTGAACTGTTTAATTCAGCACAGAGTACAACTGAAAAATCTATGGTCTTGAATTCTTATATTGAAAATACAACAAAAAGCATGTCTCCGGAGGAGAAGTCAAAGTTTATTGCTGAATTGTCAGACGAATTACTTAACGATCCTGCAAATCTTGAATTAACCAAGTTGATACATGTTAAAGCCTTAATGGAGGCTAATAAAGTTGAAAGAGCTGCAATGGCCGCAGAACAGTCAGGTTTGTCACCGGAATTAAACGCGGCTAATATTGAAATTTATAAAGAGCCGGAAGAACTCAAGCTTATAGTTGAGGCGCAGAACAAAATTGCTGAAACTGACTCAAAACGTGCCGAAAGCTTAAAAATCAACACAATCAACAATGCTTCAGAAGGACAGATGGGGGTAACACTTAATGAAGCCTATTCAGGCGATAAATCCCTTAATGTTCAGCGTGCAAACAAAAACCGTGTTTTTACTTATGAAAACCCCGAAACACAAAAACTTGCTATAGAAAATATCAAAAAGAATTCTGATGAAAAAATCATCGCAGAAGCAGCTGCTGAAGCAGATAAATTACATAAAGATTATCAGGTCGAAGCTTTGAAAACTTTGACAAAGGGTTCCAAATTGGCAACCGAGGCCGCTAATAAGTCTGAAGTTGTTACTCGTATGTCAAAACAAAATCAAACCGAAGCCTTCAAAGTAATGAAAAGCAACATCGAAGAACTATATGACAATGACGAAGAAGCAATTGAACAATTAAACACTTTGTCCGATCAGATTTCAAAATCACACAAAGACAATCAACTTGATATGCATAATGAAATTATGCAGTCAAAATACAGCGCAGTTCAAGAACATGCTGCTGCCAATATAAAAGATTATGACCCCTCAGTTCAGTCAAAAGCAATCGACACTGTTTATGAAACCCAAAACGAAAAAGCAATTAAGACTGTTGTTGACAACCTTGAGAAAATGCCACCGGATGTTCAGAAAACCGAAGTAACACGATTAATCGGCGAGCTGGCTCTTAATAATGCAATCTCAAACTCTGAATTGACCGTCAATATACTTGGCGGGAACCTTACAGCACGTGATTTGAGCAAATTGTCCGCTTCTCAGCGGCGCGAATACTTTGTCAAAATGTTTGATGAAGCCTCTCCGTCCAAAAAGCTTGATATGCTTAGAAATATTGCCGCAAGTTCCATTGGTATTCACAAAAAAACAATATATACAATTATTGCACGATTTTCAGCACCTCTCTTAAAAGCTATGGTCGAAGACGGAATGGGAAAAACCATGATTGAAGCCGGAATTCCGCTTGACGCAGTAAATAAAATTATTAATATTATGAAAACCTCAACTAGTAACAAAGTTATCCAACAAAGAAAAGAACTCGAAAAAGATTCTAGTTTTACAAAATACTTTGACAATCAGGATGACAAAATAAGAGTAACAGTTCCGCAGGATCTCAAAGGTGCATTTGCTGCTAATATTGATAGAAAAACTCTGGAAGAGTTAAAAAAGAACAATGCTACAATGTTTATAAAATCATAGTTTTAATGTCCGAAATTTTATTACAAACAAGAAGAGAGTCTGTAAAAAGGCTCTCTTTATATATAAAGCTTGATTTTAGAGTTTTTTTGTATTTATATATTGTTACAGCGAATTTTCGCGAGTCCAAAAGAAAGAAGACAATTTTACATTGCCGAAAAAAATTGAATTAGCTAAATACGCAGGATTTTGCTACGGAGTCAAACGTGCCGTTGAAACTGCTAAAAAGTTAAAAGCCGAAAATCCGGATAAAGAAGTTTTTGTTCTTGGTGAACTTATTCATAATGCTCACGTTATTAATGAACTTGAGAGTTTGCGTATTAAAACCCTCTATGAAATTCCTCAAACCGGTGAAGGTATTTGTGTTATCAGAAGCCACGGCGAAAGTCCTGAAGTTATCGAAAAAATTAAACAAGCAGGATTTACAATCGTGGATTTGACCTGTCCTGATGTTAAAAAAGTTCAGCAAAAAGCTGTTGAACTTGCAAAAGAGGGTTATTTTGTCGTAATTGTCGGCAAATCAGAGCATCCGGAAGTCGTTGCAATTAAAGCAAACGCACTTTTGTGGAGTGAAAATGTTGCTGTTGCAGCCTCTGTCGAACAGTTAAAAGAATTTGAAACCAAAATTAAAGCGCATCGTCGCGCGGGTGTTGTTGTTCAAACAACTCAGAGACTCGAAACACTTAATTCCATTGTGAATTATCTGACTTCAATTACAAAAGAAATTCATATTGCAAACACCATCTGCCAAAGTACTTCAATGCGTCAGAATGAAGCAAAAGCGCTTGCAAAAGAAGCTGATTTGATGGTTGTTGTCGGCTCTAAAAAAAGCGCAAATACAACTCATCTTGCAGAAATTTTAAATGGAATTACAAAAACAATTCATATCGAAAGCCCTGATGAATTGGATTTATATAAAGACTTAACCGAAAATGCAGAAAAGATTTCGGTAACGGCAGGTGCCTCAACGCCGCAAAAACTAATTGAGGCTGTGGTAAACAGACTTGATGCTCCGCGTGCATAAATTTCTGCAAACCGCAGTCACAAAAATTTTGACAGAAAAATATTACAATTAAAATGAAAGGACATATATTAAAATGACAACAATGGAAAAAACAAACATGGATGAATTCGAAAGATTATTAGAAGAATCTTTCTCAAAAAGCAACGCAGTTGCAGACATCGTAGAAGGTACAATTATTAAAAAAGAAACTGACGGCTATTTAGTAAGCGTTCGCGGCGCAAAAACAGAAGCTTTCCTTCCTTTAAAAGAAATTTCTTCTGCTGATGGCGCAGAAACTGTTGACATTGGCGACGTAAAAGAATTTTACGTTCTAAAAGAAGAAAACGATGCAGAAGGAATGCTTTTATCACTTAAGCGCCTTGCATTTGCACAGGCTTGGGCGCAATTGAATGATGCGAAAATTCAGGGCGATACAATCCTTGCAAAAGTTGTTTCAATCGTTAAAGGCGGCGTACTTGTTGACGTTGCAGACTTGAAAGGTTTCATTCCTTCATCTCAATTGAGAACAGGAACTCCGTTTGACGGCTTAATCGATACAAAAATCGAAGTTAAAGTTCTTGAAGCTGATCCTAAGAAAAATAAACTTATCCTTTCTCAGCGTCAGGCAGTTGCAGAACAGCGCGACCAGGTTGTTGACAACATTCTTTCAACTCTTGAAGAAGATATGGTTGTTAAAGGCGAAGTAGTTAGAATTGCAGACTTTGGCGCATTTGTTGATATCAACGGAATTGACGGCTTGCTGCCGATTTCAGAAATTTCTTGGTCAAGAATTAAGCACCCGTCAGATGTTATTTCTCTTGGTGAAACAATCGAAGTTAAAATCATTAAAATTGACAACGAATTAAAGAGAATATCACTTTCTTTAAAGAGAATGGGCGAAGATCCGTGGCAGCAAATTGAAGGCCAATTTGAAGAAGGTCAGGTAATCACAGGAACCGTAAACAAAGTTACAGGTTTTGGCGCCTTCATTAACATCTTCCCCGGAGTAGAAGCATTATTGCCGGTATCTGAAATGGCTGAAGAAAACGTAAATCCATTTAACAGATACAAAGTCGGCGACAGCGTAGAAGTTTTGATTAAAAAATTCACTCCGCAAGAACACAGAATTGCGTTGAGCGTAAAAGACATCAACAAAGACGCTGAATAGTTTTTAACTTAATATAAAAAGCCATCCGTAAGGATGGCTTTTTTGTTGTTAAAATTGAAGTTTTCTTAATTTCTCAGTTCAAGATTGCAATGTATGATTTCTGCGATTAGTTTCATTTCCCGGTAAGTAATAGTTTCGTTTCGTAGTTTGTTTGAAAGATTTGCCAGCGAGTAAGGTTTTTCAAGCTGTTTGGAAAGTTCTTCTGCAACAAATTTTAAGCTCAATCCTTTTTGATAAAGTATTTCCTTAACTTCTGTAATAATCCTCATAAATTCATGATGGCATAATGTAAATTATTTTCAATAAATGCGTTTATAAGTGTTGACAATATTAAATTAATATATTTATAATAAACGTATTAATTTAATTATATGAAAGTGAAAATGCATGAATAAGTTAAATTCTTTTACTATGGCCGAAGTGTTAATAACGCTTGGAATAATTGGAATTGTTGCTGCAATGACTTTGCCGTCTGTCATTAATAAATCCCAGAAATTTATCTTGAAACAACAGTTTAAAAAGGCATATTCAATTTTGGCACAAGCCTTGCTGAAATCTGAGGCGGACTTGGGTTACAGCCCGCTATGTTATTATAATGCAACTCAAGATGTATCATCTTCAACAGGTTATAAAGGAGGTGGACATAGTGAAGAATGCTCTGTGCTGCAAGATGCAATGCTAAAAAATCTCAATGTTATACAAAAATGTGAAAGTAATGCCTATGCAAATCATTGCATTCCTGAGTATATTGGGCTTGAAAAAGTTTTCATGCAAAACGATCCGGATATGAGTGAGGAAGAGGCTAAGGATAAAATAAAAGGTTTCCTGGGCTGGAGTACAACAAATATTTTAAATAGAAATCAGGCATATATTTTACAAGATGGTATTATAATCATCGCATATTACGCTATCCCTTTTCCATATAATTTTGCGGTTGATGTGAATGGTAAAAAGGGACCAAATAAATGGGGATATGACTTATTCCCGTTTATTACCGTAGCGAATTCGAAAACAAATTTGATAATTTTAGGATATGGCGGTTATCCTGTTGAACGCGGCGGCGTTAGTACTCCGGAAATGATAAGGCAAATGCATAATAAATAATATTGTAACTGTCAGCTTTCACTAAAATCGTCAGCAAACATACTACGTCCCCAGCGCCGCTGTCCAAATCCTGCACCTGTTCGTCTAATTCTTCTAAAAGCGCCACTTGTATGACAGCTCCAATACGTAGGAGCACACTACGTGCACCTCAACTGCAAATGCTTACTAAAATCGTCAGCAAACATACACCTTTCCCAGCGCCGCTGTCCTAATCCTGCACCTGTTCGTCTAATTCTTTTACAAGCGCTTTTCACCTAATCCAGTTCCAATACGTAAGAGCACACTACGTGCACCTAGCCTGCAAATGCTTACTAAAATCGTTAGAAAACATACTACGTTCCTAGCGCCGCTGTCATAATCCTGCACCTGTTCACCTAATTCTTCTACAAGCGCTTTTCACCTAATCCAGTTCCAATACGTAAGAGCACACTTTGTGTGCTATTCGCCGAAGTAATTCTTTAAACCGACGGTCAGATGTTTGTTTTTGCAAAGTTTTTTCAATTTTGCGATTGCGCGGTTTTCAATCTGGCGGATGCGCTCTCTTGATACACCGTATTGTGACCCGATTTCATCTAAAGTCTTCTTTGCACCGCTGTTGTCAAGCCCGTAGCGGAGAATTAGAACATCGCGCTCTTTCGGACTAAGCTGGTTAAGCATTTTTCTAATGTCTTCAAAAAGATTTTCCTGTGAAACGCGGCTGTCAGGCGTAATTGTTGAATCGTCAACAATGAAATCCGCAATTTTTGAACTGTCTTCGGAACTGCTTGCAGGAGTTTCCATACTTATTGTGCTTTGAGCAGATTTTATGATGGAGGTAAGCTTATTTACCGAGACCCCGAGGCGGTAAGCGATTTCCTGCTTTGTCGGCGTGTGGCCAAGTTCTGTCGTCAAATCTATTGTTGCACGGCGGATTTTCCCAAGCGACTCAATCATGTGTATCGGAAGCCTTATGATACGGGCTTTGTCAGCAATTGCACGCGTAATTGACTGCTGAATCCACCAGGTTGCGTAGGTAGAAAATTTATAACCTTTTGTGTAATCAAATCTTCCGGCAGCTTTCATAAGCCCAAGATTTCCTTCCTGAATTAAATCAAGAAACGAAAGCCCGCGGCCAATGTATTTTTTTGCAATGCTTACAACTAGCCGTAAGTTTGCGTTTACAAGAAGATTTTTTGAAAACTCGTCCTGTGTTTCGTAAATCTTTTTGGCAAGTTCAAGCTCCTGTTCGCCGGAAAGAAGAGGAATTTTGCCAATCTGCTGTAAGTAAATTTTTACACTGTCATCAGAATTTACAGACGCCAAACTTTCCTGAACTTTTGGATCTTCTACAGAGTGAATTATTTCATCATCTTCATCCATTGGTTCAAGTTCGTGAAAGTTCACGTTTTCGTCAGAAATGTCTTCTGAAATCAGTCCAAGTTTTTCTATTTCTTTTTTCATTTATAAAAAGCTCTCCATATCTAAAATTATTGTAATATGAATTTTTTAATAAAACTATTTTTTTACGTTGCTTAACTTTTTCCTTGAAGTTTTTGGCGCACGCTTTCGAAAATTATTATGCTCATTGCGTTTGAAACATTTAGGGAATTAAAGTCTTTAAGCATCGGAATTTTAACATTGAAATCCGACATTTTTAATAAAGTTTTTGAAACTCCTGCGTGTTCTGCACCCATAATTAAAGCAAAATTCATATCATTGTATTTAACATCATAATAATTATCTTTTGCTGAAGCGTCGGCTGCAATTATCCACCAGTCGTGTTCTTTTAACTTTTGGACTGCGCTGGACAGGCTATTTACTTTAATTATAGGAATATGATTTACTGCACCGGCGCTGGTTTTCTCGACAACTGAATTCACCTGAACGTTTCGTCTTGAAGGGATGATAATTCCGTCAACGCCTGCGCAAACACAGGTTCTAATCATTGCGCCAAAGTTATGAGCATCTTCGATACCGTCGAGGATTACAAGAGAAGCATTTTCGCGGCGGTTTTCCAAAAAATCCTCCAAATCTGTATATTTAAGAGGAGAAATTTGAGCAATTACGCCCTGATGATTAAATTCTGCATAATTTTGGAATTTTTCTTTTGCAACAAATTGGAAAACAATTCCGCGTTCTCTAGCCAGGTCAATAATTTTGTTGACTTTGGCGTCTGGATGAATACCTTTGGAAATAAGAATTTTGTTTATTTCGCGTTCACCTTTTAAAAGTGCTTCTGTTATTGCATTTTTGCCAAAAATTATGTCATCCATTACTTTGCTCCGGTTTTTGAAACTTCAAGCATGCGGTCAATACATTTGATTGCTTCTTTTGCAATTTCAGGTTCAACCGTAATTTCGTTTTGTTCATGAACAAGTGAGTTGTAAATATCTTCCAGAGTATTCCATTTCATATTCGGACAAATTATATTTTCTTTAATGAGGAGAAACTCTTTTTCCGGATAATCCCGTTTTAAGCGGTCAACAACGCCTTTTTCGGTTGCAATGATAAACTGTTTTTCGCTGCTTTTTATTGCGTAATTCATAATTCCTGTTGTGCTTCCGACATAATCGGCAAGGTCGGTTACTGATTTATGACATTCGGGATGTGCAAGAACTTTTGCATTAGGGTATTTTTTACGCGCTTCAAGAATATCTTCAGGTTTTATTCTCAAATGTGTCGGGCAAAATCCGGGATATGTAATTACATTTGTTGTTCCAAGCTGTGCTTCAACCCATTTGCCTAAATAGGTGTCGGGAAGGAAAAGAACTTTTTCAGCATGAAGGCTTTCGACGATTTTAACGGCATTTGAACTTGTACAGCAAATGTCGCATTCGGATTTAACTTCGGCAGTTGAATTTATGTAACAGACAGTCGGAATTCCGGGATTTTTGCTTTTGAATTCTCTTAGTTGCTGCAAATTAATCATATCAGCCATAAGGCAGCCTGATTCAAGACGCGGGAGAAGGACTTTTTTAGAAGGGTTAAGAATTTTTGCAGTCTGCGCCATAAAGTAAACTCCTGCAAAGACAATTATATCAGCATCAGTTTTTGCAGCCATCTGGCTTAAATACAGTGAATCGCCGACAAAATCCGCAACTTCATCTATTTCTACATTCTGATAACAGTGTGCAAGTATGACGGCATTTTTCTCTTCTTTAAGCTTTTTAATTTGCTTTATCAGCTCTTTCATTTGGGGTTAGTCCTCCATTTAGTGTAAATTTATGTTAAATTTGCAACCTTCAATAAAATTATTGTATAATAAAAATAAGAATTAAGTACATAGGAAGATAAAATTTATAAATTATGAGTGGGAATCAAATTCAAGATTTTATATCAAAACTGACAGCGGGCAACCGTCCTGATGTATTTTTATCAGTTACCCCCGGAATTGGGCTAGAGATGATTCAAGTTGACTATGGCTCACATACTGTTAAAAATTATGCTGTCAGGCCTTTAGCATACAACGAATCCTTGAGAGAAATTTCTGATTTGGAAGAGTTTAAAAAAGATGTTACTGAAATGTTTGAGGAATTAAAAATTTCTCCGAAATGTAATGTAACAATTAACCTTCCGACAGTTTTATTCGGCTCAATAGAAATGAGCTTAATGCTTGGTGATGAAGCAATTACCGGTGCAGTTACATCAGAAGTTGAACAATCATATGTTTTTAAAAGACACGACCCGATTGTTCAGTGGCGTGATTCTAATATTGGAACCGGCGAAAATAGAAAACTGTTTTATTCAGCTGTTCAACAACTTGTAGTTGAAAATATCAGTAATGCTTTAACTGAAATTGGAGCATCTCTCGTAGGCGTTGAAATGTCAATGTTGTCTTCCTTAAGAGCATTGGATTATACAGGTCTTGCGTCCGAGCAAATGAAGGATAATGTTGCCTGGAATTTGCTTACAGTAAGTTCAAACGGTTACACTCTCATTTCAATGGTAGGAAAACAGATTATTGACTACTATGAAGAACCGATTGCAGTTAAATCTTATGATGGTGATGAAATTTATAATGTTATTTCTTCTTCTGCTCAGATTACATTGATGAGTTATCCGGCAAGCTATTTGCTTGTTGTTTCAGACACTGATTCCGTCAGCTCTGAGATGCTTGCGAAGAACCTGAATGTTGATTATTCAATTGAATATGTTGAAAATAATAAATTCAAACATAAGGAATTTTTGGCAGTAAGTTTGGATGTTTTACCGGATAATATTTTGAAAATTTCATTGCAGGCAATTGGTGCTGCAATTTCAAAATCGTCTGATTTTCCATTTACCTGTAACTTCCTTGCAACAGCTGATGCTTTGGCTACTGAGGAAGTTGTCAAAATTCCAATAGGGGAAAATGTTTATGAAGTAACTCCTTCAATGGCAATTATTATGTCGGCAGCAGTTGCAATAGTTCTTGGTATTCTTGTTGCAATACCAATTTTCGTGCTTCCTCAAATTCAGGCAAAAAAACAGGCTGAGCTTGATGAATTGAATGCAAGTATTCAACAAATTGAAAAGCAGATTAAAGATCTTAAAGAACAGCAGCAAATGGCCGGCAAATTTAGTGTCAAAAATGAAATACTTAAAGTTTTGGCAAGTAATCGCACTAAACTAATGTCATACGCCGCTATTGGCGAATCTGTGCCTGCTCAATTGTGGTTAACCTATTTTCTTACACAGGGAGACGGCCAAATCTCTATAAAGGGTGGTGCCAGTACTGTTGAAGAGGTTTATCTCTTCTTCAAAAACGTTAAAGATTCACTTGTTAACAGCAATTTGAAACTTCAAAAGCTGGAAATGCAGTCGGATGATGTTGATGAATTTATGTCAAATATGCCTGTAACTTACGATTTTGAAATTTCAAATATTTCAGCTTCAGCTCCTGCTGCTACAGACGATAAAACAAAGGGTAAAGGTGGAAAGACAGATAAGGATGCTGGTGGGAAAGGTGGTAAAAATTCAGGTAAATCTACAGGCAAAGCGGCCAACCTTCCGCCTGACAATAAATTGTTAAGTGACAAACCTATTAATTAATGTTATTCGTAAAATTTTAAAACTATAACGGAGATTTTTTTATAAATTATGCCAGAACAAGAAATTGATACAAAAGAAATTTTATCAAAGTTGAAATACTCGGTGCTAATACTTGTGCTTACCGTAGCAGGTGTTATTGCAGCCATTGTTATGAAGATTTATCCAACATACATGGCAATAGATGCTTTGAATAAATCATATACATCACAAACTCAAGTTCTTGCAGAGAAACAAACAGAATTGCAAGATTTGCAGGCTGCTGTTAAAAAGCAGGAAGATATGTCAGGTATTGAAAAAGAAGTCTTTGAATCATCAGATACAGGTCTTGATGCTGAAGGTGTTATTGCCAGCGAGTTTTCTGAAATTCTTGAAATTATCAGAGCAAATACGATAAAAACACGTTCTATAAATTACGAATACGACCCAAAAGATGACAAGTTTGTGCAAGGCGCAGGCGACAAATTTAATGTTGCAAGACTTAGCATGGAAATGATTGCAACCTACAAAAATTTCGAAAATTTCCTCAAAGAATTGTACAAACATGAACATTTCCTTGACATCTCAAAAATCGAAGTTGAACCTTACGAAAAAGATAAATCAATTTTGTTAATCAACTTTGAACTTACTCTTTACGCAAAGAAATAGCTATGAAAACTTTTTGAAATCGATTGAGAACATTTGTTTCTTGTTCTTCATGCATGAAGCGCAGAAATCTGTTTCAAGATGATTTTTTCTCGAGTAATCTTTGAAGTCAGCGCCTGAGCGTCCTCTGTGGTCGTTGGCCAGAAACGGACATGTATAAACTCCTTTTGCAGTAAGCATTCTGCCATGTTCGCAGTCAAGGCTTTCCCATCCGGTTTGGAATTCAATTTCGTCTTTTGAATTCTTGTCGTAAAAATTGTTTATTTTAAAATTGCTTTCACAAGCATCAAAACCGATTTTTTCACAAACAGGTTTGAAGCCTTCAAGAATTTTTTCTCTGCCTTCGTTGTAAAAATCCGTCACGCAAAGTATCGGATTGAAGCCGTATTTTATCAAACTTTTAACCGCATGTAAAACCTGGCGGTAAGTTCCTCTTCCTCTGATATCGTCGCTTTTAACCTCGTTGTAATGGTCGATGCTCAACTGAAAAATTATTTCAAAATTGCTTTCATCCTCAACGCGTTTAAGAAATCTTGCTTTTTTCTCGTTGATGAAACTTCCGTTTGTGCAAATGCAAACGTTTGTGCGTTTCAAACAAAGCCTTAAAATGCTGTTGAAATCCGGATGTGTCATTGGCTCGGCTCCGGTTAAATAAATGCATTCGATATTTTCTGATTTAGTATCGTTTAAGGCTTCTTTGATGATGTCGATTGAGATAAAATCTTTTACGTTTTTTGAAAGCGGAAAATCTATATAACAATGTTTGCAGCGCTGGTTGCAATTCTTTGCAGTTAATTCAATAAATAAATTATTTAATTCTTTCAGCTGGCAGGTTTGTGCTTGAAATAAATTTGTCATGTTTTGTTGCTCCGTTTAAATATCTAATCCATGATTATTTTAGATTTTAAAGCACAAATAAAATCCGCCAACATGGTAATTGGTGAGCTATTTTTTAAAATCATGGGGATTTTTGTCATCCAGCCACTTTTGCATGACAAAATGCTCGTAACTTAGAGCAAAATTATAAAGCGCATTCACTAAAGTTCTTCCGCTTTCAGACTTTGCGGTTATGAAGAAATCGCCACATTTATTTTCAGCAAGAAGGATTTCTGTCTGCACAATTTTGTCGACATGTCCCTTCGGATTTTTCGATATTACGAGCCTAATCCAGTCGCAAAGAATTTTGACAGCAGTGGTTTTGCCTGATTTAATTTCCTCCTGACGGCTTTGAATATATGTTGAAAATTCTTTTAAAATCATTATTCCTCAAACGGGGTTGTTGCCGCTAAACATGTTATATCAGAAATACCATGTTTTTCAAATTCTTTAATCATTTCTTCAAAAGTCGAGCCGGTTGTGCAAATATCATCAATTATGAGAATTTTCATTGGCAGAAAGTTTTCTTTTTCAACCTCAAATGCGTCTGCAAGATTAACTTCACGTTCGGCCTTTTTGAGTTTGTATTGCGGCTTTGTGTCCTTAATTCTTTTTATCAAATCCGTATTCAAAGTACATCCCGACAACTTGCAAAACTCTTCGGCAACAAGGTTCATGTGATTATATTTGCGTTGCTTTTCACGTTTTGGAAATATTGGCACAGGAACAACCTGAAAATTATTTTTTTCTTCAACATTTTGCCAAAATTCATACATAAATTTTGCAAGATAAAACGCCAATTCTTTCTGGTTGTGATATTTAAGTCCTCTGATAAGTTTTTGCAGATTTTTGTTGTAAACGCCGGCGCAAAAGACGGGTTTTTTGCGGACAATTCTGTTTATTTTAACCGGCAGGTGCTCCATCTCGTCATAACATTTCGAACACATTTTTACGCATTCTTCGGAGCGTCTGCAAAAGTAGCATTTCTTTTTATAAATCCAGTCTAAAAAGCTTATGAAAAATTCTTTCATAAAGATATTATATAATATAAAATTTCAGTTTGTGATAAATTTTAATTTAATATTGTTTGAATGTATTTTGTGAATATTTCAGTAAAATTTCTACAGGATACCTTCTTTAATTGGCTATAAGCAATAATATATTTGTTATAAATTATAAATTTTTTAATGTAAGCATTATATAATAATTAAATGCAAATAGAAAAGAAACTAGGTGCTAAAATTTCCTATTTGAGAAAGCGTAAAAGGTTTTCTCAAGCAAAACTTGCTGAAATAATCGGTATAAGTGAAATATATATGGGTGACATAGAACGCGGTGAAGCTAATCCTACTTTGGAAAAGTTAAAACTTATAGCAACAGCACTTAATGTTAATATCAGCGAACTTTTCAATTTTTCATTGTAATTATTTTTTAGCCTCCGGCGGGTGCTCCGCGCACGGCGGTCACTTTGGCGGCAAAGTGACGCAAACCGCCGACCTGTACTCCATTCGCTAATCAATTGTAATGTTCGAGCCGAAACAGGCTGACTCACTTCTTCAAATACCCTTCCATTCCAAAAATATTCGTTCAGGCGTTCAGACAAAGCCTGTTCTGCTGTCCTCTCACATAACATTGATTGCTCACTCCGTAAAGGTCGGGTTTCCCGCTAAAGACGCCACGATGGTAATATCACCAAATCCGTTAAATCCCCTCGCCCCTTGCGGGAGAGGGAGCAGTTGTTGGCGAGCTTATGCGAGCCGTACAAATGCGGGTGAGGGGTTAATAAGCTTAAACTGATAATGACTGACCCCTCACCCGGTTTTCTAAGTTCGCTACAGCTCACTAAGAAAACTTTCCCTCAGCTCTGCATACAGGCTCACTCATCCTCAGTTCGTTGCGGTGTTTCGCTTTGCATCCCCCAAGAGGGGCGAGGGGATTTGTGCGCCTGCCGCCGTGGCATGCAGGGTTGAAACCGACCTTAGCAAAGCAAGCAATCAATGTTATGTGAGAGGACAACAAAACAGGCTTTGTCTGAACGCCTGAATGAATATTTTTGGGATGGAAGGGTATTTGAAAAAGTGAGTCAGCCTGTTTCGACTCGAACATTACAATTGATTAGCGAGCGGAGCGTAGGTCGGCGGTTTTGTGGAACTTTTTCCGCAAAAAGTTCCCCCGTCCGGAGGACAAAATAAAAACAAAACAAACTAAAACTAAAACTAAAACTAAAACAACATAACTTTATGCTATTAAAATCCTTTACGCCGGAATTTTAATACAAAATTCCGTTCTCACATTTTCTTCGCTTTCGACTGTGATTTCGCCGCCGTGTGATTGAATTATCTGCTGTGACAGATAAAGCCCCAGTCCGGTTCCAATTTTGCGGAATTTCTTCGCAGCTGAATAATATTTGTTGAAAATTAATTTTTGTTCTTCAGCAGGTATCCCCTGCCCGTAATCAATTACCGAAATCGTTGCAAATCCGGGCATTTCACCGGTCTTAATGTCAATGTTTTTTGCCGTGTTGCTGTGTGAAATCGCATTTGAAATTAAATTTTTCACAACGCGTTCAAGCTGCATAACATCTGCTGACACCGTAATATTTTTTTCAGGCAAAAAGTTTATGACAAGCCCTGCGTTCGTTGCTATCGGCTGAACCTGTGTTACTATGTTTTCTAAGAATTCATTCAGCTTTATTGATTCTTTCAGCAATGGAATGCCGGTTTCTTTGATTTTGTATGTCTCAAGTACAATCTGAACAAGTTCAATCAATTCCTGATTGGAGGATTTCATATTCAACAGCGCAAATTTTTGCTTGTCATTTATTTCACCGAATTTTCCTTCAATCAAAAAGTTTAAAATATTTGCTTCTGCAACAATCGGAACTTTCAAATCATGCGTCAGGGTTGCTACAAAATCCTCTTTCAAAGTTTCAATTTCGCGCTCTGTTGTAACGTCTTTTATCAAAAGAACGTAGCGTTTTTTGTCGTCAAGCGAAAGTTTAACCGAATTTATAATAAAATTATTTGTCGGAGTGTGTTTTATAAATATATCCACATTAACAAGTTTTTCAATCACGCTTCCTTCCGGAATTTCGATGTAATCAAAGACGTTTTTGCCCAAAATGTCGTTTCCTTTGACCCCGAACCATTTAATAATTTTCGGCGTTGCGCGAAGAATATTACCCTGCTCGTTGACAATCAAAATTCCGTCTGAAAGCGAGTTGATAACACTTTCTAAAAGCTTGTTCTGGCGGATAAGTTCTGCCTGATATTCCACAATCATTTTCTCGCGGTCATTCAGCGTTTCGACCATCCGGTTAATACTGTCCGTTACATTTTGATAAGTCGGATGCTCAATTTTCTCGATTTTCGTTGAAAGGTTTCCGTAACGTACCGAGTTGACCGTGTTTGTAACCATTCCCAAATAATCGTTAATTTTTGACCATCTTTTGTTCATTTGCCTTGTTATCAAAAACAAAGCTACAAAGACCAAAATTATACAACCATTAATTACATACCAGAGCATAAATTTCTTAACCTTTAGCCTTTCAAAGCATTTTATGTTACAATTCATTATAACAGATAATCCGGTGGATGTTAATAATGTAAAGTGAGGACTCAGGGATTTGATGGCTGAATTAAAACTTCCCGGCACGATAAAAATGGTTATAACTGACTTTGACGGAGTTGTAACGGACAATTGCGTTTATATTTCAGACAGCGGCGAAATGTCAAGAAAGCTTAACTTTATGGACGTTATGGGTTTTTCAATCCTTAAAAAAAGCGGTTATGAAATCGGGATTATTTCCGGCGAGAAAAACCATGCGATTGAAATTCTTTCAAAGAAATTTGACATAAAAGAAGTTCACACAAACATAAGAAAGAAAATTGACGTTTTAAAAGAAATTGTTGAAAAATATTCCTACTCGCAGGAGGAATATCTATATATCGGCGATGATATCAACGATTTGGAAAGTTTAAAGTTTGCAAAGTACCGGATTACAGTTCCGCACGCGCCTGATGTTTTGAAAACAGTTGAGGGAATTCAAATTACCTCGCGTGACGGCGGATTTGGAGCATTCAGAGAGGTGGCGGATTGTTTAGCAGATTTAAAAAAATAATCGAAGACATAACAAACCTTAACTCACGGATTGACACTTACAAGGAAGATACCGTAATCCAGTCACTGCCGTCGGTTGCCTACGTAAACCGTGCCAAAAAAGCAATTGATAAAGGCCAGTATAAAGACGCACTTGAACTTTTACATCAGGCTGAAAGTCTTCCGCAGGAGGACGCGCTTGTTTACAAATATCAGGGAATAATTTATGACAAACTTTTCCGATTTGATGACGCGGTAAGGGTTTACAAAAAATCCGCAAACCTTAACTGCAATGACAAAATTATCTGGAAAAATCTGGGCTTTGCGCTTATCAATGTCAAGCTTTACGAGGAAGCGCAGGAGGCTTTTGAAAACGCTGACAAAATTACTCCCGGAAATTCCGAAGTTTTAATGGGTTGGGGAATGGCTTTAATGAAGCTTGAAAAATTTGCCGACGCAAGAGAAAAGTTTGTTCTTTCAGTTAAAATGAACAAATATAATTCAAACGCTTTATTTCTGGCGGCCGTTATGGAAATCAAACTAAAAATGTATGATGAAGCCGAAAATAAACTTCAATTTCTTGCAAATGTTTCGCCAAACGAGGCTAATTCGTTTGAATACGCAAGATTAAAATTTTTGAAAAAAGATTACGAAAGCGCAGGCTTTTTTGCAAGAAAGGCGCTTGAATTTAACAAAAATATGCTGCCGGCTTATCTATTGTTGGGAACAATTTTCCGGCTCAAAAACGAAAAAGAACTTTCTTTTTCATATTATAAAAAAGCCGAAGAATTATCTCTGCTTGCTCAAAATCTTTATGTGGAATGGGCTGTTTCTTTAATAAAATTTGAAGAATTTGAACAGGCAATGGAAAAGTTGAACAGAGCATTAGAGCTTGGCGGGGAGAACTCTGAAATAAAAGTTCTAAAAAACATATGCAATCTTTTGGAAGGAGAGGAGGAGAACAAACAGCTTCTCGAAGATACCCTGAATGAGCCTGAAAATCCGATAAAACCGCTTATTTACCGTGCATTAGGCATGAAAGCATGCGCAGAAGGCAATTATGTTGACGGGATACATTTTTTTAAATCAGCATTGAAAGAAGACCCGTCTGATGTCGTAAATTATTATTACATTGCAAAATCATACCTTCACGCAAACGAAAACTCGAATGCAAAAGAATATTTCGAAACTTCAATAAAAGAAAATCCAAAACATCTTAAATCTTACATTGATTATTCTAAATTTTTAATTTCAATTGACGATTTTGCGGACGCAAACCGAAAGCTTCGCAAAGCGCTCAAGCAGGATGAAAATAATCTCGAAATTTTAAACATGCTTTTTTATGTAAATTACATACTTGTCAAGCAAAACGTTTGTGAATATAATATAAAAGAAACATTAAACTTTGAAAAACAAATAAAAGCAAAAGATGAAAATGCATTTAAATACCCTGACAAATCGGCAGAACTTGCAGAATTGTTAAATAAATTGCAGGAAAAGGATTAAAATTGAGAAAGGTTATCGTACAAAAATTCGGCGGCACATCGGTTGCTGATACAGATAAAATAAAAAACGTTGCCAAAACGGTTATTAAAGAAAAAAATAACGGAAACGATGTAGTTGTCGTAGTTTCAGCGATGGGACACACGACGGATTACCTAGTGAAAATGGCAAAAGATTTAAGCCCGAACCCTTCAGGACGTGAAATGGACATGCTTCTTTCTACCGGTGAAGGTGTTTCAATTGCGCTTCTTGCAATGGCAATTCAGTCGCAAGGATATGATGCTGTGAGCTTTAACGCCATGCAAATCGGAATTATGACGGAAAATGTTCACTCAAAAGCAAGAATTGTTGATATTAAAACAGATAAGCTTAAACAAAATCTTAAAGACGGCAAAATTATTGTTGTTGCAGGTTTTCAGGGTGTGACCGAGGACGGCGAAATTACAACACTCGGCCGCGGCGGTTCGGATACCTCTGCAGTAGCGCTTGCAGCAGCATTGAATGCAGAAAGATGTGATATTTATACAGATGTTGAAGGCGTTTACACCACAGACCCGCGCATTGTTCCAAAAGCAACACGATTGGATGAGATTTCTTATGAAGAAATGCTTGAATTGGCGCATGCAGGTGCAAATGTTCTTCATCCGCGAAGTGTTGAAACCGCCAAACAATTTAACGTTCCTTTGCGTGTCAGAAGCAGTTTCAAAACAGATAATCTAGGTACATTAATATTAGGAGTTGATAAGATGGAAATTTATAAACCGGTTACAGGCGTTGCTGCCGATTTGTCTCAGGCAAGAATTGTAGTTTGCGATGTTCCTGACGTTCCGGGGCAGGCTGCAAAACTGTTCGGAAAACTCGCGAAAGAACATATTTCAGTCGACATGATTATCCAGTCTTATGCGAGAAAAGTTTCCAATACAAATGATATTGCCTTCACAATTGACAGCGCGGATTTGGAGAAAACTATTAAAACGCTTGAAGAAATGAAAAAAGAGCTTAACTGCGGCGACATTCAAATTAACGATAATATCGCAAAAGTTTCAATTGTCGGCGCCGGCATGATTGACCGCCCCGGTATTGCTTCAACAATGTTTGAAACACTTGCAAAACTCGGTGTGAATATCAAAATGATTTCTACCAGTGAAATCAAAATAAGCTGTCTTGTAAGCAAAGACGACGCACATCGCGCTTTGAAAGCTCTTCATGAAGAATTTGAGCTTGAAAGTTCCGAAACTGCTGTTGTAAAAGGCGATTTGCCGGACGTGTAGAAATTTAGAATTAAGAAAAAATAAAAATATTATATAAATGAACAAAGGAGCTATGAGTATGAAAAAGCAGACTATGATTGAATTTCCGGGGGGGGG
>ERZ780157.114-NODE-114-length-112925-cov-33.785629_pt1 | contig 112925 bp, 117 predicted proteins | sample MGYA00511169_ERZ780157 | MGnify/ENA primary metagenome ERZ780157 (study PRJEB29588, sample SAMEA1965149) | human gut metagenome | biome: human gut; feature: human-associated habitat; material: faeces | place: Denmark | collected 2008/2010 ...
GCCAATGTCCGGGGTCGTACAAATCCTGCGAATGCGGCGGCGCTGCCGGAGCTACGTCTTGCACTGTCAACGGACAGACGACTTATTCCGACTGTAAATCCTGTTGTAATTCCAGTTCTTCCAACTGGTGCTGGGTTCACAGTACCTGTCACGGCGACTGCTGCACTGACGGAACGATAGACAGTTGCGACGAACGCTGCGGCGGCTCCGGATGTTCCTCTTCCGGCGGCGGAAACAATAATAATACATCATACGACATATGGTATGCTTGCGATGATGGAAGACATATATATGACTACACCAGCACCAATATGTCTCAATGCGTTGCTGAATATCACAATTATATGTATTATTCAGCCTGTAACGGATACGGCTACAAATACGATATAGGATGCAATTAAATTCACTCAAAACAAAAAAACGGTCGGAAATTTCCGGCCGTTAAAAAATCACAATCGTAATGAAAAATCATGAAGCAGGCTTTTCAAAGCGTCATTTCGCTCTCCCTCGGTTTCCAAACGCTCTCTCAGCCGCTGACATAAGAGTTCCGCATCTTTGGCATAATAAAAAAAGCTGAGTTTAAACTGGTCATGCGCAAAACCGCTAAACCAAAAAATAAAATTTTTAACCTCTTCTGTTCCGGCATGAAAGCTGATAAAATCAACCATATGCCCGGAAAGCAAAACCGTACTTGCTTCCTGCCAGATATTCAGGCAAAAATCTTTTTTCGAAGACAACAGATTTCTCAGCAAACACAAAAATTTTAATTCGTTGCCAATCAGCAGATTATCCTCAGGCACGTCAAGATTAACCGCCAAAACCTGAAACAAAGTCACAAAATCGCCATGCCCGTCAAATTCACAACCGGCATCGCCGCTTTTCGGAAATTTCTCATTCCATCTCTTCCTGAGAAAATTTCGACGTTCCCGGCTGCGTTCAGCCATAGCTGAAAAACGAGAACTGTCAACCTTGTTTTTTGCCAATTCCCCAGCCATTTCCCGCAAGATTTCCCCTTCCCGGAAAAAACAACGCAGACACGAATAAACATCCGCCATTGATGAAAAAGACGTTTCATCAATCCGCCATAACGCCAAACGTTGTTCCATCAAATAAAGAAGCTGAGAAACCTTATCAAGATAAACGCCGCTGAACCGATGGTCGGTCATGGCTTCTGCTTCAAGCACCCGCAACATTTTCATGTCACGATTAAAATCAAACAGATTTTGTAATTCATTTTCCATAATGATATGCTTAATTAATAATTTTAATAAAAATAAATTCAATACGCTGTTCTTAGCCCAAATCCCGGCAAAATTCAACAAAAAAGCGCCGGATAATATCCGGCGCTTTCGTTTTCAGCTTTCACTGCAATAAGCATCATAAAGCCGTTGATGTTCCAGAATGCGTAATCTAACCAAACCTGCATCTTTTAACTCAGATAACCGAACAGAAATCGCCTCCCTGACATCAGGATACATCTCTTGCCATTGCGGCATCCATTTCAAAAAAATCTGATAATCCGTCGAAAAAGCCAAACTGTCACCAAAATATTCAAGCTTAACAACCATTAAGGCAGCAAAACAACGATGTAAATCATCATCAAAAGAATAACTTTCCAAAATCTTTGCCGCTTCTTTGCTCGTCAGCACACATTCTTCATCCATCCGGTAAAATTTCTGCCTGGCTGCCAGCATAAATGCAAAAAGTTCCTTACCCATAAACAAAATAAGTTCAGGATTATCGCACATAAAAGGCCAAAAATCTTGAAGTTCGTCACCTCTCCCATCTTCCGTCAGCATATCCTGCCAAAAATTTTTAAGATACATCTTAAGCTGAAATTTCTGATAGTCAGCTATTTCCTGCCACGTTGCCGCTCGTCCGGAAGACACATCTCCGCGGATTCCCAAACGCAAAACCGCATCATGATAAGCCCCTTCTTTAACCGCCGGCAAAAGAACATCAAAAGACAACATTCCTGAACACAAATCATAAACTTCAGAAAACTGTTTAAAAGTCAACGTAGCCATAATAATTTTATTTTTAATGAAACATAATAATTTATCTTCACCCCCTCCTTATCATTTTCCGTTCATATTGTCAAAGAAAAAAGCGCCTGACATAAAATCAGACGCTTTTTATCAGATAAACTGCTTACCTGTCTTTAGGCGCACTTCTTAGAAGAACATCCGCCATGACAAGCGCCGTCTACAGCCTTCTTTTGGCCTTTGTGCTTAACAGCGGCCTGAGCGGCAGCCAAACGGGCAACCGGAACACGATACGGAGAGCAGGAAACATAATCCAAACCGACTTCGTCAAAGAACTCGATAGATTTAGGATCACCACCATGCTCACCGCAAACGCCGAGATGCAAATCCGGATTAGTTGCACGGCCTTCAACAGCTGCGCGGCGAACCAGTTTGCCAACACCGTCAACGTCGATGGAAGCAAACGGATCGGCAACATAGATACCTTTAGCGCGGTATTCATCAAGAATAGCGCCGGTATCGTCACGGCTCATACCCAAAGTTGTCTGGGTCAGGTCGTTTGTACCAAAACCGAAAAATGCGGCAGATTCTGCAATTTCTTCAGCCATCAGGGCTGCGCGCGGCAATTCAATCATGGTACCGACCAGGTAGTCAATCTTCTTGCCTTTTTCAGCAAAGACTTTCTCAGCTGTAGAATCAATAACAGCCTTGACAATGTCCAGCTCTTTCTTGGAACCGATCAAAGGAACTTCGATTTCCGGCGTAACTTTAACACCGGCTTCCTGGCATTCCAAAGCGGCTTCCAAAATAGCACGGGTCTGCATTTCGGCAATTTCAGGATAGGTAACGGCCAAACGGCAGCCACGGTGACCAAGCATCGGGTTAGCTTCGTGCAAAGCATTGGCGCGATTCTTAACCTGTTCCAAAGTCATACCCATCTTGTTAGCCAGTTCCTGCATTTCGGCTTCAGTGTGCGGCAGGAATTCGTGCAAAGGCGGATCAAGCAAACGAACCGTTACCGGCAGACCGTCCATAATTTTGAACAGGTCTTTGAAATCCTGCTTCTGGTAAGGCAGCAAACGAGCCAAAGCCTTACGGCGGCCTTCTTCGTTCTCAGACAAAATCATGGCGCGCATATCAGGAATTCTGTCAGCATCAAAGAACATATGTTCTGTACGAGCCAAACCGATACCTTCGGCACCAAAATCGCGAGCTGTCTGAGCGTCTTTCGGTGTTTCGGCGTTAGCGCGAACACTCATGGTGCGGATTTCGTCAACCCAGCTCATCAGCTTACCGAAGTTACCGCTGTTTGTATCAGCTTTAACTGTCGGAATCTTGCCTTCGATAATCTGGCCTTTAGCACCATCCAGAGATACCCAGTCACCTTCGTTAATAACAACGCCGGACTTGGTTGTCATTGTCTTTTTGGCATAATCAATTGTAATGTCGGTAGAACCGGAAACACACGGTGTACCCATACCGCGGGCTACAACAGCCGCGTGAGAAGTCATACCGCCGCGGGCTGTAATAACGCCCTGAGAAGCGTGCATACCGCCGATATCTTCCGGAGAAGTTTCGTTACGGATAAGAATAACTTTTTCGCCTTTGGCAGCCCAAGCTTCAGCGTCTTCGGCATTGAAAACGGCTCGACCGACGGCAGCCCCCGGAGAAGCCGGCAAACCGGTAGCGATAACTTTCTTTTCAGCTTTCGGGTCAAGCATCGGGTGCAACAGCTGATCCAACTGGTCAGCACCAACGCGCATGATAGCTTCTTCTTTGTTCAACAGGCCTTCTTCAACCATTTCAACAGCCATACGAACGGCAGCAGCAGCAGTACGTTTACCGTTACGGCACTGCAGCATCCACAATTTACCGTGTTCAATGGTGAATTCCATATCCTGCATATCTTTGTAGTGTTTTTCCAGGTTGTTGCGAACATCAACCAATTCCTGATACAGGTGCGGCCATTTTTCTTCCAGAGAAGTACCGTCATTTTTAGAAGCCATCGGCTGCGGTGTACGGATACCGGCCACAACGTCTTCACCCTGAGCATTAATCAGATATTCGCCGTAGTACACGTTTTCACCTGTAGCCGGGTCGCGGGAGAAGCATACGCCGGTAGCGCAATCATCGCCGGCATTACCGAATACCATGGTCTGTACGTTAACGGCTGTACCCCAGTCACCCGGAATATTGTTCAGCTTGCGGTAAGTAATGGCGCGGGCAGCCATCCAGGAACCGAATACGGCACCGATACCGGCCCACAGCTGTTCCCAAGGATCCTGCGGAACGACTTTTCCAAGTCTTTTACCGATTTCTTTATATTCGTTAACCAGTTCTTTCAAATCTTCAGCTGTCAAATCAGTGTCAGACTTGTAACCTTTGGCTTTCTTCATGGCTTCCAGAGCGCCTTCATATTCATCAAGATCGGCACCAAGAACAACGTCAGAGAACATTTGCAGGAAACGACGGTAAGAGTCGTAAGCAAATCTTTCGGAACCGGAAGCTTTTGCCAAAGCCTTAACTGTTTCATCGTTCAAACCGAGGTTCAAAACGGTATCCATCATACCCGGCATAGAAACGCGGGCGCCGGAACGGACTGAGAAGAGCAACGGGTTGTTGGCATCGGCAAATTTCTTGCCCATAATACCTTCAACATGAGCAACGGCAGCCTTAACCTGGTCTTTCAAGTCAGCCGGATAAGTCTTGTCGTTATTGTAATAATATGTACAAACTTCAGTTGTAACCGTAAATCCCGGAGGAACAGGCAGGCCAACCACGTTCATTTCAGCGAGGTTAGCGCCTTTACCGCCGAGCAGATTGCGCATGCTGGCATCGCCTTCGGCTTTGCCGTTACCAAATGTATAAACCCATTTACTCATGGTCAATTCAGCTCCTATTAGCTAATAAAGTTAAAACAAGGCTGCAAGCCAGGTGCAAGCACAAGTGATTCGCAGCCGCTTAGTTATCAAACTGCCGCAAATTTATAACAGCTTGCAAGATTCTTCAAGAAAAATTTCATTTTCAAGGATTTATTCACAATCCCGCCGCAAATTTTCCCGCCAAAAACCGATTCGCCGGCAAATTTGCAAATATAAGAACGGCAAGCGCCGTTTTTGTCCCATACCGATTCGTTTTCCGCGCTGCCAACAAGATTTTGTCAGATTCAATTTGGCGCCGTTTGTTGCAATTTTATTAAAACTTAATATTTTACACGGATTTATGTTGTTTTAAATTATAAAACATGCTACTCTATTATAGACAAAATACAATTATGTCATTGTATTACATTTTTTATTATTAGGAAACCAATAGAGTTTAACAGGACATAAATCTTCGTTTGCTCTGCTGATGTTTTCCTTCAAGATATACGCTCTGCGGCATACGTGCTTTCGCCAGGGCTTTAAAATTTATCCGCGCTTTCCCTTTGGGAAAGTTTAATCATATATACCAAAAAAAAATTTTTAATAACTTAAATAATTTTTTATATGAAACAAATTTTGAACACTGTCGGCAGCTGCGCATCTGCGGCAGTTAAGAGCATCATCATGCTCCTTTGCGTATTTGTATTGGGAACATCAGTATTAACCTCTTGCGGCACGGAAGTAGACACCATTACCGAAGAGTGCCCGAACGGAGATTGCCCCGACCCGAAACCTGATCCGAAACCGGATCCTGACCCGGACGTTAAAGCTGAAAGCGTAACCAAGATCGGCTGCGAATTCGGCAAAAACTACTGGAGTGCGGAAAATGCCGTCCTGACCCGTTCAACAGCCTATCAGCTGGCAAACAGGGACGGAGGCGTTTTCGGCAAGATAAACATCACCTACCGCGCTAAGACCACTTTTAGCGACAACTCGGTAAAAGAATCCCAGCATCCGTATAGTGTCAACCACTCTATCGCCGGATTCGGATACCTTGGCACCCGCTACGTTGTCAAAGACGCCGTCAAGATGTTTGAACAGGACCCGGAAATTACCCGCAGCGGAGATATCACGTTCTTAAGCTGGGGAAACGGCAAAGCGAAAATAGCCTTTCGCACCTTCACTTCAAAATCTGTAAATTCAATCACCATTAACGGCTTTGAAAAAACAGACCTTTGCAGTGCGGAAAGCGAATACAGCTATGACCGTACGGAAGTCATCAATCAGGGTGACAGCTTGGATTGGACCAAATATGCAGTCCGCATTTACGGAACCGCCATCGCCTCTGACGGCGAAGACCTGGCCCAAAACTTTTATATTGAAATGGCTTACAGGGAATCAAAAGGTTCATCTCCCGATCCGGGACCTGACCCCATTGACCCCGAAGCCGTAAAATATGACGTCATCAACAAGATTGTTAACAAAGACGGTGTTACCGGCGACCTTATCGTCATTTACAGTGACGGAAGTCAAAAAAATCTTGGTAAAGTCAATATCCCTTTGCGTACGTCGACGTTCACTAACCCTGACCAGACAGTAAAGGTAGCAAGCTTTGCTTATGAAAAGCAAAACCCAAGCTATACCAAGAACATGAAAACCGGCAACGTTCGCTCAGACTACCAACTGGGTTGTCAGATTCAAATCACGGAAATGAAAAACACCATCACCATGAAAACCGACAAAGCTGTCGCAACCATGGGCGGTCTTTTTGAATATCCGGTTTTGATTGACCCGCTTGGCGTAGAACACTATTGGGACATTGAAGGTTGGTCAATCAGCCAAACCGGCATCACCGACGACGGCGGCAACGGCAACATAATGAAACTGACTTATGCAGCCAACGCATCTTACTACGGAACCAACAAGGCTCTGCAGTCGATTGTTTATCTTGTGAAAGAAAACACGCCCGGCCCCGATCCCGACCCGGATGAAAAAATCCAGATTAATGCCTACCCAAAAGACGCCCATATTGAAGGCAGCTTCATCAAATGGACTTTGGTTCGCGTCTTTTTCTATAACGGAAAAGAAACAACCGAAGAAAAAGCCATGAGCATCCGCCATATGTGCAGCCTGACCACGGAAAGCAGAAAGACGACGTTTGACCGCACTTATGCGACCACAACGCCGAATATGGATTTATTGTCATCAGAACCTTTCCAGGATGGAAATTACTACGGTACTTTCGTACAGTATGAATCTTTGTTCTCATACCCCGACTTTACCAACACAATCAAATCCGAGGGAAGAACTGTTGTCAATTATAACGACAACGGCTTCAAGATGACCGTCTGGAATGAAGGATTACTGGTTGAAAAAACCGGTGTCGATAAGAGTACCAATAACGTTTCCACCAATCCCAACCAGAAAGTCTTCATCGACCACATCAACTACCACCTGACAAACGGCGGTACTGAAGCGGCCACGGGAAGACAGGAGGTTGCGTATACGGAAAACAACGTTACCCCGGGACCTGACCCGACACAGCAAACCGGTGCTTATGCCAAGGATGCTCATATTGACGGCTCATTAATCAAATGGACTCTCGTTCGTACATATTCCAATGCCGACGACGAAGAAATTCCGATGAGTGTGCGTCACCTGGGCAACCTGACGACTGAAAGCCGCAAAACCACGGAAAAGCGCGATTACAGCATCACCACGCCGAAGATGAACCTTGTTTCGAGCGAATCTTTCAAAGAGAACAATTATTTTGGAACCTTCTGCAAATACACATCGTCATTTGCATATCAGGATTTCACCAACGTAATCTCTTCTCAGGGAAGAACCATTGTCAACTACAATGACAACGGCTTTGAAATGGAGGTTTGGAATGAGGCACTGCTTGTTGAAAAAACAGGACAGGAACTCGGCCAGTACGATATTTCGACGGATAAAGACTACAACACTTACCTTGACATCCTCAACTACCATTTAACCAATGGCGGCGCAGAGGTTGCAACAGGCAAGCAGGAAGTGGCCTATACCAAGAAAGCGGACGGCGGCGATGGCGGCGAGGACAAAATAACCCGCACTTTCCAGGAAGACGGTGTTGAGAACGGCAAACTTTACTATTATTACATCGTAACCCATAGTAAAAACCCCGAACTCAACTCTAAAACCCGTCATTCCGTGGATTTAGTCGGCAGCATCTCGGCAAAAGCAGTTTCACCTTGGACAACCAAGGCCGAAAACGCCGGATTCAATCTGACAGGCAACACTGACCAGGTCTATGACAACGCCCGTGATTATACCTTTGCGTCCAACCGAGGCAACAACACGGCAAACACTTCCTTGCAGAAGGATTACACCGTTTCTCACGATGGATACAGCCATACCTTTACCGTTAACGGTAACATCAAGGCTTCTGTCAACAGAACGGCATCTTCCGAAACATCCAACACATACACGTTCAAATCAGACCTGTATGTTAACAGTGTTTTCTTCAAGACAAGCAGCGCAACCGTTGTTGAAACCATTGAAGGCAGCGGCGCGGAAGATAAGGTAACCAAGGTGATTGTCAAAGACAGAGTTGAAAACGGCAAGCTTTACTGGATATACAAGGAAACGCACAGCCAGAAACCGGAACTTGATAAAACCGAAAACGGCAGTGAACCAATTGTATACAACCTGAGTGCAACCGCAGTCAACGACTGGACGGCCAAAGCCGGTGCAACCGGTATCAGCCTAAACGGTTCAACCAGCCAGATATATGTCGGCGCGAAAAATTACACTTTCGTATCCAACCGCGGCAACAACATCGCCAATGCTTCCCTGCAGACGTCTTACACCGTAAGCGCTCACGGAATTACCGAAACATTAACAATTTCGGGCAATGTCAGCGGCCAGGTCGGATTAGTAAGTTCTTCTCAAAATTCGAACACTTATCAGTTCACAGCCAAGCTGTTTGCCGATAATGTCGAGCTGGTTTCAAGAAGTGACAACGCCATTGAAACGATTGAGGAGGACAAACCGGAAGACGTAATCACGCGCAGTGTTGAAAAAGTTAAGGTTCAGAACGGACAACTGTACTACAATTATATTGTAAAACACTCTGTCAATACTGACCAAAACTCAACCACCGAACATAGTGTCCCCTTGGAAAAGAGTCTGTCTGCAACCGCTGTCAACGATTGGACCGCGCAGAACAGTCAGTCCGGTTTCAACTTGACCGGCAGCACGTCTCAGTCTTTCGGCAGCAATGGACGTTACACGTTCAGTTCCAACCGCGGTGACAACTACGCCGACGCTTCGTTGCGGACGAGCTATGTTGTAACCCATGACGGCCAGAACTTTACGTTAACCGTCAACGGTACGGTCAGTGGCCAGGTATCGCGCATTGCCAATGCGGCAACCTCAAACACTTACCAGTTCATGGCAAGATTGTTTGCGGACAATGTCGAAATTGCAACCGCCAGCGACAATTGTGTTGAAACGGTTACTCCGGATCCCAACCCGAACCCTTACGGATTGGTTGAGATTTATTCAACCGTAGCTTTCACAGCCAGCGCCACGCCCAAAGTAACCATGGCTGCCCGTTATGACAATGGTAATTGCATCATCTACATAGACGGACAAGTGGTTTACAAAGGTACGGCACCCAGCGGTACAATTTCTGCCATTCCGACAGGTACAGGCTGGCAGGCAGCGTCCATACTGGATATGGGAGACTACTACCATTATAACGGTGTAAACGGAGGTTATTCTACCGTTACCAAAACTGAAATTACCTACAAAGGATATCCTTCGGGTATTCTGCCGGTAAATGTAACAAAGAATGATGATGGCACTTGGCGTGGTTCTAACAACTATACCAGCGCAACATTTGGCCAATATTGATGATTTATGTTCCTAGGGAGAAATCCCCCTCTATTGAAAGAAAGCCGCCGCACGCAATGTGCCGCGGCTTTCTTTGTATCCTCTTTCTATTTTTTCTCTATATTCATCTTTTCCCGCCGAACCTTCCATCAAAATTGTCACTCCGAACTCGTTTGTCCCAGGCAAGCTCGTTCGCACCAAAAGTCTCTGTCTGCACTATCGCTTGCCAATTACTGCAAATGTCATCCTGAGCTTGTCTCAGCATCTAAAACTCTCAACCCAAACGTACCCCCGTCACCCCAACAAACGTCATGTTCGGACAAACACAGTGCTTCCTTATGCACGGGACAGCCCACGGCGAGCTTTCCGCAGCAGGCCGCGCCTGTGAAGCTGCCCCAGCTTCCCCGCGGAGGCTCCCCGCCGCTCACCGCGTCGGCATGCGAGTCGGCGTTCCGACTCGCCGCCCCTCCGCCAACAACCGCCCCTCTCCCCACCAAACCTTTTTTGTATAATTTTCTTTGTCAGATTCTGTTAAACGCGCCACAGGACAATCCGCCGCGATTCTCCAGCCCTGCGCTTAACACTTCTCCGGCGTGTCCAAACCCGTCGCATTTTCGTCTAAAAAAGCAATATTCACCGTTAACGCTTAATAAAAAATATTTAAACGATTCATTAACTTTTACGTTTTTTGTTGCCTCACCCCTCATTTTATGATATTCTAAAATTGACAAAATACAATTAGGTCATTTAATTACATTAGTTATTATTAGAAGATTTTGAGTTTTCAAAATTTAAGATCCGAATGGTTTATAATTTGGGAATTCTGGCTTCTGATACATCATATAATTAACTCTGCAGTCCACGGACTACCGACGGAGTTTCTTGCTTTTTATTTCTACTTGGTAAGACTAACACTCTGCCAGGGCATCATATAAAATTTCAAAGATAATAATAATAAAAAAACATAAATTTTATGAAGACAAACATGAACTCTGTTGCAGGTTACGCAGCTGCAATGGTTAAGAATGCTTTTGCATTCGTATGCGTATTGGTTGTTAGTGTATTGGTATCTGTATCTTTCGTATCTTGCGAAAGTGAAGTTGATACTCTCACCGAAAGCTGCCCCACTTGTGGCAACAACAACGGTGATAACAATAACAAGCCTGAAAACCCGGAAGATCAGGTAAAGAATATCGACCACTACGGTTGTGACTATTCAGATATTACCTGGAGAGAAGAAAATGCAACGATCACCCGCGCCGCTTCTTATGATTTGGCTGCTCGTGACGGTGGTATCTTCGGAACCCAGACTGTTACATATCTTGCTGAGGTAACTTATACCAACGGTGAGGTTAAAACAGAAAAACCGACTTACAAGGTTAACTACAGCGCAGCCGGTTTCGGTTACAAAGGCGTTAAGTTTGTTAAGAACGGAGGCATGGAAGTATTTGCATCTGACCCGCAAATCAAAAAGGATGGCGACATCACTTTCCTGACTTACGGTGAAAGAACAATCGCTTTCCGTACAGTTGCCGAAAATTCTGTTAAATCCGTAACCATCGCTGGCCAGGAAATGACAGATTTGTGCAACGGTAATATTGAGTATTCATATGATCGTACTGAAGTTATCGCTCAAGGTGACTCAGCTGATTTCAACAAATTCGTTGTTCGCGTTCACGGTATCGCCAAGGTATCTGCCGACAACAACAGCGAAAAAGGCTTCTACGTTGAAATGGCTTACCGCGAGGCTAAGTCAGGTCAGGTAGTTCCCCCGACTGAAGATGACAAAGAACCTGTTAAATATGACGTTGTAAACAAGAACGTAACTTCTGACGGCGTTACCGGTGACCTCGAAGTCATCTACAGCGACGGCTCAAGAGAAAATCTTGGTAAAGTTAATATTTCTTTGAACAAGTCTACCTTTGTTAACGAGGAACAGACCATCAAAGTAATTGATTTCTCTTACAACAAACTGGAGCCCAGCTTCGGTAAAAATATTAAAACAGGAAACGTTCGCAACGACGAGCAACTGGGTTGCAAAATCCAGATTACTGAGATGAAGAACACCATCATCATGAAGACTTCTAAGGCAGTCGTAACGATGGGCGGTTTGTTTGAATTCCCGGTACTTATTGACCCGCTGGGTGGCGAACACTCTTGGAATATCGAAGGTTGGAATTTGAATCAAGTCAGCATCACCGATGACGGTGGCAACGGTAACAAAATGGTCATCACTTACACTGCAAGCGCAGATTATGTAGGTGCTTCTGAAAATCTGGCTTCTATCGTAAATCTCGTAAAAGACAATACGGTAGACCCGGGTGATCCTGAACAACCAACAGTACAAACTGGAGCTTATGCCAAAGACGCTCGCATCGAAGGCAGTTATATCAAATGGACTTTGGTCCGCACTTATAACAATACCAATGACAGCGAAACGCCGATGAGCATTCGCCACATGGGCAAACTGACTGTTGAATCTCGCAAGAGCACAACTGACAGAACTTATGCGGCAACTACTCCGTCTATGGATCTGATTTCCTCTGAACCGTTTGAAGACGGCAATTACTATGGAACTTTTGCACAATATACATCTCACTTTGTATATGCAGATTTCACCAATGAAATTGCTTCTCAAGGCCGTACAGTTGTTAATTACAATGATAACGGTTATAAACTGTCAGTATGGAACGAAGGTCTGTTGGTTGAAAAAACCGGTGTTGAAAAAGGAACCAGCAATATCTCTGACGATGCAAACAAAGTTGCTTATCTTGACCTCATCAACTACCACCTGACTAACGGCGGTACCGAAGTGGCTACAGGCAAGCAGGAAGTTGTTTATTCTGAAGATAAAGAAATTGTTGATCCTACTCCGGAAGACGAAATCTCTAAATCAATTGTTAAAAAAGGCATCGTAAACGGTAAGCTTGTTTATACATACACTGAAACTCACAGCCAAAAACCGGAACTTAATGTTACCGAAGAAGGTTCTGTAGCTTTGGTTTACATCTTTAACGTAGCTTCCGTTGCAGATTGGACAGCAAAAGCCGGCGAAACTGGATTCTCTCTGACTGGCTCTGCTAATCAGACTTATTCAGGTGCAAAGGATTATATCTTTGCTTCCAACAGAGGCAATAACGTTGCAACTGTTTCCATGCAGACTGCTTACACCGTAAGCGCTCACGGAATCTCTGAAACATTGACTATCACTGGCAATGTGACTGGTGCTGTTGCTTTGGTTAATTCTTCTGAGTCTGCAAACACTTACAGTTTTACTGGCAAGTTGTTCGCTGACAATGTAGAAATCGCTTCTAAATCTGACAATGCAATCGAAACAATTGAGAAAGACGAACCGTCTGAACCGGAACAACCGGAAACTCCGGACTTCGGCATCGTTGCTGTTTACTCAACAGTAACTTTCAATACCAGTGCTCAGCCTCAGGTAACCATGGCCGCAAAATATAACAATGGCAACTGCGTTATCTACATCAACGGCCAGCAGGTTTACAAAGGCGCAGCTCCGTCTGGCGTTATCTCTGCTATTCCTTCCGGAAACGGTTGGCAGGCAGCATCCATTCAGGAAGTCGGCGATTATTACGTTTACAGCGGTATCAACGGTGGCAAATCTACTGTTACAAAAGTTGACATCACTTATAACAGATATCCGTCAGGCATTCTGAGTGTAAACACCAAGACTAACGAAGATGGTACGGTTACTGCTTCTAACAACTATGCAAGCGTAACATTTGGTGCCTATTAAAAATTAGAATAAATCAAGTTATAAATCCGGAAAGCAGGGAAATAAATCGCCCTGTTTTCCACAAATCCTAAAAATATGAAAACTTCAAAATATATCATAATCGCAATCATGGCTGTAATGGCCACAGTATTCAACTTCTCTGTAGCTAACGCTCAGGAAGCCGGTGATAACGCTTCTCTCGAAGCCCGTTACATGGGTCTCGCTCAGAAGTTAGGTAATACTCCTTTCACTGCCAAAGTGAAAGAAGGTAAACTCACTTGTTACAGACTTAAAGGTTGGTATGTCGGAGCTTCCGGCGCTGCCAATTTCAAAAAGTTAAACGACAAAAACGTAGTGAATCCCAACGCAGCCGCCATAATCGGTTACGAATGGAATCACTGGCACACTGAATTCAGAGGTGGCGCTAACCAGTTTGAATATGAAGGAAAAAAGCAAATCGGTCTTCAGACTGATTTAGGTATATATTATGACTTCATGCCCCTTAAAGGCAGAAAAGTCAACATATATGTCGGTGCTTTCGCAGGCTATAACGCTTGCCAGTTCAAATTAGTTAAAGAAGCCTGCACTGATGCGGAAGGAAATTGCATCCCCAAAACAACCACTGAGTACAAAGGAAACTATGTACGCTTTGGTGGTGAGGTAGGTATGAATGTTCGCGTTCATTATACTAATTATATTGGTGTATACGGACGCGCATACACTTATCAATATAAAGCCGGGGGACAAAAATTCAATCCGACAGTAGTTGAAGCTGGTGTGCGATTAACATTTGGTCTTGGCCGCAAGGTTAAGTATTAAATGTATTAAATAAAAAGACATGTCTATTATTATACAACGGGAGGCCCATAATGCCTCCCGTTCTTCATTTTAAATCTCCCCCTAAAAAAATATCAATTGTCATTCCGAGTTTATCTCGGAATCTAAAACTCTCCTCAAGAACATCCTCTCCCAAGCAAAAAACGTCATGTTCCGGTAAACACAATCTAAGCAGTACACATCATCACACGCAAAACAGCCCACAGCAGACTTCCTGCAACACCCCGTAGGTGTCCCCAGCTTTCTTCAAAAAAAACCGCAGTAAAAATTACTGCGGTTTTCAGCGATATCAAATTTTCAAAATTAGAAGACGTAACGGGCACCTATATAAAACTCATGAGCACGAACCGAAGCGTGTTCAATGTCGCCCATATGCCAGAAACGATAACCGATATCGGCATTGATACGGGTCGTAACCTGCGCGGAAATACCGCCGCCCACAGCCCAGGTAAAGTTCTGTTCGCTGTAAGACTTCGTAACCTTATTGCCGACAATAACGCTGGTTGTCGTCGCATCCAGATTACTGATACCGACACCGGCCATCAAATACGGCGTAAACATTGTATACGGCGACAGGTCAACATAGAAGTTCCACATATAGGAATCAGACTCAAAATCAGCACCGGCACCCATCAGACCTTCATTATCTGTCTTTTCTCGCCAGGTATATTCCAATTCTGTACGCAGGTAACCCCAACGATAACCCAGAGCAATACCGGCAATCATACTGTTGTCGTCCACTTCCAGTCTGTCACCGAAAGTTTCGCTGTTATCACCAATATTGTGGTTAATCACACCACCGCGGACACCGACATAAATACCATCGCAGCCTGCATAAGCAGATGAGGCCATTCCCATGGTCATAACCATTGCAGAAACTGCCGTTAATAATTTTTTGTTCATAAAAACCTCTCCCATCTTAAGTGTTTCCTAGGACTCACCTTTTCATTTTGTCTATTTTTATACAATAAACAAAAAATTTATGCAAGCATTTTTTTCGCTCTTTTTAAATTGTAATAAATTTGTAACAGAAATTTCTTAAAATCAGATTAACAGCACCACCGGTTGGCAGACATAAAAAAATACAGCCGTTTACCCGGCTGTATTTTATGGCAAAACTACCGCTCCGTCAGTTAAACGAGCGTACCAGCGACCCTGCCAACATATACCAGCCGTCAATCAACACAAAGAAAATCAACTTAAACGGCAGCGCCAGCACCGTCGGCGGCAGCATCATCATACCCATGGACATCAAAACGGAAGCAATAACCATATCAATAATCAAAAAAGGGATAAAAATCAAAAAACCGATTTCAAAAGCCCGGCGCAGCTCGCTAATCATAAAAGCGGGCACGGCAACTTTCATCGGAATTTCCTTGACCGATTCCGCAGGCTTGGCCGCTTCGCCCTCAGCAGCAGACAAATCCGTAAACAACAGCAAATCTTTGTCACGGGTATTGCGCACCATAAATTCCTTAAGCGGTTCAGCGGCTTTTTCCAACCCTTCCGTAATCTCGATTTTCTCTTCATACATCGGCTTAATGCCCTCTTCCCAGGACTTTTCGAAAACCGGCGCCATCACAAACATGGTCAGAAACAGCGCCAGCGAAATCAACACCATATTCGGCGGCGTTGCCTGCGTTGCCAAGGCGCTGCGCGTAATTGAAAATACCACCACAATGCGGATAAACGACGTCATCATCACCAAAATGCTCGGCGCCAAAGACAAAATTGTAATCATCAAAATCACGTTAAATATCCGCGCCGTCGCCGATCCTGTCGGCTGGTCCTGCATATTCAGGCTGAGTGTCTGCGCCCAGGCTGCATCCGCCAAAAACACAAGGCTCAAAAGAACCGCTGCCAGGCAAAACATCCGTTTTTTAGTCATTTTTCCCCGCTTCCCCGATAATTTTTCCGTCCGTAGCCAAAGCTCTGTCCAACAAAAGACTGCCGCCGGCGCCGGTCAGGACAAAAAACTCCCTATCGTCTTTTTTCAAAAGGATCAGCATATTTTTTGCATCCAAACGCTTTTTCTCCACAATCCGGATTCGCTCGTCGCTTTGCAAATGCTTAAACAGACGGGAATTATTGCTTTTCAGCTGCAAATACTTCATCAGCCACAAAGTCACCAGCATCAGCCCCAAAACAAAAACCAAAGCCAGCAAGGCCTGTATAATGCTCCAAACTTCCATCGCCATCCTTATCCTGAAAAAACGTATAAATCATACATTTAGTATCATGTTGTAATTTAAATGGCAATATGCTAACCTCAATACATGAACAAAAATGCAAATAACATAGACGAGCGCCAGGCAAAAGGTCTGTCAATCCTTTCGGGAACGCTGCTCCCCTTTGCCAGAAACCTGCTCGGAAAGAAAGGCTTCATTGAGGTTGACATCATCACCAAATGGGCGGACATTGTCGGCAAAGAGCTGGCCGGATACAGTTTTCCGCAAAAAATAAGCTTTAAAAAAGGCTGCAAAAACGACGGCACGCTTTATCTCTGTGTTACAACCGGCGCCTTTGCTCTTGAAATCCAGCACCGAGAAAAATACATTCTTGATAAAATCAACACCTATTTCGGCTACAACGCCGTTTCCGGCATAAAAATCATCCAAAACCAGCAAGCTGCCGCAACAAATCCCGACCTGGTTAACGAATATGAAAAACCCTATGCCTATAAATTAAATAAAGAAGAAGAAAAATATATTGAAAACTTGGCCGAACCTATCGACAACCCCAAATTAAAGGCTATAATCGCCAAATTAGGGAAAAGCGTTTTTAACAAAAACAAAAATAAGAAGTAATTAAGATGAAATTTGAAGATACTATAAAAAAATTAAGTGCCATCGCCGCCGGATTTTTCATTTTCTTTCTGGCCGCTGGAGCTTATCTGAGTTACAAAGGTTTTGCATTCAACAACGGTAGCATCACGCTTGTCAAAAGCGCCAACGCTGCGGAAACGGCAGCCAAATCGATTCCGAGTAATGTCGTCATCCCCGGCGGCCGCTCTCTGGGTTCCGCCAAAGCGCCTGTTGTCGTCTATGAATATTCGTCGCTGGGCTGTTTCCATTGCGCCGACTTTCATCTCAAAACCCTGCCGCAGCTGAAAAAAGAATATATTGACAGCGGCAAGGTACGTGTCGTCTTTTCAAATTTCCCGCTCGACCAGACCTCACTCAAAGCGGCAATGCTGGCCTCCTGTATGCCAAATTCAAAATATCATGACTTCATCAACGTTCTTTTCAAAAAACAGCGCTCCTGGAGCATGTCGTTCAATCCTGAAAAAGCTCTCGCCCGGCTTGCCGCCGCCAACGGCATGAGCGAAAGCGAAGCCTATAAATGCATGGAAGATAAAGAACGCGCGCAGGAAATTGTCGGCCGCCGGCAGGAAGCCATGAAAACCGTTGACATCAAAGGCACGCCGACTTTCGTTATTGCCAACCGCACCTCGCGTGAAGTCATCTTTGGGGCCCTGAGCTATGATGAAATAAAAAAACTGATTGATAAAAAACTCTGAAATTTTAATAAGTCAGTAATAAATTTTGTTTATAGTTGGGGCAATGAACAAGATTCCTGAAGACATAAAGCAGCTTGACGAGAAAATAAGGTCTTTGCAAAAAAAAGAACAGAAAACCCGTCAAAGCGGTCCCAAGAACGAATACGCCCATGCCGCCTCAACCGGCTTCCGCATCGGGGTAGAGCTTGTGTCCGGAGTGATTGTCGGCAGCGGCATCGGCTGGCTGCTTGACTGTTGGTTAAACACTTCTCCGTACCTGCTTGTCGTATTTTTGCTTCTCGGCGGCTGTGCTGGCTTTTTAAATGTTTACAGGTATGCCAAAAATGAAGAAAAAGCACAGGAGTGACCGCCTTGTCAAACCCAATGGAACAATTTACGGTAAAACCCATAATTCCTCTGGAATTTAAGGGCATTGACATATCTTTTACCAACTCGGCTCTCTGCATGGTCATCGCCGTTGTCGCCTCAACCCTGCTGCTCGGGCTGTGTATCCGTAAAAGAAGCATTATCCCCACAGCCGCGCAATCCATTCCTGAATCGTTATACAGTTTCATCAGCAGCCTGATAAAGGAAAATGTCGGCCGCGAAGGAATGAAATATTTTTCATTCATCTTCAGCCTGTTTCTGTTCGTGGCTTTCGGCAACCTCATCGGCCTGTTCCCCTACGCTTTTACTTATACCTCGCATCTGGCGGCAGTCGGCGGCCTGTCGGTCATAGCCCTGCTGTTCAACGTCTGTATCGGTATAAAAAAGAAAAAGCTCGGTTTTCTGCGAACATTTCTGCCGCGCGGCATTCCGCTGGCGCTCGCACCGCTGATTATTCCGATTGAAATGATTTCTTACCTTTCCAAACCTTTCAGCCTGACTGTCCGTCTTGTCGCCAACATGACTGTCGGCCATATCATGCTGAAAATTATCGCCGGTTTTATTCTGGCTTTGGGCATAGGCGGAATCATCCCCTTTGCATTTGACGCCTGCATTATTGTCTTTGAAATTTTCATCGCTCTGCTGCAAGCGTTCATTTACACGGTTTTAAGCTGCATTTATTTGGGAGATGCCCTGCACGAACACTAAACAAATGCGCTTAAGCAGCTTCTGCTGTCACAAATTATTATAATACTTGTTATTAACTTTTATAAAGGAAATGAAAATGGAACCTATGGCTTATATCGGAGCTGGTATGTGTGCTCTCTCTATGATGGTCGCTGCTTGGGGTGTGTCTCAGGTCTGGACAACGATTATCTCCACGGTAGGACGCAACCCGCAGGTAAAAAAAGATGTCGATATCTATGGCTGGGCAGGCTTTGCCGCTGTTGAAGCTATTGCTCTTTATGCTTTGGTTATCGCATTGGTAATGCTTACCGGCAAATAATCACGGCGAGGCAGATTGCCCGGCGCGCCGCACCGGCTGAACAGACAATCTGCCTCCGTTCACTTCAATCAGGGATTCGACTAATGCCTCAGTTAGATGTCAGTACATACAGTTCGCAGTTATTTTGGCTGGTAATATGTTTTTTCAGCATGTATTTCATCATGGCGAAACTTATCATTCCGCGGATAGCAGACATTATGGAACAACGCCAAAATAAAATTGACGACTACATCAGCCGTGCCGACGAAGTAAAACGCCAGGCGGAAGAATCTCTTGAAAAATATCGCAGCGCCCTGTCCAAGGCAACCGCCGAAGCCGATAAAACGCTGGAAAAAACCCAGTTGGAACTAAGCGAGCTCATCAGCCGCAAGCAAAATGAGCTTGACCAAAAACTCAAGGCCAAAATAGCTGAAAGCGAAGCTGAAATCGAAAACAGTAAAGTTCAGGCACTGAAACAGATACAATCCGTTTCTGAAAATCTTGCCCTTGAGGTCATCCGCAAAATCGGCTTGGACGGCATTACCGGAAAAGACATCAAATCCGCAAGCAAAAAGGTTGAAATAAGATAACATGGCTTTTATCGATTCCACACAACAGGTCGTTTTGAACACGGCAGCCAATGTTGGCAATATCATGAATCCGGGAACTGACGCCCACCACTACGGCAGTTTTTACGAAAACCCCGAATTCTGGGTCGGCTTGGCTTTTGTCTTTGTCGTTCTTGCCCTGGCCAAACCGGTCGGTTCCGCCATTGCGGCAATGATTTGCAAACGCACGGAAGGTATAAAAACCCGCTTGGATGAATCTTCCGCCCTTTTGGATGACGCTCAAAAACTGCTGGCCGATTATGAAAGAAAATATCACAACGCCAAAAAAGAAGCCGCGGAAATTCTCGAAAAATCACAAAAACAGATCGACTACATCAAAACTGAAAACTTAAGCAAATTAGAACAGGAAATGCGCAACAAGGAAAAAGACGCCGAAGAGCGCATCAACTCGTCAAAAGAAAACGCCGATAAGGAATTTACGGCAACCGCTGCCTCGCTGACCATACAAATCGTCCGCCAAACGGTTATGGAAAACCTCACGCCGGCAGCACAGGACAAACTGATTGACAATTCCATAAAAGCCGTCGGCAGCTTAAATTCTTAAAAAAAATCCCGGTTAAATCTCCGGGATTTTTTTCCAGCCTGATAAAAAATCAATTTTTCCAACGTCCGTAAGTTCCCAAAACATGAACGTTCTCTGCAAAAAAATGCAGCTCATCCATAGCGTTTTTAAAACCTTTCTGCGCCGGATGGGCTTCAACTTCAACATAAAACTGCGCAGAAACAAAACGCCCTTCCTCCAGATAACTTTCAAGCTTAATGAGGTTAATACCGTTTGTCGCAAAACCGCCAAGCGCTTTATATAAGGCAGCTGGAATGTTTTTCGCCTTAAAAATAAAAGACGTAATGTAATCATCGCCGTCATATTCGGGAACCATCGGCGTCCGCGCCATAATGATAAAACGCGTCGTATTGTTGGCGGCATTTTCGATATTGGCGGCTGCCACGTCCAAACCGTAAATCTCCCCCGCCAGAGAAGAAGCGATTGCCGCCCGGGACTTGTCATTGTATTCCAAAACAAATTCGCACGACTTCGCCGTATCAATGCGCGCTTCCGCCCGAATGCCGTGTTCCTTTAAGAAAGCCGAACACTGCGCCAGCGCCTGCGGATGCGACATCGCCGTCTTAATATCCTCAAGCTTTGCGCCTTTCACTGTCAACAACTGATGATGAACCGGCAGCAAATACTCGCCGACAATCGACAAACCAGTTTTCGGCAACAGAAAATGCACATCAGTCACCCGCCCGGCATTGGAATTTTCAACCGGAATCATCGCAAAATCCACCGCACCGTTCTGCACCTTATTCATTGCTTCTTCAAACGTATCGCAAGGCACATAATCGCTGTCAGGATAAACATTCTTTGCGGCAATATTGGAATAAGCGCCGGCCACGCCCTGATAGGCAATTTTCAATCTCATCATCTCTCTCCGAAACAAATAAAAAACTCTTGCGAACAGAGCGTTTATATACTATAACAGCCTAAAAATAAAGGATAAACAACAATGCAAGTGGATATTTTTGACTTTGATTTGGATCGCAGCCTGATTGCCGACAAACCGGCTTCCCCGCGCGATACCTCCCGCCTTCTGGACCTTTCGGAAGAAGGCGTTATAAACGACCGCCATTTTTATGACCTGCCGGATATCCTGCAGGAAGGTGACCTCTTGGTGTTTAACGATACCAAGGTTATTCCCGCGCGTTTATATGGCAGCCGCGGCGAAGCCCTGATTGAAGTCACGCTCTACCACCCGATAGACGGCCTGAGCTGGATGTCCTTTGTCAAAAATGCCAAACGCCTCCGCCCCGGAGATACCATCGCCTTTTATACCGACACCATTGCCCCTGAAGAATCAGGCTTCACTGCAGAAGTCATTGCCAAACACGGCGAAGACGGCGTTGAACTGCGCTTTAACTGCCAGGCGGACGAGTTGGCACACTTGCTTGAAAAATACGGTTCCATGCCGCTGCCGCCCTATATCAAGCGTGATAAACCCAACCAGGGGCTTTGGAATAAATATAACGACAAAGAAGACTATCAGACAATCTACGCCTGCCACGAAGGCGCTGTCGCCGCGCCGACGGCCGGCCTGCACTTTACCGACCGCGTTTTTGCGGCCTTGGAAAAGAAAGGCATTCAAAAGGTTTTTCTGACTCTTCATGTCGGCGCCGGCACGTTTCTTCCGGTAAAAGTCGAAGATACCAAAGACCATAAAATGCACGCCGAATACGGCATCATCACGCCGGAAGCCTGCGCTGTCATCAACCGCGCTAAACAGGAAGGGCGCCGCATAATTTCAGTCGGCACGACATCTCTCCGCCTGCTGGAATCCGCGGCCGACGACAAAGGCATACTACACCCGTTTACCGGAGAAACCAATATCTTCATCACGCCCGGTTATAAATTTAAAATCATCGACCTGATGATTACCAACTTCCACCTGCCGCGCTCCACTTTGTTTATGCTGATTTGCGCCGTCGCCGGAACGGAAAGGATGAAAGACGCCTATCGTCACGCCATCGCCGAAAAATATCGTTTTTATTCTTACGGCGACAGCTCCATTTTAAAATGCGTAAATAAAATTTAAACCTTATTCAGTTATAATCCGGCGCAAAGTAAGACGAATAACAGGACAACAATTTTGCACCAGATTTTCCAACAATTGGAAAAATTTTTTCCGCTGCTGAAAAACACCTCCGTCCCGGCGGTCATCTTCGCCGTCGGTCTGCTGGGCTTTTACCTGTATCAGCCCTTGGAAGCAGCGCGCCTCCAGCATCTCCACCAGGGATATTTTGTTGCCAGCCTCCTCAGCCTTTGCATCCTCTTTTACTTCAACCGCAGCAAACCGGTATTTTTCATCCTGATTACCCTAAGCGGCTATATCCTGCTCAATTTTCTGAAAAGAAAATACGGTGAGGAATACATCCTGTCACCGGAATATGTCAACTTAAGCATTTTCCTACCGTTCAACCTGATAATCCTTTATTACCTGCCGGATCGCCGCCTGCTGACAACCAACAGCCTCTACATCCTGCTGCTTCTTTTTGCAGAATATGCCTTGGGCGAAAAGCTTTCCGCTGACGGCATTTCTGTCGGTTCTTCTCTGGGGTTTGAAACTTACGCCAGCCTGAACAACCTGAGCATCCTTTTGTTCAGCGTTGCCCTCGCCGGCTTTTTCATAACCTGTTCCTGCAGCGGCAGCATCCTCGATAGCGCCTTGTTTTTTGCTGCCGCGGAAATATGCTTAGGGTTTTACTATTCCCCCAGCCCCAGCGCCGTTACCGTCTTTTTCGGCAGCGCCGCCCTGACAGTTTTCATTGCCGTCTGCGAAAACCTTTACAACATGACCTATCACGACCCGCTGACCGGCCTTTACAGCCGCAATTCATTTATGACTCATGCCAAAGATTTCCCTCTAAAATACAGTATCGGCATCATCTTGATTGACGACTATGAACGGTTGGAAAAAGTCTTCGGCGAAAACAGCTTGAAATCACTGATAAAAATGATTTGCAACCGGATAACTTCCGTTGAAAACGAAGCGCAGATATACCGTTACAGCCGGGAAGAATTTGTTGTCCTTTTCAAAGGCGAAGACAAAAACACCGCTTTTGAAAGAATGGAAACAATACGCCGCGCCGTCGCCTCTGCCGAATTCATTCTGCGAGGATATAAAAAGCCAATCAAACTGACCGTTTCCGGCAGCGTTTCGGAAAAAAAGCGCAGCGACGCCAACGCCGTCGAAGTCTTGTCACGTGCCGCCAAAGCCATGCAAAAGGCCTACCGTTTTACGCAGAACATCACCTCAAAAGCCTAATCTTCTTTTGTCCTGCGGCTATAAACGATGACCGCAAGGCCTAGAACAACCAGCGGCAGAGAAAGCATCTGTCCCATTGTCACACCGCCGAAGTAATAGCCCATATGCGCGTCAGGCTGGCGGAACTGCTCCATAAAAATTCTGAAAACCCCATACAGCAGGACAAACATTCCGGAAACAAAACCAGGACTGTTTCTGACTTTTGCCGATGTCCACAGCCAGTTCAAGACAATAAACATGACAATCCCCTCAAAAAAAGCCTCATACAGCTGCGACGGATGCCGCGGCAGAAAACCGCCGTTCGGGAAACGAACGGCCCACGGCACGTCCGTCACCCTCCCCCACAATTCGTCATTGACAAAATTAGCCAACCGCCCCAGAAACAGCCCGATTGGCACCGGCAAAACCACCAAATCCGTTATCGTCAAAAAACGGCAGTGTATCTTGCGGGAATAAAAATAAACCGCCGCGGCAACACCGATTGCGCCGCCGTGAAAAGACATACCGCCTTTCCAAATGGCAAAAACCTCCAGCCAGTTTTCACGGAGCATTCCTTCGCCGTAAAACAAAACATACCCCAAACGCCCGCCCAGAATAATCCCCAACGTGCAATAAAAAACCAAATCTTCGACATTCTGTACCGTCAACTTCAAATCATACTTCTTGACCAGACGGTTGACCCACCACCAGCCCAGCAGCAGCCCGACTAGATAAGCCATAGAATACCAGCGGATAACCAGCGGCCCCAGTTCAAACATAATCGGCGAAATATCCGGATAAGCAAAACCCATATTTATTCCTTTTCTCAAAGCTTGAAAATAAACTTTCCTAATAATAGCTTAATAACCAAAATAATCCACATCTAAAAAAATTTATCCTCCGAGTCGATTTTATCAACATATTGAATATGCGTCATAAAAAATTTAATCCACAACTTTTTGAATCCGCAAAGTGGAAAACTTTGTTTTGTTTATTGTATTAAACGACTCGCTAATGCAATCTCTATTCATGAGCCCCGTAGTCGTTTTTTTAGAAAGTGGAGAAGAACTGTGAACCTGGCAAAGAATTATGCCTTAAATTACAATCCGATAGACACCGTTGAAGACATTTTCGCTTCAAAGTCATACGAATTGGAACGTCGCAACACACATGAAGTTGCCGTTGAAGTCCAGGGAAAATGGAACAACATGCTGCTGTTCTTTTCCTGGGAAGAAAATATGCGCTGCCTCCACCTTTCCTGCCTTATGGACATCAAAAGCACCATAGAAGACCGCACCAAAATCTTCGAACTCATGGCTCTGGCAAATGAAGAGCTTTGGATTGGGCATTTTTCCTACTGGACGGACCAGAATATGCCCGTCTTCAAACACTCAATCATTATCGACGACAGTGACCGAGACATTTTTGAAAGCAAAATCGCGCAGATTATTGACATCGCCATCAAAGAATGCGAACGCATGTACCCCATATTTCATGTTGTTCTCACCAAGGGTATGAACCCGCAGCTGGCACTCTACCCGATGATGATGGAAACAGCCGGACAAGCTTAGCTTTTCTGACAAAAAAGGCGCTAATCCTCTCTGGATTAACACCTTTTTCATTACTCTTTCGCCATTGCGATAAAGTCGACCAGCTCGCCAACCGTTTTCAGGTGATAAACAACATCATCGGGAATGGTAATTTTCTGCTCGCTTTCAATTGTCATCACCACCACAAGCACATCAAGGCTTTCCACCCCCAAATCCGCCAGATTTGAATCCATCCCGATTTCAACATTGTCATCAAACAAAGAAACATGTTCGCGAATAACGCTGCCAACATACGTTAAAATTTCCTTCTTTTCCATAATAGTATATAATTAATGATAAATATTTGTCTATTTTGTATCATACATCCATAGGAAAATCAAGACATAAATCAAATGCGGCTGGATTTCCGCCAGCTCTGTACGTTAGAGTTATGCTCATTCAGCGTCTTGGCAAAATTATGCCCGCCTTTGCCGTCCGCCACAAAGAAAAGATAATCCGTCATCTCCGGATTGGCCGCGGCCATAATTGACGCTGCCCCGGGATTGCAGATCGGAGTCGGCGGCAAACCATGGTTCTGATAGGTATTATACGGGCTGTCCAGTTTCAAATCCTTACGATACAACGGCCGCCCCAAATCGCCCTGCCCCTGCGTCAAAGCATAAATCACCGTCGGATCCGTCTGCAGACGCATTCCCTTCTCCAAACGGTTGACAAAGACAGAGGCAACCACCCGCCGCTCTTCGGGCACAGAAGTTTCCTTCTCGATAATCGAAGCCAAAATCAAAAGTTCTTCCGGGCTGTCAACAGGAATAATGCTGTCCCGGTTTTTCCAGGCTTTCGCCAACACGCGGCTCTGCGCTTTCTGCGCATTGCTGACAACTTCAGCTTTCGTATCACCCAGTTTATAAGTATAAGTTTCCGGCAACATAGACCCTTCTGGAATATCCCGGACATCTTCCCCCACCAGATTGGGAATGGCGTTAATCAGCCTTGCTATCTGCGCAGACGTCAGCCCCTCGGGGATTGTAAAACGATGATAGACAATATCGCCTTTGCGGATTTTCTGCATAACGTCATACATCGAAACATGAGCCGGAAACATATATTCCCCGGCTTTCAGCTCTTTGTCCAGCTGATAAATCCGCGCCGCAATTCTGAACAACAGTGCGTTGCCGATAACGCCGTTCTGCTTTAATGCCTCGGCCACACCGCGAGAACCAGCGCCTTTGGGAATAACGACAATAACATCCTGCGACAGCTTCCCGGGATGATAAATTTCATATCGCCCATAAGCCCCGATGCAAACCAATAAAACGGCAAATATCAGAATAACCCACTTTTTCATATCTTTACCTTCAAACGCTGACTTAACCCTAAACTTAGAATCAACCACCCCAAGAGTCAACTTGATAAACAAATATCCAACAAATAAAATCTCCCTCCCTATAACATCTAATGACGCACAAAAAGATTGCAACCGCTGAACCGTCATGATATAATCATCATCAAGCGGCAGAGTTTGCCGCTGAGGGCGTCAGAAACCCTTTAATCTTATCAGTCGTTAAGCATTAACGACTCAAAATAAATCTATGCTGATATCTGTCTACAGTGCTAGAGGCGGATGTCGGTGAATAAGGCTCAGCCAAATAAGCCGAGCCGTTTGATAAGATTCGGTTTCTGAACATCCGCCCGCCTTCCTTATGAAGCGGGTTTTTGTTTAACCTTAAAACAAAGGATGTTCAACATGAATATTAATCTTAAATTTTTACTTTTAGGGACAAGTCTGTCCTTAATCCCAAATTTACTCTATGCACAATGCGCGGTTACCGATTGTCAGCAACTGGGTTACACTTCTCTTCAAAAATGTGATAATGGCTTAAAATGTCCATTCGGCGAATATTGGGCTTGCCCCAAGGTTGAAGAAAAGGCTGTTCTCGGTGAATGCACCGGCTATGCTAAAAACTGCAAAATCGGCGATATCCTCAATAGTGACGGCACCTGTACGAATGATAAAGAAAACAGCAAGACACCTCTCGGCGTCGTCGTTGCCATCAAAGATAACTGCGGCTATGCCATGACCGCCAGCCCAATACGAACAAGTATCAGATGGTCTACGGAATATATCAGTACGGACTCTTTCCAATCATCATACTGGCTAAATGCGATTAAAGATTTTAACGTTAGCGGCAATATGACAAAAATTATTCAGGCGGGTAGTTCCAGTGAATATCCGGCAGCTTATACCGCCTTAAATTATGCACCAAGCGCTGCAATAGCCACAAAAAATAAATGGGCGCTGCCGACAGCCGGTATTCTGAACAGCCTCTACACTAATTTAAGTGCTGTTAACAACGCAATATCAAAACTTAACGGCACTCAACTTATAGATGATAATGAACATATCTGGTCTTCATCTGAATTTAGCAGCGACGATATGTGGGTATTCTGCACGGGAAATGGCAACAACCGAGGCGGCATATACAACAACGGTAAGCACTACAATCTCAGCAACAACGTCGTTCGCCCGGTGCTGACTTTTTAAAAATCATTCATCCCCATTATCCCTTCCCCTTAACGGGGAAAACGGTTACGCAATTTCACGCGTAACCAATGGGGATGATACCCCCCCCAACCATACATCCGATTGTCACCCAGAACTCGCTTCAGGGGCTAAACCCGTAACAAGAACATACCCCGCCGTCACAAAGAACGTCATTCTCGGACAAGCGCAGCGCGACCCGGACATGACAATTGTGAGTCTTAATAGAACAAAAAGCAGCCCCAATCTAAGCAACGCGCCTCCCTAAGCACGGGATAACCAACGGCGAACTTTTCACCGCCTGCCGAGCAGGCTCTCAGCAAAAAATCCCTTTACATTTTCTCTCACCTCCATTACAGTAACAAACGCAGACAGGCGTTCTGTCTGTGGTGCCTCAAAACACCCCATAGATAAAAATTCCACTTTCGAGTGGAGTGTTGGTAATATAAAGAATAACAACGACTGTATCTATGCAGTTTTGAGCTCCACTCTCCTTTGTTTTATTGACATAGGAGAGTTTGTTTCATTCAAACAAGGAGCTTTAGAAAAATGAACAAAGACAAATTTTACCGTGACTTGGGAAGAAAACTCCATGACTGCCGCTTGCAACGCAATATCAGTTATGATGAAATCCCCGACAAAACCCCTCACGCCACACTGACTGTCATGCGTATGGAAGAAGGCAAAGCTTTGAAGAATTTCAGACTGATAAACCTCAAAGCTTATTGCGACAGCTTAAATTTTGACATGGAAATAAACCTTATCCCCAAAGATGAAAACATATAATCAAAAGGCTCGCAAACGCGAACCTTTCAAACCAATTAGCAATGAGTTTGATCTTTTTCAAACCAATCATCCATGGGTGGGATAAAGGGCTGTGCTGCGCCGTTGTTTTTCGCCGACGTGTACAAAACAGTACTCGAGAAGAAAAACAACAAGCATGACAGCCCTTTAGCACATCCCCCTAAGCGGAATATTTTTTGAAAATCAGAGATGAATTAGTCCCTCCAAATCCGAATGAGTTCGACATAACCGCCCTAATCTCTTTCTTCTTGGCTTTCAATGGAACTAAATCCATATCTTTAATTTCATCAGCGGGATCTTCCAGATTGAGTGTCGGCGGACAGATCTGGTCTTCCAGAGCTTTAATGCTGTAAACAGCCTCTACGGCACCGGCGGCACCCAACAGGTGACCGATAGCCGACTTGGTAGAAGACATGGAAACATGCTTGATGTCATCGCCAAACAAACGCTTGACTGCCATCGCCTCACCGACATCGCCGGCTGGTGTAGACGTACCGTGCGCATTGATGTAGTTGATGTCTTTCAATTCAACGCCATGTTCTTTAGCATGATCGGCCGCCATTTTCATCGCTCGGTAAGCACCGTCGCCGGACGGAGCCGTAATATGATAAGCATCACCGCTCATACCGTAACCGACAACCTCAGCATAGATTTTTGCACCGCGGGCTTTGGCGTGTTCCAGTTCTTCTAAGACCAGCGCACCTGAACCTTCGCCCATAACGAAACCGCTGCGTCCTTTATCCCACGGACGGGAGGCTTTTTCCGGCGTATCATTAAAATCAGAAGTAACCGCTTTCATTCTGGCAAAACCGGACAACCCCAGAACATTAACCGCAGATTCGGCGCCACCGGCCAACATCATATCGGCATCTCCGCAGGCAATGATTCTTGCCGCATCGCCGATAGCGTGCGTTCCGGTTGAACAAGCGGTAACACAGGCGTGATTCGGGCCTTTCAAACCAAACTTAATGGACAGATTGCCGGATACCAGATTAATCAGGCAGGAAGGAATAAAGAACGGAGAAATTTTCTTCATGCCGTTTTCATAAAAAGAAATGGCATTCTCATAAATCACGTCCAAACCACCGATGCCGGACCCCATCATAACGCCGAAACGGTCTTTTTCTTCATCGCTGGCCGTTTCAACATCCCAGCCCGCGTCAGTCAAAGCATCTGCACCGGCAGCCATGCCGTACATAATGAACTTGTCGTTCTTTTTCTGGTCTTTCGGTGCAAAAACGCTGTCCGGATCAAACTCATGTTCGCCTTTGCCCCAGGGAACCTGTCCGGCAATCGTAACCGGAATATCTTTCAGGTCTACGCCCTCAATCTTGCGAATACCGGACTTGCCTTCCAATATACTCTTCCAGTTGTACTCAACGCCTCTGCCCAAAGGAGAAACAATACCCAAACCGGTAACAACAACTCTTCTCATATATTTACCTCTTATCAAATTTTCAGGGTCGGGCCGTAAATAAGATGTCAACATCAGCCCCGTGATAAAGATAAAACTCGCCTATTCACCTAGAGCGAGTTTCATCAATCAACTTATAGTCATAAAGACTTATGCATTCTTAGAAAGATAATCGATAGCATCTTTAACAGTAAGAATCTTTTCAGCAGCTTCATCAGGAATTTCGCAACCGAATTCTTCTTCGAAAGCCATAACCAATTCTACTGTATCCAAACTATCAGCGCCCAAATCGTCAATGAAACTAGCGTTGTCTGTTACTTTTGATTCTTCTACGCCAAGGTGCTCTGCAACGATTTTCTTAACGCGATTAGCTACATCAGTCATATGATTAACCTCAAAAAAATTAAAACAAATTTTCAGACCGCAACGGCCTGTAAGCAATTTGTTAGCATAAAAACATATAATTTGACAAGCATTATTTTTCACATCGCATCGTTTTTCAATATCCTACATCGTTCAAAAGCGCGGTTTTCCTTGTTTTTACCAACGGCAGAAAAGTGGATAAAATTCTCATCCGCGGTGTTTTTTTTCGTTTTTTCCCTGTTCTTTTCCCGTAAAATTGCGCATTTCTCCAAACTATTGTTGAAAAAAAGCAAAAACTAATCTACTTATAAAGGTATAAAAATACTTTTTCCGGGAGAACACATATGAAAAAAATATTTTACCTGATTTTAATCGTCGTCATAATCTTGGTTATCGGCCGCCTTGTAAACAAATCCCCGTCACCTGCAGTTGAAGCCAATATTGTCGCGGTTGAATCCGTCAATGAAGCCACAGACACAGAAACCGCCATCGTCACCGAAGATTCCGAAGGCAACATGAGCGTCGACGGCCAGCCGGTTGAAGATATTGAGGAAGAAAACCCCGAAGACACCGCCGGAGAAGAGGAAACCATAATCCAAGAGTAACAATCCGCAAGAATTTGTTATCAAAAGGCCGTAAAATTTACGGCCTTTTCTCTTGCTAAAACTAAAGGAATGACTATATATAAGACAGGTATAAATTTAATGAGGAAAAAATAATGAAAGTAGGAATTATAGGAGCCGGTTCTGTCGGCAGCGCAACCGCCTTTGCCCTGATTATGAGAGGCGTTGCCAGAAAAGTTGTTTTAATTGACGCCAACGAAAAGAAAGCCGAAGCGGAAGCCATGGACCTGGCTCACGCCGCACCGTTTGCTTTTGCCAACAAAGTCAAGGCCGGAACTTATGATGACCTCAAAGGCTGCGAAATCGTCATTGTCACTGCCGGCGCCAACCAGCGCCCGGGCGAAACGCGCATTGACCTCCTCGGTCGCAACGTCAAAATTTTTGAAAGCATCATTCCGCAGATTGCCAAAGCCGCTCCCGACACCACATTGATTATCACCGCCAACCCGGCGGATATCATGACTGAAGTCGCACTCAAGCTCTCCGGCTTCCCCAAGGAAAGAGTCATCGGCTCCGGAACGGTGCTGGACACCGCGCGCTTCCGCACCCTGCTCGGCTACCACCTGGGGATTTCGCCGCAGTCCATTCATGCCAATGTTTTGGGCGAACACGGCGACAGCGAAGTCTTGGTCTGGTCTGCCAGTGATGCAGGAACGGTATCGCTGGACAAAATGGCTGAAGAAATCGGCAAACCATTTACCAAAGAAGTCAAAGACGAAATCGATGATGGTGTTCGCAATGCCGCTTACAAAATCATTGACGGTAAAGGCGCCACATTTTATGGCATCGCCGGCGCTTTGTGCCGCATTTGCCGCGCCATCACCAACAACGAATACGCCATTCTGACCGTATCCTCTCACCAGGACAATGTTGAAGGCGTCAAGGGCGTCTGCCTGTCCCTGCCGACAGTCCTCGGCAAACGCGGCATTCATCAGGTCATCTACCCGACCCTGAACGCCGAAGAAAGCAAAGCTCTTCATGACAGCGCCGTTGTCATGAAGGAATATTCAGACAAGGCTCTGGCCATGATTTCTGAAAAATAAGCCGTTATTTTAACGTTGCAAATCCTCTTCTTTTGCCCTATATTGCCGAAGAAGAGGATTTTTTATACGGGAATTTCAAATGGTCAAAGTCATCACCCTCGGCTGCCGCATCAACAGCTACGAGTCGGAAATATTGAAGGAAAAGCTCCAAAAGCTTGATAATATCATCGTCGTCAACACCTGCGCCGTAACCGGGGAAGCCGAACGCCAGTGCCGACAGACTATTCGTAAACTCCGCAAGGAAAATCCCAATGCCAAAATCATTGTCACCGGCTGCGCCGCCCAAATTGCACCACAGAAATTTGCGGAAATGGAAGAGGTCGACCTCATTCTCGGCAACCGGGAAAAAACTGAAATAGAAAAATACCTGACCGCTGCACCCGCGGAAAAATCCTACGTCGGCAACATTTTTGACTATGATAACTACGATAACTATATCATCACCGGATTCGAAGGACGGCAGCGTGCCTTTGTCCAAATCCAGCAGGGCTGCGACCACCGCTGCACCTACTGCATTGTTCCTTATGCCCGCGGTGACAACCGTTCCGTCGCGGAAGAACATATTTTTGAGCAAATTGCCGAACTGCTGGAACAGGGCTTTCAAGAAATCTGCCTCACCGGAGTCGATGCCTGCTCCTACCGCCCGTCATTCAGCCGCCTCGTCCGGCATATCCTGGAAAAATTTCCGGCTCTTCCGGCGCTGCAATTTGGCTCGCTTGACCCTGCGGCCATTGATGACGACTTTATTGAACTTTTGCAAAAATACCCCAACATTACACCGCATTTTCACTTTTCAATCCAATCCGGCGACAATCTGATTCTGAAGAGAATGAAACGCCGCCACAGCCGTGAAGACGTCATCAGCCTCTGTCACCGGATTCGCAAGGTTCGTCCCGAAGCCACTTTCGGCGCCGACTTTATTTGCGGTTTTCCGACCGAAACCGACGAAGCTTTTCAAAACACGGTAAAACTGGTGCATGAAGCGGGAATTGACAAGCTGCACGTTTTTCCTTATTCGGAACGCCCCGGAACGCCTGCGGCCCTGATGCCGCAGGTTCCGGTGGAAATCCGCCGGGAACGCGCCCGTATTTTACGCGAACAGGGAGAAAATATTGATGGTTAACTTTTTTCAAAAACTCGGCCTCGGCTTAAAAAAAACCTCCGCCAAACTGACCGGCGGCATCTCTGATATTTTCACCAAACAAAAAGTAGATTCGCAAACGCTTAACGATTTACAGGATGTTCTCATCGCCGCGGATATGGGTGTCAAAGCCTCTGCCAAAATAATCGAGACATTTGGAAAACGCCGTCTGAATAAAGACATCAGCGAAGCCGAAATCAGAAGCGAACTTGCCGCGGATATCGAACAAATTCTCACCCCTTGCGAAAAAGGATTTGTCATTGATAACCATAAAAAACCCTGCATTATCCTGATGATTGGCGTTAATGGCGCCGGCAAAACGACCACTATCGGCAAACTGGCCGCAAAACTCAAAAACGCTCAATCGGGACACAAGCCGCAAATTTCCTTTATCGCCGGAGATACTTTCCGCGCAGCCGCGGTTGAACAGCTTTCCGTATGGGGAGAACGCAACGGGATTCGCGTTTTCAAAGGCTCTGACGGTTGTGACGCCGCAGGGCTGTGTTATGACGGCATTCAGGAAGCTCTCCGCCAAAATGACGACATAGTCTTCATCGACACCGCCGGCCGCTTACAAAACAAAACCGGGCTGATGGACGAACTGAAAAAAATCACCCGGGTTATTCAGAAAATTATCCCCGAAGCGCCGCACCAAACCCTGCTCACCATAGACGCGACCACCGGCCAGAATGCTCTGGATCAGGTAAAGACCTTTCGGGAAATATGTCCGGTTGACGGCCTGGTCGTCACCAAACTTGATGGTTCTGCCAAAGGCGGAATCCTGGTAGCCATTGCCGAAGAAAGCCCTCTGCCGGTTTATTTTATCGGCGTTGGCGAAGGCATTGACGACCTCGATTCTTTCTCTGCCCGCGACTATGCCCAAAACCTGCTGAGTTTATAAAATGGCTTATCAAACAATAAACGAATATAAAAAAATAGCAATATCAAGGCTGCTTGATTTAATCCTTCCGTTTTTTCGTATAAACATAATGAACAGCTTCAACTTCAAGGGAAGATCAAGCAAATGCGCCTATCTGTCATTCATCTTTGAAAATATCATTATAATCTCAATTTTTAATGAAATATGCGCGTATTACAACCAATACACACCTTTACACATCTATCTGATTTTACTAATAATCCCAAGCATTTCACTGCAAATCAGAAGACTGCACGATCAAAATCAAAGCGGCTGGTGGCTGGTTGTTCTCACTGCTTTTCTGTTCTTACCAAAATATCTTTTTCTATGGTATCCTATCAATAAAGCCTATGATGTCATTTACATAATCCCTTTTTTCTGTGTCTTCGGCTTCATTCTTTTTTGGTCGTTTCTATCCTCCGAAACCATATACAACAAATATGGATACAGCGGATTACGCACTGAATTAAAAGAAATGAACAGAATAAAAAAAGCATTCCGCCTGAGCCGAATGCTTTCATAAATTTCTACCCTTGCAACAAGGACAAATGGCTCTCGTAAATTTGCAGCCACTTTCGCTCAAACGCCTCGCCAGAAGCCGTAGAATGTTCGCAAAAATTTTGCTTCAGCATATAAACTTCATCTTGCAGCCACTCTTTCAGCCAATAACATTCCTGATATGAAAGCTTAGCCGCCGCTGCCGCAAATTTATCCAGACGTTCTTGGTCATCTTCCGCCACACCTTTCGCCTCAGGCAAATCGGCATCAAGCCTGTGCCAAACGTCCAAACCCTTTCTCAGCCTTGTTTCTTTGTCAAAACCGAAGGCTCTTTTCAAAAACTTTGCTGTAATCATAAACACAAAAATTAAATTAATTTAATCTAAAACAATACTTCTCTCGCAACTCCTGTTCCGAAACATTTTTCACAGAAAAAACTTTCCACAAATCAACCGGCTGCAAGCCATAATAAACAGGCATGCCGATAACACCTTGCTGCAAAAGTTCTTCCCGTTCCTGCCGATGCGGATCAATGGTCTTATCGTAAGATTTATAAAACACGTCATAAACCCCGTCATGCTTGACAACCACAGTCAGCCCATCCTGCCGCGGAACAACAACCTCTTCCACAACCCAAATATCTGAAGCCAAAACATTATACGTGCCATACACTTCAAAGACTTTAAAACGCTTTTCCCGTTCTAGCTTCTGATAACTCTCGGACACAAACTCCAAACTCAGACGGGAGCAATAAGTAAAATACCCGCCGTAACTATCCCAGCTGTTAATAATAAAACTGACATCCTCAAGCGAAAACTCGGCAGCCTTATCCGTCATTCTCCGGTGCATAAGCTTCAAAGAAGAAACATCAAAGAAAAGATGCCTCTTGCAAAACATCTGGTAATCTTGTTTCCAGTCAAGCGATTCTTCCTTTTCCATAATTATAATTTTTTAAAATAATACATATTCGCCCTAACAATAACAACTTATCGCAAAAATTCAAGCAGTTTAAACCTCTTCCTCGTCCACACCCCGAAAAACACTGCTTAACAAAAACATTAAAACAGAATAAAATAAAGCGGACTTATAACAGGAAACACAAGAATGGAAGATTTGTTAAGCAGCCTTGCCGCCCCCGCCGCGACAGAGCAAACGCAAAATGAAGAAAAAGAATATACTGTCAGCGAAATTTCGGCGGAAATCAAACGCTTTGTCGAAACAAAGTTTAACCGCGTCCGCATCAAAGGCGAAATTTTCGGCGCCAAAAGGGCAGATTCAGGACATTACTACCTGTCCTTAAAAGACGAAAACGCCGTTATCGCCGCTGTCTGCTGGCGCGGTGTTGCCGCCGGCTTAAAAATCAAACCCGAAGACGGACTGGAAGTTATTGCCACCGGAAAAATCACCACTTTTGCCGGCAAATCATCATACCAGCTGGTTATTGAACAGATGGAAGTTGCCGGCACCGGCGCCCTGCTCAAACTTTTGGAAGAAAGAAAACAACAATTTGCCGCCGAAGGCCTGTTTGATTCCGCACATAAAAAGAAAATACCCTATCTGCCTCAAACTATAGGCGTCGTCACTTCGGCCAGCGGCGCCGTCATTCGGGACATCATCCACCGTGTCCGCGACCGTTTTCCCGGCCATATCATCCTCTGGCCAACCCCGGTGCAAGGCGAAGGAGCGGCGGAAAAAATAGCAGCGGCTGTAAAAGGTTTTAACAGCCTGCCGGCAAACGGACGGATTCCACGCCCGGATGTAATTATCGTCGCCCGCGGCGGCGGCAGCCTTGAAGACCTCTGGCCGTTTAATGAAGAAATCGTCATCCGCGCGGTTTATGCTTCAGAAATTCCGGTCATTTCCGCAGTCGGACACGAAACCGACACCATGCTGATTGACTATGTTGCCGATATCCGCGCACCGACGCCGACCGGAGCCGCCGAATTTGCCGTCCCGGTCAAGGCTGAATTGGAATCCCGTCTGTCAATCATTCAGGGGCGCCTGATTAACGCAGCCCACCGCTACCTGAGCGGTTATCAGACCAAACTGGAAGGCTTAAACCGCGGCATTCCGAATTTGGAACAAATTCTGCTGGAAAACCAACAAAAACTGGACGACAGAACCGAAAGACTGAAACTTTCGTTTACCAATTTTCTGGCCAACAAATACAGCCAAATAGAGAAAAATAATCTAAGACCTTATTATATTTTGAATATTTTTGAAAAAAAGCAAGAAAATTTAAAGAATTTATCGCTTAGACTGGACTCAGTGTCTGTGGAGGCTGTATTAAGACGAGGCTTCGCCTGGATAAAGAATAACAAAAGAAAAACGGTTTATTCTGTAACCGAAGCGATACACAGCCCTCATCTTGAAATTTTCTTCGCAGACGGTTCCGTTAAAACCAAACCGATTGTAAAAAAAGATGACTTGCAAGGCGATTTATTTAACTTTTAGCATGATGTTGTTGAGCGCATCCGCTCAGGCAATAGAAGTCTGCGGACAAAGAGCTCAGGGCTCTGTTGTCCTCCTCCATGAGAACGATATCCATGAAGTACGGTTTAACGGCGAAAAAATCCCGGTAAGCGCTGACGGTTATTTCATGTTGGCCTTTGATCGTGATGCCAAATTGAACCACTCCCTTCAAATTCTCCATAACGATGAAGAAGAAAACTATCCGATAGAACGCTACTCTTTCAGTATCTCCCCTGCCCAATGGGATATTCAAAAAATTAACGGTGTGCCGGAAAGAAAGGTAACCCCGAAAGAGGAAGACCGAAATGAAATTCTCAGAGAAAACCAAAGCTTGAGAAAAGCTTTGGAAGAAAACAATTCGCAATCGTCGTTCTGGAAATCCGGTTTCCGAATGCCGTTGGAAAAATACCGTGTCAGCGGACAATTCGGCGGTCAGAGAATTATCAATACAATCCCCAAAAACCCGCACCGCGGCATGGATTTGGCAGCGCCGGAAGGAACCCCTGTCATAGCCCCAGCTGACGGAATTGTTATCATGACCGGAAAAAACTTTTTCTACAGCGGCAATATGGTTGTCGTTGACCACGGACAGGGACTGCATACGATTTATGCGCACTTGCAAGACATTAACGTCAAAAAAGGACAAACGATAAAACAAGGCGAAAAAATTGCAACCGTCGGCAAAACAGGACGCGTCACCGGACCGCACCTGCATTGGGGCGCCTCTCTGCACGGAACCAGATTCGACCCGCAAAAACTGCTGGATATCAGCAAAAAAAACATGTGTTCAAACTTGTAGTTAGTTGATGAAACATAAAGGAAAAACCAATGGAAAAGAACCCCAAAAATCACTGGACCGGCATCAACTGCTTAATCATTGATGATGACAAATTCTCAAGAGCCTTTATCAAAACGGCCTTATACCAAATCGGCATCAAAAATGTCAAAGAAGCGGCTTCAACCGACGAAGCCATGGAAATTCTGGAAGCCGTTTCCATTGACCTGATTTTTCTCGACCAGATAATGCCGGAAAAAACCGGAATCGAATTTGCCGTTGAGCTGAAACAATCAACCAAACCCGGCCTGAAAAATATCCCAATTATAATGATAACCGTTGACACCAAAGAAAAAACCGTTTTAGATGCCAAAAGTCTGGGAATTGTGGAATACCTGGTCAAACCAATTTCCCCAAACTCCCTGAAAAGCCGCATCTGCGATGCATTGGAATCAAAAAAAATAACCGAGTAATATCATGGACATCAATATTCATATTTTATTACTGTCAATTCTGCAGGGATTAACAGAATTTTTGCCGGTAAGTTCATCCGGACATCTTATCTTGTTTTCAAAATTCACAACTTTTCCCGATCAGGGGCTGACACTTGACATTGCCGTCCACGTCGGTTCCATTATCGCCGTTTCCATCTACTTCGCCAAAACCATTTGGGAAATCATCAAAGGCCTGTGCAAAACCTGGTTTATTCCCAATTTCAAAAATGACGGAAACAAATTATTCTGGCTGATTGTTATTGCGACGATTCCTGCTGTCATTGTCGGACTTTTGCTCAAAGAACACGGCATGGAATGGCTGCGCAACACCAGAATCATCGGCTGGACCATTCTCTGTTTCGGCATTCTGCTGTTCATCGCCGACAAAATCGGTATGACGATTCGCAAAGTAGAGCATCTCGGCATTATTGACGCTGTTTTAATCGGACTGGCCCAATGTCTGGCACTTATCCCCGGAACCAGCCGTTCCGGCATAACCATCACTATGGGGCGCTTTTTAGGCCTGGAACGTCGAGAAGCTGCCAAGTTCTCCATGCTTCTTTCTGTCCCGACGATTTTTGGTGCCGGTGTCTTAGTCGCTTATGAATTATACCAAAGCGGTAACATCGCCGAAATCGCCAACGCTGTAGACGGCGTTCTTTATTCCTTTGTCGCTTCCTTGCTGGCTATTTATATTATGATGTGGTGGCTGAAAAAATCAACCTTTCTTCCTTTCGTCATCTACCGAATTCTCTTAGGCGGATATCTGCTGCTTGAAAGTTATGGATACTTAAATAACACAATACAATAAAAAAACGCTTGCATTTTATTTTTATTTATTATAAAAGAATAAGCGTTGCTCTGGTGGCGGAACTGGTAGACGCGTAAGTTTCAGGTACTTATGGGAGCTTTCCCGTGGAGGTTCAAGTCCTCTCCAGAGCACCAATCTTCACAAGCTCCTATTTTTGATAGGAGCTTGAAGTTTTTATGCATTGATATTTCAGGATTTTTCCCGTCCATCAAAAAGTTCGCAAAAACGATATTTAAAATACGGCGTTTTTCTTCAATTTGCGAACTTTTGAAAATTGCAAAAGAATTTTGGCTGAAATTCAACACTTTATCAATCGCCCGCTCAACAGAGTTATCAGGAGTTTGCAATTGCTCAATTTTTGCCTGAAGCTCAATTTTAGCCGTTTCATATTCGGCATTTTTACAGCGATATACTTCGGCAGGAACTGTTCCCGCAATCAGCAAATCCAGAAGTTTCTTTTGATTTTCTTCAATGTCAACCAACTGATTCCGATTCTTTTCCAATTGATAATGATTGTTGTCGTGCGTGGCTTCATAGCGTTTTTTTAACGCGTCCGCCAGAGCGATTTTCAGCTCATCATCAAAGCAGATTGAGGCAAGAGCTTTTTCTACTTCTTTCAATAAAATTTTTTCACTGACATTTGTGCAGTGTTCGCAATTTTTGAGGTCAGTATGTCTTAAATAAACATATTGCCCCTTCTTGGTATAAGGTGAAAGCAAACAACCACAATGTTTGCAACGAACCAGCCCCCGAAAAATATAGGGTTCTTTGGTATGCTTGGAGGTTCGTTTGAACTTACCAGTCCGCACTTCGGTACATTTATCAAACAACTCCTTGGAAATGAGCTTTTCATAAATATGCGGAAAATAGCTTTTGTTGTAATACATCACACCATAGTAAAACGGGTTTTGCAAAATATCCGCAAATTGTGCTTTAGTAATTGGATTACCACTCTTGCGATTTCGCAATCCCCAATTTTTGGATTTCTTGACCAATTCATCCATTGAAAATAATCCAGTGGAATACTCTTCAAATAATTTTTTGATGAAATGTCCACGGTCTGGGTCAATGATGATGGTCTTCTTGCCATTCTCATCCTTGGTATTTAAGTAACCAATCGGTGCAGGCCCAGGGAGAAGCCCTTCATTTAACATTCTCTCCTCGGAACGCTTAACATTATCCCGCGTTGAATTGACAAACATATTGGCAGACAAAATCTGCATTTGCCACATTGCGAGGTCAGAACTTTTGAAGTTTTTATCAATTACTAGCCCTTCTTTAAAGAAGTGAAGAGCCAATTTTTCTTTTTTAACGAGTTCCAAAAGCATCGGAAACTCATTAAAGGTTCTTTGTAACCTGTCAACAGTATCAACAACAAGAGCTGTCAACTTATTTTGCCGCTTAATATAATTAACCGCTTCGTAAAACTTAGTCCGTTTGCCGTGAAAGGAGCTCTCAACAAAGGTAAATTCCTTTGCAATCTCTAATCCTTTAAAGGAGCAATAGTTTCTCAACCTGTCCAATTGTGCATCCAATGAGAACCCATCTTCCTGCATCTCGGTGGAAACCCGAGCCAAAATAACCGCTTTCATATCCATAGCTCCTAATTCTTCTGCAGTTCAAGTTCTAACAATAACATCAGTAGTTGGAAAATATCTTCTCCAACTTCAATCATTTTTTTAGGATTTTTATCTTGGTAATTTGTGCAAATCATAGTTATCCCCTATACGAGTTGAAACTATATTTGCAATTCTGACTATAAATATGGATATGTATTTTAGGAATAGAGGATAAAACCACCTCAATGAATAATGAGATATTACCTTAAAAGTTTTCAAAAGTCAAATTTCTGCGAACTTTTTTTATTAAATAAAATCAGCACATTACACAGCATCATCAAAAAAATAAATTTTCGGGTTATTTTGATAAATAAAATTATCAGAATAATTTTGCATCGCCCAAAGCTGATATGATACTATTTCAACATCGCTGATAAATAAAATTATCAATGATGAATATTAATGGACTTTTAGACATTAATTTCCCTACTTTTTGTAAGTTTTTAAGCTTCCTCTTCCAACAAGAGGAGCATTGAAACTTTATTATCTAAATTATTAAGGAGACATTATGGAAATGAACAGATTAAACAATTTCAAAAATCATTTAGAACAATATAACGAAAAATTCACTATAATAAATGAAGACAATTTAATAACAGCAACTTCAGTAAAATTCACAGAACCAACTATTGAGGAAAAAGAACTGGATTTAATTAACTTTCATCAACAAATGTTAAAAAACAACAACATTCAATTAATGAATAAATTTAAAGAAACCCAAAGAAATGAAATAAAAAAATACAAAGAATCCCATAGAAAAAAAGAATTTAATAAACTAATTACTCCATATCGGCAAGAAATTATCAATACATTAAATAATCCAGCCAATGGATTTAATTTAGCACTCACATTAAATTTCAATCCTGTTAATTTATCTGGATTATTTAATTTGCAGATGATTCAAAATAAAATAGATGAATGGTGGAAATTATATTGTTCCTATACTCTTGGAAGAGATGCTTCCAAATATAAGACAATGAATTACATTGGAACTGTTGAACATTTTGAAAGCAATATTCACGCACATTTATCCATTAAACATCCACAAAAATCAATGACAGATGAATTTATATATGACGAAGAACAAGCAATAAAAATCCTTTGGAAAGCAGTCCAAATGAGTGGAACAGTTTATTTAGATAAGATTTTTAGTGATGGGTGGTTTTATTATCAAACAAAAGACATTAATTTTCAAAATCATCTAATTTTTTCTCCCAACTGATAAATATTATTATTATAACTAAGGAGATTTGATGAACAATAATAAGAAAAATCAATATTTAGAGATGTTTTTGAATATTGCAGATGAGTTGCTGGAAAATCACCACATAAAAAGCCGAAGAGATTTTAGCTCCCGTTATTTAAATAAGTGTACTAATTATATTGCATCGCTTGTTTATCGTAATAAAGAGCCAAGTATTAGCTCTTGTCTAAGCTTATATTTTAATTTAAATCAACGCAATTTATTACCGAATTGGCAGGATAAATTATTTAATTCATTAAAAAATATCATTATGAAGGAGAAAAAATGAATGAAGATGAAGAACTTATAATGGATGAAGATATAAATTTTGATGAAGAATTTTCGGAATTAGAGATAAAGAAAAGTCAATATTCCTTCCAACAAATCAAAGACATATGCTTAACCAATCCATTATATAAAAGACGTTATTTCAGAGATGATAGCGAAAATATTTTGAATATATGCTATAATTGTAAAAATTTTCAAGCAATCAATACCCTATTAACCAGACGTTCAGCAAGAAGAAAATATCAATTTTCTTATACTCTACTTATGGCAATTGTATCCAATCCACACATAGAAGAAAAACATAAATGCTATATGATAGATAAATTGGTAAAATTAGGAACCGAAATTAACCATTGCAACACCTTCGGTGAAACAACCCTTTATTTAGCGGTTCTATCTCACCAAAAATTTGTTGTCGAATGCTTACTCAGAAACGGAGCTAATCCAAATATTGACGGCATTTATGCCATTAGTCCTTTGATGATTGCTTGCTACTTTGCCGATTTCTATATCGCATCACTTCTAATCCACTACGGAGCAGATGTTAATGCGGAATCTACTTTTACCAATTGGCAAGTGTTAGATTTTGCGATGCTTGGTGAAAATGCTGATTTTGAACAGATGATAAGAGACCTCGGAGCAAAAGGAGGAACGGGATATAATTTGCTAACCTGAAAAATAAAACTTCTTTAATCTCAACCTAGACCAGAGCCAACGCTCTGGTTTTTAGTTTGAAACAGACTGGTAAAAATTATGCCAAACCTCATCAATCTTATTTTGAACTTTTCCTAACAAAGGTGTTTCATCAGGTTTATCATTCTGCACAACAAAATCTTCCGTTTCCTCACTGGTGTATGCGTTAATAGCCTCCTGCTCGGCAAGAACAGATTCGGGCTCTCTCTCCCATTTGGCACAATCCACCAAAACAGCCTGACCGTTGTCATCAACATCAAATACCGCCCCGTCTAAACACTTCCGAGCCGAAGCAATGTGAATATTTGCTATAAATACAACGGTTAAGATAAGTAAAAATTTTTTCATTTTAATCTCCGCATCAATCTCAATTAAATCATATCGCTGGTAAATGCGGATGTCAAATCAACAATATACCTGTTCTTTTATATATCTATGCAACGTAGTCCAAGTACATCCCATCAGACGGGCAATTTCAGCTTTGCTAACACCTTTGTTAAGAAGCTCTACAATCTTGTTGTGCTTTCTTTTAAGTTTTCTGTAAGTAAAACCATATGGACGTCCCAGATGTTTACCTTCATTTTTAAGTCTTTTCATCGTTTCAGAAATGCGTTGCGAAATTAATTGACGTTCAATTTCACTTGCTAATGAAAATGCAAATGCTAATACCTTTGATTGGATGTCTGCTCCAAGATGATAATTTTCTTTCAAAGTAATAACTTGGCAGCCTTTTTCTAAGCAATTTTGCAATATTCCCATTACTTCCATCATATTACGTCCAAGACGGGATATTTCTGTTGCAATTAAAATATCTCCTTCTTGTAAAGATGCCAACAATTTTCCGAGCTTTCTTTTATCTAAAGCTTTTCTGGATGAGATTTTTTCTTCAATCCACTCATCAATTTTAATTTTATGCTTATCAGCATATGTTGCAATCTCAAAATGCTGATTTTCAAGTGTTTGTCTGTCTGTGGAAACCCTGATATAACCGTATGTCTTCATAATATAGCCCTTTGATATTTATGAGTATTTATCAAAGAATACTATACGAAATAGAGAGTTGATTATTTTATATATATAAAATGACTAACACTGAATATCTTAAAAAACAATCAAAAAGCCCAATAATTCCAGAGGAAACTTAATAATTAAGGGTTTGCGGATTTTTATATTATTATAGCAAAAAATAGGCTCTCCATAATCAACTGATTATGGAGAGCCAAATGTCTGCATCAATTTTATCTTTCAGAGATGTTCTGACTAAGTTTAGAAAAGAAGCTTTTTCTGAACGGGATAAAGGTACGAAATTCGAAAGATTAATGAAGTCATATTTGCAGATTGCTCCTGAATATGAGGGAAAGTTTAAAGAAATATGGCTATGGGATGAGTTTCCCTTCCGTAATGATTTTAGCGGAAAAGATACGGGAATTGATTTGGTCGCCCAAACAGTTGAAGGTGATTATTGGGCAATTCAATGTAAATGTTATGATGAAAAATCCCGCATCAACAAAGATGGTGTCGATAGTTTTTTAGCTACTTCAAGTAAAGAATTTTGCAATGATAAAATGGAAACCCAACGATTTGAATACAGATTATGGATTTCAACCACAAATAATTGGAACAGTGAAGCAGAGCGAACCATCAGAAATCAAAATCCGCCTGTTTTGCGTATTAGCTTATCAGATTTGGATAATGCTCCGATTGATTGGGAAAAGTTAATCAATGGTGATGGCAAAGCATTAAAAGCCAAGTACCCGCTAAGAGAGCATCAAAAATTAGCCGTAGAAAAAACACATAAGTATTTTGAAACCTCTGACAGAGGTAAGCTGATTATGGCTTGCGGAACAGGTAAAACTTTTACATCCTTAAAGATTGCCGAAAATGAAACCAATAACAATGGTTTGGTATTATTTTTAGTCCCATCCATTGCTCTGTTAGGACAAACATTAAGAGAGTGGATGAGCCAATCGGACAAACCAATTCATCCGATTTGTATTTGTTCTGACAGCAAAATTACTCAAGATGACGATGGTAATGGCAGTGTTGTAGATTTAGCATTGCCAGCATCAACCGATGTAGAAAGTATCAGACGACAGTTATATGCAGCAAAATTAGCACAAAAAAATAACGGCGGTATGATTGTTGTTTTTTCAACATACCAATCTATAGATGTAATTTCGGCGGCACAAAAAAAGATAAATGCCCAAGAAAAGGGAGCTTTTGTGTTTGATTTGGTGGTTTGTGATGAAGCTCACCGTACCACGGGTGTTATTTTAAGCGATAAAGCTGAAGCCGCTTTTACAAAGATTCACGATAATGAAATTGTAGTCGCCAAGAAACGCTTGTATATGACAGCAACACCAAGATTATATACCGATGCCAGCAAACAAAAAGCCCAAGAAGGAAATGCCGTTTTATGCTCTATGGATGACACTAATATTTATGGAGAAGAAATCTATCGTATTGGTTTTGGCGAAGCTGTTAAGAAAGATTTATTATCTGATTATAAGGTCTTAATACTGACTATTCGTGAAGACCAAATCCCCGTTGCCCTGCAAAATGTCATCAAGGATAAAAATAACGAAATTGATACGGATGATGCTAGCAAGTTGATAGGCTGCATCAATGCCTTGTCTAAAAGGGTTTTGGATACAGATGAATCCTTTAATGATGATAAAAAAGCAATGCACACAGCCGTTGCTTTTTGCCAAAGCATAAAGATTTCAAAGAAAATATCCAATATGTTCAATGAACATAAAGACACTTACTACGATTCCTTAACCCAAGAAGAAAGAGCCAAGCTGGTTGGTGTTTCAGCAGACCATATTGATGGTTCAATGGGAGCGAGCGAACGAGCCGAAAAATTATCTTGGCTCAAAAATGTATCACAAGACAGTCAGGATTGCCATATTTTATGCAATGTTAAGTGTTTGTCCGAGGGTGTAGATGTTCCTTCTCTTGATGCTGTGATGTTCTTGTCAGCTAAAAACAGTCAGGTTGATGTGGTTCAATCGGTTGGTCGTGTAATGCGTAAATCTAAAACCACCGATAAAAAATACGGTTATATCATCATTCCGATTGTTGTTCCTGCCGATATAGAACCTGAACAAGCATTAGATGATAATGAGAGATACAAAGTTGTTTGGTCTGTTTTAAATGCTTTACGTTCACACGATGACCGTTTTGATGCCGAGATTAACCAAATTGACCTAAACAAGAAAAAAGGTAACCGAGTTCAGGTTATTGGTCTTGATGACGGAACAAAACCTGCAAACAATGGAGAAGATGCTCCCAAACAGTTGAGCCTGCCATATTTGGAAAAATTGCAAGATGCAATGTTTGCCAAAATGGTTAAGAAAGTAGGTAATCGTCAATACTGGGTTCAATGGGCAAATGATGTGGCTCACATTGCCGAGCGTTATATTGAACGAATTAAGCATCTTATTGCTACCGATGAAAAGCATCGCAAAGAGTTTGATAAGTTCTTAAAAGGTGTCAGAAAGAACATCAATCCATCAATAGATGAAGATTCTGTTGTTCAGATGTTGGCACAACACTTGATAACTCAACCTGTATTTGAAGCATTGTTTGAAAACTATTCATTTGTGGCTAATAACCCAGTTTCTAAATCTTTGCAGAAAATGATAAATTTACTTGAAAAACAAGCATTTGATAAAGATGCTGAAATATTAGGCAAATTCTATGAATCCGTAAAAGAGCGTGTTCAAGGTATTGATAATGCCGCAGGTAAACAAAAGGTTATTGTTGAACTGTATGATAAGTTCTTCAAAACAGTATTTCCGAAGACCGTAGAACAACTTGGTATCGTTTATACTCCTGTTGAAGTTGTTGATTTCATTAACCAATCAGTCGCAAAAGTGCTGAAAAAGGAATTTAATCGCAACCTATCTGATGAAAATATCCATATTCTTGACCCATTTACAGGAACGGGAACATTTATCACTCGTATGATTCAACAAGGTTTGATTGATAAAGATGCACTTCCTCGCAAATATGCCAAAGAATTGCACGCTAACGAAATTGTGCTTTTGGCTTATTATATCGCTTCAATCAATATTGAAAATGCTTATCACGATGCCGTAGGCCTTGATGGCGGCTATAAGTCATTTAATGGCATATGCCTGACTGACACTTTCCAACTTGGTGAGACCGATAATGCTGACGACCTCTTTACTGATATGTTACCGCAAAACTCGGCTCGTGTCATTGAACAAAAGAAAGCCCCTGTTCGCATAATCATAGGCAATCCTCCTTATTCCGTAGGACAAAAATCAGCCAATGATAATGCCCAAAACCAAAAATATCCTTTGTTAGATGCTAAAATTGCTGATACATATGTAAAACATTCAAACGCAACAAATCCAAATAAGATATATGATTCATATATCAAAGCATTTCGTTGGTCTTCAGACCGCATAATTGATAAAGACGGAGGAATTATCGCTTTTATAACTAATGGTATTTGGCTTGATAATACAAGTTTTGATGGATTCAGAAAATGTTTAGAAGATGAATATGACTCAATTTATGTATTTAATTTAAGAGGTGGCATTAAAGGTAAATCTGGAGATAATGCTAAGAGAGAAGGTCAAAATGTTTTTGATATTATGACAGGTGTAGCAATAACCATCCTTGTCAAAAATCCTAAACATCATCAAGAAAAGGCCTCTATCTATTATCACGATATAGGAGAGTACCTTAAACGCTCTGAAAAACTGGGCATTTTGAACTCTTTTAAAGACATCTCAAACTCTAAAATTGATTGGAAAGTTCTTAAACCCAATGAACACAACGATTGGCTAAACCAAAGAAGTGATTTATTTAGTTCTTTTATACAAATGGAACCTGATAAGAAATTTAATCTATCTTCAAAGAGTGTTTTTTCATTAAATTCGTTAGGTATTAATACAAATAGAGATGTTTGGGTTTATAACTTTTCAAAAGATAATTTGAAAACGAACACTAAAAATCTCGTGGAATTTTATAATAAAGAGGTAGAACATTGGTGTAATATAAAGAATACAGATAAAACCGTTAAACCTGAAGATGTTATATCTTACGATAAAACAAAAATTAGTTGGAGTAGCAGTTTAGTTTCTAATTTACAAAGAGGAAACTGTGCCAAATATGAACAAGATATGATATTTGATTCTATGTATCGGCCGTTTATAAAGCAACACTTATATAATGGGGATAAAATGATACACAGACCTTGTCAATGGAAAGAAATATTCCCACAGACGATACAGAATAATCTTTGTATTTGTATTTCCTCTGATGTTAGAAATGGTTTCTCTTGCTTAATTTCTCAAAAAATACCAGATTTAAGTTATGTTGCCGCTTGTCAATGTTTCCCACTCTATTATTACGATAAAAACGAGGGAAATATTGGTACTTTGTTTGACCAGGGCAAAGAAAACTATACACGGCGTGATGGCATAACTGACTTTATTTTAGGACAATGTCGTGAAAGATACGGCTTCAAAGTGCAAAAAGAAGACATATTCTACTATGTCTATGGCTTGTTGCACAGTCCAGACTATCGGGAACAATTTGCTGCTGATTTGAAGAAAATGTTGCCCCGTATTCCTCTTGTGGAAGTTCCTGCTGATTTTTGGGCATTTAGCAAAGCAGGACGAGCATTGGCTGAACTTCATCTGAATTATGAAACCGTCGCTCCTTATCCTGATGCCAAAGTTATTGGTGCAGAAAGTGGCAAATTCCGTGTAGAAAAGATGAAATTTGCTAAAATCGGCAAAGCAGAGGATAAAACAACCCTTATCTATAATTCATATATCCGTATTGAGAATATACCTTTGGAAGCCTACGATTATGTAGTAAATGGTCGCTCGGCAATAGAGTGGATTATGGATAGATACCAAGTTAAGATTGATAAAGACAGCCAAATTAAAAATGACCCGAATGATTGGTGCGATGAACACAACAACCCACGCTATATACTTGATTTAATTTTATCACTCATAACCGTCAGCATTGAAACAATGAAAATTGTTAAGAGCTTACCAAAACTGGAGTTTAGATAAGATGAAGAAAATGTGCGGAGAAAATGACAACATTGCAAAGAGAAGAAAAAGATAAATTGCAAACATTACCAAGATTCGCAATAAAAAAATCATTGTTTGCAGAATCAATACTTGATTTAAACGAATTTTTCTTATATAAAATAAGCAGATAAATTTTTTAGGAGTCGCTTATAATGGATTTATTTGACCTTACAAATGTTGATGACCTTCCAGATAAAGTTAAGGAGGGTATTAATATTGATATGATGGCAACCAGAATCCTTGATTTGTTTGAATTAGCTCAAAGAGATTTAAGCCTTGATGAGTTAACCGTAGCCTATTATCGGAAATATAAGGACGAAGATACAGAAATAAGAAGTAAAAGACAAATTATGGGGAAAGTTTATAATATGTCTCGTGAGCGGAATCCTAAAATCAAAAGCGTTGAAGGCAAAAAAGGAGTTTACACTCTTTGTAAGGAAAATACTGAAGATGAACAGAGAAATTGATAAAATTTGAGGCAAGAAAATGGTGTTTCACTTTCTTGCCTCGGATTCGTAAAACAACCGAAGTTATTTCACAAAGCGACATTTATGATTTATACACAGGTTATTTGAAAAATCAAGAAAAAAGTGAAACGTAACTTTAACGGAGAAAAATAATGGCTGAAAAGCGTTATACTCCGTCAGGATACCATTGGGTATGTAGAGCATACATTCATCTTAAAGATGGTAGTATTCTATATGCATCTCAATGTGGCAAAAGAGCGTTTTGCTTTTTAGTTCCTGACGAGAAATAAGATAAAAGGTAAGGTGCTTATTTGTACCTTACCTTGCTCTATGTCTTAAATTTCTCCGATATTTTGAAAGATAATATAATGGTAAATCAGATTCATACTATGAAAGATAAAGAAACTGGAACTTGGTATAATAAGCAAGATGGAGCTAAAAGAGCTTCCAATGCTGGCTTTGCGACACAAAAAGAAGCTGCAGATGCAGCAAGGAATATCGCTATTAATCAGGGTTTAGAACATTCAATTCACCGTGCTGATAATAATCAAATCCGTGAGAAGAATAGTTATGGTAACGATGATTACCCTCCTAAAGGTTAGACAAACAGAAAGAGAGAGGCTTTACAGCCTCTCTCTTTCTGTTTGCATTTTTCAAGTAACTATACGCTGTCGGATAGATGATTTTAAATAGCTTAGCAATACTAAGCTATTATCATAAGCAATGAGCCGGAAAAACATTATTGTCATTACACAAACAAAAAACTTTGCCGAGGGACTACCAAACACTTTGTGTATAATGAGCTCAACAGCTTATGAAGACTTGAAAAACAATTAAAAGATTCACTGAATCTTAAACAGAATCTATTATTATGTCCCAAAGTTTTAAGTGATGTAAAGATGGATGGATTTATAGATTTAGAAAGAGTGGCGTAAAATGACAAACGAGTTTAATTTTTTAATATATAAGGCTCCTGATAAAGACGTGAATGTCAATGCTGTTATCAAAGATGACACAATATGGCTTACACAAAAATCTATGGCAGAACTGTTTGGATGTTCATCTGATAACATTTCTTTGCACCTGAAAAATATATTTGAAGCAGGAGAATTAGAAAAAGATTCAGTTACCGAGAAAATCTCGGCAACTGCCGCAGATGGTAAAAATTATCCAACAAATTTTTATAATCTTGATGCTATTATTTCCGTAGGCTATCGGGTTAATTCAATTCAAGCTACACATTTCAGAATCTGGGCGACAAAAGTTCTTAAAGAATACATCCAAAAAGGTTTTGTTTTGGATGATGAACGGTTAAAACAAGGAAAAGATGCTTTTGGAAAAGACTATTTTCGTGAATTATTGGAGAGAGTTCGCTCAATCAGAGCGTCCGAACGTCGTATCTATCAACAAATTACAGATATTTTTGCTGAATGTTCTATTGATTACGATAAGGATTCGCAAATAACACAAGATTTTTATGCCACTGTGCAAAACAAGTTCCATTATGCCATTACGGGGCAAACAGCGGCAGAAATCATTTATACAAAAGCAGACCATACTAAAGAACATATGGGGCTGACAACTTGGAAACATTCACCAAATGGCAGAATCTTGAAGTCTGATGTGTCTATTGCTAAGAACTATTTGCCTGAGAAAGAAATTAAACGTTTAGAACGGACAGTTTCAGGATACTTTGATTATATTGAGGATTTAATTGAACGTGAAAATACTTTTACGATGCAAGAGTTTGCTAAAAGTGTTAATGAGTTTTTATCATTCCGCAGGTATGACATTCTTCCCGATGGCAATAAGGGGAAGATTTCGCAAAAACAAGCCAAAATTAAGGCAGAAAAAGAATATGACGTATTTAATAAGACCCAACAAATAGAATCTGACTTTGATAAAGAAGTAAAGAAATTACTGAAACAGGACAAGAATACCAATTAATTAGATAATTTTCTTGATTAATTTACGAGCGTGTTCAATATCACTTTTCATCTCTCCTTGGCTAAATACGCACCCCAAACAGCCGAGGACGGAATCACATCTTTTGCATTTGTTGGCAATAATTTCAGAAATTGCTTCTAAATGCTGTACAATTTCAGCATTTTCTTGTTCTCGTAATGTTTTCAAATCTTCTTTTAGCATTTTACTTTTCTTCATTTCTTAAATAACTATACACAGTTGGGCGAGTTATTTTAAATTGCTTGGCAATGCGAGCAATAGGCATTCCTTGTTTGCGGAGTGTGTTTAATTCTGCCACCTGCTCGGTGGTTAGTTTATTCTTACCACCTTTGTACTTGTTGTGCAGTTTAGCAAGAGCAATACCTTCACGCTGACGTTCCAACAAAATAGAGCGTTCCAGCTCTGCCACAGCTCCAAGCATAGTCATCATCATTTTTTGGTAAGGGTCTTGTTTTTCATTGCCTTTGAATGTCAAATTTTCTTTATGGAAAACTATTGTTGCTCCTTTGGTGGTAATTTCCTCTACAATATTTAACAAATCACGAGTATTACGAGCCAAGCGGCTCATTTCGTGAATATTGATAATATCTCCTGAACGAATATTTGACAACATTGCCTGCAACTGAGGACGATTAGTATCCTTACCACTAATTTTTTCTTCATATACCCTATCACAAACAACATCCCTTAACTGTCGTTCGGTATTTTGTTCAATCGTAGAAACTCTAATATAGTTAAAAATCATCACTTAATCCTAAATATGTAAAATTTATATTTAAGAATATACTTTACATATGTAAGATTGTCAAGAAAAATGATTTAGATTTTACACTTTTGTAAATGTAAAAATAGGGTATGCTCTAATATTACTTATAAGCTAGACCTGTAGTCATTTATCTTGTTTTTTATATTCTATCAATTTAAGATAAAACGATAGAGAAAAAATTAAGCATTGGCGATGAATGTAAAATTTATAAATTAAGTGATTGGTTACAAAAATGTCAGTTTCAGATTATACGAGAATATATACTTATGAAGAAATTAGAGATTTCGCCCTTTATGTTGCTAAAAATATATTGGATTACAAAGAAATAGAGCTTTATAAAAAAAATAAATTGGTTCTTAAACAGATGGGGGTTTTTGAAAATTTACTTTTGGAGGCATTTAATATTTCAAAGAAACGAGAGAATTGTATTTATTTTATTGTTTGTGCAGATATGATTTGGCAAATAGTAAGGGGGCTTTTAGGTGTTTCAGGAACAGCAAGTATTTTTAACAAAACAAATGGTACTCCTACACTATATTGTGACATTGAGAAAAAAATCAATTTGATTTTTGAGTATCATTCATATATCAGACATCCAACGGAATGTAAGATGCAGGAGTATGGGTGGATATTAGACAGAGAATGGAAAATAGAAAATTTTGAAATAGTCAGAAATATAGGTCAAATTTTATATAAAGTGGTGATGACTTTTAGAATGGTTCTTTGTTATGATACACCAACGTTTGAGCTTACATCAGAACAAAAAAAAGAGTTCTTAAAAGAGGTGTACGATAGTTAACAAAAGTTTTTCAATATATTTTGATAATAATTTGTAAATGTTAGAGAATAAATGTAACAAGGAGTTTATACCAGATGTCTGAATTTAACTGTATAACGATTGATACTAATATTTTTGAAAAAGAGGGGTTTAATTTAGAAGATGGTATACTGGCTAATTTAAAACAATTTTCTAGAACAAAAACAATTTCTTTTGTTATGTCAGATATTGTATTAGAAGAAATAAAAAGGCATATGATAGCAAAAACGGATAAAGCAAATAAAACCTATTGTAAAACATTAGGTGATTTATGTTTTTATAAAATAAATGAAGAATTCTCTCGGGAAAAGATTAAAGAATTAAAAGCTCTTAATGTTGTTCCAATAGTGGAAGCAAGAATAGATAAATTTAAAAAAACTTCTAATTTTCAAAATTTAAATATTAAAGAGGTGGATGTAAATGTTTTAATAAAAAGATATTTTGAAGGGAAAGCCCCATTCTCTCTTGCTGAAAAGAAAAAATATGAATTTCCAGATGCAATTGCATTAATATCAATGGAAAATTGGGCACGCAAAAATAAAAAAAAGATGTTGGTTATATCCGAAGATTTAGATTGGAAAAGATTTTGTGATGAATCTGAATATATGAAATGTGTAAGAGAATTAGATGAAGCTCTGACAATTTTACACAAAGATAATACTTTGATGAAAGATTTCGTTTGTGATTTATTTGATAAAGACAAAAAAGATGAATATGAAGAATTTTGGACTGAATTGGAACAGAAAATTATAAATCAAGTTGACCAATTAGATTTAGAAATTGAAGTTACTTCTGCCTTTCATTCTGATGAAGAAGAAGCAAGTATAGAATATAATGACATTGATTATAAGTATGATAAAAGTGGAAATATAATTTTTGATATATTGGATATTAACAACAATAGTGTGACATTAAGCCTTCCTATTCAATATTCTCTAAATGTATATGCTATATATAGTTTTTATTTAAGAGATGAGGCTGACCATATTGATATGGGTGGAACAGAGATTAATAGTGAAACTAATTTTGATACAAAAATAATATTAGAATTGGAATATAACAAAGAAAATCCTGAAAATAGTAAAATCCAAAAAATAAAACTAGTAAATGATAAGGTGTTCTTAAATTATGGTCATATTGAACCTGACTATGATAGAGATGAAGAGTGGGAACAAGATGAAATATGTATGTCTGATAATTTTTAGTTGATTCTTAATGCTTTTACAAATATGATTATACATTCACATTTTCTTCATATAAGAAAATTTCACAAAATACATCAAAAGAATTACCCTTGAGTTTGCAAGCGTCATTATTCTAAATGCTTAGCAGTTATCATCAAAATATTAAAAAAATCGCCTAAATGATATTTAGTATAGTTATAATTTACGCATATACGTAAATTCCCCTAACAACTCATCATATTTTGTTTTATCAAGTATTGGCTTATTAAGTTCAATTAAATTATGTTTTCCTGTAATATATTTTAATTTATCTTTCAACATCACCACAAAAACCTGCTTATTGGAATTTAAAATATACTTTTCTAATGTTTCATACATCAGTTTTATATTATTTTCAGTTAATTCATCTTTGATTAAAGCATCAAAGCCAAAAGGCAATTCAACAACTGAATATTCAGATAACAAACGTAGATAAATGATATAAATAGAAAATAATGTTACATTGCTAACAGTTCCACTTGCCGTAATAGTCTTAAATTCAAGAAACGATAATTCATTTAAATAAGCGGTAGAAAAAGTAATTTTCAATTTTTCCTTTAATTCATTAAATCTTAAGCCTATTGTATCTCTCTGAACTCTTTGCTGTTTTTCTAAAATTCTAATTTCAGAACTGAGTTTATTGATTCTTTCTGTCAAGTCGGCTATTTTCTCATTTAATGTATTTTTCACTTCAACGTAATTAGTCTTAGCTAGTTTTTGAGCTTTCTGCTCAATAAATTGCTGTAATGTTATTTCTCCTTGTTTCTTTTCGGCGATGGATAATAAAGATGCATATTCATTTTCAAACCCTAATTTACCTTGTAAAATACTATCTATTTCAGCTTCTAATTTTTTTATTTTTCTATCTAAATCATTTCTCAATAAAGTCGCTTCATACTGGTCATTTTCAAGTCTAATTCTCGTCATTGATTGTTGTTCTGTCAAATCAGACCCACAATGAGCACACACATCTCTAATTTCATTATAAGAATGTCTTGTATTTTCAATAATTTTTGTAAGTTCCAAAGTCTCAACCTTTAAGTTATCAACTTCAATCTTCTTTTGGTAAATACTAGATTTAAACTCATTAAGTTTAACATTTATACCTTCTGCGAGCGAAAGATACCTTTTTATATCATTGATTGCTTCCTGTTCATTAAAGGTATATTCTTCTGTATCTTTTCTTATAAAGTCATCTTTGAGCATAGACAAAGTATCATATTGTTGTCCTAATGAATTTTTTTCATTAGATAAATATAATCTTTCTTGTTTTTTATCCATTATAACATTTGTTGAGATACCAAATAAATATTCAAATAAAGCACTAGGTATTACAGAACTTGCATATTGGGACAAATCATTTGCTACATTTTTATATGGAATTGCAGACCACGATACATCTTGGTCAACATAAAATGGTAATATTATAGCAGATGGGTAAACGGTTCGTATATCAACATTATCTTTCAAAGGAAGCCTTATATTTAAATTATATTTTTGAAGTAACCATTTTGAATATTCCATTGTGCTAAGAGCTTCAGATACGTCATCTACCCAATAGGTATCACCACTTCTAATTATAAAGCCTTCTTTGTTATCGTGTATATAGTAAAGTTTGAATAATTTATTTTTCAAAATCCAACCACTCTGTATTACTCTGATTGGAAATCCCATAGCATAAAACATAGATTTTAATAAACAAGATTTTCCTACATAACTATCATCTGATGTTATAATATTAGCTTTATCAGAGAAAACAAAAACATTTGCTTCTTTATCTGTGCGGTCTAAAATTACCAACTTAGTTAATATCATTTTTGTTTTCTCCTAATTTTTGAATATACAAATCTATCAATAAAGCAAAAATAGTGCTCTTATTTATATTAGGCAAAATTTTCTGTGCTTTGCCTAATAATTCAGTAAAGACCTCTTTAAGGCCGCCAGAAATATCAAAACTTTCTAATTGCTCATCTAACAGCTTTTTGGGAAATTTATAAAAGGACATTATTCTAAGAAATTCCCTGCTAATATTATATTTTTCAGGATATGTTATTAATTTTTCTCTATAAAGTTCTGTTAATATATCTTCTTTAATTGCATATGTTTCATTCGTTTCAAATAATTTAGTTAAATACTTTTTATCAATTTTTTTCTTTTCAATATCCTCTGGTGTTTTTATAACTTTTTCAGCTTTTTGATTAATAACCGAGAATAGTTCATTAAGTAAAATTTTTCCTCTCTCATCAACCTTAATATTCTTATCACACATACAGCCAATAAGAAATTTAGCAGCATCCTCTTTTTTATTTTTAAATGGTGTAAAATATAGACGACAAAGAGGAAGCTTACTATTTAATTCTTCCTCTGTAAAACCTATTTCTTTTAATTTTTGTATTATTTTGTTTTGCTGTTCATCAGAATATAAATATTCTTCAGAAAAAACTGTGTTTTCGGATGCTTCTATAACATCTTTTTGGTCATTTTTTAAACTTAACAACACAATATGATACAAAGCTTTTGGGTGATTCTTTTTTATGTTTTTTGAGAAAATACACTTTTTGTTATCACTATTTTTATTTTCAATAGAAAGTAAATTGGTCAAAGAGAGACTCAGTCCTTTTACTTGAATAAAAACGTGTTTATCCTCTATATCAACTTCAATATCATCTTTTGTTTCTATAAAAAGCAGAAAATTATCTTTATCGTAATTCAATATTGCAATTAGACTAGCTACTGCATTTTGATAGTTAAAACCTTTAAGAGCAATAGCTCCACCATTATCCACTTTCTCATCATCAACTGAAACAATTTTATTCATCTATGTATTCCATTTTAACTTGAACCTAATTTTAGTATAAACACATAAATAATTTTATTTCAATAAGTTAGAATTATGCTGTGTTGATTTACCTTAATTTTATCAAAATTCTAAGATACAATATCCTTAATCACCTGATGCATATTGGTATAAGGGCAACCAGCTTCTTCTAATTCCAAGCTATCTGCATTAACTATTGCAGAATCCAAATTATCTTTCAAATCATTAAAAATATCTGTTTTTGCCTTCAATTGCTTAACTGTATACTGGGTTTGGAATTTTCTATTATATTCGGATTGGAATGTTTCACAGCATTCTTTGGCATCTCTAAACGGCTGATTGGTTTTCTTCAAATGCAATAAAAGCCAATATTCATAACAAGGAACCGAAACAGCATCTACAAAACCTGCTTTTCTACATTGCTGAATAGCTTTCTTAAACTTTTCATCATCACAATCATCTTTATCAAAAAGACAATAAATTTGTACGGTTCCTTTGTCTTTAAATAGTTTCTGCTTTTCTTTTGCACTTCTTAAAACATTTGCAGGGCTTGTCCCGTCTGCTTCTTCGGCTTTAATATTAATACCTTTGGCTCTCCCTAATCCCTGCATATAGTATTTTGAAGATTTACTGTCCTCACAAATAAACAGATGCAAGGGGCGTAATTGTTTATTTTTTTGAGTCCTTGCCATCGTTTAGTCTCCATTGATATTGGGAATAGCCCCAAAGATGCCATACATATATTCATTATAAAAAGCACCTTTTTTTCTTTTGATTTGTTTGAAATCACTCAAAGAATATAAATCGCTGGAATAACCATTTTCCTTGGATACAAACCAAATTTGGTCTCTGGTCAGATGCTCTCCATCCATCAAATAGTGAGCGTGAGAAGTGAAGATAAGTTGTGCTCCTTTCGGATTTGTTTCTGGATTGTTGAATAATCCTACCAAATATTTTACTAAATGAGGATGTAAAGATTTATCAAGCTCATCAACAAAAAGTATTTTACCATTTTCCAATACAGGTAATACATCATCAGATAAAGCCAATAAAATAATTGTTCCTTCTGATTCCTCTTCTTCAAAATTGAATGCGATTTCTTTCCCGCTTTCACTTTTGTGTATAGAAAAAAGCCCATCTCTGTTAGAAACTAATCTATCAATATGAATATCTGCCTTGTTTAAAAACTTTGTTTTTTCTTCTAAATCAAGCTCTCTTTTAGCAATATCACTTCTTAAATTTAATTCATACGGGGTTGAAAGAACTGCAATATCCATAACTATCCAATTATATATATTCAATATATGTTGGTCTTGAATATTTCTATTATTCACCAATTCACTAATCAAAAGCCTATTTTTTAAGGTTTGCTTTGCAAATTCTTTATCCAAACCATATGGGCTGACAAAATCTTCTAATGACCGTTTGAACAAACACTTTTCTCTTTTATCTTCTGAAAGTTCGGTGTAAAAAGCTTCTTCCTTCGCAATTTCAGTATCATTTAATTCTATAAAATATCTGTAAGCTATTCCATTTTTAATAAATTCACATTCAAATTTTGAATTTTCTTGTTCATCGCAAAGCTTATATGAGGGAAGCTCCATTGATTCATTTAATCTTTTTAAGTAGCTACTCTCCATTAAATGCTGAAAGTAGTTTATTGCTTCAATAAAATTAGACTTACCAGAGGCATTAGCTCCAAAAATTGCCGATGAGCTATAAACCCAAGGTGCTTTTCTATAAGCAGTTTCAACAGCATTACTAATAGCTCCATTTTTTGTTAATGGTTCCATTGAAAACTCAACACTGTCTTTAAAGCTTTTATAATTACTAAATTTGAAACCTATCAACATATAATCACCATTCTTTGCTAAAATTTTGCATAGATTTATTATTAATATAGTTAACATCTTAAGATAAGTCAACAAATACTTTATTTTATCACTCCATTATCATTTTAGAAAACACCTAATATTGGTAAAAATCTAAAATAGAATAAGGCTTTTATAAATTTCCTTATCGGTAAATTTTAATCACAAAAAATTTTTTTGAATAAAAAAATTCCCTATCGGTAAAATTTTGTAGGTTGTTGTATAGAGCTATAATCTACGCAAAATATGCGGAGATTAGACTAGTTTTTCTCCGCAAAAAAACAACATCCCAAACTAACCAGATGATTCCGAAAGACATCACCTAATACCCAATTTTCTCAATATCAACATATTGGCAAATTATTTCATTTAATTCTTTTCTGATTTCATCAGTGGGAATAGCAGACCGCTCATCATACTTATCCCAACCACGTGCTTTTTTCAATATTTCGCCTAACGCTTTCGCCATATCATCAGCCTGTTTATGGCGTTCCAATTCAATAGAATTAAAATTTTCACTCTCTGTATCAAATTCAAATGTTACCTTCATATTATCCACGCTCCACTTCACTTAATTCTTCAATATCTTCTAAATTGCCACATCTACGCAAGTAATCAAATCCACCATCAACGGCTACTGCTCCACACTTACAAAATTTGAAATCATTTACAGATACACTTTCTATAATATCACCACATTTTTTACATCTTATCTTATTTTTTACAATTTTTCTTGCATTAAAAAATTCTCCTGTATCATCAGATTTCCCTATCATATTTTAATCCCTCATTATACTAATCATTAAATTACAAAAATCTCATTTTAGAAAATACCCAATATTGGGCATTTTCTAAAATAGAAATTTACCAACCCTACATAAAAGACTGAATTATAACTGAGCAACTCTTGCTTTGATAACCTCAATAATCCTATCATAAACAGGATTATAAGTCTTTTCAGCTATCGTCATTTCCTTGAGTTTTTCTGCCTGTACGATAATTTCTGCTGCCAATTTATCCAAAATGTCATTAATGAGTTGAGCTTTCACGCCAAGTTCTTTTGTCATTACCATAAAATTGGTTCTGGTAATTCTGTCAGGTTCATACTCGCCACCAATAGACATTGACACTTCTTTGGCTAGTTGCGGATAAACTTGGGTAGATACCAAGTCATACAAAGGAGAAAGAACATACCCGTTTGCAGTATGCAAATAAGAGAAATTTTTCCCGTGAGCATCAGAATTGCCAATTAAAAAGTTAAAAACAATACTTTTCAGGAAATGCAATTCATCTTTTGCCTTGTTTGCCAGATTATTATGAATAAACTGAAAACATTGCTTAATACTAGGCCCACCTTCAGTTCTTTGATATTTTTTATTGGATAGTCCCAAACCTTGGCAAAAATCTTCCTGCTGGATTCGCTGAACAGTATTCTGTCTGTCAAATCGTTTTGTCATATAAGCCGTTACTGTGTCAAACTTCTTAATCTTACATTCAGCAACATTTAATCCAGTAAGACCTGCTAACCTCATACAAAAATATTCATTATAAATTAGGTCAGGGAAGTTCCGATTCTCAGGTTTTAAAATCCAAGTGGAAATATACTTATCGGATGGCTTATAATACTTATCATCATCAGGAAAAATTGTTAAAGCTAGTTTTTCTTGTGCTCCTGCAAGCGATAAACGAATACCTTCACCTGTTAATAACGGAGTTTGAGAAAGCTTATTCAGAAGAGTAGCCAACTCTTCTTCGGATATTTCTTCCAAAGTATCATTAAAAATCGGTAACATATCCTTAGGATAGAGCGAAACAGCACCAGCACATTCTCCGCCTAATTCTCTTAATAATGCAAATGGATTGTTGAGCGAAACTTGCTTTATCTGGGCGATTTTCTTTACCACATCTCCTTCGGGCAATAAATTAGAAAAGAAACTTCGTGTTTCTTTATCTCCAAAAGCTTCTTTTTGCAACGGAAGCTGATGAGCAATCGCCTCTGTTGCATCATCTGAATATTTGAAACTCAATCTAGAATTATGTTCTTTCAAAATCCCGATTTTTTTATTGTGAAAATAGACATCAAGCAAATTCATTGATTTTCTCCATCAATTTTTAATTTAATTCCCAGCATATCCAGAACATATAATACTTTGCCAATTTGACAGGTTTCTTTGCCCGATTCCAAATCAACAATAAACCGCACACCGACATTGCATAAACCAGCCAACTGTGGCTGGGTGAGTTTTTGCTCTTTACGTTTCTTTCTTATCATATCTGCCAAATCTTTTGTTTTCATAAATTTCCTCATCGGTAAATTTTCACTATAAAGAAAACCTTTTGAATAAAAAATTTCCCCATCGGTAAATATACACTATTAAATGATAAAATGTCAACAAAAATTTCCCGTTCGGTAAAGCTAAAAACTAAAAAACAAAAAAAGTGCGATTCCTTGCTTAATTTGTGCAAAAAATCGCACTTATTAAAGTATATTATTCAAAATAATTTAATTGGAAACTGATGGAGTTGTCTCGCTTGCAATCCAATCTCTTATAAAATTTTCTGTTTTAGAGATATTTTCTTTCTTTTTCTCTTTGGCTGAACTATCAACCTTATTTGTTTCAGTTTCAATCCAATCAGTTAACCAATCCCAAGTTTTATTAGACATCTTTTTTTCTCCTCTTTCATTTAAGATTTTAGTATTTTGGTTTTCCATTATTTTTCTCCGTAAAATTTCGTTATTTCTTTAATTATTTTTGTGTTATAATCGTTTAAAGCCTCTATATCAGGCATCTTCATTGTGTTATGTCATTGTCTGCCCTCCGTTAAATTTTCATTATTTCCATCCGTTTATATCAATGGTTTCATCCCTAACGGAGTTCAACAATTCGTCAACTTCGGAGCACCAAAAAAAAATCCCCTTCTCGGGGATTTTTTTTATGCCTCAATTCAAATATACGCCAATAACGGAAACAACGCCCAAACACAATGCAATAGTCTTACGCAGAGAAAAACTGTCCGTCTTAAACAAAACCGAAAGAATAAACAGCAAAAAGATACGCATTTGCTCAATCACAACGACAACCGTCGGAGCATCATTAATAAAACTGAATGTTTCAAAAACATAATAAACGGCCTCTAAAATTCCGATAAGCAGACATAAAGAATAAAAATTCTGCCGCAAACCTCTTGCCATTTCCCGCATCGCAGCATTCCGCCCGGAACGAGCCTTCAGAAACTGCCGACCGAAATAAGGAACGGCAACCAGATAATAGCCAAGGTTTATAGCTGTTTCATTAGCTCCTGCTCCATCAGAAAGCTTTACCAGATAAGGCGCCGACACATAAAATAATACCGAAGCAAGAACCCAGAAAAAACCGACCGGCTTTAATTGTTTAAAGCATTGCCGCCCATCGGTCAAACAATCCCCGGCAAATAAAAAAACCGAAAAAACAAATAACAAAAACATCGCAGCAAAATAAAACGTCACCTGAATATACCCCAATGCCGCATCAATCATAAATGTCAGAAACAAACTGCTCGATTCGATTAACCCAACCAAGGCCACCGGAATAAATGCCAAAGAACGCACAAAGCAGATATACCCGGCCAAGACCAAAACCGCATGAATAAACACAAACGGCAACGAAACCATGGAAAAAGAAATATGTGTTACCACCCCCCAACACAACTGCAACACAAAAGCCGTAAACGATGTCCAAAGCAAAACCCGGTAATAATCATACCGGCTGACGGCATAATCTAAAACAGCATCGCAAAACGAGTTTGAAACCGTTGCAATAACGGCGGTATACCTATAATTCATAAACAGCCTTTCTTTTCAGTCACCGTCATTTTACTGCGGAAACGTTAGAATATGTTTAACCGTATAAAATGCCGAATAACAAAAGAAGCGTTAGACATTTTATAAAAATGCAATATACTCCAGCTTATGACTGAAAAAGACTTATCGACATCGCTCCTTAAATGGTATGATAAACACGGCCGCACATTGCCTTGGCGCGTAAAAGGCGGCGCGCATCCTGATCCTTATGTCATTCTGGTTTCTGAATTTATGCTCCAGCAAACCACCGTCAAAACCGTTATTCCTTACTTTCACCGCTTTATGCAGCGTTTTCCGACCGTACAGGAACTCGCCGCAGCGCCACTGGAAGAAGTTTATCTCTATTGGCAGGGGCTGGGTTACTATACCCGGGCTAAGTCATTACACTGTTCGGCGCAAATGATTTCCCGGCGGGGAAGCTTCCCCGATACGCGAGATGAAGTGATGAAACTCAAAGGTATCGGCAGCTATACCGTTGCCAGTTTTCTGTCCTTGGCATTCAACCTGCCGGAAACCGTCATCGACGGCAATGTCATCCGTATCATCTGCCGCCTCTATCACCTCACCGAACCGGTTGATAAAATCATGCCGCAGATTCGCCAAAAGGCCGAAAACCTCACCAGCCGCACCTCTCCCGCTGATTACGCCTCGGCAATTATGGACTTGGGCGCCGTCATCTGCACCCCTCGAAAACCGCAATGCCTGCTTTGTCCCTGGCAGAATTTCTGCCGCTCAAAAAACTGTCCCGAACTTGAAGAAATCCCCGTGCGCACCAAACCGGAAAAGAAAGAAAAACAGGGAAGCGTCTGCCTCATATACAACAGCAAAGGCGAAATTTTCATCCGTAAAAGAACCGAAAAAGGATTGCTTTCCGGCCTCTATGAATTTCCTTGGAGTGATAACGGTCAAATTTTTGCATCCCTCAACCCTCAAGATAGCGGAAAAACCGTCACCCATGTATTCACCCATTTTAAACTGCTGTTGCGCATCTATATCTTAACCGCGGAAACGCCACCGCTTGACGGACAATTCGTCCGGCCGCAGGATTTGGAAAACTATCCCACCTCAACCTTGATGAAAAAGGTATGGAAAAAACACCTTACCGCCCAATAACCCCTGCCAACTTTCTCCTTATGCCGTAATCTCCTTGCGATATTTATAATAATAAACAAACCCGGCCATATCTGCCAACAGCCAGCCGATTGGCACTGACCACCAAATTCCCGTCAGACCGATAGACGGGATTGAAGCCAGCCAATAAGCCAAAACAACGCGAACCCCCAGAGAAATGATAGTCAAAACAACCGATATTTCCGGCTTGCCCAAACCGCGATACAAACCATAAAGCAAAAACAGACAGCCGATTCCCACATAACAGGCACCCTCAATACGCAGATATTCCACACCGATGGCAATCAGCTCCGCATCCTCAGACTTAACAAAAATCAGCATAAGTTCCCGCGCAAAAACAAAAACCGTAGCTGAAATCACCACACAAAAAACAAAGGAGCTTGTCACCGCCGACTTTATGCCGGCCACGATTCTGTCCTTCTTCCCTGCACCGTAATTCTGCGCAATAAAGGTTGAAAAAGCATTGCCGAAATCCTGCACCGGCATATAGGCAAAAGCGTCAATTTTCACCGCCGCGGCAAAAGCGGCCATCACCGTCACGCCAAAACTGTTAATCAGCCCCTGCACTGCCAAAATGCCCAAATTCATAATAGACTGCTGCACGCAGGTCAAAAGGGAATATTCAATAATCATCTTAAAAATGCTGCTTTTAAAATAGCGATGCCGCTTCTCCAACCGCAACAGCGGCAGACAACGCCAGCAATACCACGCCAACCCCAGAGAAGAAAATAACTGCGCCGCAACCGTCGCCCAGGCGGCGCCTTCAACCCCCAAACCACAACCGAGAATAAACCAAAAATCCAGCGCAATATTAATAACCGTTGCCCCGCCCAAGAACCACAAAGGGACGGCGGAATTCCCCAAAGCCCGAAGCAGTGCCGCCAGATAATTATATATGAAAGTAAAAGACATTCCCCAGAAAATAATCTGCAAATACCTTCGCGTTGGGGCATATATGCTCTCCGGAATCTTTAACAACACCAGAATATCATCAATAAAATACAAAACAGAAATATTTATAACCAGTGAAACCACTGCAATAAAAACAAAGGAAACATAAACGGAAGATCTCAGCGAATTATAATTTTCAGCACCAAACAGAATGGAAAAAACAATTCCGCTTCCCATGCACAAACCCAAAATAACCGAAGTCAGAAACACCATCAGCGTAAAAGAAGACCCGACGGCTGCCAAAGCATCCGCGCCGACATATTGGCCGACAATAATCGTATCGGCCACATTATACAGCTGTTGCAGCAGATTTCCGAGAATCAGCGGCGCCGAAAACAACAGCATGGACTTGGTGACATTCCCGTTAATTAAGTTTATTTGCATATACCCCTGCCTGTCCTTTAGTTTTAGACAACTTAAACGCCTGCGGCGCCAATGTCAATCTCAGCCTCCCAAAAAAATTATACATACTGTTTTATAACAAATAATCAATAAGTTACAGAAGATTGAACTTGGAATATTCAAAATTATATATTATACTATAGTTGTTATACTAAATGAGAGGAGGCGATATGCTAAACCCTAAACCGACCATGGAGAACCTCAAAGTTCAACATGCTTATCTGGAAGCTGCCATTCATGAAGAAGAACAGCATGTCTGGAAAAACCTGATTAAAATCGAAGAGCTGAAAAAACAAAAGCTCCAAAAGAAAGATACTTTACTGCGTATGGCTCTGCAAAATGAAAAATAACACCGGAGTAATCTTTCTCCCATAAGCCTCATCAAATTTGGTGAGGCTTTCCTGTTGCACAAATACAAAAATTACAGTATGATAAAAAAGTGTGTAGGTGTATAGAATTAAGGAAAAAAACATGAACCGGCAATATATATTACTTATTCTGCTTCCTGCCATATTAATCGCGTCCACTGCTGCTGCCGGCGTTCGCTTTCTGGTTCAGGATGCCGAAACGCAATACAACGATGTCTTCAGCGACACGCATGCCGGCCCCAAAACCGATTCCCAGCCATTCCTCAGCAAGTGCGAAGAAGAAGGCTATCGCTACACAGCCTGTTCAAATGGAATGATCTTGCGCGGCCGTTGCCCGTATAACTCCATGTATTATGCTGACTGCTGCCCGGAAGATTATAAATATACGGCAGCCCAATGCCGAGCCATGGGCAAAGAAACCAGCACTTATTCCTGCGCCGGCCTCTATGCCTGTTATTAATAAAATACCATTTCACTGGTAAAAGGAACAAGGCCCTTCCTCCCGGGGGACGGGAGGAAGGAGAGAAAGAAACCGCTCTACTTGTCAAAAAGTTTATTGCCCTGATTGTTTTTGTACAAAGCCTCATCTTGCTGCTGATTCCGCCGCTGAACTTCTTCGGCATGACGGCGGTTTTCTTCCTGTTGTTTTTTCGCCGCCTCGGCACTCTTGTTCCATGCCTCCTGCTCTTTTTGCCGCTGAGCCTCAATCTCTTTTTCTTTCTGAACCTGCGCCTTGGCGTCATCAGCCCCGACAATCGCCTCTCCGGCTCCCATAAGCCCGCCGAGAACACCGCCTAACGCGCCGCCGCCAATCTTTTGTCCCTCATGTCCGGCTGTTGTTGCTTTTCCGGCAACCGTGGCCCCTTTGTTGATAATATTATTCATCTGGGCAAAATCCTTTTCCAAAGATTTGCCGCCTCCCTCACTGTTAATCCAGCTTGAAATCAAATTCGATTCTCCGCCCGCCGCACGTTCTTTGGCATTAATATTGCGTTGTTGCTGCGTTGCTGTCATGTCCTGGGCATTATTCGCCACATTGTCAATCCCTCTCAGCATATTGCTCATGCCGGTAGAATAAGCAGAACCGATATTATTCATAGCGCCGGAGATATTGCCGACCGCGCCGAGAATGCCATCCAGCCCGTCGCCATTGTTGGTGATGGCGTTTTTGATGATGTCGGCATTGTTTTTGACAGTGTTAAGCGTCGACTTAACACCCTGAACCGTGTTATAAGCCCCGCGTACCGTATTCAGCCCGGATTTAATAGAACCGACCAAATCCGTTTTCCAGTTCCACTTCCGTTTCTGCGCCGTCACCGTAACTTCAGGAAGCATCCCGTCGTCAATATCAAAATTTTTCTTGCTTTCCGTTCCTTTAATCGGATTGTAACTGCCACCGAGATAATTACCGTATTGCAAGTTTATCTCTACAGTCTTATCTCCGGTAAAATAAGTAATAAACGGTCCGATCATGGCCAGAAGGAACAGACCGATGGCTATCTGTGAGAAATGTTTCCAACTGATTTTGTTAAACACCGCAGCATAGGCAAAAGCCACCATACCAAAGCCGGAGATAACATACGCAATAATACGCAGGTCAATCAAAAACATCATGGCTTTGCAGGCAATCTGGGCAAAGACTTTGGTATTGCCGGAACCGGCATTGGCACAAACGCCTTTCAAACCTGTCGTATTTCCGCCGGTACCGTCGGCATTGCCACCGATGCCGATATCTTTGTTCGGATCATCCTTACTGCCTTCTTTCTGCTCTACACCGGATATCTGATCTTCTTTCGCTACCTGCTCTTCTCTCTCCTTATCCAGTTTGTCCTGCATCTGTTTTACGGATTCCTGTGCCGCTTTTTGTGCTTGACGAGCTGTCAAAGCAGCTGCCTCTTCATCACTCAGGCCATATTTCTTCTTGGCCTTTTCCGCACAGGCCTGACGCTTCTCCGGAGTGGCTACCATCGCCTCGCACTCCTCAAGTTCCTTGGCCAGCTTGTCCAGTTGCTTTTCGGCCTTGTCCGCCAGCTTGTTCTGTTTCTTCTGCTCCTTCTCAGCAGCTTTCCGCTTTTTCTCTGCTGCCTTTTCCTTAGCCTTTGCCTCTTTATCTTGATACTTTTTATAGTCATTCAAAGCATCAAAACTATCTTCAATCTCATTTATGGATTTTTTATATTCATCCTCAGATATTTGCCCACCTCTCAACATTGCATCATACATACCCTTAAGAGCAGAACTCAGGTCATCGGTATTGTTTATCACTGCTTCCATTCTTTCCGCAGAATTTGAAGCATTATCTACCTTAGTCTCCTTCCATTTATCCAATGCACTGTTTAATTCATCATTTTTCTGCTCTTTTGAAATATAATGAGCATTTAACCAAAACTTGTTTATATTACTAATGGCAGAACGATTCTCCGTTTCCCATTCTTCAACACTTTTGGCAAACAAATCAGTCGTCACCAAACAAGGCACAAATAAAATGCAAAAAAATAAAAAACATTTTTTGAAAGCCGAAAGATTACACATAATAATGTCCTCCGCATAACTGTCCTTTTTTTCAATAATACACCATTCTTCAATATGATTCAAACAATTTTTAATACGGAAAATAAAAAAAATGCCAAAAAAACGCCCGGTAATTTCGGGCGAATTTTTCTCGGCTATAAACTATTACCCGACCATATGCGACAATATCTCATTGGCAAAAGCCCGCAGCTCAACATCTTCCATCAGTGAAAGCTTAAGGTTTGATTTCTCCAGTTCCTTTGCCGTACCGCAGTCAAAACGCACCGCATCGCATAACACACCGTGCAGCGGCACGCCGCGTTTGGCCGCCAGCTCCATGGCATCAGTCAGATTAATCTCCCCGTTGCTGCCTTTTCTGACCTCGGGAAGAATATCCATAATGATATTCGGCAGAATATACGGCCCCATGCTGGCATAATTGGAGGGCACATCCTCCAAAGCCGGCTTTTCAACCAAACCGTTTGCCTTAACGACGCGGCCGCTGCGCACAGCCCCGACCAAAGCGCCGTAACGAACCATCTCCTCACGGGGAAATTCCATCACATTCTCAACCATGCCGCCGGTTTCTTCATAAACTTCCTCAAGCTGCCGCAAAATGCCCGTACCGTGAAAGTTAATATAAACATCATCAGGCCACATAACGACAAAATCGCGGTCGCCGACAATCTCCTTAGCCATCAAAATGGCATGCCCGTTACCTTTCGGCTCTGACTGCCGGGCAAAAGAAAACTTCATGCCTTCGGGAATAATGTCGCGGACAACTTTAAGCAAATCAAGCTTGTTATGACTTTTCAAATGGTTTTCCAGCATCTCACAAGGTGAAAAATAGCTCTCAAACAAATCCTTGCCGATTTCATCGCTGTATATGAAGACGACTTCCTTAATGCCTATCTCCCGACAGGCGTCAACCGCATATTGAATAATCGGCTTGCCGTGCAGGGTCAAAAACCCCTTATGAATCACCTTTGTCGCGGGAAGATTACGGGTAGACAACCCCGCAACCGGAAGAATACAGACTTCAGGCTTTCTTATCATGCTAAAAACTCCTCAGTTAAGAATAAAAAATAATGGAGTTATTATAACAGCAAATAACATTCAGACAAGTACATAAACAGTAATCAACACAACTTTTTATTGTTTGGTAACTGTCCCCGTCGCGCCTACAATTTCTCCGGAAGCTTTGGTTATAATCCCGGACGCCCGGCTTTCTTTTTCTTTTAGCCGCGGCGCGTTATCCTGGCGGACAACGCCATGTCCGTCATCTTCCTTGCTGAAATCCAAAACTCGGACCTCTTCTTTTTGTATTGCTTCCTCAGCTTTTTGAACGTCTTCAATATCGGGCACCACACGCATGACCTTGCCGCTTCCGGAAACGGAAATCGTACTGGTATTTTCTTCAACTTTGCGTTTTATGGCAGCTTCTTCTTTGCGGCGGCGGTCTTTTTCTTCTTCTGCCGACACCTTTGCCTCGCAAACCTTATAAAGGCTGTCGGCGTTGGCCTGCATGGTTTCAAACTCTGTCTTCGCCCTGTCCGCCTTATCTCTCAGCTCAGCGGCATAAGCGGCCATACGCGGTGTATCGTTGCTGTCCTTAACAACGCCGTAGCTCTTGGTTATATCAAAACGAATGCCTTTCAGCGCCAACAGATTGTTTTCAATGCCGCTCTTAAGCCGGGAAACATCGCTGTCATTTCCTAAAATCAGCTTGCTGCTAATCTTGACCAGCCGCTGCGGATAGCTTTTATACTTCTCGCCGTAATCGCCGTTCAGCGCTTCAGCCCGTTTATAAATGTCCTCAAACATATTGTAATAAAAATCAATCTGTTCGGCGACATCATCATGATAAATAACGTCAATCTCGTCATAAAAGCCGTTAACCTGTCCCTCCACGGCATCGTTCATTTCCCGGACGCTTTGAATCAACGCCTCGTCATATTCCGGAGTCAACCCCAGCGTAAAAACTTTTTCTATCTGCTGGATATTGCCGTCAAGCCGTCCTTGCAGCTGTTCCGACTTATTTTTGGCCTTTTCGCCGCGCAACAGGGAATTCGTTTCAGCCAGACGCTTTCCGACATCTTCCTCTATCTTCTTTTTAAGCCCTCTGGCGCGTTCCTGCTGTGCGTTCATATCGCTTTTCAGAGCATCGCGCCGCGCCTGTTCCTGTGCTTTGCGCTCTGCTTCGAAACGGGCGTTTCTGTCATCATAGCTCTTCACCAGCTCACCGGTATCAACAGACAACTGCGGCGCCGCCAGACTTCCGGCCATCGTAAATGCAAACCCGGGAATATCTTTCAAATTTTCCCAAACGACACTAAACTTACCGTTCATGTTCCAATCGGTCAAACTGCCCTCGTCCGTTGTCAAAACGCTCGCCTGCGGAGAAACAAACACGGCATCGCTCAGCTTATACTGCCCCTTGTTCAAAACCAGGCTTCCGCCAAAGCTTTCAAACTGCATTTCTCCTTTTTGCATATTGTCCTGAACAAATGCCGCCACACCCTCAGACTGGGTGCGTTTTTCCAAATCGGCGGCAATAGCCGGCAGATTCCACCCTTTCACAACCGGCTGGCTGATGGTAAAGCGAAACGTTCCGCTCAAATTATTAAACATATCGTCAAAAGAAACAGCTGAAGTCGTAAAATCAACATCCCCGTCAAGTTTTCCGTAGCGCAGCCCATATTTGCTGCCGGACAGTCTGCCGTCGGAAATGCTCTGCCGCGCCAGTTGCAGCTTTCCTTTCAGATTAGGCTCTGCACCTGCCGCCAGCTGTGCCGAACCGTTCACCGTCCCGTTATTGTAAACCATGCTCAAATCTTTCAGACTGATTAAACCTTCTTTCATAGCCAGCCCAAAAGAAACGTTGGACATTTTTTCATCACGATAAGACAGATTGTCAAAAACAAAACTGCCGCTCAAATCAAACTCGTTAAAAGGCGCATAATTGATTTTGACCTTGCTCAGCTCCGGCTTGGCGATAAACTCGGCGCCAACGGCATCCTTAAAGTTCCCCGGACGGTTTGAAGCGCTGCCGGCATCCTCCGGTAAAAAGCGCTCAATTTCAAACCGGTTGATTTTCATATCCGTCTGAACTTGCGGCCGGCCGCTGCTTCTGTCAAAATCAAAACTCCCCTGAAAACGGTTTGAGCCGATGTTCATCTCCGCCTCTGCCAGTGAAAACTTCTCCCTGCTTCCCGCCAGCTTTGCCTTTAGCTGCAAAAGCCCCAGAGAAAAAGCCCGCGGCTTATAACTGTACCCCAGATTATTGATAAACTTCACAAAATCAGGATTTTTCAGTTCCAAACTGCCGTTCAAAGACGACATCTCGCCACTGTAATCAACAGCGCCGTCATAAACTACGCTCAAATTTTCAACCTTTGTGGAAGTCCTGACATTGGCTCGGGCAATATTGCCGCTGGCAACGCCCTGTGCCGAAAACTTCTTCACCATTCCCGGCTTAAGCCCTTCTTTCTCCAGCCCCAGCGTATTAATCAACGCGGCAGCATCATTGCTTTCAAGGCTATACCGCAAATTTTGAAAAACCGGACTTTTGCCAAATCCGCCGATTGTTCCCGACAAATGAACTTCGCTGCCCGATACGCTGCCGATATCCAGCTTGCCGATGTTCAACACGCCGTTCACCAAGCTGAATTCGGAACTGACATTTTCAAAAGGCAGCTCGTTATAAATCCCCAGCGTCATGCTCAGAATGATACGCGTATCCAGCCCGTTCAACGCCTCCAGCTGCTTAAACCTGGCCTGAATGCGCTGCAACAGATTTTTGTCGGCGTCAATCTGCGGCAGTTTCTCAATATAATTGTCAAAATTGGCGCTGTCGATATTAAGCACAATCATCGACTTGACCGGATTGCCGAAAATAAACCCGGCCTCGCCTTTTGCCGCGCTGTTGTCCAATGCCAGTTCAAACGGCGAAAGCTGCATATTTTGCAGGTTTCCGAGAATATGCGCCGTCCCTTTGGCTTTCTTATATGTTGAGGGCGCAACCTGTTTGAGTTCATACCCCAGCCACTTGCTTAATTGCGCAAACTCACCCGTTTCAAAACTGACGTCAACATCATAGGTCGGATTGTCGGCGGTGCCGTCAAACTGCCCGTTGCAAGAAAATGTCGTGTCCGCCCAAAGCGCTCCGCTCAGCTCCTGCAAAACCACTTTTTTGCCCACCCAGTCAAAACTAAGCGCAAAATCGCGCAGGGTTTCATTGTTATAATAGGCTTTCAGGGCTTTCACATCCCCAAGCAAATCAAATCCCAAATCCGGAGAATAAGCCGCGCCGGATTTTTTATACCCGTCAACAACCTGCAAAAGCAGCTTCGCCGCCGGTTCCAAATCCCAGTCCGTCATGTTGAATGCCGCTTCGACTTTGCGGCGCTCGGCGCCATCTCCCTGCTGCAGCGGAATCAAAACATTGCCGGCGCCGGAAGTCCGCCCATACTTCACCACCACATTGGAAAAATCGATTCTGTCTTTATCCGTTGCCACTGCCGCCGTTACCGCCAAAGGCTGGTTGAAGGAAGCGTCAACGCCGTCAAGCGCTGTCATCTCATTCAGAAAATCGGCAATCTTGCTCGATTCGAAAATAATGTTTCCGGTAACCGTCCTGTCCCGAAGAAAAACCGAACCGTCAAAACGGACATAAGATTCCAACGACGGATAATTCACCACCAGATTGACCGTCGTCGCAAAATTGTCGGTAAACTGCCCCAGAGAAACGGCAAAACCCTCCGGCTTGTCCCCGCGCATATAGCTGCCTTCAATGCGGTACGGCCCGTAAATATTTTCGGCAATTACTTCCGCGTTCAGATTCTCAAGCCTGGTATCAATACCGTTGCGGGCATCAATCAAATGAACCTTGGCTTTTTCAAGCGTCGCACTATCAAGGCTGATGGACGTATTCCGCTGTTCTTCAAACGAACGGGGTGCAGCCTCCGTCTGCCAGTTCAGACTTCCGTCATCGGCAATGTCAATAACAATCTCCGGTTCAACGACGGAAAATCTGCTGACATCCCATTCCTCTCCGAAAACGGCCCCCAAAGACACCTTGGCAATCAGGCTCTTGATTTCGGCCAAAGGCTTTTGGCTGTAATCGCCGCTCTCATTATAAACCTTAACATCCGAAGCCGTCAGATAGGGCGACGGCAGAATAGACATCTCCACCGGTCCCTCAAAAACCACCTTTTTTCCGGTCAGAGCCAAAAGTTGTGCGGAAATTTTATCTTTGTGCCGGTTCCAGTCAATATTTGCAACATATATCCATAAGCCTGCAACCAAGACAACCAGTGTCGAAACAACGATTAATAAAACCTTTTTCACAAACTTTCTCCTGTTTCTTCGGATATTATTAATTATTCTTTGCTAAATATTAATTCTAATTTATACTCTAAAGCATAAAATTTAATTAATACAGAGAAAAAAGAGAGGCAAGTTATGAACACCGCTGAAAAGCTTTTTAATCTGGCGCGGCAGGCACGCGAACACGCCTATGCCCCCTACTCGGCTTTCCGCGTCGGCGCGGCGATTCTGAGCGAAAACAACAACTGCTACAGCGGCTGCAATGTCGAAAACGTTTCCTATCCCTGTGGCACTTGCGCCGAAGCCGGTGCCATTGCCGCCATGATTAACGGCGGCGATTCCCTGATTGCCGAAATTCTCATCATCGCCGACAGCGCTGATATCATTACGCCTTGCGGCGCCTGCCTGCAGCGGATAAAGGAATTCTCCCGCCCCGAAACCAAAATTCGCCTTGCCAATCTTAACGGCATCGCAGCAACTTATACCGTCCGCGAAATGTTGCCCCATGCCTTTAATGCAGAGGAGCTGAAACAATGATAGATAAAATAGCCGCGCAAATCCAAAACCGCCTGAACGGCCGCCAACCGCAGACCGCTGTTATCCTTGGCAGCGGCTTGGGAAAACTCGGCGATGAAATCACCGACGCCGTTACCATTCCCTATGCCGAAATTGAGGGCTTTCCCCGCTCCACCGTTGCCGGACACAAAGGCCGCCTCATTATCGGAACGCTGGCCGGAAAAGAAGTCCTTTGTATGCAGGGACGGATTCACCTGTATGAAGGCCACGCTCCGCAGACAATCAAAACGATTATCGCCGCTTTCCGCCGCCTCGGCATAAAACGGCTGATTGTCACCAACGCCGCCGGTTCTCTGCACCGGGATATGCCCGCCGGCAGCCTGATGCTGATAAAAGACCACATCAATCTTAATCTTCCCAATCCGCTTATCGGACCCAATGACGACAAAGACGGCCCCCGCTTCCCGGACATGAGCAACGCTTACACCGCCGCCATCCGCAGCCGCATCAAAGACATTGCCGCAAAACTGAAAATAAAACTTTTTGAGGGCGTTTACATGATGATGCTCGGCCCCTGTTTTGAAACGCCGGCGGAAATCCGCACGCTGCAAACGCTTGGCGCCGACGCCGTCGGTATGTCGACAGTCCCTGAGGTTATCTGCGCCGTTTACAGCGGCATGGAAGTTCTGGGAATTTCCGTCATTACCAACCTCGGAACCGGCCTGCAAAACACGCCGCAAAGCCATGTTGAAATCATGGAACAGGCAGATAAAGCCGCCGCTTCCCTGACAACGCTGGTCAAAGAATTTATCCGGGAGAACTGAAATGGACAACGTAACCGCCGCCAAAAAATTAATCGGCCTGATGGACCTGACCGCGTTAAACAGCGATGACAACAGCGGTCGCATTGAAAAACTCTGCGGCAAAGCTTTCACACCTTACGGTAATGTTGCCGCCGTCTGTATCTGGCCGCGTTTTGTCCCGCTGGCAAAAAAACTCTTGCAGCAAAGCGGTGTCAAAACCGCCACGGTCATCAACTTTCCGCAGGGCGGCACCGATACTGCCGAACTGGCCAAAGAACTGAAAATTGCTCTGGACAACGGCGCTGACGAAATCGACGCAGTCCTGCCCTACCGCGCACTGATGAACGGAGAAAGCGCGGCCTGTGAAAAGTTTTTCCGAACCTTAAAAGAAGAATGTCCGGCAGACATCCCGGTCAAAATCATTATTGAAAGCGGTGAACTCATCAAACCGTCCCTTATTTCGGAAGCTTGCAGAATGTGCATTGACAGCAGCGCTGCTTTCATCAAAACCTCAACCGGAAAAACACCCGTTTCCGCCACGCCGGAAGCCGCCAACCTGATTTTGGAAAACATCTCGTCCGGACGCAGAAACATCGGCTTCAAAGCCTCCGGCGGCATAAAAACAACCGAAGACGCCAAAAAATATTTAATCCTGGCCGAAGCCGTCATGGGAGATAAATGGGTTTCCCCGCAAAACTTCCGTATCGGCGCCAGTTCGTTGCTTGACGATTTGCTTCAAACCATTGAGAGAGGATATTAGCATGTTACCGCAGGAAATCATTCGTAAAAAACGCAATAAACACCACCTGAGCAAAGACGAAATTTCTTATTTCGTCGACGGCATCACCACCGGAGAAATCACTGACGGCCAAACCGCCGCCCTGACCATGGCCATTTGCCTGAACGGGTTAAACAAAAACGAAATACTCCACCTTACCAAAGCCATGCGCGATTCCGGAGAAGTCCTCGACTGGTCAGAACTCAAAGGCCCGATTGTCGATAAACACTCTTCCGGCGGCGTCGGCGACAAAGTCAGCCTCATGTTGGCGCCGATGCTGGCAGCCTGCGGCGCTTTCGTGCCGATGATTTCCGGGCGCGGGCTCGGCCATACCGGCGGTACGCTCGACAAATTCGATTCCATTCCGGGATACAATACCGCTCCTGACAACGAGCTCTTCAAAAAAACCGTGCGGGAAGTCGGCTGTGCCATTATCGGACAGACCGGCAATCTCGCCCCTGCCGACAAAAAAATATACGCCATCCGCGACGTTTGCGGCACGGTTGAATCCATACCGTTGATTACCGCCTCGATTCTCTCCAAAAAACTGGCCGCCGGCCTTGACTGCCTGGTCATGGACTTAAAATGCGGCAACGGCGCCTTTATGGAACACCGTAAAGATGCAGTCGCCTTGGCTGAAATGATTGTCAATGTGGCCAATCAGGCAAAAACCAAAACCGTTGCCGTCATAACTGACATGAATCAGGTGTTGGGGCGCAATGTCGGCAACGCTCTGGAAGTCCTTGAGGCCGTCGAATTTCTAAAAGGCAAAAACGTCGATTCCCGTCTTTATGCCGTCACCATGGAACTCTGCGCCGAACTTCTGGTTGTTTCAAAACTGGCAACCAACCTCGGACAGGCGAAAAAACAACTTGAACACGCCTTGGAATCAGGACGCGCCCTGCAAAAATTCCAGGAAATGATAACCGCTCTCGGCGGTCCTGCCGATTTCTGCAAAAAGCCGGAAAAATATCTGCCTAAAGCCGCCATTATCCGCCCGGCCTACGCTGAAAAAGAAGGCTATGTCAAATCCATGATCACCCGCAACGTCGGCCTCAGCATCATCGGCCTGAAAGGGGGACGTATCCGCCCCGAACAAAGCCTTGACTACGCGACCGGCTTCAGCGACTTCTGCCAGATTGGCGACTATCTCTCCAAAGACAAGCCCATTGCCATAATCCATGCCCAAAGCGAACAGGATTTCGAGCAGGCCGAAAGAGAACTGCGCCTCTGCATCCGCCTGACAGACAAGCCGCTCAAAAAGCTGCATAACCCGATTATCAAAAAAATCAAATAGAAAGGAAAACGCATGGGAAGAGCCATAATCCTGATGATGGATTCTTTTGGTATCGGCGGAGCCAAAGACGCCGCTGCCTTTAACAATGCGGGAGCAAACACTTTCGGACACATTGCGCAGTTTCACGGCGGCCTGAAAATCCCCTATCTGAACAGCCTCGGCCTGGCTCAGGCAGCGGAAGATGCTTCCGGCGACAAACCACAAATCGGCAGCCAGACACAGGGATTTAAAAAGCTGCAATCCAAATACGGACACATGTCGGAAATCAGCAAAGACAAAGACACCGTTTCCGGCCACTGGGAACTAGCCTGCCTGCCAAACCTCAAAGGCTGGGGGCATTTTCCGCCCGTATTTCCCTCTTTTCCCAAAACGCTGATTGAAGAAATCTGCCGCCGCGGAAACCTTGCCGGCATTCTGGGCAACAAGGCCGCCTCCGGCACGGTCATCATCCAGGAGCTTGGCGAAGAACATATAAAATCCGGCCTGCCGATTTTTTACACCTCCGCTGACAGCAATATCCAAATTGCCGCCCACGAGGAACATTTCGGCCTGGACAGACTTTACGCCCTCTGTGAAATTGCCTATGAACTGGTCAAACCCTACAACATCGGCCGCATTATTGCCCGGCCGTTCATCGGTAAAAAAGCCGGTTCCTTCACGCGCACCGCCCGCCGCCGCGACTTCACCGCCGAACCTTTTGGAGAAACCCTGCTTGACCGCCTGAAAGCTGCCGGAAAAAATGTCATTGCCATCGGCGCGATTAACGACATTTATGCCCACCGCGGCATCACCAAAGGCATCCACGGCAGCGGCCTGCAAGAGCTTTGGGACTTAACCCTGGCGGAAATAAAAACCGCACCGGAAGACAGCCTGATTTTCACTAATTTTGAAGATTTCGATATGCTCTGGGGACACCGCCGCGACATCAACGGCTATGCGCAGGGGTTGGAATATTTCGATTCCCGCCTGGCTGAAATTGAAGCGATCCTTCGCCCTGATGACATTGTTTTCATCACTGCCGACCATGGCAATGATCCCTCTTATAACGGCACGGACCACACCCGGGAACAAGTTCCCGTCCTAATGTTCGGCCTTAACGTCAAACCGGAAAATATCGGCCAGCGGGACACTTACGCCGACCTCGGCCAGACAATCGCCGCTTACTTTAACCTCAACCCCTTTGACTATGGAAAGAGTTTCTTGTAATGACCTGGTCAGCCCCAAATCTCCCGCAGAAAAAACATTGCTTTTTCGGTCGTAAAGGTGGTGTTTCCGAAGGTATCTACCAAAGCCTCAATGCCAACTTCAAATCCCGCGACAGCAAAGAAAACATCCGCCGCAACTGCGAAATCATCGCTGCACATTATGACCTGAAATATGACAACATCCTGCGGCTTAACCAAGGCATCAGCAACAAATGCGTTTTTGTAACCCAGGCTTCGCAAAACCAAATTGAAGCGGACGGCGCCGTTACCACCACCCCCGGCATTATCCTCTGTATTGGCACGGCCGACTGCGCGCCGATTCTTCTCGCCGATTATAAAAACGGCGTCATCGGCGCGGCTCATGCCGGCTGGCGTGGCGCTTTCGCCGGTATTATTGAAAACACCGTCAGACTGATGTTACAACACGGCGCCGAAATTGCCAACCTTGCCGCTGCCGTCGGCCCTTGTATCCAACAGCCCTCTTGCGAAATGGGAAGCGAAGTGTTAGAACAATTCTTATCTCAAGACCAAAAGAATCAAAAATATTTCATCCCGGCGCCCCGCCCCGAACACTATCTGTTTGACCTGAGCGCTTATGCCGCTGACAAACTCCGCCGGTTAGGAATACAAAATATTGCCGTTTCAAAGGACGACACTTATGCCGACAGTGAAAATTATTTCAGCTACCGCCGCAACACGCACCTCGGCCTGATTCGCTTTCCCGCTGATTTTCCGGTCGAGTTATCAACTATAACCTTATAATCTGCTTTATTAATTCGGCGGAATACATTATTATCAAGACAATGTTTAATTAATATGGGATTTTTCAATGTTTCCGATAGGAAAACTGACACTGGCTGTTTTGGGATTGCGCTTTTTCGGCGCCGCGGGATTTTTCTGGGGAATGTTCATCGGCCACATGTTCATCGACCGCACCGTCATCCGCAAACTCATCAAACAATACATAAGTTCCATTGACGACAACATCCGCCTTTTTCTGCCCTACCGTTATTATAAATATTACAACCGCCTTGAAAACAATATGTTTGGCGTCATCTGGGGCAGTATCATCGGTTCGCTGACTTTCGGCTTTCAGGGATTCATCATTTTCTTCATCATCGGACACTTTGTCTTTGACATGCCGGACAATCGCTGGTCTTTACTCTTTAAATCCCACTTTGAAACTTTCTGGAACCAGAACTGGTGCAAAATTCTCGGCGCCATCATCGGCTTCACCCTGCACAGCAACCTCCTGGTTTTCATCGGTGTTGTCATCGGTTTCTTCGCCGATTCCATGCGCTTCGGCAACCTCAAAAGAAAATTCAACCTCAAATTTTTGAACAAATTCTGGTCCGACCTGAACCTCATAAAATTTTATCTCCATTCTTCCGACGCCAGACATTTCTCCCTTGTGCAGGCCATGGCCGGACTGGCCGCAAAAATCTCCAAAGCCGACGGCGTTGTCAGCGAAAACGAAATTCGCATTTTCAAAAAAATGTTTGAACTGACCTACGAAGAAAACAGCAAAATCGCCAATATTTTTAACAATGCCAAAAAAACCGCCGACGGTTACGAGCGCTATGCCAGACAGTTAAAACTAATCGCCCGGGACAATCTCGACCTCAAGGAAAACATCATTGATAACCTTTTTAAAATCGCCGCAGCCGACGGGAATATTCACAACAAGCAGCTGGGAATTTTGAAAAACGTTGCCTATATCATAGAACTGTCAGACGGCAATTTTGACGTCATTCATGACCGCTACAAACCGCGCCCGGCTTCGTCCTCCCCGCTTCAGGACTATTATGACGTTCTGGGCATTTCTCCCACTGCCGGCAATGACGAAATCAAAGCCCGCTGGAAAGAACTCATCATCGTCTGGCACCCTGACAATGCCCAGGCTCACGGCGGTTCTACGGCTGAAATTGAAAAATACACCGCCAAAATGGCTGAGATAAACAACGCTTACCAGCATATTATGAAAAGCCGCAAATTATAGGATAAAACCATGCCGGAACAACTTTTGCCCTATTTTGAAGAACGCTGTGCACCAGTCGAGTTTTTGGTTTTTCATTGCAATGCTTTTGACCTAGAACAGTTCTGCCATTGGATGCACGAATATGAAACCAGCGCCCACTACTTTATTGCCGAAGACGGTGAAATCACCAGCCTCGTTCCAGAGGACAAATGCGCTTACCATGCCGGAAAAGGATTCTGGCGCGGAAAAGCGGAAATAAACGCCCGCTCAGTCGGCATTGAACTGCAAAACCAAACTTTAGGACAAACCCCTTATGCGCCGCGGCAAATTTCAGCCCTAATCAACCTCAGTCGGGACATAATTCACCGTTACGGCATTCGTCCCGAGAACATTATCGGGCATTCGGATTCGGCGCCGGACAGGAAGCCCGACCCGGGAATTTGTTTTCCCTGGCAAGAACTGGCACAACAAGGGCTCGGCATCTGGCCCGATAAAAGACAACAAGAACAGCCAACAACAATAAAGGCACAACTCGCCCGGATTGGCTATCTAACGGAAACAATAGAACAAACCCAAGCATCCGCCTGTGCCTTCTGCCGGCGTTTTGCACCACAGTTTATCACCCCGGATTTTGACATTACGCACCTGCTCAACCATGTCCTGCCGGATAATTTCGATTTTATGCAAAATCCGCAGTTTCTGAAAATGCTCGGCCGTGTCGCCGAAGCCTATCCGCCTCTTACATAAGCCCCAAACGGTCAAGTGCGCCCTGCAGAATATAAGCCGCCGCGCCGGCGTCCAGAACTTTCTTGCGCTTGGCGCGCGACAAATCCGCTTCTTTAATCAAAAAGCTCTCCACCGCGGAAGATGACAGGCGTTCATCCCAAAACAAACAGGGCAACCCCGTCGCTTCCTGTAATTTTGCCGCAAAAGCACGTACCTCTCCGGCAATATCGCCCTCCTCGCCGTTCATTTGAAGCGGCAGCCCGAAAACCATTGCTCCGACTTCTTTTTCGCGGATAATGTTTTTAATCTCCTGAATATCCGTATCCAGATTAGTCCGTTGCAGAATTTTATACGGCGTCGCCGTCATCCGTAACAAATCAGAAACGGCAATTCCAAGCCTTTTGCTGCCGTAATCAAAACCGATAATCGCCTGATAAGGCTTAAGCTGCGCTTTAAATTCCTGAATATCCACCTGAAAATTCCGCCTTATAAATATTGACAAATAACTGACTGTAAGTTATCAATAAAACCGCTAAATTACAATTATAAACTTCAAATTATTTTGTTATGGAAAAAGAATTAACATTCATGTTACTTGGCGCTGCCTTGTGTTTTACGCTGCTTTTAGTTCTGTTCATAGAAACCTATGTTAAAAGCCACCGTCGTAAACTGATGAAAGAACTGCGAAAAAAGTTCGTTTTAAGACAAGCGTCCAAACTGCGCAAAATTATCAACGGTATGTCTTACATTGAGGTTAAGGAAGAACTGAAAGAACTTTCCTTTGACATTGTCAGTGAAAAAATCAGCCGTTTTCTCTCTCCCAGACCATGCGTTTCTCAATAAACGCATGGTTTTTTATGATATATTAACTATATTCATATATATTTTTAACACTAAAAAAACTTTTTATGCGGAGAAACTTCATGAAATTACGCAGCATCCTGGCATTTTTGCTCATCGCTGTCTTTGCGCTTCCGGCTCGTGCCGAACTGCAGATTGACGTCAACGGCGCCGTGCGCGACCCCTTGCCGCTAGCTTTCCCGGAAATAATCAGCAGTACCCCGTCTGCCGAAGATTACGGTGAACGGATTCGTGAAGTTGTCATCGCCGACCTGGAACGTTCCGGCCTGTTCCGTATCATTCCCGACAACAGCTACATTCAGGAATTGAAATCCATCAACGAACAACCGAACTTTACCGATTGGAAAGCCATTAACGCACACGCTCTGGTACAAAGCGCCATCAGCGAAGTCAATATGCAAAACCTGAAAGTCGAAATGCGCCTCTGGGACGTCTACGCCGAAAACCAGATGAAAGGCCAGTCTTTCACCACCACCAAAGACAACTGGCGCCGCATTGCCCACGTCATTGCCGACGCCATTTATGAGCGCCTGACCGGTGAAAAAGGCTACTTCGACACCCGTATTGTCTACGTTTCCGAAAACGGCCCGGCCACCCGCCGCGTCAAACGCCTGGCAATTATGGATCAGGACGGCGAAAACCATAAATTCCTGACTTCCGGCGCCTCGTTGGTTTTAACCCCGCGTTTCTCGCCCAATCTGCAAAAAATCACTTATATGTCATACTCCGGCACCATTCCGAAGGTATACCTTCTTGATATTGAAACCGGACAACAAAACCTCATCGGCAACTTCCCCGGCATGACCTTTGCGCCGGTCTTTTCCCCGGACAGTCAAAAACTGCTGCTCAGCTATGCCAATGATGGCAAAACCAATATTTATGAAATGGATTTGCGTACCTACAAAGCCAAACGCATTACCAACTCCAACGCCATTGACACCTCGCCGAGCTATTCGCCCGACGGTAAACAAATTGTCTTCAACTCCGACCGCGGCGGCAATCAGCAGCTCTATGTTATGGACGCCGACGGCAGCAACATCCACCGTATCAGCCATGGCTCCGGACGCTACGCCACGCCGGTCTGGTCACCGCGCGGCGACTATATCGCCTTTACCAAAATGGCCAACGGCCAGTTTTACATCGGCGTCATGTATCCTGACGGAACCGGCGAACGCCTGCTCGCCAACGGCTATCTGGTCGAAGCGCCGGTCTGGTCGCCCAATGGCCGCGTGCTGATGTACTTCCGTCAGGAAAGAGGCTCCGCCCGCAAAAATGCGCCGGTCAAACTCTACACCATAGACCTGACCGGTTACAACGAAAGAATGGTCGTCACCCCGGCAGACGCATCCGACCCGGCCTGGTCGCCGCTCCTGCCGTAAACAATCAAAAAGCCTTGGAATCTTCCAAGGCTTTTCTCTAATTAAAACTCAATCACTGGACGGACATAAGGACGACTATCACTCTTATAAAGGCTGGTAAGGCTGCTTCGACAGGGAAATCCATCTTCAAAGTGAAAAAACCATACAAAATTATCCGCACTTTCCGACGACGACCAATAGCGATTATCATAAAAAGAATACATTAACAACTTTTCTCCTCCGCCCGTGGAAAGTCCCGAATTAATTTTATCAAAGTTATCACCAATTAAATCAGCAACACCGACTGCCGGCAAACACCATTTGCCCTTTGTCCCTGGAGCAACACTCGGTGCATAATTTACTGCGGCCCATGCCGCAGGATATTTGCCTGCATTACCAAACTTGATAATCTCTTGCGTATTACCACAGCTATCGAAGCTTTTTTCCTCTGCTGAACCTCCTGTATAATTAGCTAAAGTGGGAATATCAACATTTTCAGTTGACCATGCCATATTCCCCAAATTTTGCAAAGCCAGAGCCTGCCCGCAGTTGTCACTCCCTATGTAAACAACAACAGCAATCGGCGTTTTGCCACTGACTTTATCATTTGAACAAGTTCCATCGCTGTTTAATATCTGCCCAATAGCACAGTTTTTGGCATAACCGGTACATTCGCCGAGAACAGCCTTTTCTTCAACTTCCGGGCAAGCCCAGTATTCGCCGAACGGACATTTCAACCCACCCGTACATGATTTTAACGATGTATAGCCTAATTGCAGACAATCGGTAACCGCGCATTGTGCCGCGGCATATTGCGGAAACAACCACACAGCTGCCCCGCAGAGTAAAAATTTAAGATTAATATTCATGTCAAATCATCCTTGTTTTTGATTAAAACAAAAAATCCTCCCGCGAAGGAGGACGGATGTTGACAACCATACGAAATTAAATGGCTCAGCGCTTTCGTGCAAAGCCTTATAACGCTGACATCCGTCCCTAGCACATACCTAGACAGATATCAGCATATACTTATTTTAAGTCGCAATTATGCTTGACGACTAATTCCGTAAAGGGTTGTCACGCCCTCAGCGGCAAACTCCGCCGCTTAACTTCAAGATAACACAAGGGAATATGTGAAGCAAGCAAAAAACAAAAGCCGTCAGGCCATACCTGACGGCATTCAAAAAACACAAGCAGCTATAAATCCTTAACCATCTTGGCAAACGTAATACCGTTCTCGGGAAAAATATCGCCTTCCTGATGAAAACCAAGATGTTCATAAAAACCGACAACCGACAGCATTGCGTGCATAATCAAACGATGATAACCGGCTTCTTTCGCGCGCTTTTCAGCATACTTCACCAGTTCCCGCCCGATTCCTTCGCCCTGATATTTTGTATCGACGGCCACCTGCATCATACGGATGTCATCATTGTCAATCGGCGCCAAAATCAACCCGCCGACCAACTTATCGTCAAGCTGCTCAATGCAGCCTATATGCAGATAATTGACTTCCTGCTGACGGTGCATATCCAAAAACTTTAACCCCAGAGGTTCCAACAGCACTTTATAACGCAGTTCAACCAGCGCGTCATAGCGCGATGATCCGAACTGAACATCAACCATTTTCCTCATTTTGTGCCTCCTCCGAATATAATTATATGCTTGTCTTTCATTTAAGCATATTTTTTAGCCTCACACAACACAAATTGTATTGCCTAAAAACATTTTTTACACTATCTATTAACTTAAATAATCACTAATCAAGAAAGATAAAGATGGCTACAGACTTAAGTTTAATCCGTAATTTTGCAATCATCGCCCACATCGACCACGGCAAATCAACCCTCGCTGACCGCATTATCGAATTTTGCGGCGGCCTGCAGCAACGCGAAATGCAGGAACAGGTCCTCGATTCCATGGACATTGAACGCGAACGCGGTATCACCATCAAAGCCCAGACCGTCCGTTTAAATTATAAGGCCAAAGACGGCAAAACCTACCAGCTCAACCTGATTGACACGCCGGGACACGTTGACTTTTCTTATGAAGTATCACGCTCCCTCGCCTCCTGCGAAGGTTCCGTTCTGGTTGTCGACGCCACTCAAGGGGTTGAAGCACAAACGCTGGCCAATGTCTATCTGGCAATTAATAACAATCATGAAATCGTCCCGGTCTTAAACAAAATTGACCTGCCCTCGGCTGATCCGGAACGTGTCAAAAAACAAATAGAAGATGTTATCGGCATAGACGCATCTGAAGCCGTCGAAACATCGGGAAAAACCGGACTCGGCGTTGACAATCTCCTTGAAGCCGTCGTCACCCGCCTGCCGGCGCCTGTCGGCAATGTAGATGCGCCGCTGAAAGCCTTGCTGATTGACAGTTGGTATGACAGCTATCTCGGCGTCATCATTCTGGTTCGGATTCATGACGGCATTATCCGCAAAAAAATGCAAATCCGCATGATGTCCAATAACGCAGTTTATACCATTGACAAGGTCGGTATTTTCACCCCAAAAATGCAGGACGTCGAAGAACTCTGCCCCGGCGAAGTCGGCTTCATTACCGCCAGCATCAAAAGCGTTAGCGACTGTCATGTCGGCGATACCATTACCGACAACAAGAATCCCTGTACTCAGGCACTTCCCGGCTTCAAGCCCTCAATCCCGGTCGTTTTCTGTTCCATTTTTCCGGTTGACAGCAGTGTCTACGGTTTATTGAAAGACGCCTTGGCCAAGCTTAAGCTGAACGACGCCAGTATTGATTACCAAAACGAAAACTCCGCCGCTCTCGGCCTCGGTTTTCGTTGCGGTTTCCTCGGCTTGCTGCATATGGAAATCATCCAGGAGCGTTTGAGCCGTGAATTTGACCTGGACTTAATCACTACCGCACCGTCCGTTGCTTATAAAATCAACATGACCGACGGCACACAGATAACCCTCCGCAATCCTGCCGATATGCCGGAAACAACCAAAATCGCCAGCATTGAGGAACCCATGGTACGCGCCACGATTCTCGTCCCCGATGAATATCTCGGCAGCGTGTTGAAACTCTGCACCGAACGCCGCGGCGAACAGGAAGACCTGACCTATGCCGGCAGCCGCGCCATGGTTGTCTACAAAATCCCGCTGAATGAAATTGTCTTTGACTTCTACGACCGCCTGAAATCTATCTCCAGCGGTTACGCCAGCTTTGACTACGAGCTTATCGGCTATGAAGTGTCTGATTTGGTAAAAGTGCAAATCCTGATTAACGAAGAACCGGTCGACGCCCTCGCTTTCCTCTGCCACCGCGAAGAAGCGGAATCCCGCGGCCGCCAGATTTGCGAACGCTTAAAAGACCTCATCCCGCGGCACCTGTTCAAAATTCCGATTCAGGCGGCTATTGGCGGCAAAGTCGTTGCCCGCGAAACCATCTCTGCCATGCGTAAAGACGTGACTGCAAAATGCTACGGCGGCGACATCACCCGCAAACGCAAACTGTTGGATAAACAAAAGAAAGGCAAACAGCGAATGCGCCAGTTCGGCAAAGTCGAAGTACCGCAATCGGCATTTATTGAAGCCCTCCGCATCGGCGATAATTAACACAAAGGCTCGGATTTTTCCGAGCCTTTGCCAATAAACCATCCAAGAGCTTGATTTTTGAGTATGCTACGCCGTGATTTTTCGACGCGGTGTACAACTGAAGTACATAAGAAGAAAAATCACAAGTATGATACCCAAAAAGCAAGCTCCCCCTAATGAACACTGCGGGGAGTCAAATTATTCTGCTTAGCCACAATAAAAGCATAATCGCGATTGTCGGTCGTCGCCAGCTTGGTGCCATCCGCGGCATAAATCAGCCACATATCTTTACCGTTTTGATAATCGCTCTTGATAAAGGCAACGTCCCGATCATTCCAGGAAGAGAGTTCTGCCTCAAATTCGGCGGGGATTTCATAACCGAAATCAAAATTCTTTTGCTTGTCCATCGTTATTCTTCTAAATTGATTTTATATATTTCTTAACTTATTTCTATTTTATTAAATAATAGCTAACATCATCGCGCTCCAGGAAATAATTTGCATGTTTTTCAGCCTCAATAAAAAATTCCTTTATACCATAGCCGCTTTTTTCATCATTGCCGCGGTTATCTTCCTGTCCACGTTTTACAATGTCTATTATAATAAGATATTGGAAGAACAGCGCACAACCTTTGCCCGCAACCAGCAATACATCTCCCTGCTTTATGAAAACATCCGCCTGCAAAAAAAGCTTGATGCCGCAGATAAAAACCGCCTCAGCCGCTATACGCAGGAACTGTCAAAAGAAAAAATCCTCGCCTCGGAAATGATAAAAAATTATAATACCCGTAACGAAACCATTAAACAGGGAATAAACATCATTTTCCTGAATTCGTTTCTGCTGGTTTTGTCAATGATTGCCCTAGGCTTCCTCATCCGCAGATTTATTATTATCCCGGTCAATAACTTGTCGGAAACTGTCGCCAAAATCGCCCGGGAAGACCTGTCTTCGCGCGTCCGGCTCAAACAAAACAAACATTTTCTGGATGAAGTCGACAATCTGGCCCTGGCCTTCAACCGTATGGCCGACAACATTCAGGAAAAAATCGCCGAAATAAACAACCAGAAAAACTTTCTCCAGTCATTGATTGACGGTATTCCCGACACATTATATGTCATTGACGAACAAGGCATTATCATCATTGCCAACAAAGAATACCGCCGCCTCACCGGCAGCCGGAAAAACAAAGTCGATGAAAATCTGAACCGGCAAATCAGCAGCATTATGCAAAACAGCGACAAAGCCGCGCAGATTTTCATCACTTATGACAACCGCCTCCTTGCCGTTAACGCCGCGCCCCTGAATATAAAAAACAATCTTGGAAAAAAACAGAAACTGACGGTCAATTCTATTCGCGACTTAAGCAACGACATAAAATTTTCGCATCAGCAAAAATTATCTGCCATGGGCTTCCTGGCAACATCTGTAGCCCATGAACTGAAAAACCACCTCGGTTCCATCCGCATGCTGGTCGAAGCTCTGCTCGACAAATACCACCGGAATAAAGACGATGACAGCGAAGAAAAAAAATACCTAAACCTGATTAACAAACAACTGGTGGAAAGCATTAACGTCCCAGAAAGACTGCTCCGCCTTTCGCGGAAAGCACACCAAAACGAATGCAAAACCCGCTGCAACGACACAATCCGGGAAATCGCCGGTCTGCTGGACTATGAAGCAAAGCGCAACGGCATCACGATAAACACTGCCCTGCCGGCCAAAGATTTATATATCAAAATGCCGGAGATAGACTTCCGCATTATCCTTCTCAACCTGTTGCAAAATGCCTTCAAAGCCATGTCCGACAATGGCAAACTACACATTGACGTCAAAGCTGTCCCCGCCGGAAAAATAACAATCAACGTCACGGATAACGGACACGGCATCAGCGAAGAAAATCTCAAACGCATTTTTGATCCGTTCTTCACAACCGACACGGCAAACCTGCCGGGAAGCGGCAGCGGCCTGGGGCTGGCCATTGTCAAATCCATTATCGACAACTGCGGCGGCAGCATAAAAGCAAACAGCGTCCAGGCCCAAGGAACCCGCTTTAGTATGATTCTTCCCCGCGCTTAAACCTTAATTTTTCATTGCATAAAAAAAAATTATAGTTTATATAGGTAACAACAGTAAATATTTAAGGAAAAATTTATGAGTAAAGAAGAACTTCTTGAACTGACAGGAGAAGTAATTGAAAAACTTCCCAATGCCATGTTCCGCGTCCGCTTGGAAAACGGCGTTGAAATTTTGGCCCATACCGCGGGAAAAATGCGCAAATTCAGAATCAGAGTCATGGTCGGCGATAAGGTCGATATTGAAATGACACCTTATGACCTGACTAAAGGCCGCATTACTTTCCGCCATAAAGACTAAAAAAAACGCTGTAATCATACAGCGTTTTTTTCTTTGCTACATATATTTGACACAGGCAAATCCGCCGACCAGCAAAAGTACAAACAAAATCGACAGCATTCCCAAATTCTTATCAATAAATTCTCGCATCGGCTCGCCGTATTTTTTCAAAAGCCAGGCCACCAAATAAAAGCGAATGCCGCGAGAAATGACCGAAGCAATGCCGAAAACCAGCAAATCCAGATGAACGACACCGCTGGCAATCGTGACAACCTTATAAGGAAACGGCGTTACCCCGGCGCCAAAAACAATCCACGCCCCCCATTCGTGATAATATCCCTGAAATGTTTCAAACTGCTGCATATAACCGTAAAAATTCAGTATCGGCTTGGCAATAACCTCATAACCGAAAACGCCGATGGCATAGCCGAAATAACCGCCGACAACACTTGCTGCCGTAGCCACGCCGGCAATCCGCCACGCTTTCTGCGGCGCCGCCAAAACCATCGGAACTAACATAATATCCGGCGGAATCGGAAAAAAAGAGCTCTCAATAAAAGCTATCGCTGCCAAAAAATACATAGCGTGCTCATTGGACGCCATGGCAATCATCCAATCATAACAAGCCCTGACAAATTTGTGAAAATAACTGCTGACTCTGCGCATCGCCGTAATCATAAAACCTCCTTGTTCTGTCGGATATAAGCCTCTAAAGTATTGTCCAAAAGCATGGCCACGGTCATCGGTCCGACACCGCCCGGAACCGGCGTAATATAACCGGCCGTCCCCAAAACATCATCAAAATCGACATCCCCGGCCAATTTGCCGTTAACCCGGTTAATCCCGACATCAATAACTACCGCTCCCGGTTTAAGCCACTCTTTTTTAACCAGGCGCGCTTTGCCACAGGCAGCAATGACAATGTCGGCACACCGTGTCAGTTCTTCAATATTCTCAGATTTGCTGTGAACAACAGTCACCGTACAGTTGTTATTCAGCAAAAGCGCAGCCAGCGGCCGCCCGACAATATTTGAGCGCCCGATAATCACGGCATATTTGCCGCTCAAATCAGTATAAACCGACTTTAACATACGCAAAATTCCTTTCGGGGTCGCCGCAATAATCGCTTCGGGAGAATTTGTCATCAACAGTCCGGCATTATAGACGCCGAAACCGTCAACGTCTTTCTCGGGAACAATGTGCCGCAAAACCTCTTCCGCATTCAAATGCGCCGGCAGCGGCATCTGAACGATAATCCCGTTCACCTTTTTGGCCGCGTTCAATTCATCAATCAGCGCCGTCAGCTCCTTTTGGGAAATATCTTCCGGCAAATGGTGAATCACACATTCCATGCCGATTTCCTGTGCTGCTCTCTGTTTGTTGCGGTCATAAATCAGGCTGGCTTCATCATTGCCGACCAAAACCACCGCCAAATGCGGTTTGTGTTTCAAAAGAGCCGTTTTCTGCGCCAGTTCTTCCCGAACCCGGCGCGCCATTTCTTTCCCGTCAATAATTTCCGCCGTCAAAATTCACCCCGCCAATTCATTCAACCGAGAAATAATCATATCCGTTTCTCCCGAAACTTCAAGCCTTTTATACCGATCCGTTTCACCGCTGACAATAACAATATCAGACTTGGCTATTTTAAGCCGGCCGGACAGAAGATTCACCAGTTCCTTGTTGGCCTTTCCTTTTTCGGGAACAGATATGACGCTGATTTTCAGATATTCTTCTCCGCCGGCATCGGTAAAAATGCCGTTTACCTTCAAAGCAGCCGCATTGGGAGAAAGCCTGACTCTGACAATGACCTTGCCGTTTTTCTCATCATAAAACATTGCTTTCAACCGGCCAAAAGCTGAGAAATACGCCACAGCAAACGCTGTAAAAACGTCAGTGCCAACAACAAAATAAACGGCGAAAAATCGATTCCCGAAAAAGGCGGCACATAAGCGCGCACCTTGGCATAAACCGGCCGAGTAAGCGATTCGAGCACACGCGTCAAACGCTGCATAAAACCATTGTGCAAATTGACGATACCAAACTGTATCAGCCAGTGTAAAATAACCTCAATAACGATAATATAGAAATAAACCGAAAGCAAAACATGCAAAATATATACAAAAGGTTCTAACAAGAGCCCCATTCTCTTACTCCTACAATAAAAAAACAATTATGCCCGAAGATAATCTTGACTTTCCTTCAGCTTTTTAAGCATCAGATATTTATTCATGTCAAAAGCCCGGGCCCGCGTCTGGCTGTAATCATATTCCGGCTCCTGCCGCAGCGGCGCCCGGCGTCCGGACAACACTGCCAGCTTATGCTCTATCGATTCCCGGGTCTGAGGTTTAGCCTCTTCCTTCTGCATCACATAACGCTCTGCCAGGCTCTCGCGGAAATTATCTTTCCGCTGTGACGCTCGGCTGATACTCTCCAGAACATAGGGCACATTAACATAGGAATTGCTGATAATATTAAGCTGCCGGCGCTCTTCCGGTGAAACCAGCTGTTTCCCGTCCTCAACTTCCCTGCCAACCAAAGATAAGAAATTCAAATAAACCTGTGCTTTGATAATATCACGCGCCACATTGTTCTCCGGGCGGTTTTTCTCATCAACCTTGTCTTTGGTAGAGGTTTCGACCGCACTCCTGATTTCGCGCAGGCGTAACAGTTTCTTGTTTAATTCCTCAAACTTCTTTTTAATCCGCTCGTCTTCCAGATTACAGCGTTTATACAAAGCGATACAAGTCATCAAATCGACTTCGCGCTGCTGAAAATTACTAAGCAAATCATGCTTTTCTTCCAAATCCTGAACCGTAATTTCGCCGTCAGTCATATTTCTGATAACGCTCTGCCCTTCTTCAATCCAGCCAAAATATTCCCCCATCGACGAACTGCCGTATTCGGAAGAACCGGCATTAATCAGCTCAATATTATCGGCCACATACTCATTCAGATAATCTATTCTGATTTCCTCGTCGCCGATTTTGATTTTACTGCTTGTCGGCTGTGTCACCAACCCTGTGACGATTCGTCTGCTGTCTTCGGCATTAATACGCGGATACAGGCGTTCAACCGCTTTTCTGACAATATTTTCCGGCGTATCAAGCCGCGAGCTGTCGTTTCGCAGCATTTCCATTTTTCGGATTCTGCTTTCTCCGCCGTTGTCTGATAACTCTGCCATTTTACCTCCTGCCGGGAAGTTAACTACACTTCTTCAAAAATCAGCTTGCCGCGTTCCAGCCAAATGATTCGGTCAATCACCCAATTACTGATTTGCTGGATTTTCTCAAGAGAAACCCCCATCGCTTCTCCAACCTTGCCGATAAGCAGGGTTTCTGAATCTGAAAGCTCGTCATCGGCATGAGCCAGCATGCACATTTCCTTAATCAGCATCAAAGCAGCCTGACGGTTGTCAATAAGTTTGACCTTTTCCAGCAGCTCTTCTTCTGACTTTGACGCCCAGATTTCATCAATACGCGAACCGGGGATACCGTAAGTCAGCGCCGCATCCCGAATAAACTCTTTTTCTTCCGCATCAACATGGCCGTCTGCACCTGCCAGTTTTGCAAACGCCGTCAAAAAAGCCAGCTTTTGCTCTTCATTCAGTTGAGAAATAATCTTCATATCCTGCTCCAGCATATTATCTTTCATCTCTTTATTCCGAATTAATTACTTTTTCTGTGCGTATGGTAACAGAAAAAAGCCGCCTTTACCAGAACAATTTTGCCCCGCGTAAAAAAAATTCCCCTCAATGACCGAAATCGCACAAATAACATTTGAAAAGATAAATATTATGCCCTAAAATAATCTGAATAAGACAACTGTAATTATAAGGTAAACTGTGCAATATTATATTAAAACTTTTGGCTGCCAGATGAATGTCTATGATTCGGGACGGATAGCCAACATCTTGCAATCTCTCGGCTATACGGAAGCCTCTTCCGTCAGGGATGCCGATCTCGTTATCTTCAACACCTGCCACATTCGTGAAAAAGCGGCGGAAAAAGTCTTTTCTGACCTCGGACGCCTCAACCTCGTCAGAGAAGAACGGGCTGCCGAAGGGAAAAGCACTATTATCGGCGTTGTCGGCTGTGTTGTCCAGGCGGAAGACGAGCAAATCTGGAAACGTGCGCCTTTTGTCGACTTTGCTGCCGGCCCGCTGACTTACCATCGTCTGCCGGAAATCATTGCCCAGGTAAAACGCCGCAAAGGAGATTTCGTTATCGACACCGACTTCCCCGTCGAAGCAAAATTTGACTACCTGCCCGAAAACACTTCCGGCGGCGGCTGTTCTTTTCTGGCCATTCAGGAAGGCTGCGACAATTTTTGCACTTACTGCGTTGTCCCTTATACCCGCGGCGCCGAATATTCCCGTCCGGTTGAAGATGTTTTGGAAGAAGCCCGACGCCTCATTGAAACCGGCAGCATTGAAATCAACCTTCTCGGCCAAAACGTCAACTCCTACCACGGCGAAGACAAAAACGGCAAAGAGCGCGGCTTGGATTATCTGCTGCGCCGCCTGGCAGAATTTGACGGCCTTAAACGCATCAGATACACCACCTCATACCCCGCAGACATGACCGATGAAATCATTGCCTGCCACCATGACCTGGACAAACTGATGCCCTATCTCCACCTGCCGGTACAGTCGGGTTCTGACAAAATCCTGAAAAGCATGAACCGTCGCCACACTTCGGGTGATTATCTCAGAATTGTCGAAAAATTATATAAAGCCAATCCCAAACTCAGAATGTCATCAGACTTCATCGTCGGTTTTCCGGGGGAAGACGACGCTGACTTTCAGGCAACGCTGGACATTGTCAACCGGGTCAAATACATTCAGGCCTTCTCATTCAAATACAGCCGCCGCCCGGGAACTCCCGCCGCATTAATGCCCGGACAGGTTGAAGAAAAAGTCAAAAAAGAACGTCTCGACATTCTGCAAAATCTGCTTTTCGATTATCAGAACAAATTCAATCAAGAATGCGTCGGACAGATTATGCCGGTTCTGTTCGAAAGTAAGGGCCGCCACAAAGGCCAGCTTATCGGCCGCACCCCGTATATGCAGAACCTGCATGCCGCTATCGGCGATTCTCAACTAAACCGTATTGTCAACGTAAAAGTAACCGCTGCAACAACCAATTCATTAACCGGAACTGCGGAAGGAGTATAATCATGACTGAAGATATTTTTGAACTCTATAACAACCAGCTCGTCCAGCAGCTCATCGGCCCGCAGGACGCCAACCTGAAAATCATCGAACAAATGCTGAATACCGAAATCTCTTCTTTCGGCAACCAAATTAAAATCAAAGGCGATGAAGCCGCCGTCAAACAGGCGCACAACGCTTTGGAAATATTGCACCACAAACTGACAAAAGGCATTGAAATCACGGCTCAGGAAGTCAAAGCAGCCGTTCGTTTGAGCGATGGGCCGGAAAGCAATGACGAAGAAGACAATGCCAACTTGGCAGATATTGTCCTTAAAACAAAAAAACGCCACATTTACCCGCGTTCCGCAACGCAGGCAAAATATATTCAGGAAATGATGAAAAACGAAATGGTCTTCGGCCTCGGGCCTGCCGGTACGGGTAAAACATACCTGGCCGTTGCCTTGGCCGTTTCCATGATGCTTGAAGGTAAAATTGATAAAATCGTCCTTTCCCGCCCTGCGGTCGAAGCCGGAGAAAACCTGGGCTTTTTACCGGGCGACTTAAAAGACAAAGTCGACCCTTATCTCCGCCCGCTCTACGACGCCCTGTATGAAATGCTCCCGGCGGAACAGGTAGACAAGAAACTGGCCATCGGCGAAATCGAAATCGCCCCGCTGGCTTTCATGCGCGGCCGCACCCTGTCTAATGCCTTCGTCATCCTCGATGAAGCGCAAAATACGACGCCGATGCAGATGAAAATGTTTCTGACCCGCCTCGGCGAAAACTCCCGCATGGTCATCAACGGCGACTTAAGCCAGGTTGACCTCCCGCGCGGCGTTGTTTCCGGCCTGAAAGACGCCCTCGACACGTTGGACAAAGTTCCGGGCATAAGCTCAGTCACCTTCAGTGCCTCCGATGTCGTCCGTCACGGACTGGTCGCCAAAATCGTCAAAGCCTATGAAGAAAAAGGAAAAAGGCAGCACGGCTATGATTAAACCGCAGTTATATCTGAGCATTGAGGACGAGGGCTGGAATTCAGCCCTCTCCGATGCCGAAAAAATCTCCGATACGGTTATGGAAACCGTATTTTCTTATGTCAGCCGACACCATGACCTGAGTTTTCTCCCCGCCGACAAAGAAATCATAATCAGCCTCTGTCTGAGCAATGATGAAAACGTGCATCGCCTGAACCGGGAATTTCGCGGTATAGATAAGCCTACCAATGTCCTGTCTTTCGCCAATATTGACGATCCCGACTTCACAGCCGACTGTCAAAATTATGACGAAATCGAACTCGGGGATATCATTATTGCGCTGGAAACCATGAAAAGGGAAGCGGCAGAGAAGGGCATCTCCTTTGCAGACCATTACTGCCACCTGCTGACACACGGCTTTTTACATATTCTGGGTTTTGACCACCAAGAAGATGAAGAAGCTGAATATATGGAAGGTTTCGAAATAAACATTCTTCATGCGCTGAATATTGCCAATCCCTACCAAGAGTAATGCAAATGCTGACATGGTTTGCCAAACATTTCAAAACCGCGGCAGCGCTTGCCGGCGTTTTTTCTGTCTGTGCCCTACCGCCTTACTACTTTTTCCCGGCCTTATTTGCCGGCTTCACCGTTCTGCTTCTTTTGCTCGGACGGGCATCCTCGGCAAAACAGGCCTTTACCGCCGGCTACTGGTTTGGCTTCGGCTTTTTCGCCTGTGGTTTTTCCTGGATTGGCAATGCTCTGCTGATTGACGCCGCTACTTTCGGCTGGCTCTATCCGCTCGCTCTGCTCGGCAGCGGTGCTTTTTTTGGCCTGTTTGCCGCCGTGCCGGCCTGGCTGACATTTTACTTTCCGGGTTTTAAACAAAAATACGCTGTCTTTCCGGCACTCTGGGTTCTGTCTGAATGGATACGGAGCTTTATTCTGACCGGCTTCCCCTGGAATCTTCTCGGTTCCTGCCTGGCATTTCACAGTGCGGGCATCCAGCTGGCTTCCGTTTTCGGAACCTACGGCCTGTCCTGGCTTCTGCTCTTTGTCGTTTCGGCTCCGGCTTTGTGGCTGCAGACTCCCGGACAAACCGAGCGACGCGCTTCTCTGACGATTATGGCTGCGGGAATAGCCGTCATTTACGGTTTCGGCTTTTGGCGTCTCGCCGCAAAAGACGATCCAACACCCTCAGAAACGACAATTCGCATCGTCCAGCCCAGCATTCCCCAAAACATGAAATGGGACCGCAATACGCTTGAAAACAACCTTAACGACTACATTTCCCTGAGTCGGGAACCCGGCCTGGAAAAAACCGACTTTGTCATCTGGGGCGAAACCGCCAGCCCGTTTCCGCTGGACATAGATCTGCCACACCGCCGGGCCGTCACGCAGGCAATCCCCGAAAACGGATATTTGATTACCGGTGCCCTGCGGTACAGTTTTGACCGTTACGGCGAAGCATCACCTCTGAATTCCGTCCTGATAATCGGTAAAAACGGAGAAATTGCCGCAGCTTATGATAAAACACATCTGGTACCGTTTGGGGAATATATTCCACTGCGCCGCTTTCTGCCGGCTTCATTCCGCCCGATTACCAACACCATTGCCAATTTCCATCCTGGAAACGGCCCGGAAACGGTTAACATTCAAAATTATCCCGCCCTCGGCATGGTCATCTGCTATGAAATAATCTTCCCGCACGAAATAAGCGACCGGAAAAACAAACCGCAATGGATAGTCAACGCCACAAACGACGGCTGGTACGGAAACAGCGCCGGCCCTTACCAACACCTGGTAACGGCTCGACTGCGCGCCGTTGAAGAAGGAATCACCGTCATCCGTGCCGCAAATTCAGGAATTAGCGCCATAATCTCCCGCACAGGTAGAGTTATCAACAAGCTGGACCTGAATCAGCGCGGAATTTTAGATGCAAGACTCCCAAAATCGTTAAATTTATATACAATATACGGCGAATTTGGCAACAAAATACCCTTAATATTACTCACATTTAATATATTACTCGTATTTTTTTCATCGCATTACAAACGTTAGTAGATTGATTTTCAAACAATAAAATCTCCAGTTACATTTTTGGTAACGAAATTGAAAAATATTGCAAAATTGTTGTTGACGAACGGGGCATAAAATCATATTTTTAGCTCATGGACTAAATTATAACAAGGAAAGAACTATGAGTGCAGAGACTGTAAAAAGATCTAGCCGCGGAAGAACACCGACAGGACAACCCAATCCTATTGATGTACACGTTGGCAATCGCATCCGCTTGAGAAGGACACTGCTTGGTTTGAGCCAAGAAAAACTGGCCTCTTTATTAGGCTTAACCTTCCAGCAGGTACAAAAATACGAACGCGGCATGAACCGCGTCGGTGCCAGTCGCCTTTGGGATATCGGTAAAGTTCTGGAAGTTCCTGTTGAATTTTTCTATGAAGACATGGATAAAAGTGTCGCCAGCCAAAGCCCGCGCATGTTTAGTCTGCCGGACAGCCAGCCGTTGTGCCTCGAAGAAGAGGGAACAACTTTTGATGTTGACCCGATGAACCGTCAGGAAACCATTGAACTGGTTAAAGCTTATTATAAAATTTCCAACCGCAAAGCGGCTAAACATTTGTTTGATCTGATTGTGGCCATGTCCAAGTCAACAAACAACTATGATAAAAACGACAAAAAAGAAAGCTCCGACGAAGAGTAAGCGGCGCTTGTTGTGCATGGAATAAAAAAAGCTGGCATTTTGCTGGCTTTTTTTTATGATAGAAACAGACAACAAGGAGAGTTAAATGAGTTACCTGTTTACATCGGAATCCGTGTCGGAAGGACATCCGGACAAAGTCTGCGACCAGATTTCCGACGCCGTGCTGGATTTGTTCCTCAGCCGGGACAAAACAGCCAGAGCAGCTGTCGAAACGCTGGCCACCACTAACCGTATCATTTTGGCGGGCGAAACCGCCTGCCGCGAATATATCACGCCGGAAGAGATCGCCGACACCGTCCGCCAAACCGTCAGAAAAATCGGCTATGACCAGAAAAATTTCAGCTGGCAGACTGTCAAAATCGAAAACCTGCTTCACCACCAGTCACCGGACATTGCCGCCGGTGTAGACAGGAACGGCGCAGGAGACCAGGGGCTGATGTTTGGTTATGCCGAACAAAACGAGGAACCCGACACTGAATACATGCCGCTGGCCATCCATTATGCCCACCGCCTGCTGCAAAATCTGGCGGCAGCCCGCCACAACGGTACAATCAGCGGCATTGAGCCTGACGCCAAAAGCCAGGTAACAATCCGCTACAATGACAACGGCAAACCGCTGTACGCAGACTCAATCGTCCTCTCAACCCAACATGCCGAACATCTGTCGCAAGATGAAGTTCACGCCATTGCCAAAGAAATCATAAAAGAAACCCTGCCGGAAAAATTTCTGACACCACAGACAAACATACTGATTAATCCCACCGGACGTTTCGTCATCGGCGGCCCTGACGGAGATACCGGCCTGACCGGCAGAAAAATTATCGTTGATACCTATGGCGGTTATGCCCCGCACGGCGGCGGCGCGTTTTCGGGAAAAGACGCAACCAAAGTTGACCGCTCGGCGGCTTATATGCTGCGCTATCTGGCCAAAAACATTGTTGCTGCCGGTCTGGCCGGAAAATGCCTGCTGCAGATATCCTATGCCATCGGCTACGCCCGACCTTTGTCCCTTTACATCAACTGCTTCGGCAGCGAAAAAACTGATACCGGCAAAATATTAAAATTTCTGCAGGATAATCTTGACTTAAGCCCCACCGGTATAATAAAACATTTAAAGTTGGATAGACCGGTTTACAGCCCGACCGCCGCTTATGGACATTTTGGGCGTCCGGCTGTCGAACCGTATTTTTCCTGGGAAAAACTGGACTTGCAAAAAGAACTGATATCATGCTTTTAGAAAACAATTTCATCTCTGACAAACCAAAATTTTTCGGCCGCCGCAAAGGCCGCGTCATCCGCAAAGCCAAATCTACGCTGCTGGAAACATTTCTGCCGGAAATAAAAATCACTGACCAAACCAAGCTGGATAAAAACACGCTGTTTGGCGTTCCCGTAGAAGAAATCTGCCTTGAAATCGGCTTTGGCAGCGGCGACCATCTCGCCGGACAGGCTTTGAACAACCCGCGCCGCGGCTATATCGGCGCCGAAGTTTTTCAAAACGGCGTCGCCAATCTGCTGACTCTGATAACAGGAATTAAGGAAGGCACCAATCTGCCGGAAAAAATCACGCTGTTGCCGGGCAGAGTTGACAATATCAGAGTTTACGATGATGACATCCGCCTGCTTTTTGCCAGACTGCCGAATGCTTTTCTGGATCGCATCTACCTGTTGTTCCCTGATCCCTGGCCCAAAAAGCGCCACGCCTCCCGCCGCTTTGTAAATCCCGAAAACCTGAAAGAACTGGCGCGTATTTTAAAACCCGGCGGAATATTGCGCATAGCGACCGACCACAAAATTTACAAAGCTTGGACACTGCGCCAAATGCACGACTGCCCGGATTTTGAATGGACCGCTGCCTGCGGCAGCGACTGGAAACGCGAACCGGCCGACTGGGTACAAACCAAATACCAGCGTAAAGCCCTGCGGGAAGGGCGCCGCCCTGTTTTTCTCGATTATAAAAGAAAGTAACCGCCATGTCTGTCACCGATATCAAAAATAAAATCCGTGCTGTCCCGGACTTTCCCAAACCAGGCATCATGTTTCGCGACATAACCACGCTGTTGCAAGACGCGGCGGCTTACCGGGAAACAATCGAGCTTCTTTATCAAAAATTCAAAGACCGGAAAATTGATTACATTGCAGCCATAGAATCCCGCGGCTATCTCTTCGGCGCGCCTCTGGCGTTAAAGCTCGGCGCCGGACTGGCGCTCATCCGCAAACCGGGCAAACTTCCGGCCGAAACCCTGCGTGAAGAATACGCCCTGGAATACGGAAGCGACGCCGTTGAAATCCACAAAGACGCCATAGAACCCGGCAAAAACGTCTTAATCATTGACGACCTTCTGGCAACCGGCGGCACCGCCGCCGCGGCCTGCCGCCTGATACAACGCCTGAACGCACGGATTACGGCGGCAGCCTTTATCATTGAACTCAAAGGGCTGAACGGCAGGGAAATACTTCCGGCCGATACCGAAATATTCAGCCTGATACAATACTGAGGCGGACATGATGTTTCTGACAGACTTAATCGGCAAGGGCGCAACCCGGGAATGTTATGCTCACCCGGAAGAAAAAGAAAAATGTATCAAAGTATACCAAAATCCCAAACTGGCTGAACCTGCTTTCAAAAGAGAACTGGAAATTTACCATCGTGTATCGCCGATTCTAGGAAACTTCGTCTGCGCTTATGACCCGCAGCTGGTAGACACCGACAAAGGAAAGGGGCTGGTTTCCGAGCTTATCTTGGATGATAACGGCAAAACGTCCCGTCCTCTGGTAACCTACCTTGTCAGCAGCTGGATGAATGAACAAATCATTGCCGAAATCAACGCCTTCACCGCGCTCCTGCTCAAAAACAACCTGTTTTTTTATGATTTTAATTTAATGAACTTCGTAGTCCAAAACAAAAAAGGACATTTCCGTTTGCGCTACATTGATATGAAAAGTTTTGAAAACTACAAATCATGGAGTTTTCTGGGACTGGAAAAAATATCCCCGGCCATAGCCAGACATATCATGATTCGCCGCCTGAAACGGATGTATAAACTGCTGAACCTTCCTTTTCCCCAATAAAAAAAGATCCGCGTTTCACAACGCAGACCTTTCAAACGTAAAGCTATAACTTAAGCGAAGAATTACTGTTTAATCATTTTTTTCACTTCGTCGTACGTATAACACGGTTGCTGCGAACAGACAACCAATGTCAGCGGCGTCGCAAAGATTTCTCTGGCAATGTCCTGAACATCCCGCGCAGACACCAGCCATGTGGCATTAATGCGTTCGGAAACATCATACATTTTTCCCCGTCCCAAGACCTGCCAGGCGGCTTCAATCGAAGCATCCTCCTGCTGGGTCAGTTGAAACAGCTTTTCGCACATTGCCCGGTTACGTGAAGTTTCCATGCGTCTGTCTGAAGCCAAAGATGTCGTCAAACGGTTAATATTGGCACAAACAATGTCAATACATGTATTGACATCTTCCTCGCGAGCCTCAACGGCAACCCGAAGCGTGCGCAAACCATAATAGCCGGCAATCTTTACTTCCGTCGTAACGTCATAATCGGCAAAACTTCTTTCCAGACGTCCGGCCAACATCGACATTAAGACATTTGCTTCAGCCACATTTTGCAGTCCGGAAACATCCCAGCCCAACATAACTTTCTGGAAGCCTTTCTTTGCCGGCAATTTCGCATAACCGCCGGTATAGAACTGATTTTCAACCTTTTGCGCTCTTCCTGCCGGATAATCGCCCAGATACTTTTCTGCCAGCTTGGCAAATTCTTCCGTTTTAACCGAAGGACCTGCCAGACAAACAACCAGATTTTTTCCGGAATAATACGTTTCCATAAAGGATTTCAAATCCGCAGACGTAAGGCTTTTAACCGAATCAATATAAGCATCCGTATCCCAAAGCACTTTGCCTTTCTTAAAAGCGGTGTGCTTGTAAAGAAGCTTCATCTGACGTTGCGGCAGAGGAGCCATATCCTGCGTGTGCTGAACAATATCCGCGACGGCAGCATCAATTCTCTGTTGCGACAAATCAGGATTTTTCAACACACCTGCCAAAGCAGTCAGGGCATCTTCCACATTACCGCTGTTGCAGCCGAGAATAAAAGAAGTTATCGTTCCGCCGTAAACAGCGCTCGAATTTTTCAGCTGTGATAAAATTACTTTTTCACAAACTGCGGCAATTCCCAGGCGGGATTCGTTAACATGACCTACTCTGACTGTTGCCGATACTCTGTAACCTTCGCCATTGCTTGGAGCTACTATAACCTTCACTCCGTTAGCCAACGCTAATTCTTGCATAAAATTATAATTTTATAATTAAACATAAAAATATTAAACACGACAAGAGTCGTAATACCTTTTCTAAATTTTGTCAATAATAAATTAATGTACCGTTAAACAAAATTCAGGAAAACCGGACATATCCATTCCATATTCATCCCGTTCTCAACGGCGGACATACCAAAAAACATTAACCCGCAAACCCCACAAACGCGATGGAAAAATTTCTTTTTCCCGCAAAATTGCCAGTCGGAACATCTCCGACAGAACAATGGCGTCAGCGGATATTTCCGCATTCAGCTTCCGTCCCAGCTCCTGTTCCAGACCATTGCCGACATTGCACAACAACAGCTTGTACCTGCTGAGATCTTCCTTCATAAAGTCCTTTTTGTATATATGCAGATTATTCAATTTTCCGGTTCGTTTTTTTACCAGAAAGAACGGCAGCGCGTCCCATTCATAGCCATAAAAACGGTGTTGGGGAAACTTCTTGGCCAAAGGCACCAGTAAACTGCCGCTTCCGCACCCCAAATCAACAACATCAACGCTCTCCTCCTCTCCGGCCAAAACTTCTTCGGCTTTCTGCAGAAGGTCACGCTTCACCCGGCCGAACGAAATAACAAACGGCGGATATTTTCCCCGGCAGCGAACATAACTGATTAATAAATAAAGCTCAAACAGACAGGCTGCTACGGCAAATGTTAATGCAAAATATAAAAACATGATTTTTTACCTTTCCGTTAAAATAAAAAGCAGCCGAAGAATTGACAAATATATCATCGGAATAACCCTTCTGCCTACCTGCGCGAAAGCTCCCCGGCCAAAAAAGCCGGAGATATATTCTTTGGCGGCACCTGTAAAACATGATAAAACAACGATGCTTTTCCCAACCCAGCCGATGATAAAAAGTTTGCCAAGGCTTCAAACTACAAACTCTAATTCTATATATAATATAAAATTACTTTCATAGTAAAAACAAAAAAACAGATTGGCAAGAGTTATTTTAAAGAAAAAGCACAGCTTGAAAAAACTGTGCTCTAAAATACTTTCCGCGTTTATCTTAATCTGGAAGAATTTCATTAATTGCGGCCAGCGCATTCAATGAACGCGGATAGCCGATAAACGGCAGCAAAACCGTAACCGCATCAACCAGGGTTTCTTTTCCGTTACCGACATTGGCATTACCCTGAACATGGCCTCTGACTTGAGCATCTGCTCCGCCCATGGAAATAAGAATACTGAACGTCAGCAGTTCCCGCTGCTTGATATCCAGGCCTTTTCTTGTATAATAATCGCCAAAACAGTTGGCCGACAAAAAGTCCTGAATATGTTTCTGCCCTGCCGGCGCCCCGGCGCGCATTCGGTCAGTCTGCTCGCCGAAAATTCCTTTCTGAACTGCCAGCCCTTTGTCAAAACGCGTCTGCTGAGAAACCGTTCCCTGAGCTTCCGTCGGCAGTTTAATTCCTCGTTCTGCAAAGAGCTCATTCGTCAACAACAGAAAACCATAAACCTTTGCGCCGCCGGCATAAGGAACGGCATGATACAAAACCTCTTTGATCTCAACTGGCGAAATACCTTTTTCCAACGCCTTTGCCAATGTTTCCTGATACATTCCCGCAGACTGCGTCGCAATATTGGAAGCCAAAATAAGCAAAAGCCGCTCTTTTTCACCTAAACTGTTATGCAATATCGCCTCCGACTGCTGCAAATTATTCCAAATTGCCACAAATTCAGGATCTGTTCTGTTCAAACGCTGCATCCCGTTCTCCTTTCTTTCTGCCGGCATCAAAAGCGCAACCACCGCTGCAATCGCCAACACAACAATAACGCCCAAAATTTTCTTCATTTATTTATATTCCGCATCACTGACCGGTTCCAGCCAGGTTGTCACATTATCAGGAACATTTGTTTCCAAAGAAATATGCGTCATCCAACTGTCCGGCGCCGCTCCGTGCCAGTGTTCGATATTCGGTACAATTCGGACAACGTCGCCTTTGCGCAACACCCGAATATCCTTTCCTTTTTCCTGATAACGCCCTTCCCCGTTCAAAACCAGAAGAATCTGCCCGCCGCTGTGCTTGTGCCAATTTGTCCGTGCCCCTGGCTCAAACGTCACATTGCCTATCGGCGCGTTAAAAACGTCATCCCTGCCATTCAACATTGTCAGATAAGTCTGGCCGGTAAAATATTGTCCGTAAGGATTGGATTCGCCTTGTTCAAAAACCGTATCAATCGGCGCCTTTTTCATTTCTTTTGCCTCCGTAAAAGAGGAATGCAGACACATTCCCATCATTAAAACACAACTGAATATCTTTATCATTTTTCTTCCTTTTCAGGTTTTAAAATTAGAACCGTAATTTCTGACGGTGCCAACAGGCGCATCTGGGGTCCCCACTGCCCGGCCCCCCGCGTTACATAAATTTCGGCGCCGTTTTCCATCCGGTACTTTCCCGCCAGATACTTGTTTTTCAACTTCGCCGGAATATGGAACGGAAAAATCTGTCCGCCGTGCGTATGACCGGAAACTTCCAGATCAAAAAGATTCTCCTTTCCGAAATCAGCCGGTGTGTGGGACATTAACAACCGGAACTGCCCTGCATCCGCCCCGACAAAAGCCCGGGAAACATCCGCGTTCTTGCCGAGCATACCGCCGGCCGTACAATCGGGAATTCCCGCCACAAAAATATCGCCGAGGGACACGCCGTTGTTTTCCAGAAAAACAAAGCCCATACTTTCCATCTCGCGAACCGCTGCCCGGTATCCGGCGTAAAATTCATGGTTACCGGTCACAAAATAAATACCCTCTTTGGCTTTAAGCCCTTTCAGCAAAACGCTTATGTCTGACACCTTGCCGACATCATCGTCAATAATGTCTCCTGCCAGCAAAACAATATCCGGCTGTTGCGCATTCGCCGCGGCAACAATTGCTTCCACCTTTTCCGGGTTGATAACCCGGTGAATATGAATATCGCTGAGCACGACAATTTTCCGCTCATTCTTTATCTTATCCGAAACGACTGTCACCTCTTCAACAGCCGGAACTTTCGTTCCGGCATACAAAGCATAAACACAACAAACCAAAGCCAAAGCAATGTTAAATCCGCCGGCATATTTCGCCCACTTGCCCACCTTTGCGACCCAAGGCGTATAAGACAACACCCACAGAACAAAATCCGTTGCCAGCGTCAAACAAAACAACAGCAGGCAGGCAACAAAAACAAAATACAGAGCATAACGGTAAAATGGATACATCCGGCCTAAAAAAATCTCCGCTTCATAAGAGATAAACAGCGGAATGCACCCTGCCGCCAGAAAAACGCCCCAGAGCAGCCCCCGACGAACATATCCCAGCTCAAAACACCATGTGTAACGGAAAAACAAATAAGACGTTACAAGACATCCCAAAAGAGAAGTAACCAGCGAAAATGCCAGCATCATAGCCTCGGTTTCAGTTGCGTGGTTCATTTTGCCAAACCTACGTCTTCAAGCCAGCCGGAAATACCCAAAGTACGACTGCCGTAACCAACCCACGGATTGTCGCTGACTTTGCAGCCCCGGCACTGCGCCTTCAGATTCTTAACCGTATTCTGCACACCGCCGCCGCCATGCGTAATAAACGGCACAACCGTCTTTCCCGACAAATCGGAACTCTCGATAAAACTGCTGACTGCCGGCGTAATCGTCCCCCACCAGTTTGGCGAACCGATAAAAACGACATCATACTGTGCCATGTTCGCAACTTTGTTTTTCAGCTCGGGACGATAATTTTCGCTGATTTCTTTCTTAGCCTGCTCGGTTTGTTCCTTATACGCCGCCGGATAAGCGGAAACCGTCTGTATCTCGAACAAATCGCCGCCGGTTTTCTCGCGAATGGCTTCCGCCACTTCCCGCGTATTGCCGGATAAAGAATAATAAGCGATTAAAATTTTGGAATTTGCCATAGGTAACTTTTCCTCCCCTGTTGTCTGTGCCGTAGCCGACATACCGAATAAAATGCCGGCTAAAGCAAGTAATAAGCCTAAAAAACCTGTTTTTTTCATATATTTATCCTCCCTGAAATTACAATACTTTCAAAATATCCGCTGCAATCAGTTCCGGCGTCAGATGATAGCGCTGATACAGTTCGTCCAAAGAAACCCTGTCGGTAAATTCCTTCTTGGCGCCGAAAGCCAAAACCTTCATTGCGCTGTCCCCGTAAAATCTGGCGACTTTTTCGCCGAAACCACCGTTCAGCACACCGTCTTCCAAAGAGGCAACAACCTTATGCCCGGCCTTCAGGCTTTCCAACAAAGCCTCGTCCAAACCGGTAATATAGCGCGGGTTAACCACTGTCGCCGTAATACCGTGCTTTTTCAGTTCCGCAGCGGCTTTCTCCGCCAAATCAAAAAAGCTTCCTAAACCGAGAAGAGCCACGTCTTTTCCCGCCTGCGTCACCACAGAAGTGTTCAAATGGTCATACGCCTTGTCAACCATACCTTTGGCATAAGTCACATAAGTCGGCACACGAATAACCACCGGATGCGCCGTCTGCTCGATTCCCCATTCCAGCATTGCCAGATATTCTTCTTTTGTCGTCGGCGCCAGATAAACAATATTCGGAATATTGGAAATCAGCGGAATGTCAAAACACCCCAAATGCGTCACGTCCATACTCGAAATCGCACCGGAAAAGACCAGAATAACCGCCGGATTATTATTAATCGCCAAATCCTGCGACAACTGGTCATATGTCCGCTGTACAAAGGAGCTCCAAACCATATACACCGGCTTGCAGCCGCCTTTGGCCAAAGCCGACGTCATTGCCACAGCATGCTCTTCGGCAATACCGACATCGACATAATTGACACCGAATTTCCGGCGCCTTTCGGCATCCAGCCCAAAAGCACCCGGCGTTCCCGCATTGACAACGACAACTTTGTTATCTTCGGACACCTTATTAAGCAAATAATTCGCCGTAATATCGTTATAATTTTCACCATCGCCAAAATTGATGGTTACTTCGCCGCTTTCAATATCAAAAGGCAGATTCCAGTGCCATTTCTCTTTATTCTCCTCGGCAAAAGCATAACCTTTTCCTTTAAGAGTATGAATATGCACCACTGTCGGCCGCGGCGTATCTTTCACCGACGACAAAACCGCTGTCATCTGTTTAATGGAATTACCGTCCGCCACATAGTGATAATCAAATCCCAAAGCCTTAAACATATTGCACTCTGCCTGGCCGTTCGTTTCGCGCAACAGGCGCAGATTCGTATACAAGCCGCCGTGATTCTCGGCAATCGACATCTCATTGTCATTAACAATAATAATGATATTGCTGCCTAAAACGGCCGCGTTGCTGAAACCTTCCAAAGCCTCGCCGCCGCTCAGGGAACCATCGCCGATAACGGCAATAACATTGTATTTTTCGCCTCTGATATCGCGCGCTTTAGCCAAACCGCAGGCCAAACTGACAGACGTTGACGTATGTCCGATAATAAAATTGTCATGTTCGCTTTCCGCCGGATTCGTATAGCCGGAAATTTCAGCCATTCCCGCCTCGGTCAAAAAACCTCTCTGTCGACCGGTCAAAAGCTTGTGCGGATAACATTGGTGAGAAACATCATAAACAATCTTATCTGTTGGCGAATCAAAAACATAATGCAACGCAATAGTCGCTTCCACAATTCCGAGATTCGGACCGACATGGCCGCCGATTTTACTGTCACGGTTCAAAACAGCGGTACGGATTTCCCCGGCCAAGGCTTCCATTTCCTTTTCATTAAGCAACTTAACATCTTTGGGTGAATTGATTTTTTCCAAATAAGACATTTATTTCTCCTGTTCTTTTATGACATGATTCGAATTTAAGCACATCATAAATTTTAGAGTTAACTCTAAGTCAAGCATTATTTTGCAATTTTAAAAACTTTTTTATTTTAGAGTTAGCTCTAAGTTAAAATAAGATTGACAAGCGATATAATTTGTGCTTAGCGTATGCCTAAGGAGGAAAGAAACCATGGGATATTCTATCGGACAAGTTGCACAGAAAACCGGTCTGTCGACACACACATTGCGTTATTATGAAAAGGAAGGGCTGCTGCCTTTTGTCAAAAAAAGCGGTTCCGGCTTGAGAATCTTTTCAGACAGCGATCTCGGCTGGCTGGCAATGATTGAATGCCTGAAAGAAACCGGTATGCCATTGAAAGGCATCAAACAATACATCGACTGGTTCATTGAAGGCGATTCAACTCTGCAAAACCGCTTGGATATGTTCCGGGCGCAAAAAACACATATTGAAGAACAAATTGCCCAACTCCAAAAACACATGGAAAAAATCAACTATAAAATCAAGCTTTACGAAGAAGCCGTCAAAAAAGGCAGCCTGGATATCGCCTCCGCCAACAAACGCCTCAGAGAAGAAAGAAACCGCCTTTTTAATGAAGGATAGATTAACTGGCGCGAAATTAGATGCCCAAACCATAATCCCGTTAAATGAAGCGAGATTTCCCCGAAGCTGAATTCCCTCTCTCCGCAAAAAATCCCGCTCATAAATGAACGGGATTTTTTAATTGGCGGTGTAGTAAACTTAAACGGTATTGGGCATACGAAAGAGCAATTTTATCTACATATAGAGATTACTGCAACTATCATAGACGCAATGGCTATAGCTAAAGTCCATTTTGAAATAATCAAAGATTTTTTCAAAATAAGATCATTCGTTCTTCGTGAAAGTTCATTTTTTCCTATGCTGATTAGATGTTCAACATCTTCAATCTTTGAAACGATTCCGTTTTGATACTCTCCCTTATTAATATAAAGAGTTAAATTCGTCGCGCAGTATATTTCATTATAATTTATTTCCAATTTTTGAATACTGGCCAACAAATTCTTATCAGACATTGAAAATGGATATTCATAAGGAACTTTTATTTGGTACCCTCTTCCATCTACCGCTGGTAAAAAGTCATTATTCAAATTTCTTTTCAAAGATTTCTTAAAAAATTTATCAAACATTAGAATTTCACTTTCAGATACATATCTTATTTTTCTAATACTCTATACAGGCGTACTTTTATAATTATCTAACAATTCACCTATTTCATTAACAATAGAAGGATCTGCAGCATCTGCCCAGCCAAGAACCTGCATTTTGTTGTTTAATATTGGGCCACCACTATTGCCATGGCGTATATTTGCAGTAATTTCGAATTTTTTCACAGTATGCTCAGTTTTCTTTGCAACAATTTGTCCTGTTTCTTTGCGAATTTGATGTCCCAATTCAAAGGATGGATATCCGCATAACATAATTTCTGTACCAGTTTGGATTTTACAACTGCTTTCCAACTCAAAGTAATCTCTATTAATAGATAGATCGTTTGCATCTTTTAGACTTAAGACAGCCCAATCCCGATTCTTATCCAGATTAACCAATTGTACATTAACACGATGGCTCGGATTTGTTGGGTTAAGAATATAAAAATTAGTCATTGGAGACTGATTAAAATCCACATCAAACTCATCTGTTGTATTTTTTTTATTTGGAAATAAAACATGTGCAGCCGTTACAATGCCGATATTTTTAAGAAAAAAGCAAGTACCTTGGCTCATTTTTTCAATCGGACTATCATTTTTCTCTGCATTTACAGTATTTTCAATAACCCATACCGCTTTCTGTATAATCTCTTCAGGTGTTGGCTCTAAAGGCAATTTCATATCTAATGACAATGTATTAAATAATTTAGCCATTTGTTGATAATAATGATCTGTAACACCTCGAACACTTTTATAAAAATTTAATTTTCCGTAAATAACACGTTTAAAACTTTTACAGCCACCTGAGAATTTGCTGAGATATTCTTTTTCTGCGTTTTCATAGCCAAATTTTTTCCAGGCATGAAGCATTGCCCGAATTTTATCACGATATTTCCTTGCCAAATTAGGCTTATCATTAATAATAAGACCAGTAACTTCCATTCTCTGCGTTTTATTCCGATAACGAACTTTATCCTCATTAATTTGAAAATCGTTTCGGGTAATTATATTAACCAATTCTTCGCAAAGAATAATTTTATTCGTAACAGTATCTCCTTTAAAAAAATCTTTCATTGTTCGAATGGAGGAAAATGTTATATCATCAGCATAACGAGAGTAACGAAGACCATATTTAACAGCAAATGCATTCAGTTCATTATCCAGTCGCCTGCAAACTAATGTTGAAATGATGGGAGAAAGAGGGGAACCTTGGGTTAAACTACCGTGATATGTTGCAATTTTAGCTAAGCAGGAAGACAATTTTTCAGGAAAATTAAATGGATGTCCATGGAATACACCATAAACGCGATTAACGGTTATAGAATCAAAAAAATCTTTAAGATCTAAATTAAGAATATGCCTACGTTTGAGGTGGTAATTTGCATTTGTCTTTATATCTTTGCCTCGTGCAAAACCATGAACACAATTTTTTACTTTTATTTCATCATATATAAAGTTTGCTATTTGGTGTTGTATATATTTTAATGTGCTGCATGGAGCTGCAATTTTGCGGTAACCACCGTTTTTTTTAGGAATGAGATAAGAAATATAATTTTGATCATCAGTTCTCTTATAAATAAGATAAGTAAAATAGCTACAATCCATATTAAGTTTTGCTGCTAACTGGATATTTGCTTTCAGTTCTGTAAAATTCATCTTATCCTCAAAAAAAGCAAAGACCAAAGTTTCACTACTTCCTTACGCCTCCGGACTGCCTTACTGCCCATTGCCGGAAGGTTTCTTAGATAACAAAAATGACAGATAACTGGATCAGCTATCCCAATTCAAACTATGGTCTTTTGAATAAAATATAAAATTTAAATTTTTATTGCGCAAGAAAAAAATAGCAAGCGATACGGTATTACTTATTATCCCTTTTATTTTTTATCTAAACTATAAACAAACTTACAAATTTAATCATATGATAAATATTTGGGCATAAATCTTTTCTATCTCGTTAATTCGGAGTATTGTTATGCAGGTATAAATCTTCCTAGTCTCAGAAACACAATATTTACAGCTATCACTCGTTCTAGAGCATGGATTCGAGTATTTGGCATTGGAAATAACATGAATGTGCTAAAAGATGAAATAGATAATGTTATAAAAAATGATTTTAAATTAAATTTTAAAATTCCTACAGAAGAAGAAATGATAAACTTACGGACAATTAATAAGGATTCGAACTCTGAAGATACTTTTACAAGAGAAGTTCGTAAACTCAAAAAAGAAGGAGCTACAGCCGAAGATTTACAACAACTCATTCTGGACTTATATAAAAACTAATGCCTATAGAAAATGACATACTCAAAGATATTAATGATACATGCACAAAACTTGTGGAAGATGAGCTTACTTTATTGTTGATAATGCCAATAACCAAATCATCTATGAAAAACAGGTGGTCATCAACCGCGGACTGTCAAGCAATGTCTATAACGCCGGAAAAGTCGGACTGATGAGTGTTAATGACAACAACCGCCTCATTGTCCGAGCCTTCGCCTACGCATGGAAAGTTAAGAAACTATATGAGAAAGGCGTCCGGATGGAAGACATTATGAAACAAGAGAAGATGACCAAGCGCACAATTTATAAATACCTCAACCTCGCCGACCTATCACCCAAAATAGTCAACCAACTCCTTAACGGTACTCTAACCCTCAACCTGCAAACCCTCTTCGATATCGCCTCTAAAAAACTGAGCTTCGAAGAGCAGGAAAAGATGTTGGCTAACAATTAAAAGAGTCTTGCAAATTTTTACAAATATAGATTACTCTATCTTCTATAAACTGATAGGAGCTAGAGTGAAAATTGGAATTTGTAAATATTGCGGTAAAAAAACTGAACTTATTAAATCGCAAGTCATTCCAAAGTGTTTTTGCAAAATAAAAGAACTTGGGACTTGGGGTGATGTAAATTTAAACAAAAAGAAAATTGATCGAGCTCCAGATCAACAAAATGGGATTAAAGAATATCTCTTGTGTAAAGAATGTGATAATCTTTTAGGCAAACTAGATGATTTGGCCTATAAAATTCTTTGTTTTCGCACGTCAAAAATTGAAGCTGAGATAATAATGGATGTTAAATGCCTTCAATTACAGCTTAACGAGAAAGAATATAAAGATTTTCGTAAATTTTTTATTTCGTTATTATGGCGAGCATCTTTAACAACTAAACCAATTCCTCTAGGCAAATATCAAAATATAGCTTTGCAAATTCTAAAAGACGAAATTGAAGATGATGAAGATTTATTTTTGCCATTACTATACCAAAAGACTACAGGAACAGCTTCTGATCACTTTCTTGGAATTTGGGGAACAAAGTATTTAGGGAAACCTACATATATCATTCGGTTTCCTGATTACGAAATCAGGATAATTGTAAATACTAAAAATAGCAACAATGACAATATGATGAAATTTCATAAATCTCGTTTTAATAAGAACAAAATTTTGATTCCCCTAGTGGAAAAGAAAACACCAATGGATATACAACTTACTCGAAGTTTCATTGACTGTCGGAATAATACTCATTTTAAAAATCTGAAGTGACTTCGCAAAAATTGGCAATATATGTAAGTGCCGTAAATTTTGCACTTTCCAACATAAAACGAGCTTACCATAGTCAATTCGGCGAAGTCGACTGCCAGCAAAGCCCGCATTTCCGCCGGATACGAAAAAGGAACCCACCGGCGTAGCCGGTGGTTCTTCTTTAAGGGTGTAACCCTAACGGTGCCAGCGAACGCCTTAAGGGCGTATGACGGTCTGACAGGGCGAAGGTTACTTGCTACCCGTAAACGGGTCAAAATCCATTGTTAATTGACTTTGCTCCGCGTCTTCTTTAAGTTGATTTCGTATATACTCCGTGATTTTTTGAGTATTCTTCCCTGCGGTATCGACATAGTACCCT
>ERZ780157.117-NODE-117-length-112512-cov-8.737571_pt1 | contig 112512 bp, 58 predicted proteins | sample MGYA00511169_ERZ780157 | MGnify/ENA primary metagenome ERZ780157 (study PRJEB29588, sample SAMEA1965149) | human gut metagenome | biome: human gut; feature: human-associated habitat; material: faeces | place: Denmark | collected 2008/2010 ...
TATAAACTCCAAACAAATTGAAGAAAAAAAAGATATAAACATGAATAATCGTAAGGAAACCGTGCCTTAAAATCTTATTTTATCACTTATTAGTTTCAGATAAAACCATTCGGACGCTTTCAGAGGAAGGTATGAATCAATTACAAAGCACTTAATAATCTGAAAATTACCGGGACGCTTCCCCCTCTCGAAGCAAAATATTCGTATCTTTGCACACTGTAAAGACAAAAACAGTATTTACCAATAGAAATAACAAAATTAATGGAAACAGTAGAAAACAAGTACATCACCTTAGCATATAAGTTGTACACAATCGAAAACGGAGAAAAAGAATTCACAGAAGAAGCTCCTGCAGAACATCCGTTTCAATTCATCTCCGGTTTAGGCCTGACATTGGAGTCTTTCGAGAACCAAGTGAAAGATTTGAAGAAAGGCGACAAGTTCGACTTTACAATCAAAGCCGAAGAGGCTTACGGCGAATATGACGACGAGCACGTTATCGATCTCCCGAAGAATATTTTCGAGATAGAAGGTAAGTTCGATAGCGAACGTGTAGTAGAAGGCGCTGTAATTCCTTTGATGACCTCAGAAGGTCAACGCATCAACGGAAGTGTAGTAGAAGTAAAAGACGATGTAGTAGTAATGGACATGAATCATCCCTTGGCAGGTTGCGACTTGAACTTTGTAGGTGAAATCACAGAAAACCGTCCGGCTACCAACGATGAATTGTCAGAAATGGCACGCATGATGAGTGGCGGCGGATGCAGTGGCGGATGCGACTGTGGAGACTGCGGCGGCGGATGCGGCGACCATGAATGTGGAGACGGATGCGGCCATTGATAAATTGAGAATTGAGAATTAAAAATTGAGAAATAAATGCTGCGCTATATGCTGCATAGTATTTCTCAATTTTTAATTCTCAATTCTCAATTTTTATTCGTCATTATCTCCAATACCAGTCTATCCGTTTCATCCATTCCTTTAGAACCTATCTTTGTCAGGTTACGGATACTTTGGTCTACATCTTCATCAATAATTCCTTCAACGGAAGTGACACAACGATTTTCCATTGCCATGATGGCGGAAAGAACGGCGGTAGAAACACCGGTAGTTACTTTCAAAGCGCAACTGGGCTTGGCGCCGTCACAAATCATTCCGGTAAGGTTGGCAATCATATTCTGAACAGCAAAGGCTACCTGTTCGTAAGTACCGCCCATCAGCCAGGTAATACCGCAACTGGAGCCTGTGGCAGCTACCACGCAACCGCACAGGGCGGACAGGCGTCCCAGACTTTGTTTGATATAAATCACGGTCAGATGACTAAGCATCAGGGCGCGAATCAGTTCTTCTTCCGATTTACCGTTCTCCTCGGCATAGACAAGAACGGGTAATGTAGCGGAGATACCCTGATTTCCACTTCCCGAATTACTCATTACCGGTATCATGGCACCTGCCATACGGGCATCGCATGCACCGGACGTATACGAGAGGATATGGGAGAACACGCTATCACCCAATATCTTATGTTCATAAGTACCACGCAGCATCCTGCCCAGTCCGTGACCGTAATTCCCGTCGAAAGACCGTTCGGCAGCGGCTTTATTCAAACGGGCAGTCTCGAGAATGAAGCGAATTTCGTCCAATGGAGCATTCATGGCAAAGTCGTACACTTTTCTCAAGGTCAAATCTACGGTTTGCTCTTCCGTCTCTCCGCAACTTGTATTTTGCTTGTTTAAAAAGACATCATCGTTACGGGCTATATATATAAAGGTGGTATGACCTCCGGCTATAATGGCGGTAGCCTTGTTACCCGCTGCCTCGCAACAGACTTCGATATAGAGTTTCTCCGTGATATCCTCTTTCAGGGATATATTGATACGCTTTTCACCGATAAACCGCTTTCCCTCGTTCACGGCATCAGGGTTACTGTCTTTCAGCACTTCCAGTTGATATTCCGATTTACCGATTAACGCTCCCAAAGCTACGGCGATAGGCAACCCGATCATGCCCGTACCGGGAATCCCGACACCCATTGCGTTTTTCAGAATATTGGCGCTCAACAGGACATCTATCTTTTCCGGCTTTGCGCCCAAGGTTTCGGTTGCTTTTGCCACACATAAAGCAACGGCGATAGGTTCCGTACATCCAATGGCAGGAACTACCTCACGCTGCACCAAGGCAATAATCTGTTTCCTTTCTGTTTCAGTCATATTATAGACATATATTTTATTCGATATTTATGCAAAGATAGACGGAATAACAAATAAATAACAGACTTTATCGCACTTTTTTCATCTTGAATCTGTTATTACAAAATAATAGCGTATTTTTGCAACTCACTAAACTATATCAAATTATCAACTTTCAAAAAAGAAGTATATGAACTTTAAGAAGTGGACTACTGCCCTCATGCTTGCCTTAGCCGTCTCGTCCTGTATACAGGATGAAGCGCTTAACTCCGAAGCAGCCATTGATGCCTGTACGGGCGCGGATGTACAATTAGCTCACATCAACAGTGACTCGAAAGAAATAAATATATATGTGCACAAAGGAGCGAATTTATCGAAACAACAACTGTCGTTTACATTGCCTGCCGGTGCGACGCTCAGCGCAGACCAACATTATCCGGACGACATAATGAATACCTATGACTTCAGCAACGAGTCGCGCTCACGTACCTTTACCGTAACTTCCGAAGACGGCGAATGGCACTCTACTTATACCGTAAAGATTATACCGACCGAGGTTCCCGGTTCTTTTCATTTTGAGGAATTACTTCCATCGAACAATACCGAATACGATATTCTTTATGAGTTCGAACCCGGAACTTCAACCAGCGTGTCACGCGTTCTGCAATGGTCAAGCGGCAACCCCGGTTTCAAACTAACCAGCATGGCCGACGGCCGTACCGGTTATCCTACCCAGCAAATCACCGATGGCTATCGCGGCAAAGGATTAAAGCTGACAACCTGCGACACCGGCAGTTTCGGTGCCATGGTGAAAATGTATATCGCGGCAGGGAACCTGTTTATCGGTTCTTTCGACCTGGCGAATGCTTTAAAAGACCCATTACGCGCCACTAAATTCGGTATACAATATTATAAGCGTCCCGTATCTTTAAAAGGCTACTATAAGTTCAAAGCCGGAGAGGTTTATACCGATGAAGGCGTCGTCCAGAAAGACAAAAAAGACCGTTTCGATATTTATGCCATACTATATGAAGCTGATGATAACACTTTCATGCTGGATGGCGGTAACAGCTTAGATTTGACTTCCGGCAAACTCGTGTCTATCGCCCGTATCAAAGAAGCAGATGCTAAAGAAACCGATACATGGACAGCATTCGACTTGCCTTTTGAAGCGGTAAACGGTAAAAGTATCGATACCGGCAAATTGCAGAATGGTAAATACAAATTAAGTATTGTCCTTTCTTCCAGCGTAGACGGCGCTTACTTCAAAGGAGCTGTTGGCAGTACATTGTATGTAGACGAATTAGAACTTATAAGCCAAGACAACTAATATACAGTATGAAAAAGTATCATTTTATTTGCATCATAGCCGTTCTGCTGGCAATGGTTACCGGCGTACAGGCACAAGAAGAAAGAAACAAAAGTCTTATCAACTCCTATCTGCATGGTTGGGAATACGGTATAAAGGCCGGATTCAACATCGGCGGTACATCCCCCATCCCTCTGCCTAAAGAGATACGTAAAATAGACAGTTACGCACCGGGTATAGCCATTGCCATCGAGGGTAATGCCACCAAGTGGTTTGACAAAGACAAGAAGTGGGGACTTACATTAGGCCTGCGGTTAGAGAATAAAAATATGACTACCGAAGCCACCGTAAAGAACTACGGTATGAAAATCATCAACACCAACGGTGGAGAATTGGCAGGTCTTTGGACAGGCGGTGTCAAGACCAAAGTGAAGAACTCTTATCTGACGATTCCTATTTTGGCAAACTACCATATCAGCAAACGCTGGATATTGTCCGCCGGTCCCTATTTCTCCTATCTGCTGGAAGGTAACTTCTCCGGACACGTTTACGAAGGACATCTGCGTACTCCTGACCAGACAGGTTCAAAAGTGGAATTCACAGGTGAAAGTATTGCGACTTATGACTTCTCCAATGATTTAAGAAAATTCCAATGGGGCTTACAACTCGGTGGAGAATGGAAAGCATTCAAACACCTTACCGTCCATGCCGACCTGACATGGGGACTGAATAATATCTTCCAGAAAGATTTTGATACGATAACGTTTAACATGTACCCCATTTATCTGAATTTAGGGTTTGGATATGCGTTCTAAACAAGAATTTCTTATTTTTATCGTCACTCGTCACTTTTCACCTCAATGCATTAAGGATAAAACAGTTATCGAGTAACGACAAGGTATATGAGCAGTGACGACCCAATATTGGTCGTCACTTTCTGTATCATCCTAAATCAAACTAATTGATTATTCTGTCATTCAGGGCGAAGTGAAGAATCGCTTCTCCTTATATAAGTAAGAAAGTAGAGCGCAAGTTCTAATACACCTATTCAAAAGATAAAATTCGCATTGGCTATTTAAATTGGTAACGGTTATAATCACTTAATAATTGCTATATTTTTAGCATATTATATATAGCGAGCTATGAGAAAAACATAAACTTATCCCATTGTTATGACATGTATTTCCAAACCAGATTAAGGAAAAACAATTTACTCCTTCTTTTTTATATCCATAACCTTAAAATATCATGGCATACACGAAAAGACAGATTAGAATTAGAAAAACGCCAATTAATATATTTAGGTGATGAGTGGGCGAAAAATAAAATAACCAGCTGATGTATTGCATCATCTGGTTATTTTCAACACTTTAATTACTTTTACTGAAAAAAATCAGATTACTCTCTTACCAATTCAAAATCATCAACAATTAATGTACTACCCGGAGCACCCCAAAACTTGTCACCATCCTTACTTGAAGAACAAGTAATAGTCATACGATATTTCTTATTGGCATCATACAGTTTTTTCCATTCCAAAGGTAACTCAAACTTTTTCCAACTAGATTGAGCACCACCAGTCAATTGTCCAATAGCAGCAATGCGACTTGAAGTATAAATATTATTTTCTACTTCATCTGTACCAGTTAAACAATCAGACCAGTCAGTTTCATCATAAGTGGTTGTTTCATATAAAACTACACTAATCATAAATTCATCAATCTTAGTATTGTCTATTACAGCATTATGACAATTATCTTTATATGGTTTGGTATTCACAATATAGTATACATCACCAGGAACATATTTATACCACCCTCGCAAAGATATAGGTTTTTCTTCATAAGGGATACCAAATTTCGTACTATTTAAAGTATTCCCCGTATCAGTTATAAATTTTCCCAAAAATAAAGAACCAGTAGTTACTTTAGGAGCTTTGGCAAAATACATATCCTTCCCTTTTGTATCAATAGACTGAATTTTTGCTGCAGCAGAACCCGAACGAGCATTATCAGTTTGCATTATAACATAACTATCAGCAAGTTGCAAAGCCTTCAAGAAATGTGCTCCAGTATTACTACTTGCCCATCCTTCTGGTTCATAAAAAGTCATTTCTGGCTCTTGTCCTTCTACCCCGGCAACCCACTTTTCAAAATCATATACAACTTTATTTTCCACAGTACCTGAAATAAAAACTTGATACTCCTTTATAACTGTACCATCCTCAGAAGTAACAGTATAAACAACTTTTTTATTATCAGAAAAGTCCTGCGCCACACCAGGCTTAGGAACTACCGTTGCCTTATGAGAATAAGTAATTGTAGGCACTAAAGCCCTTAAATCATCAGCTGTAGCAGAAGCTTTTACCTTAAAAGTAATCGTATTATCCTCATTAATTACTGGTTGTTCTACTACAAAAGGATTATTCTCGAAAACAAAGTTCACAATGAAAGCATCTGAACTCTTTCGAGCAGAAACCTTGTACTCTGTTACCGTTGTACCATCTTCAGAAGTAACCTTATAAATCACTACCTTATTATCAGAAAAATCTTGCGCCATCTCCGGTTCAGGAGAAACTGTTGCATTTTCAGAAATTGTAATTATCGGCTTCAATGTCTTTAAGTCATCAGCTGTTGCCGTTTCAACCACCTTGAAAGTTATAGTATTATCTTCGTTGATTACTGGCTGTTCAGCTATAATATCACTATCAAACTTAAACTCTTTAATCAAAGCTTCCGAACTTTCACTACCTGTCATTTTGTGTCCCCTATATTCTACACGGACTTTCATTGAACCATTATCCACATTGACCTTGATGATCAATTCAATATCTTCACCATTGATCGCTCCTTCAACAGAAACCGCACACTTACCAACAATTAAATCCAAGTTAGCACTACCAGTAAATGAATATTTATTACTTTCAACTTTCAAAGGGCAATTATCAATAGCTAAATCTCCAATAGGGAGTGGAGTACCTGCAATTGTTATCACAAAGTTCTTCAGTTCCAAACCAATTGAAGTATCAGAAGACTTCTTGATAGTTATTTTCTGTTGCATATCTTTAGCTATTTCTACATCTGGTTCCTCATAGTAAACATTCATCAAACCTTTGTAGTCACCTGCAACTTCTTCAATTACTTTAGAATTATTCTGTGTATCATCATCGTCACTACAAGCAGTAAACAAACTCATTGAACAGATCAATGCAAATAAATAAAACAAATTTTTCTTCATACTAAGTACTTGTTTAGTTAATAAATTCCCCATATAGTTAGGGGATACATAATACTCTCTTTTTTATCAAGGGCACAAAATAACAGTTTTTAAAACCTTTAAACAAGGTCTTTTCTATAAAATAGATGTTCCTTTTTTCAGATAGGAACAATTATAAAGTTTCTTCACATTCTTAAATACTTCTATGTATTTTAAGGCGGAATCCATACTTTGAACCGATAATCGACGTAACCAAAAGCCCGGAAATAAAAGATTTATTGTCATTTTTGAAACGTTTTACAAAAAAAATTGTTACCTTTAAAAAGTCAAAGCCTCTTATAACAAGGCAAATTGGCGCATTAACCTCATTATAAACTCTTAAAGCAATTGATATGTTCAACTCATTCGGCAATATTCTCCGTCTTACCAGTTTCGGAGAATCACATGGTAAAGGCATAGGCGGCGTAATAGATGGATTCCCCGCAGGAATTACCATCGATATGGACTTCGTGCAATCGGAGCTCGACCGTCGCCGTCCGGGACAATCACGCATCACTACCTCACGAAAAGAATCTGATAAAGTAGAATTCCTTTCCGGCATTTTCGAAGGTAAATCTACCGGATGTCCCATCGGATTCATCGTATGGAACGAGAACCAGCACTCTAACGATTATAACAATCTGAAAGAAGTATACCGTCCCTCGCACGCCGACTATACATATAATGTAAAATACGGAATACGCGACCACCGTGGCGGCGGACGTTCATCGGCGCGCGAGACCATTTCGCGTGTTGTAGCGGGAGCTTTGGCCAAGCTGGCTTTGCAACAGCTTGGCATCCGCATCACAGCATATACTTCACAGGTAGGCCCCATCAAGCTGGAAGAAAACTATACCGCTTACGATCTCGACCTGATTGAAACCAATCCGGTACGCTGCCCCGACCCGGAGAAAGCGAAAGAAATGGAAGAGCTTATCTTCAAGATAAAGGGCGAAGGCGATACCATTGGCGGCGTGGTGACTTGCGTAATCAAAGGATGCCCCATCGGACTGGGACAACCCATTTACGGTAAACTACAATCAGCTCTTGCTGCCGGCATGCTCAGTATCAATGCCGCAAAAGCATTTGAATACGGCGAAGGATTCAAGGGTTTGAAGATGAAAGGTTCCGAACAAAACGACGTGTTCTTTAATAACAACGGACGCATCGAAACGCATACCAACCACTCCGGCGGTATTCAAGGCGGCATCAGTAACGGACAGGACATCTACTTCCGCGTAGCTTTCAAGCCTGTGGCCACCGTACTCATGGAGCAGCATACCGTAAATATGAACGGCATAGACACCACACTCAAAGCCCGCGGACGCCACGACCCCTGTGTACTGCCCCGTGCCGTGCCTATCGTAGAAGCCATGGCCGCCATGACCCTGCTCGATTTCTACTTGATTGACCGTACTACGCAATTATAATAAATACCGCTTTACATTATATGGAAATAAAGAAATATATTGCAGAGAACGAGTCCAGGATGTTGGAAGACCTGTTCAGCCTTATCCGTATTCCCAGTATCAGTGCCAAACCCGAACATCACGACGATATGCTGGCATGCGCAGAACGCTGGGCCCAACTGCTGCTCGCAGCGGGCGCGGACGAAGCGTTGGTAATGCCTTCTGCGGGCAATCCTATCGTATTCGGACAGAAGATTGTAGACCCGGAAGCTAAAACAGTATTAATATACGCACATTACGACGTGATGCCCGCCGAACCGCTGGAGCTTTGGAAGAGCAACCCCTTTGAACCGGAAGTACGTGACGGCCATATCTGGGCACGTGGCGCGGACGATGATAAAGGACAGTCTTTCATTCAGGTAAAAGCGTTTGAATATCTGGTAAGGAACAACCTGCTGACACACAACGTAAAGTTTATCTTTGAAGGAGAGGAAGAGATTGGTTCACCCAGCCTCGAGGGCTTCTGCCAAGAGCATAAAGAGCTGTTGAAAGCCGATGTAATCCTCGTTTCCGACACCAGCATGCTGGGCGCAGACCTCCCCTCACTGACTACCGGCCTGCGCGGACTTGCCTATTGGGAAATAGAAGTGACCGGCCCGAACCGCGACCTGCACTCCGGACACTTCGGCGGTGCGGTAGCCAATCCCATCAACGTACTTTGCCGGATGATAAGCAAAGTAACGGACGCCGACGGACGCATCACCGTTCCCGGCTTCTACGATGATGTGGAAGAAGTACCGCAGGCAGAACGTGAAATGATAGCGCGCATCCCGTTCGACGAGGAGAAATACAAAAAAGCCATCGGCGTAAACGCCCTTTTCGGAGAAAAAGGGTACAGCACGCTGGAGCGTAACAGTTGCCGTCCGTCTTTCGATGTATGCGGCATCTGGGGCGGCTATACGGGCGAAGGTTCCAAAACCGTACTCCCTTCCAAAGCCTATGCCAAAGTATCGTGCCGGCTGGTTCCGCATCAGGATCACCATAAGATTTCGCAACTGTTTGCCGATTATATCATGGCTATCGCTCCCGACACCGTACAGGTAAAAGTCACTCCCATGCATGGCGGACAAGGCTATGTATGCCCCATCACGCTCCCCGCATACCAGGCGGCGGAGAAAGGCTTCACCAAAGCTTTCGGCAAGAAACCGTTGGCAGTACGTCGCGGCGGCAGTATTCCTATCATCTCCACATTCGAGCAGGTATTGGGAATTAAAACCATACTGATGGGCTTCGGTCTGGAATCCAACGCCATTCACTCTCCCAACGAAAATATCCCGTTGGATATTCTGCGCAAAGGCATTGAAGCAGTTGTTGAATTTCATCTGAACTATTGATATGGACGACTTTCAGATACAAGCTATCGGTCTTATGTCCGGCACGTCGCTCGACGGGCTGGACGTTTGCTGTTGTACCTTCCGCCGCAAAGCGGGCAAATGGTCATTTCACATCGACTGCGCCAAAGGTTACGGCTATCCGAAAGAACTGAAATACAAACTGGGTACAGGTGCGCAAAATATGAGCGCGCTTGAATTCATCACCTTTCACAGCGCCTATGGCTCATTTCTCGGGAAGCGCGTCAACGAGTTCATGCAGGAGTTCGGCGTACGGCCGGACATCATCGCATCGCACGGGCATACCATCTTCCACGAACCGCAAAGGAAAATCATGTACCAGATTGGAGACGGTGCGGCCATTGCCACCGAAACCCGTATTCCCACGGTGTCCGACTTCCGCAGGCTGGACATCATGCTGGGCGGGCAAGGCGCTCCGCTCGTACCCATCGGCGACCGCCTGCTCTTCGCCGACTATGACTACTGCCTGAACATCGGAGGATTTTCCAATATCTCGTTCGAGCAAGACGGCAAACGTATCGCTTTCGACATAAGCCCGGTGAATTACGTAATCAACCACTATTGCCGCCAAATCGGTCTGGAGTTCGACCGTGACGGAGAGATTGCCCGCCGTGGCGCTATCTGCCGACCGCTGCTGGACGAACTGAACGGAATGGAATTCTACCACCAGTCCGGCCCTAAATCATTGGGACGCGAGTGGGTGGAAACACAAGTCTACCCCATGCTGGAACGATACGGACTGAGTTTGGAAGACAAGTTGCGTACTTTCTACGAGCACGCCGCTTTCCAGATATTCCGCATCATCAACGCCAATCCGTCTTCAGCGGGTAATGGCAAACTGCTGATTACAGGCGGCGGAGCATTCAATAAATTCCTCGTAGAACGGATTGAAGCCTTATGCCCCTGCCAAATCGTAATCCCCGGCCGACAGATTATTGAATATAAAGAAGCATTGATATTCGCCTTTCTCGGTGCGCTCTACATGGCAGACGAACCCGGCTGCCTTGCATCCGTCACCGGAGCGTCGATAGACAATATAGGCGGAATGTTATTCAAAGTATAAAAATCATGAAACCTATGAACGATTCCGACAGCCCCTGGGAAATCATTTCCAGCGAGTACCTGCATAAAGCCCCGTGGCTCACCGTACGCAAAGACCATGTAGTATTGCCGAACGGTAATCATATCCCTTCCTATTACATATTGGAATATCCCGATTGGGTAAATACCATCGCCATCACGCGCGACGGGCAATTCGTTTTTATCCGCCAGTACCGACATGGCCTGCAAGAGACATCCTATGAACTTTGTGCCGGCGTATGTGAGGAAGAAGATGCCTCTCCGCTGATTTCCGCACAGCGGGAGCTGCTTGAAGAAACCGGCTACGGCAACGGTACGTGGCAGGAATACATGCAAATCTCCCCCAACCCGAGTACCCATACCAATATTACGTATTGCTTTTTGGCTACCGATGTGGAAAAGATTTCGGAGCAGCATCTGGAAGATACGGAAAGCCTCAGCGTACATCTGCTTACGCTTGCAGAAGTAAAGGAGCTGCTGCAAAAAGGAGAGATAAAGCAAGCGCTGATGGCCGCTCCATTGTGGAAATATATAGCCGAGAAAGGACTATAATCCGGCTACCGCTCTACTCAAACGGCTTGCGGAATGTACAGCCACCTTTCCATTCGGAACAGCCGTAAGCCGTTTTTCCTTTAATAATCGTTCCTTTTCCGCAAAGCGGACAAGGTGTGCCAACCAATGCATCGGCAGGCTGATTCTCACCGGCCGTTTGCTCCGTTTTCTTTGCCGCGGACTTTCGCGGCGCTCTTTTCTTTGGCTCTTTTTTCGGTTTACCGGCAGCGGAAGCTGATGCGGCAGATGTCTTTTCGCCCTTTTCCGACGCAGGGGCTTGTATGGTGATATGACGGTTGCTGTTATCGGAAAGGACGCTCATCACAATCTCCGATACCATTTGCTTCAGTTCTTCCAGAAACTGCGAAGCGTTGTAGGTACGCTTTTCTATTTCACGCAATTTCTTTTCCCACATACCGGTCAGCTCGGCAGATTTCAACAGTTCCTCGTGAATAATCTGAATCAGCTCCACACCCGTAGGGGTGGCTATCAGGTTCTTTTTCTCCTTACGGATATAGTTACGCTTGAAGAGCGTTTCGATAATGGCGGCACGCGTGGAAGGACGGCCGATGCCGTTTTCTTTCAAAGCGTCGCGCAGTTCGTCGTTATCCACCAGTTTACCGGCGGTTTCCATGGCGCGCAGCAAGGTAGCCTCGGTATAAGGGCGTGGCGGTTGCGTCCACTTTTCGTACAAATCCGGCAGATGAGGGCCGCTCTCTCCCACCACAAACGCAGGGAGCACGTTTTCATCTTCTCCGCCTTTCTCCTCTTTTTCTTCTTGCGACCGTTCCGAGAGCGTACCGAACACCACCCGCCAACCGGGCTCCAATATCTGCTTACCCGAAACTTTGAACTCGATCTGTTCCACCCCACCTATTACGGCAGTCGTCGCAAACAGGCAGTCCGGATAGAATACGGCAATGAAACGGCGTGCAATCAGGTCGAATACGCGACGTTCCATATCCGTCAGGTTCTGAGGGGGCTGGCCGGTAGGAATGATGGCATGGTGGTCTGTAACCTTCGAATTGTCGAACACTTTCTTCGACTTCGGCAGCGTAGCTCCATCCAGCGGAGCGGTCAATGTCTGATAATCACGCAAACCTTTCAGTATGCCGGGGCATTTGGGATAGATGTCGTCACTGAGGAAAGTGGTATCGACACGCGGGTAGGTCGTTACTTTCTTCTCGTAAAGCGACTGTATGGTTTTCAACGTTTCGTCGGCGGAGAAAGCAAACTTCTTGTTGCACTCCACCTGCAGGGACGTCAGGTCGAACAAACGGGGCGGAGCCTCTTTGCCGTTCTTGCGGGTGACGTTCGTTATGGTAAAAGGAGAATCCTTTATCTGCTCCAGCAGAGCCATTCCGCGCTCCCGGTCGGTGATGGGTTCTATCCCCCGGTTTTCTTCGGGTTTTGCGGCTTTGGCGGCGGTTCCCTCTTTCTGCTTTTCCGCTTCCAATACCAGTTCTTCATCACTTTTGCGGAGAATGGCGGAGAAAGTGGTATCCCGATACACAGTCTTCAGCTCCCAGTATTGTTTGGGAACAAAGTTCTGTATTTCGAGCTGACGGTTTACGATTAGCGCAAGCGTAGGCGTCTGTACACGTCCGATAGAAAGCACCTGCCGGTTCTGACCGTACTTCATGGTGTACAGGCGGGTGGCATTCATACCCAGCAGCCAGTCGCCGATGGCACGCGAAAGCCCTGCCTCGTACAACGGCTGGAAATCGGACGCATCCCTCAGCTTGGCAAATCCCTCGCGGATGGCTTCTTCCGTCAGCGAGGAAATCCACAGACGCTTCACCGGGCAACGCGCACCGGCTTTCTGCATCACCCAACGCTGAATCAGCTCTCCCTCTTGTCCGGCATCACCGCAGTTTATAATCATGTCGGCATGCTGCATGAGGTTCTCAATCACGTGAAACTGGCGTTCGTAGGTGGGATTACTGATAAGTTTGATTCCAAAACGGGGCGGAACCATAGGCAGGCTGCCCAAGCTCCACGATTTCCAGTTGGGCGTATATTCATGCGGTTCTTTCAGGGTACAAAGATGACCGAATGTCCACGTCACCTGGTATCCGTTTCCTTCGATGTATCCGTCTCTCTTATCTCTCGCTCCGAGTACATCGGCTATGTCACGCGCCACAGAAGGCTTTTCGGCAATACAAACTATCATTCACTTTTCTTTTTAGGTGCGGCAAAGATAATGCAAACCGAGAGCAGAAGCAAATGAAATCATCCCGCGGGACAAATAAATTCGTCTCACGAGATAAATAAATCCATCCCGTGAAATGAATAAAACCGTCCCGCAAGACGAAAAAAACCATCTCATGAGACGGATTCAAGCGGCTGTAAGAGCATTTAGCACAAATTTAAAAGCTGACTGTACAAAATTGACAATCAAATAAACATTCCACATCATAAAAAAAACATTAGAGTTCGCAGATACATGGAAAAAGGCGTAATTTAGCAATCGAGGAAACAATCTCCGAAATCAATTATAAAACTAATAATATGGTAAAACAAATCTCAATGAAGCACATAGCCTGCCTATCCCTGCTCAGCTCATCAATGGCATACGCTGCCGAACGTCCCAACATCATTTACATCTTTACCGACCAGCATACGGCAAACGCCATGAGCTGCGCCGGAAATCCGGATTTGCATACGCCTAACCTGGACAGACTGGCTGCCGCCGGCATCATGTTCCAGAACGCTTACTGTACCGCACCGCTGAGCGGTCCTTCACGCGGCTCCATGTTTACGGGGCATTATCCCGATGCGGTAGGTTTGTCGGTTAACGGCTCTCCGCTTCCCGACTCTCTCAAGACACAGACACTGGGTACGCTCGTCAAAAATGCCGGATACGAGTGTGCATACGGCGGCAAATGGCATGTGCCCGAACTCGATATTCCCGACAAGCAATACGGTTTCGACCAGATATACAAGCACAGCGACGACGGACTGGCCGAAGCTTGCGTGAAATTCCTGTCCAAGAAGCACAACAAGCCCTTCTTTCTGGTAGCGTCGTACGATAACCCGCACAACATCTGCGAATATGCGCGCAGCCAGAACCTGCCTTACGGCAATACAGACACACCGGAACTGCGTAACTGTCCGGGACTTCCGCCCAACTTCGCCAAGAATCCTTACGACGCCGATGTCATCGAAAACGAAAGAGCCAACAACTTCAACGTGTACCCCACCGCTACCTTTACTCCCGAAGACTGGCGTATGTACCGCTATACGTACTACCGCCTGGTAGAGAAAGTAGACCGTGAAATCGGTAAGATTGTCGATGCCATCGACAAAAACAACCTGTGGGAAAATACCGTCGTTATCTTCTCCAGCGACCACGGAGACGGCATAGGCGCTCACCACTGGAATCAGAAATCGGCCTTATACGAAGAAGTGGTCAACATTCCGTTCATCGTAACCCTGCCCGGCAAGAAGCACGCAGGCGGGAAGTTGCCGCAACTTATCAGCAACGGCGTCGACTTCTTCGCCACCATCTGCGACTGGACAGGAGCCAAACTACCCAAAAGCGCTGCCGGAAAATCATTCCGCAAAATAGCCGAAGAAGGTAACCCGCAAGCTCCCCATCAGGATTACGTCATTACCGAAACACGTTTCGACGGAAGCAAAACACGAGGCTGGATGGTACGTACCGAGCGCTACAAATATGTACTGTACGATAAGGGAAGACACCGCGAGCAGTTGTTCGACATGCAGAACGACAGAGGCGAAACAAGAAACCTGATGATGGAAAACGCTTACGAGAAAGTGGCGCAGCAACATCGTGACATTCTCGAGAAGTATATGAATACGTATAAAATCAGACCGACACGTCCCAAATTGCATGACGTACCGGGAAAGGTGCTTCCCAAAACGGCCAATTACCAGACGGCGTATAAATAATATTTTTTATCACCAGCTCCTAATTGCTTAGTGCAATTCCGCTAAATATAAAGTATCAACATCCGCAATGAATACACTGAAACCGTTTTTAATGATAAGTACCGTTTTTCCTGCCGCTCTTCCGGCACAGGAAAAACCGAACATCATCTATATAATGACCGACCAGCAGACAGCCAAGGCCATGAGCTGTGCAGGCAACAAAGACTTACATACTCCTAATATGGATAAGCTGGCGCAACGGGGCATCCGTTTCGACAATGCTTACTGTGCACATCCCTTAAGCGGCCCTTCACGGGCCGCTATGTTTACAGGACATACTTCCGGAGAGGTAGGTTTGGACAAGAACGGCACTCCAATGCCCGATTCGTTACGCACCCGTACCTTAGGTAGTCTTGTAGAACAAGCCGGATATACTACCGCCTACGCCGGCAAGTGGCATGTACATACCGGATCGCTTCCGGGCAAATATGCTTTTGGTTTCGAGAATCTTCATGGTCACAATGATTTCGGACTGGCAGAAGCTTGCGTAAATTTTCTGCAGCGCAAACATAACAAACCGTTCTTTCTCGTTGCGTCTTTTGACAATCCCCACAATATCTGTCAATATGCACGTAAACAGACATTGCCTTTTGCCACCGTAAAAGAACCCCGAATAGAAGACTGCCCCAATTTGCCCGAAAACTTCAATGTATCTCCCTATGATGCCGATGTATTGGTACGCGAAAAAGCACTTAGCTATCGTATCTACCCAACCGGTAACTACACTCCCGACGATTGGCGGCGGTATCTCAATGCATACTATCGTCTTGTAGAGCATATAGATATCGAAATAGGAAAAATCATTACCGAGATAGACAGACAGAATCTATGGAAAAATACTGTTATTATCTTCACCAGTGATCATGGCGACGGGGCAGCAGCGCACCGTTGGAATCAAAAGACTGTACTCTATGAAGAAGTTACGAACATACCATTCATTGTCTGCTTACCTAAAGGCAAGAATGCCGGCAAAGTATTGCCACAACTCATCAACAACGGTGTAGACCTGTTGCCAAGTATCTGTGAATGGACAGGAGCACAAGTACCTGCAGACTGTCAGGGCGTAAGTTTCTGTTCCATCGTCGAGGAAGGTGACACACAAAAGGCCCATCAGCCTTATGTGGTAAGTGAAACCTATTTTTTCCAAACAGGCGGTACGCGTGGTTGGTTAGTCCGTACTCCAAAATACAAATATGTATTGTACGAAAGTGGGATAAACCGTGAAATGCTATACAATATGCAGACCGACCGCAAAGAAATGTGTAATCTTGCCATTGAAAGCAAGTACCGCAACATCCTTCTCCAACACCGCCAAATGTTACAGGAATGGATGAAGAAGCACCCCTTACCCGGACGCATTTCAACACTACAGTTTATTCCGAAAGAATTTGAGTAATACCGTATTCATATTTTTATTAACCTCAAACAACTATTCCATATGAATAAGATTCTATCAATTACCATACTCACTTTTTCGGCAGTCTGCATACAGGCGCAAACTCCCGGAAAGGCCACAATCAAACTCTCCGATACGACGCTGATGCACGAAATGCGCGCAACTCCCTCACCGCTGAACGGCGCTACGGTCAGTGATCGCGCCGTATCTTTTCAATGGCCGTTGCCCGCAAGCCTCAACATTCTGCGAAGCGGATTGGACGGCGCGGAAGAGAATACTCCCAAAAAGGAAATAGACAAGAGTAAGTTGCGCTATTTCCTGCGTTACTCACAAAGCCCGGCATTCGGACAGGAAAATACCGTGCAAACGGAAACACGCTGGCCTTTCTTCAATCCCGAACAAGATTTGGCTCCGGGTACATGGTACTGGCAATACGGCTACGTTACGGACGGAAAGACCGAATGGAGCGATACGTTACAATTTACAGTAGAAGCCAATCCGCATAAATTCTGTCCGCCCGCTCTGAAAGTCGTACTTAAAAACCTGCCCGCCCACCATCCCCGCGTATGGCTCGACAAGGATGAATGGGACGGTTTCATAAAGCGCAGCGAGGGAAAGATTGAACGCAAGACTTACCTCAAACGTGCCGACAGGGTACTCGCTACGCCGATGAAGTCCGTAAACGACATCAATTCGGACTTGGCGAAGGGACTGACCAACGAAGTGCAGAAGAACGCCATGCTCACTCGTGAAAGCCGCCGCATCGTCGACAGCGAAGAAGCCAACACAGACGTACTGATTCGCGCCTATCTGCTCACCAAAGACCGCCGCTACGCCGATGAAGCCGTGAAGCGTGTCAAGGAAATGGCTACGTGGGGAGACAACAAGAATGTGGTGGGCGACTTCAACGAGGCTACCCTGCTGTCTCTCTGCTCCATGGCATACGATGCGCTGTATGATGTTTTGGACGATGCCACACGCAAGTTTCTGCTGAATGAAATAAAAGATTTCGGCAGCAGCATGTACAAGCACGACATCAACCGTCTGGAAAATCACATTGCCGACAACCATGTGTGGCAAATGACTTTCCGTATCCTGACCATGGCAGCCTTTACCGTTTACGGTGAATTGCCCGAAGCCGACGAGTGGACGGACTACTGCTATAACCTGTGGCTCGCCCGTTTCCCCGGTCTGAACAAGGACGGAGCCTGGCACAACGGCGATTCATATTTCCATGTCAATCTCCGTACACTCGTAGAAGTGCCTTATTTCTATACCCGTCTTACCGGTTATAACTACTTCTCCGATCCGTGGTATCAGGGAAATGCGCTGTATGTCATCTACCAGCAACCGCCATTCTCCAAATCGGGCGGTAACGGCAGTTCGCATCAGAACATCCTGACTCCGGGCGGTACGCGTGTAGGCTACGCCGACGCTTTGGCACGTATGACGGGAAATACGTATGCCGCAGACTATGTGCGCCATATCAGCGCCCGTCAGCCCGATATACTCGAACAAGGAAGCACCTCGAAAGCCGGTGGCCTCGCATGGTTCCGCCTGCAATGCGACAAACCTTTGCCAAACGGACCGGGCCTGAAAGACCTGCCCATGGGACATGTATTCCCGCAAAGCGGCCTGGCTTCGTTCTCCACCGATTTGGACGACACCGGCAAAAGCGCCATGCTCAGTTTCCGCAGCAGCCCTTACGGCAGTACTTCGCACGCCATAGCCAACCAGAATGCCTTCAATACATTCTGGAACGGTCAGTCGCTCTTTTACAGCAGCGGACATCACATCAGTTTCACCGATAAGCACAGCATTTATTGCCATCGCGGTACCCGCGCCCACAATACTATCTTGGTAAATGGCATGGGACAACGTATAGGAACGGAAGGTTACGGCTGGATTCCACGCTACTATGTCAGTGACAATATCAGTTATGTAGCGGGGGATGCTTCCAATGCTTACGGAAAGGTTGTCTCTCCGCTATGGCTGCTGCGCGGCAAGCAAAGCAACCTGGAATATTCTCCGGAAAACGGTTGGGACGATACAGGACTGAAAACATTCCGCCGCCACATCGTAACGCTGGGCAAAAGCGGGTATTCTTTCATATACGATGAACTGGAAGCTGCCGAACCCGTAACTTGGAGTTACTTGCTGCATACTGTCACCAATCCGATGAATGTAGATAAAACCAAAGAGTATGTACACGTACAGGCCACCAGCAAAGACGGCGTATCGGACGCTTATCTCTTTTCGGCCGGAACTGTAAAGACGGACACCACCGACCAATTCTTCGTGCCTGCCGTCAACTGGCTGCGCGCAGACGAGAAAGGCCGGTTCAAGCCCTATCCCAACCATTGGCATTTCACCGCCACATCGGATAAGCAAAAGGTGTATCGTTTCGCAACGATTGTGTATACGCATGCTAAAGACAAGAATGCGGAAGCCGGACAGGTTGCTCCCAAAAGGCTGAAAGACGGTAGCATTCAGATAGGTGACTGGAATATCAAAGCGAATATCTCCACCGGCGGGAAACCCTCTTTCGAGGTGCGGAACACACGCAAAGGATGCGATGCAAGCGTAAGCTATAAGGATTACGGTGCAACGGTGGTACGCGACAACGGTAAAACGACAAAACTGAAAGACGAAGTTCCCGAACTGGAAATCTGATACAAAAAAACTCTTATTAACATTTACTAAGAAATATCAGATATATAACATTCTTTTTACTATCCAAAACGATGGCGACTAAAAGCATTCCATTCTCGGGAATAGAGGCTTTTAGTCGCCATCATTTATATAAGACCCTTATATTACACAAAAATGAAAAACGGCTATACAAAAATGAAAGTTAATTCAACACAGAGGAAACACAAGACAACATAATAAAAAGATTTTAAAAAAAACAAGTCGTACTTTAGCAACATCATTTAGTACATAAACTACACAACAAGATTCTAATATGAAAAACATTCGCAAGATTCTCCTATTAACAGCATGCCTTTTCATAACCATTGGCATTCATGCTCAAAGTCTCACCGTCACCGGAAAAGTGATTGATGAAGATGGGATGGAAGTTATCGGTGCCAACATCTCAATAAAAAACGGTAAGGGAATTGGCACCATTACTGATTTAGACGGAAAATATTCTCTAAAAGTCAATAATCCATCTAAAGATATATTAGTATTTTCATTTATAGGGATGAGGAGTTTGGAAGTTCCGGTGAAAAACAAGAAACAGATCAATGTCACTCTCGAAGCAGACAATAAAATGCTTGATGAAGTAGTCGTAATTGGTTACGGAACTTCTAAACGTTCCGACCTGACAGGTTCCGTTGTATCTGTCAAAAGCGAAGATTTAATGCAAACTCCTACATCAGATGTTGCACAAGCATTAGCCGGTCGAGTAGCAGGTGTACAAATCACACAAAGCGAAGGCGGTCCCGGTTCTTCCATCTCCATCAATGTTCGTGGCGGTATTTCTATCACTCAAAGCAATGAGCCCTTATACATTATTGATGGTTTCCCCAGTGAAAACGGTATGTCCAATCTGGATCCGGGGGAGATAGAAAGTATTGATATCCTAAAAGACGCCTCTTCCACTGCTATTTATGGTGCCCGTGGGGCCAATGGTGTAGTAGTAATCACGACTAAGAAAGGTCCGAAAGATGCCAGTAAAATGAATGTTAGTTTTGACAGCTACGTAGGCATTGGGAAAATTTCCAATAAACTGGATGTACTCTCTCCTACTGAGTTTGCATTACTGGATTATGAACGTAACTACGTTATGAGAGGTGCCGGCGGAGTAAGCCGCTTTCAAAATCGTTACGGTTCTTTTGCCGATATCGAAAGTAACTATGCTAACCGTAAAGGCATTGATTGGCAAGAAGAAGCTTTAGGACGTATCACTACCTCCCAAAACTATCGTGTGAATATATCGGGAGGAACAAAAGATCTAAAATACGGTATGAGCTACGCTTATTTCAAGGAACTGGGAGCGATGGTATATAGTGGTACTTATCGTCATAATGTATCTTTCAATATTTCTCACAAAGCATCTTCCCGCTTCCAAACCAATGCACGCTTTAGTTTTGACCAAGGGCAAACCTATGGAATGGGAACATCCGGTGCCAGTAATCGTTTCAATAAAATGGAACACATTCTACAATATCGCCCAGTAAGCGGTATAAAGGGAAGTGATGCGGAACTGCTTGCCGGTGAAGACCCGATGTACGAAGACCAACAAGATAACCCAATGCAAAATCCTATTATCTCTGCTCAGGAAGAACCTAAACAGCGTTTTTGGCGTAATATACAAGCCAATGGTGGATTCACCTTCAATTTCACAAAAAAGCTGAGTTTCCGTAATACGATCGGTACTCGTTATAGCCTCACTCGAAACGATGCTTTCAACGGAGACTTATCAGCCAATGCCAAACGTTCCAGCATCAACGGTAACGTACAGTATTCAGAAAGCGGTAGTTTCCAGACATCGAATGTATTGACATATAACAATCTTAAAAAAGTACACAGACTAACCCTGATGTTCGGTCAGGAATGGGTATCAAGTTGGGGTAAAAGCCTTCGTGCTTATGCAGACAAGTTTCCAAACGATGATTTAGGTACCAACGACATGGGAGCCGGTAACCCGACATCCATCAGTTCCAGCTACGTCAATAGCACAAAGATGATTTCTTTTTTCGGACGTGTCAATTATAATATCAAAAATAAATACCTGTTTACAGCGACCATACGTGGTGACGGTTCATCCAAGTTCAGTTCCGGGCATAAGTGGGGTGTCTTTCCATCCATATCGGGAGCATGGCGTTTGAGTGAGGAACCTTTTATCAAAAAGCTAAATACCTTCTCTGATTTGAAATTCCGTATCGGCTATGGTCTTGCCGGTAATAATCGTGTTGGTGACTTTATGTCATTAGAGACATTAAATTCCGTTAAGTATCCCAGTTCCTCCGAAATGATAACCGGCTATATTCCCAGCCGTATACCGTCTGCAGATCTCCAATGGGAAGCTAACAAGACACTGAATATCGGTATTGATTTAGGTTTCTTTGACCAACGCCTTACCGTTGCGCCGGAATTTTATTTGAACCGAAGTAACCACTTATTGTTGAATTCACGCGTCCCCTCCTCTTCCGGTTTCAGTAATATGATGCGTAATATTGGAGAGACTCAAAATATTGGTTTCGACCTTGCCATCTCTTCTGTCAATATCCAGAAGAAACAATTCTCCTGGAAAACAAATTTCAACATTTCCTATAACAAAAATACGATTCGTGCGCTTTCCGGTGAAGACTCTTTCTATGAAGAATATGGTTTCGGTTGGGCTCAAAAAACTCACATGGTAGCAGTAGGGCAACCCATCGGTTTATTTTATGGTTATAAGACCATTGGTCTTTATCAAATTGACGAATTTGATTATAATCCCTATACTCAAACATACACACTAAAGGAAGGCATTCCTTATAAAGGAAATGACCGTAGCAAAGTACACCCCGGTGATTGGAAATTTGCCAATCTTGATGATACCGGTGACAGTAAGGGTGTAGTGAATGAAAGTGACAAAACTATAATCGGAAGCGCTTCTCCTGACTTTTACGGCGGTATCAACAATACATTCAAGTATAAGAACTTTGATTTTAGCATATTCTTGAATTTCAGCTACGGTGGCGAAATCTTAAATGCGACCAAACTCGCTAACACTCAAAGCGGAAAGTTTGATTACAATGTACTGAATGTTTGTAATAGCGAAAGTCGCTGGACATATATAAATAAACAGACCGGTGAGTTGATTACCGATCCCGCCCAATTGGCAGCTATCAATGCAGGACGCAATGTTGCCGGTGTATGGGATATGGAGTCCGGCGATAAATATGTACATTCATGGGCTGTAGAAGATGCATCTTTCATACGCCTCAAAACGATTTCTTTAGGATACAATTTTCCGAGACAAGCAATCCAAAAGCTCTCCTTACAAAGATTACGCATCTATTTCACTGCAAATAATCTTTTTGTATGGACTCCTTATAGCGGATTGGATCCCGAAACGTCCACTTCCGGTAAAGGCCTAACTCAAGGTGTCGATTACGGTGCGTATCCGCGCAGTCGCTCTTTTGTACTCGGCTTCAATATTACTTTATAACATTAAACCCTTACGTAATTATGAAACGATTAAAATACTTATATCTTTCGGGCCTGTTCTCTATAAGCATTCTGTCGCTAACAAGTTGCAGTGACATCCTTACTGAAAAGCCTGTAAATGTTTATGAAAAAGATGATTTTTTTATCCGTGAAGAAAATGCGGAAATGGCAGTAATCGGTGTATACGCCGGTGTAACAGGAGATTACAATCTATGGGCATCAGACGATATCTATTATCCCAACCGTACCGAAAATGACAACGGGCAATCCGCATTATGTCATTATATCTCAACGCCTGCCAACCAATCAATCAATAGCGCTTGGAAAAACAGATACACAGCTCTAAACCGTGCCAACTACACAATAGACGGAATACAACAAATGAAAGGATACCGAGATAACAAAAAGCTGCAATCTTTAGCGGCCGAAGTAATGTTTCTCCGCGCCTTGGTATCCTTTGACCTGGTACGTATGTGGGGAGATGTACCTTATACCACAGAATATTCCAAAAATTATGAAGATACATACAAACCCCGTACCGACAGGCAGATAATATATGACCAAATTATCTCCGATTTGGATTACGCTAAGAAACATCTGGTTTGGGCCGATAATAGTTCTTCCCCCGAACGCGCCACACAAGGTTCCGCCCGGGCATTACTTATGCGCGTACAACTTCATCGTGCCGGTTATAGCCTGCAAATGAACGGAAAACTCGAACGTCCTGATGAAGATAAACGTAAAAATTATCTAAACACAGTCATAGAAGAATGGGAAGCATTTCAAGAAGAAGGCGGAAACTTTCACGGCTTTTACGAAGATACGGAAAACAGCTATGAAGCTCTATTCAAGAGTTTTTCCGCTGAGAAACTCAATTCTAAAGAGAGCCTGTTCGAGATAGCCTATCAATACCCCAACCGTAAAGGGAATTTTGGAACCATGATAGGTGTACCCGTCGGCCAGCCGGTCATAGCCAGCAATGAACAAAACAGTGTAATGGGACGTGCGGCCAACCAATTCCAGTGTCTACCGGAATGGAACGATTTTTTTGAAGAAGCAGATCAGCGCAGGCAAGTCATGGTAGCAATGCACACTTGGGACTGGAATACAGAACAACATACACATGTAAGAAGAGAAGTTACCAACACCGCCTATGTAGGTAAATGGAGACGTGAATGGATGCCTCTCGGATACGATGATCCTAACAGTTCCAATGCCAATTTCTGTTACATACGATATGGAGAAATTGTATTAACAGCTGCTGAAGCTTATAATGAACTTGGCAATACGGCTAAAGCATGGGAACTAATCAATATGATACGCAAACGGGCTAAAGCCACAGAATTGAGCCTTTCAAACTACAAATCGTTAATGAAAGCTCCTAAAGTTTGGGATCTTAATTTTATAGACGACTCTGATGAAACAGGTAAGATTCGCACTGTACTTTTTTGGGAGCGTGCTTTTGAACTTGCCTATGAAGGAGTACGCAAATATGATTTGATCCGCTGGGGTATCTTTAAAGAAACATTACAACTCTTCGGTCAAAAGACTGTCGCGAACCAAAAAGGCATCTATTATCCTGCCGGCAATAATTTCCAAACAGGTAAGCATGAGCTCTTCCCCATTCCGGAAGACGAAATGCTGATTAATTATAAACTAAACAACAAAAACAATCCCGGATACTAAAATTCATATTACTCATTAGCTAAAAAAATACCTCATGAAAAGACAATCTTCCATAAAAATAGTTTTAATGTTATTGGCTTTAGCAGTGACGTCTTTGACTTTGGCACAAAAGTCCTCCTTAGTGCGAATACACGAAAATGTACGGGTCACCCCTTATCCGCAAGAAGAACATGCACTTTACATAAATCCGTCTCCTTTGTTGGTCCCGGCCAATATGCGTACTGCCGAATATCTGCAATTTGAGCTTTCTCAGAATCGGCAGTTCCCGAAAAATAAAACAATCAGTTCAAAACCGTTGCCTTGGTGTATGTTCAATCCACATAAAATATTGGCAAACGGCACATGGTACTGGCGTTTCCGTTCCGTAGATAAAAACGGAACAAAGGGTGCCTGGAGTAAAACGTATAACTTTACAGTAACGAAAGACATTCCTCAATTTGTTACTCCTACTTTCGAGACATTTATGAAGAATATGCCGAAAAGTTACCCCCGTATTTATTGTTTCTTAGAAGAAGGACTGAAAAAAGCGCCCAAAACAATACGTTCACATCCTGAATATAAAGATATCATAGGCAGAGGAAAAAGTGCGTTAAAGACAAACTATGAAACAGACCCCCAACCCTATAAAGTAGCAGCTAAAATGGGGTCTATGGCCAATCATCTTTATACGGCTTACCGTACCACCGGCGAACAAATTTATGCCGACAAGATGTTAGCTTATGTACGTGCGTTACTGAAAAGCGAACCTGACAAGAAACTTACTAACGACTTCTATTGCGGTGATGTTTTATTCCTGTTCAATCACGTTTACGATGCTTGCTACAACCAACTGACGGATGATGAACGAAACCTGATAGAGAAGCGGGTATTCCAAATAGCCCGATACCACCACAATATACAGCGTAAAGGAAGCGAAGAAAACCATATTTTCGACAATCACTATTGGCAAAGAGCCTATCGGGAAATGCTACAAATCGGCTTGATGTTCGCCGACAAGAATGCTACGGCCAAAGAGATGTTGGAATACTGCTATGAGTTATGGACAGCGCGTGCCCCGGCTTCCGGATTTAATCGTGACGGTGAATGGCAAAACGGGCATGGCTATTTCAATGCCAACACAAAAACGTTATGGTACGCATCAGCCCTCATGTCTTATATGACTAAAACCGATTTCTTACAACATCCTTTTTTCAAAAATCTGGGGAAAGCGCTTGTTTACGCTTGGCCGCCCAGGTCTATGAGCGCCGGATTCGGTGACGGTAACGAAAGTTCATCATTTCCATCGCGTCAACGGGTAGCCTTAGCGGATTACCTTGCCCGCGAAACGGGTGATCCATACGCGATTTGGTACAGCAATGAAAATAAAACGGCCAAGTCAGACTTCGAACTACGTCTTTATCGTATTGCAAAGCAAGATAAAACTTATCCTGCCGTCCAGTCTCTACCGTCTGATGCCCCCAAAGCAATTTGGTTTCAAGATTTAGGCGAAATGATTGCACACAGTAACCTGCCCCGTTATCGGGAGAATCTGTTTTTAAGTTTTCGTTCATCCCCGTTTGGTTCGGGCAGCCACACCTTGGCAGACCAAAACAGTTTTAATCTGCATTTTCGTGGAGTACCGGTATATCGGTCCACCGGCTACTATCTGAACTTCAGTGATGCGCACAATCTCCTGTCCTATCGCCACACGCGTGCTCACAACACCATTCTTGTAGACGGTATTGGACAACCTTTTTCCACCAAAGGTTACGGAAAAGTAGTACGTATGCTGAACGGAGAAAACATATCCTATTGTCTTGGGGATGCTTCCAACGCCTACAGCGGCATCAGCGAATATCCCATGTGGATTAAGAATTTCAAAGCAGCTCAAATAGAACAGTCAACCCAAAATGGATTTGGAGAAACGCCTTTAAAAACATATCGTCGTCATCTATTCCTGTTGCACCCCGACATTGTTGTTATCTACGATGAATTGGAAGCCGATAAGCCCGTCCGCTGGGATTGGTTACTACACAGTCCGGTACAATTTGGGATTGATGAAAAAAAGAGACTATTAACCACTGTATATCCGGAAAAGAAATTTGCGGCTGTTGCGCAGATTTTCAGCAACTCCGATTGCAGTATTACACAAACAGATCAATTTGTATCTCCCCCCGATCCGAAAAAAATAAGAAAAGGCAGAAGCTATCCTAACCAATGGCACATGACCGCCTCATTCTCCAAAAGCAGCGCCAACCGTATTTTAACCGTTATACGTATCCGCCCCGACGGCAAGCCGTTAAAAGAGCTTATACGTAAAAAGAATAATTTCCGTGTAGGCCATTGGGAAATAAATGCGGAACTGGATGCCGGTAATCCTGCTGAAATTTTCATTCGCAATTCCAAGAATGGAGCAGTTTTCAGCTTCGGTAATCGAGCCCTCAATATAGCCGGTACAGATTATCAACGCGAGAAAGGGACTTCTGTTCTCTATGACGTCATGGATGGAGACTGGACCATTCATGAAATGTCTGACATAGAACCGCTTCCTACAGGAGCCATACCTTCCAAGAATTGATTGAGAATAATAAAAATCTAATCTATAACACACTATATAATGAAAAATTATATGAAATTGAAAAAGTACTTATTACGAGGATTCGTTCTGTGTTTGTGTGCGGCAGGATCCTTTACCGGTTCTGCCTGTAGCGCCAACAACGCCAAAGACGAAAAGCCGGCCCCCATTGTCAAAGAGATTATCTCATCTGCCAAAGAGTCTCGGTCTACTGTATCTGTTTCGCAACCGATACAGCAAGACCCGGTAAAAAAGCAGAAACAAAAAGTTACCGTAAAAAAACAAACGCCTGCCAAAGGCATTAATAAAAAGCAGAAAGTGGCTCCTGCCAAACAAGAAGTTTCAGTAAATAAGCAGCAAAGTACACCCGACAGAAAAAAGCAAGCGGTAAAAAGGCAAAAACCTGCGAATAAAAAGGCAGCTGCTCCAAAGTCTGCAAACAAAAGAGACAAAACAGCTGTAAATACTAAAAAAGACGCTGCAAAAAAGCAAGCTTCCACGAGCAAGAGCAAGAAGCAGACGAGCACAAAAGGCAGACGTGTTACAAGCAGTGAAAGCAATAAGTACATTGCCTTGAAGACCAATCTTGCCTATCACGCCATTGGCGTACAGAATCTTGCCGTAGAATTTCAATGCGGCAAACGTTTCTCATTGGAGTTACCCGTAATGTGGAGTTTTTGGGACTGGGAACAAGAGCATGGTATCCGCACATTTTCTTTCCAGCCCGAAGGGCGCTATTGGTTTGGTCAGGTGGGAAAAGGACATTTTGTCGGAGCACACGCCCACCTCAGTTTCTTTAGTATGCGTTGGGAGAAAAACCGCTATCAAGATACAGGCCGTCCTTTGTTGGGAGCTGGAGTAAGCTATGGCTATGTACAGCCGCTTACCGGTCATCTGAAAGCGGAATTTACCTTTGGAGCCGGATATGCCAATATAAAATATGATACTTTCTACAATGTAGATAACGGTGCCCTCCTCAGTACCCGTACACGCAACTATTGGGGTATCACACGTGTAGGCTTGTCATTAATTTACCAATTTTAAAACGTAACGTATTATGAAGAATACAAGAATCTTATTCCGTAAGTTGGCCTATGGTTGCCTGTTGTTACTTTGTACCGGTTGCCTGCACGAAAACCCTGAACTTACAGAAGACGGAGAAATGGGAGTAGATCCAACATCGGTAATTTTAAACGCCAATTTGAATATAAATTTAGACTTTACCCTCTTGGAAGAAGCAGATACAAGAGCGACAGAAAATGATATACAGCAACGAATTACCATAGCTGCTTTTCTGGACGGAGAAGAAGTGAAACGTGAAGTCATCTACCAAAAAGTGGTGACAGGACGTAACCAATTGAATATCCCCGTCTCCATGAAATTGCACGCTCGTTTGTATCAGATAGTGGCATGGGTGGATTACGAAAATAAGAATGACAGTAAAGGCCCTTATTATATCACAGACAACCTTACATCCTTACTATGTTCGGACAGTTATCGTGCCAATACCGATTATCGGGATGCATATTACGCCTGTACCGAACTTGACTTACGCTCTTACCGGGACAAATGGGGAGAGGAGATATCATTAGACCTTAACATGATTCGTCCGTTAGCACGCTATGAGTTGGTAGCAAATGACCTTCCCCAACTGCGCCGGATGATCGCTGACGGTAAAACCAGCGGCAACAAGTTTACCGTAAAAGTCGAATACAACTATTATCTGCCTACAGGCATGAATCTTCTGACAGGTAAGGTAGGGCACTCCAAACAGTACGTAACATACAGCCGTACAGTAACCCTGCCTACAGACGAAGAACAGGAAGAACTACAATTGGCTTACGACTATGTAATGGTGAATGGTGAGGGGTCTTTCGTGTCGGTCAATATCGAAATTGCAGATGCCGACAAGCAGGTAATATCCCGTGTCAAAGGCTTGCAGGTTTCCTACGAGCAAGGACATCTTACTACCAAGAAAGGTAAATTCTTCTCTGTTGAACCGAACCCGGGTATCAGCATCGATACCGAATTTGATGAAGATATCATCATTGATTTGGATCGCCCGTTTACCAACTAATACATCAAAAAGCGTTTAAAAAGGCTTTTAAATACCTTTTTAAATACTGTTAATAACATATATTTAATTTATTATATACAGATATGAAAAAGTTATATTCCATCATACTTGTCATTTTACTTCCTTTGCTCGCATCGTGCAGCCAAGACGACCCTGTAAATATGGAAGACAATACCTCGGCTAATACCGGTGAAGTATACCTCGGCACTCATTTCATCACAGAGTTCGATTCACCGCAAAGCAGCATACAAAAAACACGCGCCGTTTCTTCTATCAGCAACATTCCCGAAGGATATAAGCTGCGCTGCATTGTTGAGGTGTACGATAACACTGCAAAAAATAATGTCATTTATCGTGAGGAGAAGCTATATAACAGTGGCGATGGGCCTTCTTTCAACTTCCCATTAGCAGATGGAACATACAAATGCACCGTATGGGCAGATTATGTAACAGCAAATGCCGCAACTTCTACAAGAAAACTTTCTAACGGAGAATCTGCCGAGGGAGCCACAGATGCAACTTATACTCATTATGCAGATCTTTTTTATAATACGGGTGAAAATACTACATTAAAAAGAATAAAAATTTTTAATACTAAAATAGATGATTATCCAACTCAAACCGACTTACAAGATGCCTTCTACGCTGTTATAGATATCCAGAAAACTGCTAATACCGCTTTTATTCAAACTATTGAGTTGAAACGTCCGGTTGCCAAAATCACTGTTAAAGAAAAGAATATATCAGAATTCAAAAAGCTTAAAAAGATGACAGCCGATTTCATGATTAATTATGCTTTTCAACCTTTAACAGGAACAGTTGGTAGTCCCCAATCTGTAAACCATACTAAAACAGACTTTACAGCAGAAGATGGTATATTATTCTCCAACTATCTCTTTGTCGCGGAAAGTACAAGTTCTTCCATGGAAAGTATTTCACTGACATTTACTAAAACAGATGATAGCGAAATTAAACATACTATCGAAAAGAATCAAATAACGCTCAAACGTAATACCCACAGTATTGCCAGCGGTAATCTCATCTCCGGCGGAATCATAGGTGGAGACTCCCGAGAAGACCCTAAAGTAGGTGACTATTTCTTTGCAGATGGCACATGGGGAACACTTACTGACGAGAATAAGAATTTTGCAGTAGGTATTGTATTTGCAATCCCAGGAAAAGACATCACCGATTCCCCTTCCAATTATGGCGATCATACCTCCGGAAAGAATATTAAGGGCTATGTTATAGCTAAGTCAGTCGTAAATGATAACGGACTTGAAGGCAATAAAACGATGCTTTATCAACCGACATGGGGGGGGAAGGGAATAAACTACAAACTGGCATTGAGCAAAGAGCAGAAGGTATTGTTCTCTTTACAGAACAAAACGATAAAGGCTCCAATACCGAGACTTGGGACGGTTTTACAAGAACCCAAACATTCCTGATTGCATATGCTCAAATGAATAATCCTGAAAAAAAGTACCCTATATTCACATTACTCAACACGTATAATCTAAACAATCGGATACCCACGAACGCAACAGATTGGTATATACCTTCATGCAGGCAAATCAATACATTCTTCACTTTATATAATAATAATGAAGACTTTAAAGATGCATGCACTTTTAATCTAGAAGAAATCATAACTGCCCCTGCTCCATATACATTCACTTCTTGTCAAAGTTCAAAACTGGGGTTAACTATGATAAAAAACAAAGATTCATGGCACCCATCAACAAACAACACAGGTCTTCTTCGTCCCGTTCTCACTATTCTTACCGATGATAGTACGGCACCGGCGTCATAAAATAGTCTTTGTTTATAAACCGTTTTTTAATGAATGCCTGTCACGATAAACATTTTGAAGCGTGACAGGCATCAACTTTTATATTTCATTTTTCGCTCCATAGTTATGGACAACCATATATGAGGACTGCTTTCCCGGCGTTGGATACAAAAATATAAGAATCAAAAGTAAAAACACCCAAAATCAATACAAAACCAATATTACATTCAACAGGTTTAAAACCCGATACAGACTACTTTCCCTACATTTGCTAAAAATAATGCTAATACTATTTTATTTCTAAATAAACTCAAAACTTAATCGAAAAAACCATGAAGTACAGAAGTTGTATTTTGGTAGCTTGCCTGCTTCTTTCCTCGTGCGGAACACTATTCGCCAAAGGAAAGAAAACATCTTCTTGGCTTGACGCAACAGTAGAAGCCAAAACGGAGATACAAGCCAAACTAAAGAAGAAAAAGATGTCCGTATCTTCTTCCTGGATACGAAAGGGACAAAAGCCGGAACGTTTCACCATAGACGTAAAAGGAATGGAGAAACTCGTATTGGTAACTACCGGCGGACCGGATGGCAACAGCCACGACCACGGCATATGGGCCAATGCACGCCTGATAACCAAAGACGGCAAACAAATATGGCTCGATAAACTAGATTATGAATACGGAGTATCGGGTTGGAAATCGCCCCGTAAAAACCGCGATACCGCCAATAAATACATATATATCGCAAAAAAGAAATACGACCATGGTATATTGTGCAGTGCCGAAGGAATGCTGGTATATGACCTCGGTGACAAATATGTACGCTTTGAAGCCGAAGTCGGTATCGACGACCGGGCGCGCGGCGGAAGTGTATATTTCAAAGCGCTCGGCATAGACCCCACTGCTACGGGCAAAGCCCTTGCCGCTCAATATCCCGTCGAAATTGCCATGCTGGCCGGGTATTTCGGTGGAATCGAGGTATGGCTCGCCAACGGCGGCGAAGCCATTGAGAAAGGAGCCGTAAACAGATTACTCAAAAACTTGAAAGATAAAGGTTATTTCTCTAATCAGGTGAAAAAAGTGAATGCCATGAAACCAGGTGAGGAACGTACCAAAGCCTACCTGAATCTGCTGAAAGAGATGGACACTGTTATCGGCCTGCAAGCAGAATTGCAATGGCTCAACGTACAAGCACTGAAACTCGCCTTTACTGACCTTAAAAAGCAAAAAGGCTTTGACGTTTCCAAATATCAGCCGATGTACGACGAGGTGTTGGCACTTGTCGACAAAGGTTTTGACGGAATCTACCGGAACAATCCTCAAGCCATTGCAGCAGCACAGAAAGCGTTGGAAAACCGTCGGGCCATCCTATTGGGGAATCCATTGCTGGACAGTGACAAAATTGTCGCTACCCGCTATAAGATAGGCGCCAGAGCACGTGAAATAATGGCTCCCGACCTTGGAACGCAGTCCAACAATTGGAGCAATCAGGAATCTGCCCGCCGCGACGGCTTTGACGCCGAGATTGTGGAACTCTCCGATATTCGTGGCAAAAACATTCGGATGCGTCAGGTGTATAAGCCTTCCAACGGTTCGTCTGTCGCCGACCTCCGCCTGCACTGGAACGGTGACCGCGTGATGTTTACCCAAACCCGCAAGGACAAACGCTGGAACGTGTTCGAAGTAAAACTGGACGGAACCGGCCTGAAAGAGCTTATCAATAATGAAGAGCCTGACCTTGAATTCTACGACGGTACGTATTTGCCCGACGGACGTATTTTGGCCATCTCCAACATCGGTTATCAAGGCGTGCCTTGTGTCAATGGGAGCGACCCTGTAGGTAACCTCGTACTCTATACTCCGCAGACCGGTAACCTGCGTCGTATAACCTTCGACCAAGACGCCAACTGGAACCCCGTAGTGATGAATAACGGACGCGTGATGTACACCCGTTGGGAGTATACCGACCTCACTCACTACTACTCGCGCATTGTTATGCACATGAATCCCGACGGCACGGAAAATAAAGCGCTTTACGGTAGTGGCGCCATGTTCCCCAACAGTACATTCGATATCCAGCCATTACCCGGGCACGGTTCTGCATTCGTAGGAATCATTTCGGGACATCACGGCACGGCACGTTCGGGCCGTCTCATACTGTTCGACCCGAGTAAAGGGCGCAAGAGCGTAGCCGGCATGACTCAAGAAATCCCCTACCGCAACCGGCCTATCAAGGAAGTTATTAAAGACCGCCTTGTAGATGGAGTATGGCCGCAGTTCATCAAACCGACAGCACTGAGCGACAAATATTTTCTCGTTGCCGCCAAACTTTCCAAAGAATCTCTTTGGGGTATCTACCTGGTAGACATCTACGACAACGTAACCTGCCTGATGGAAACGGAAGGCGAAGGATTTATCAGTCCCATCCTTGTGAAGAAGACCCAAATGCCACCCGCCATCCCCGACCGCGTGAAATTGAACGATAAAGAAGCAACCATTTTCATTCAGGACATTTATGAAGGAGAAGGACTGCGCGGCATTCCACGCGGTACCGTAAAATCCCTACGCCTGCATGCCTATGAATACGCGTACGTAAAGACAAAATCAGACCACAATTGGCATGGTATCCAATCGGGTTGGGACATCAAACGCCAGCTTGGCACTGTACCTGTAGAAGAAGACGGATCGGCTATCTTTAAAGTGCCTGCCAACACGCCTATCTCTATTCAACCGCTCGACAAAGACGGTGTGGCCGTACAATGGATGCGCAGCTGGCTGACCGGACAACCGGGAGAGGTAGTATCATGTATCGGCTGTCACGAAGACCAAAACCAAATACCCATTCCCAAACGCGTAATGGCTTCACAAAAGAGCGCTCATAAACTTACTCCGCCCGAAGGCGGTCCACGCTCATTCACTTTCGACCTTGAAGTGCAACCGATTCTCGACCGTGCATGTATTGCCTGCCACAACGGCGATAAAGCTTTCGATCTGCGTGGTGGTAAGAAAGACCGCTTGGGTTACGGCACTTCCTACCTGAATCTGCACCCTTACGTACATCGCCAAGGCGGCGAAGGCGACATGGTGGTATTACAGCCCTATGAATATCATCCCAACACGAGCGAACTGGTAAGAATGTTGAAAAAGGGACACTACAACGTGCAGCTCACCGATGACGAATGGCGTAAACTCTATAACTGGATTGACTACAATGCGCCCGACAAGGGGTATTTCAATGCCAATGTTTTGAATTACCTGCCCTACAAAGGCTTCGATCAAATAAAACGTCGCAAAGAACTTACCGACAAATATGCCAACGGCGCCGGAGTTGATTGGAAAAAAGAAATTGCCGACTATGCAGCCTATCTGAAAGGCAAGGGAGAAATCACGCCTGTTATGCCCGCAGCATTGAAATCGGTAGAAGCCAAAGAACTTACCGTAGCCGGCTGGCCTTTCAATGCCGAAACGGCAAAAGCCAAGCAGGCACAAGCCGGCGGCGGAATCCATAAGAGCATAGAAATAGCCCCGGGTGTGAAGCTGAACTTTGTACGCATTCCCGCCGGAGAATTTGTAATGGGTAGTTACAACGGCGAACCCGATGCATATCCCACCGCCAAAGTAAAAATAGACAAAGCTTTCTGGATGGGTGAGCTGGAAGTTACCAACCAGCAGTACAACGTCATATTCCCCGAACACGACAGTCGGTATGTAGACCAACAATGGAAAGACCACGTGGTACAGGGATATCCCGCCAACGAACCGCAGCAGCCCGTAATACGCGTAAGCTACAACGACGCCATGGAATACTGCAAGAAGTTGAGCGCCAAGACCGGACTGAAGATTACGCTTCCTACCGAAGCCCAGTGGGAGTGGGCTTGTCGTGCCGGCAGCGACACGGACTTCTGGTACGGAACCAAAAACAGCGATTTCGGTAAAAAAGACAATCTCGCCGATAAAACCACATTGCTCTTCGCCGTGGCCGGTGTAGACCCCAAACCTATGAAACCGGACAACTCATGGTACAAGTACTATACATTCCTACCCAAAGAAGAAAGTGTGGACGATGGTGAACTTGTACAGATTGGCGGTAAAAAGTACGAAGCCAATCCTTTCGGACTGTACTGTATGCATGGCAATGTAGCCGAGTGGACACGTTCGGACTACACCCCCTACCCTTATAATGCGGCTTCCAAAACAACATCCGAACATAAGGTAGTACGTGGCGGTTCGTATATAGAACGCCCAAAATTCTCTACATCACATTCACGTAAAGGATTCTATCCTTATCAACGAGTGTTCAATGTTGGGTTCCGTTTGATTATAGAGGAATAACAACTCATTTTTCAGGATACGTTTTTTAGTTTAAAAAAGACCGAAGCTAAAGTTTCAACATACTTTACTTCGGTCTTTTTCTTTATGAGAATCATTGCTTTCGATATAAAAAGCCTGTTTTTACAACAAATCTGCAAGTTGTTTCAACACACTTAAAAGTCCCTTTCAGTCATCTTGCCTATATTTGCAACACAGATAAACTTATTTCCAATTAATTTTAATGTAATATTATGAACACGAAAAAAGTTTTTACCGGACTGGTAATGCTCTTGCTTACTGCATTGTTCCATACCTCTTGCAGTAAAGAAGAAATGACAGGAAACTCAGAAGAGAATAATACCGTACGTATCAGCGCCAGCCTACCCGAAGATTTTGCAGAGACACGAACGGCGGGCGAAATACCCGTTAAGGACGAACATTATTTACGATGCATCCTTGAAGTATGGGATGAGAGTTACACCAGTTTATTGCAACGTCATGAAAAGTTGGTCAGTAATAGCTCAGACCTCAACTTCGAGTTTAAGGTCATAGAGCAGGGTACTTACCAATGTCTACTGTGGGCGGATTTTATTACGAATAATACACCGGCGGAAGGAAACGCTACTTCTCTTCCTGAAAGTATTACTACATCAGAAAACTTATTTACGGATAAGTACTACAACACTAAATATGGTGGTAGTAATAAATACATTGGATTGAAAGGTATTGTTGTTATGGCAACAAATATGACAGACCTCATTGATAATGATGCTTGCGATGCATTTTGCGGTAATATGGAAATAACAAAGGGAGCTGCTGCAGTTACAACAGAACCGGTAGTGTTGAAACGTCCGTTTGCAAAATTAATTCTAAAAGAGAAGACAGTAGAAAACTTCAAAAACTTTACAGGAGAAATTAAAGTAGAATCGAAGCATGCAATGGGAATAAATGTTTCTAACTTTACGACATGGAATGACAAAGCCTCTATTACTTATACTAAAACAATTACTGCAGCTGCTTCTGACGCCACAACAGAAAATGCTATTTTGTTCTCTACCTATATTCCCTGTACAGCAGCTGATGTAGCTTTAGGTGATATAAAATTAACTATTACTCCAACTGATGGAACAGCCAAAGCTTTGACTATCCCTGCCGGTATGCCCATTAAGAACAATACCAAAACTATCGCAACCGGCAGCCTTCTTGATGTGGGAACTGTAGTTAGTGACGGGGTCACTTTAGATTTCAATTTCAGTACAGACTGGAACGCAGACGAAACCAAAGACGACATCAACGTCGAACCTACAATTAAAGTTGGAGACTACTACTTGAACGATGGAACAACCTGCTCCGAAGTTACTGAAGAGAATAAAGCAAATATTATCGGGGTTGTGTTTGCGGTGGCTGAAAATGGAGAGATTTCTTCAACCGGCAGATACAACATAAAGGACAATATATCCAACTACACCTTAACAGACGGTAAAAACTTTAAAGACAACAAATTACATGGCTTGGTAGTAGCTTTGACAGATGTCACAAACGCAGGTAATGTATTCGCTAGCGGAAAGAATTTTGGTAGTGAAGCAGACACTCCTCCTGCCAATTTTTCTATCCATAAAGAAAAAAACATCAAAGGATATAATAGCACAACTGAGTATTTGCGGAACAATAACGTAGAAGCTAAATTTAAAGAAGCCGTAACCCAATATAGAACATCAAATACAACTCCAAATACAGCTACAGAATGGTATATCCCTGATTATGTACAACTCCAAGCTCTACTATCTGTATATTCAGAGAGAATAGAAGAAGCACCAACAAACCCTCCCACCGAACAAGATTTCAAAGATGGAAAAACGGAAAAACCGAATATCCCCTTAGTCGTAGAAAAAGCGATAAAAGACTTGAATTCAGAAAGCTATCTACTTGGTACATCTAATTATTTATGTAGTAGTATAGCCTTTAACAATGGATGGATTCCTGTTCGCTTTAGTACCAGCCAAGCATATGTAGTAAATAGAGCAGGTAAAGAAGGAGCTTATACGTATAGTTGGAAAAACAGTTGGGGTGCTAACTCTGATGGTGCAGCAAACCCCCAAGGTGTTGGCTCAGTTCGCCTCATCCTAACTTTCTAAGTCCCCTCTGTTCTTTACCGGTGGTTTTTATCAGTTTCTGTCGGTAAAGACATTTCATAAGCGCCGAGCGATGTATATTTCCCCATATACATCGCTCATTTTATAAAACAGGCCTAAGAACCACTCAAATAAGGCATTTTCACTACAAGACTGAAAGTTCTTTCAACAAATTTTAGCCCTCTCAATAGTATAAGCATCTATATTTGCAATGTGTTCTTAATCTTTTTCGGCTCCTGTATCCGGAAGTTAAGGCATAAAGACTCTTTAAATTAAAGTAATATTATGAACACAACAAGAAATCTATTACAGTTTGTCATGTTTCTTTGTATGGGGCTTATCGCTGTAGCATGCAGTAATAAAGAAATAACCGATTCATCCGGTCCAACGGTTTCTTCCGTGCAAATCAGCGCTACGCTTCCACAAGAAACTCCTCTTACCAGAGCACTCCCCATTATGGAAGGATATAAATTACGTTGTATCCTCGAAGTTTGGACACAAGGTGACACTCCTACATTGAAACACCGTCAGGAAATAACCGCCTTAAAGGGAGAAGCTTCGTTTGTCTTTGACTTTGAACTGACAGAAACCGGAAATTATGACTGCCTGATGTGGGCGGACTACGTAGCCGAAAACGCAAAAACACAAAACTTAGAATTAGACGGATATACATATATGCACTACGAAGACCGGTTTTACTCCACTACCCAAAACCTGAAACAAGTGACAATAAAAGATACCAAAGACGCCGGATTGTTCAATAATGACGCCTGCGATGCCTTCTACGACAAATTCGTGTTGGAAAAAGCCGGTGAAACCTATAAATCAACAGCTGAATTGGCACGCCCGTTCTCCAAACTCATCATTAAAGAGAAGAACCTTGATGCATACAAAACATGCAGCCAAATGCTGGTCAGCTATAAAGTTCCCTCAGGATTCGATGTAGGCGCAGAAGCCCCTTTAAGTGAAGAAAGCATTATTGAATGGACACGCACGGACATGACAAATACTCCGGCAGACGATTGCACCTTATTTAGCAACTATATATTCGCAACGTCCAATCAAACATCGCTCGGCAATATAGACCTGACTTTTACCATTGGAGACGATATCCGGGATATAACAATACCGGCAGGCGTTCCTATTATACGTAACACACGCATCATCGCCAATGGCGCTTTGATATCCGATCAAATATTCGAAGGGGATATCACCCTTAGTTTCGACTTCAGCACCGATTGGGAAAAAGATATTGACGCAGGAGATCCTATGGAAGAGAAACCGCATGTGGGTTCGTTCTACTATAAAGACGGCACATGGTCGAAAGAGTACAAGGGCACAGATGATAATCCGGCTATTGGCATAATATTCGCATTAAAAAACGATGCCAACAGTACTTGTAAAGATGATACAAAAGCCAACTATCCGGACATAACATTCGCAGAAGAAGAAATTCAAGGCTGGGTCGTAGCATTGCAGGATGCTATTGATTCACAACAAGCCATCATTACCCAAGAGCTCACCGCAGAGTATGGAATCAATCCTTATGAAGGCGGAAAAATTCCCGATGTAGCCGGTTTCAAAAATACGAATATATACATCGCCATAGATGCGAGCAAAGATACCGCCCCCATAACGGGACTCAAAACATTCAAAGAGCAAAACGCAACTCCAAAAAACACAAGCGGTTGGTACATTCCCGCCGGAAGTCAAATGGAAGAACTCCTAAAAGTATATGCCCAGAAGCCTTCGGGTGAAGTAGCAGAACTGACATACAACATAGTGGGAAGCCAATTAAAGGAATTACAAAATCTTCAACAAGCCCAATTATTACAAACCGCAAACTATTGGAGCAGCAGTACTGCTACATCCAAGAATAAAATATGGCCGCGACGTTTTGTTACATCGAAAAGTGAATCATATGGCAATTCCGGAACAAACGGAAAAACAGATTGTCCGGCATCCCTCCGCCTCATCCTGACTTTTTAAACTTTAAACACAGCTATCATGACAACAAAAAACAATATACTATACGCTCTATCCACCTTGTGGATACTCCTGTTCACCGCATGCAGCCAGGAAGAGGTAAAGCAAAGTCCAAGTGAAAGTAACCGTATCCGTATATCGGCCACTCTACCCCAAGATGCGGCAACCCGTACTGCCCTACCCTTTGAGGACGGACACCAGCTACGTTGCATCCTCGAAGTATGGAGCCAGGATAAGACTCCCGCTCTCGTCTATCGCAGTGAACAGTTGGGTTACGGAGCAGACGGACAAGAACTGCTGGTTTTTGAGACAGAACTGGAATCCGCTTCCTACGACTGTCTGATATGGGCAGACTACGTAGAAGCCAATGCTCCGACAGAAGAAATCAGTGTAAACGACAAAGTGAAATATATACATTACGCCGACAAATATTACGACACAAAAGATTTGAAGAAAATCGCCGTAAAAGATCCGTCGCTTCTTTTCTATAACAACGCCTGCGATGCCTTCTGCGGAAAAACCACATTCTTTAAAGAAGCGGAATTTGCAAGTAACGTTACCGCGACCCTGCAACGTCCTTTCTGCAAAGTAGTCTTTATGGAAAAAGACGAAGCCAACTTCAGCATAGGCAAAAGCATGAACATAACACTGAAAATGCCTACGGAATACAATGTTTCTACCGAAAAGCCTCTGAACCAAACAGAAGTAAACCACAGTCGGGAGTTTGCAGCCAATGAACCGGACACCAATACCGAGCGCATCGTATCAACCGCCTATATCTTTGCCTCTGCCGGAGAAGAACTTGCTTTGGAAACAATCTCCATGAATTTTGTTAACCGGAACAACCAACAATATACACAACAAATTCCCGCCGGAATTCCGGTTGTGCGCAATAAGCGCATACTCGCCCGCGGATATCTGATGGGGAAAAAGATATTCGGCCCTGAAGACGCCCAAATAGAAGTAACCGTATCAGATTCATGGAATACACCGGACCAAAACAACGAAGCAAACGGTAACGTGGTAAAACGTCCGCATGTGGGAGATTACCTGTATAAAGACGGAAGTTACTCCAAAGACTACATAGCCGATACCGATAATCCTGTAATTGGTGTTATCTTTAAAGTAGGTATGGGCAAGGGCGACAAAACCGAGGATTATGGCGAGATATTCCGGGATAAGGAAATACAGGGTTATGCACTGGCTTTGTTTGACACTGATGGAGTAGCCGGTGGTGGTGTACGTCTGCAAAGCACGAATAAAAAGGATATTCTACCTTTAGAAGAGGTGGCCCGTCTGACCGTTGATGAAGATGGCACCGGTTATACAGGATACTCCAATACCCAGGCGTTACTAAAATCGCATTCAGAGGAAGGTTCCGAAGGTAAAGGACAGTATGGTGCTTTAACCCAATTTACAAACAATAAATATGTTTTGGAAGCTCCTGAAGGAAGTAGCGGATGGTATTGTCCCTGTGCCGGACAAATGAGAGACTTGCAATACCACTATTATAATCCGGAAACGAAAACAGACGGCATTGTAAAGAAAGCATTACAAAATCTGATAGATGAGGGGGTAGAAAAAGTTACCCTGATGAACACCTTATATAATGGTGCAGAGTGGGAATATCATACGGTATCTTTCCTCAGTACAGGGCATGAATGGCATGTCAATTTCTCCGATAGTAAATATGGTATTGTAGAAGACCCTGCTAAAGATACCGCGAAAGGTAATCCTTATATCAAACGATGGATGCGTCCGATCCTTACATTCTAAACTAATTATTTGTTTAAATTAATATTATGTTCTAATTAAAAAATTAAGATTATGAAAAAGATTATTTTTGCAGCATTTGGCTTATTCTTAATGAGCGCTTATGCACAGGCACAAGAAAACTTAGCCTTAAACAAGACAATAACAGCCAGCAGCGAATGGGCGCGTCCGGCAAACTATGGCCCGGATAAAGCGGTAGACGGTGACAACAAAACACGTTGGAGCGCTATCAAGGGAGCTGCCGAGTCCTGGTTGCAGATTGACTTCGGCGAGAAAACCAAATTCAGCAAAGTGGTTGTAAACGGAGATTATGCAGACCGTGTCGCCAAGTACAGTATAGAAGTATCCGATGACGGTGAGAAATGGAAACCCGTAGTTAAAGAAGTGGAACGCGAATGTAATCAAAGTAAAAGTTCGGTATGGGAAGCCACTTTCAAGTCTGTGAAAAAACGCTATGTGCGCTTGTTCATTCACTCTTCTGTCAGTAACGGAAATCCCTGCGAAGCTTCCATTTGCGAACTTGAAGTATATTAATCTACCTACTTAATATATAATGGAGAGAACGGAGGAATATCGTGCAAACGACAGTTCCTCCATTTTCTCCTTTTCTCTTTTTTCTTTAATACCACCATTCAATATGAAAAACACAGTCCGCGATTCCTGTTTCATCGCAAGTATCTTTGTATTATTGTCTGTCGGAAATGCATGTTCCGACGAGCCTGCACCCACCCTCCCAACCGCCGAAGAACCGCCGGCAGTAGAGCTGCAAGAAGCCTATCACGACAAGATACGCGAGAACCCCTACCCGAAAGCGGATAACAAGATTTACCTAAACCCATGTCCGCTCATCGTTCCGCAGCAGATGAAGACCGGAAAACTACTTCAGTTTGCACTCTCCACACGGCAAGACTTCGCAGAATCGCATACCACCCTGTCGGAAGCTGTGGAATGGTGTATGTACAATCCGCACAAAATATTGGAAAACGGCGTATGGTACTGGCGTTTCCGCAACATCGACACCAGCGGCAGTGCCGGCGAATGGAGCGATGCCTATCAATTTGAAATCACCGATGATATTCCCCGGTTTGTCACACCGCCTTTCACTACTTTTTACAATAATTTGCCGCACAATCATCCGCGGCTTAAGTGCTACTTTGACAATGAACTGCCGGAAGCGCGCCAAAGGGCATCTTCCCATCCGGAGTACAACGCTATGTTGAGGCGTGCACGAACAGCCCTACGAAAAGAATACACAACCATAGGAGACTTGCATGTATGGGATATTTCCAGCACCCTATGCAATGAAATGATGTATCTGCACGATGCCTGGCTACTGACGCTGGATGAACAATATCTTACAAAAGCGCACGAAATAATTACGCAACTGTTGGCTTATCCTGTCAGTGACCAGTTATTGTTCAGCGACAACTTTCTCGCCACCAACGTAGGCAGATGTTATCTGAAAGGGTATGATTTGTTAATGGGGCGGCTCAACCAACAAGAAAAGGCAGTTATCGAAGACGTAATGATACGCATCATGCGTAAATATTACAAAGTACACTGCGGCAGCAAGGAGAACCATATATTCGACAACCACTTTTGGCAACAGAACATGCGTGTCTTCTTCCAAATAGCCCTCATGCTATACGACAAAACAGAATATAAAGACGAAATACGCCTCATGATGGAGTTTTATTATGAATTATGGACTGCCCGCGCCCCGGCATCCGGTTTTAACCGGGATGGCGCCTGGCAAAATGGAATCAGCTACTATGGTGCCAATATACAAACATTACACTATATGCCGATGTTGCTTTCTTACATCTGCAAAGTCGATTTCATGAAGCATCCGTGGTATCAGAATGCAGGTAAAGCACTCGCTTATACCTGGCAACCGGAGTCCAAAAATATCGGTTTTGGTGATGGAAATGAAAAATTGGAGTCACCGGGACGAGTACAAATAGGTTTCGCCGATTTTCTGGCGCGCGAAACCGGTGACCCTTATGCCGGTTGGTTAGCCGCTCAATCGTCAAAAGCGCTTCATGACGACATACTGATGCGGCTTTACCGTATTGTTCGCGACAAAACGACTTACAATACTACCCTGCCGGAAGATGCTCCTAAATTTACTTGGCATCAGGATATCGGAGAAGTAATAATGCACTCCGATTTAGGAAACACCAAAAAGAATCTGGCATTGGGCTTCCGTTCAAGTATTTTCGGTTCAGGCAGCCATACGGTATCCAACCAAAATGCATTCCAATTAATATACAAGGGAGCAGACGTATATCGCAGTACCGGCTACTATTTAAATTTTGAAGATGCCCATAACCTGATGTCTTACCGACACAGCCGGGCACACAACACCATTCTTGTGAACGGTATCGGACAACCGTTCACAACCAAAGGCTACGGCAATATCAATTGCGCCATGGGCGGGCAGCATATCACCTACTGTTCCGGAGATGCTTCGCATGCCTACGCCAGCCTGACAGATGACCCTATGTGGATAAAATCATTGGAAAAAGCCGGTATCGAGCAAACCCCGGAAAACGGATTTGGCATAACACCGCTTACCAAATATTATCGGCACATAGCAATGTTACATCCCGACATCGTAGTAATCTATGATGAATTGGAAGCCAGTGAAGCCGTACAATGGAATTGGTTATTGCATAGCCCCACCCAATTCATCATTGATAATAATAACCGGAAACTGACGACTACAAACAACAATAAAGCGTTCTCTGCCGTAACGCATCTGTATTGCAATGACAATATGCATCTTACACAGACAGACCTGTTTGTCGTTCCACCCAAGCCCGTCTATGATCCGCAATATCCAAACCAGTGGCATATGACAGCCAACGTGGAAGGATGCGATAAGACGCGTATACTCGCCATCATCCAAGTGATTCCCGACAATGCTCCCACTCAAGAAATCAGCCGTAACGGCAATGTCTTTCACTGTGGTTCATGGAGCATTCGGGCAGAGATGGACGCTTCCAATCCGCCCGAACTATACATCAGTAGTACAGAAACCCCAACCGTATTAAGTTATGGTAGCGGTCACCTCATATTGGGCGGGGAAGAGTATTACAGAAAATATACTCGCTCTTATGTACTGTACGACGAACAAAACGGGAAATATGAAACTACAGAAATGATAAACTATGTACCGGGGTCTACCCGTACGCTGCCTTGACTCACCCGCTTATAGAAATCGGCCTGAATTCTGTTATATGTGCATTATTTGTTTTTGCGCCTCCCCCCTACATTAAATGAGCGCAAAAACAAATTTGCACATTATCCATTTATTTAGAACAGGATTATAATCCAATCATACAGAATTATAATATGTTGATGAATACTATTACTTAAAAAAACAATGTTGAAGTCCGGTCTTGATTTTATGTTCTACTTTTGCTTATCCTCGAAAACAATAAAAAAGGAGTAAAAGAAATACTTAAAATATTACTAACTATTAAATATTCTGTATAAATCATGAGAAACAAAATCCTATTTTTGGTAATCGTGCTGCTTGTATGTCCTAATATGTTGCTTACCGCAGTAGCACAGGAAAAGGTATTTGCCAATTATTTCGATATTCCGGTAAACAGTCCGGAAGGAACCGAAGTTATCGGCCGTATCCATCTGGAAAGAAACAAGGATGTATTGACAAGCCCCATTCCTGCCGGCTATCATTTCGAAATCCTCAAACAGGCAGACGGATTATTCAATCTGGAAACCCGATACGACTTATCCAAACGTATTATGGGGGTACTTACCGTAGCCAAAGGTCAAAGTACAGGCAGTGCCCCTTCCAATCATCGCTTGACCATAGCCTTGAAGGACGGTGACAAACAACTGAAAAAGTTCAATATCAACGTCAAAGTTGTAAAGGAAACCTTATGGAGTTTGTTCAACAGACGTTATACTCCCAAGACACTTGAAAACAAACGTCTATACGGACGTATCAAATACTCCGATGATGAAGTGGCCGCCAAGATTGACGAACTGAAAAACAACGGCTGGAAATTTGCCGGACTGGAGAAATGTTACCAAGGACGTCCGCAAGACTATGTAGCCAAGTTCGATCCAACCAACGACCATCTGCCTACCGGAACCATAGAATACGATTGGGAGAAAGTCGTGAATCAAATAGGCGGATTGGGCTACTCTTACGCCACTTCAAAAATATACGGTCCTAAGGGTAACCCCGAAAAACGAAAAGAATTGAGAGAAACCTTGTATCAAGCGATATTGACCTATACCAATTCCGTACCCGTAGAGGGTAACGAGGTTATGGTAGACGGAAGGCCGATCGGCAACTGTACCGGTGACGGTTTCGGTATGCTGCAAGCGCACAAAATGGCAGGAATGCAAACACCTACCCACCAATGGACACTGACTGACCCGCTGGTAGTGCCCGTACTCCATCTGATGCCCGAACTGCTGAAAGGCATGCGCAATCAAGACGAAACCTGTCTGAAAGTGCATAACGCCCTGATACGTTACCTGCAAATCTTCTTTGCCGAGATAGAAAACCGCCGTGCCATCGACAATCCCGATGGACGCTGGGGCGAACTGCAAGACACCATCTACTCGTCCGGTGCATGGGCGGATGCCAATCTCGGGCACCGGTCACGTACTATGCTGGCGCTGCCTATCATCTGGGCAGACTACAACCGTCCCTTGACTTACGTACAGTACTGGTACAGTGATTTCTACCACGACCAACCGTTTAAAGGATTCAGTTACTCACCCGGTTGGAGCCCCCACGGAATTGTAGCGGATGTCAGCCGATGGATGACTAAATATAATATTGTAGCTCATAAATATATACAATCCGGCTTCCAGCCTGACGGAACAGTATCGCATCATATTGCCAATGCCACCGATGCCGCTATGGTAGCTTATGGCTTCGAATGGCTGACAGATTGTAATAACGGGTATAGCTATTTCAGAAATACCAAATTCAAGATAGGTGATAAATATTACCAATTCCAACTGGATCGCCTGCTGAACGTATATCCGAAACTGTTTTACAAGCAACGTATGGATTTCCTTGTCGCCGGACGTTCTTTCCTCGACGATATGCACAGATTTACTACCAAAACCTATATCCAGGCTGTCAATTCCATGTTAAATGCACAGAATAAAGGTTCCAAACTGAACGGCGTAGAGGAATTAAAAGATGTTTGCAAGCAGCTAAAAAACAATACGTTTGAATATTCGGGAACGGATGCCTATTGGGTAAATGAGTACCTTGTACACCGCCGCGGTGAAAACGAAACCCCATTCTACGCTTCGCTGAAACTGAAATCGGAACGTACCGTAGGCGCCGAAGACTTCAGCAAAAAAGTACGCCGCTCTTGGCACATGGGATACGGTATCTTGCAAGTTAAAGTAAAAGGAGATGAATATTCCGACAAGGTTATCCGCAACCTCGACTGGCACGCCCTGCCCGGACTGACGGAAGAATGGCGTACCGATCCGTTACCCGCCAAAGGCGGCGCACAAGCTTCATTACCGGGATTGAATAAAATATCCGGAGTACTGGCAGACGGCAAAGCCGGCATGGGTATCTATCACCATCTGCCGAAAGAAACATACAGTTCGGCCACCGCGTTCAAGAGTTACCATTTCATCGAGGACAAAATCATCGCTTTGGGAAGCGATATCGCCCGCCTGCGTCCGGGACAAGGAAATGAGATTACAACTTTCATCGACCAAACCGCATTGAACAGTCCGTTGACTTGGTGTGCGGGTGAAGAAATACAAACCGTAGAGCCCGGACAGTCAGTAAACCTCACACAGGAAATAAAAGATGTATGCTGGCTGCATCAAGGCAGCAAAGGGTATGTTATCTTACCGGTAAAACAACTGTCATTACAAATAAAGAGCGGTAAGGAAATAAATATCACCGACCGCACGATAGCCGATAAGAAACCGAATTTCATTATCGCCGTAAGCCATGGAGTGCAGCCCGGACAAAACCGGGATAACGCCTACCGTTACATACAGCTTCCCAACGTCAGTGCGGAAGAAATGCCGGAACGCGTGGAAGCCTTGTTGAAAGACCTGGAATTCACCATGCAAGACGGTGCCGCACATGCGGTATATTCCGATACGGACAAAACCTGGCAGTATGCTTTCTTCAAGCCGGGAAGCATTTCCGTAGGCAAAACCACGGTAACTTCCAATGATGTGGCACAGATTATGCTGCGTGATAATGGAGCGGAATGGGTATTGTCCGTAAACAACCCGATGCCGGACGGGCAGAAACAAACTCTGACTTTCAGCACATCCGCCAAATTGCCCGCCGGAACCTATACCTATCAAACCAAAGGCGTATACCCGCTCGAAGGCGAAACCGTTACGGTAACATCAGAAGGCAAAGGCAGCAAGGTTACGGTAGAATTGCCGGACAGCCGCGATGCAGCAAAATACAACTATCAATCGGACTTGTACGCAGCTACGCCGATAATAGTGAACATCCCCAAAAAGTAACATGAAGAAGTACTTAAAATAACGCACAATGAATAAACTATCCATAGTATGTTTGGCTGCTGCAGGATTATCATCCTGCACCGGCTCCAAAACAACGCAATCCGAGAGCGGAAATGCAGATAACAAATCCGCCCGCCAACCCAATATCGTAATCCTGCTGACCGACGACCAGGGATACGGCGACATGAAATGTTATGGCAGTCCGCACCTGCAAACTCCCAACCTGGACCGATTGGCTGCCGAAGGAACCCGTTTCACCAATTTCTACGCCGGAGCAGCCGCTTCCACCCCTTCCCGTGCCGCCTTGCTCACCGGACGTTACGCCGAGCGTGTAGGAGTACCGGGCGTAGTAGACGATACCTCGGAAAACGGTATCAAACGCAGTGAAATCACTCTGGCGGAATATTTGAAACAGAACGACTACGCCACAGGAATCGTAGGCAAATGGCATTTAGGATATCAGCCTGAATATCTGCCGCTGCGCCACGGCTTCACCGAATTCTTCGGTCTTCCCTATTCCAATGATATGTGGCCTTACCACCCGGCACCCGACCATGCCTATCCGGCGCTGCCACTCTACGACAACGACCGTGTGATAGAATACAACGCTCCCGTCAACCAAATGACCACAAGACTGACCGAGCGTGCCATCCGGTTCATCAACGACCACAAGGCGGAACCGTTCTTCCTTTATCTGCCCTATACCCAGCCTCACGTGCCATTGGGCGTATCGGACAAGTTCAAAGGAAAATCCGGTGAAGGCCTTTATGCCGACGTAATCATGGAAATAGACTGGAGCGTAGGCGAAATCATGAAAACCCTGAAAGCCAACGGGCTGGACGAAAATACCATTGTCATGTTTACTTCCGACAACGGCCCGTGGCTGAGTTACGGTAATCACGGCGGCAGCAACGGCGGACTGCGTGAAGGCAAAGGAACTACCTTCGACGGCGGACAGCGCGTACCTTTCGTAGTCCGTATGCCGGGCGTAATCCCCGCAGGCAAGGTGAGCGACCAGTTCCTCTCCGCCCTCGACATCACGCCGACATTGGTAAACCTCACCCAATCGCAGATGCCCCGCATGAATAAATTCGACGGACAAGACGCTTGGGGTATCCTTACCGGAGAGGAAACAGGACACCGGCCTTTCTACTTTGTATACAACGGCGTAGTGGAAGCTCTGCGCGACGGAAAATGGAAATGCGTAGTTCCGCATAGCTACCGCATCGTAAAAACTCCCGGCAAGGACGGACTGCCCGGCGAACAGATTGCCAAAGGCGGAAACATCGGCCTTGCCCTCTTCGACATGGAAGCCGACCCCAAGGAAAGTAACGATATGGCAGCACAACATCCTGAAATCGCAGAGCAGATGTATGCCCGAATCAAAGAGTTCCAAAAAGAGATAGACGAAGAAATGAAACATCTTATAATTGAATAAAATACACTCGTATAAACAAAAACGAATCGTATCATGAAAAGACCCGTACTGCTATTGGCATTAACCCTGCTGGGTTGCCAAAGTATCCTGACAGCCCGGCAAATGCACCCTCTTCAGGTGAAGGAGGTGCCCGCATGGGTGGCAAATGCCTTCACGGTGGCGCAAACACAATCGGAAGCCATGTACAACGAAGTTATGAAAACCGGACTGCTTCCACGCTCTATCCAACGGGGATTACAACCCAAAACAGACTGGACGGCAGGCTTCTTCCCCGGTACGTTATGGTATCTGTACACCTACACCGGAGAAGATACATGGAAAACGCGTGCCGAGAAAGCCACCGCCTTGATGGAAGGAGAACAGAACAATGCTTTCGACCATGACATAGGTTTCAAAATGTATTCATGCTTCGGAAACGGTTATCTGCTGACCGGAAACAAGGCCTACCGCCACATCATCTTCCGTTCTGCCAAAACGCTGACCTCACGTTACTCGTACAAAACAGGACTTATCATGTCGTGGGAACCGGATGTAAAACGAGACTGGCTCTTTCCGGTCATCATAGACAACATGATTAACCTGGAATTACTGATGGAAGCCTACAAAATGTCCGGCGATACCACACTCAGGCATATCGCTGTCTCCCATGCGGACAAAACCATGAAATATCATTACCGCAAAAACATGTCCTGTCCGCATGTTGTGGACTACGAACCGGAAACGGGAGCCATGCGCAAGTACGATTGGAACAACGGTTCGGACGACACGTCGAACTCCACCTGGTCTCGCGGCCAATCTTGGGGACTCTACGGCTTTACGATGATGTATCGCGAAACAGGTGACCGGAAATATCTGCAACACGCAGAAAAGATTGCGGATTTCCTGCTAAGTCACCCCAACATGCCCGAAGATATGATTCCTTACTGGGATTACTCCGCTCCCGAACGCTCAAAGATGCGCGATGCATCGGCACCAGCCGTTATGGCTTCCGCATTAATGGAACTCAGCACTTATTCCGCCCGGGGAAAGAAATACTTTGAAGCCGGAGAAAAACAGCTGAAAAGCCTGTCTTCTCCCGCCTATCTGGCAAAACCCGGAACCCATAAAAACTTCATCCTGATGCATGCCACCGGAAACTTTCTGCGTAACAGTGAGTTGGACGGCGCGCTCTCGTATGCCGATTATTATTACATGGAGGGATTGTTGAGATACCTGCGACTTATCAATGGGAAAGAGCTGTATAAGGTGATATAGTTGTTTTTGTTACTGCGCATACTTAGAATTAAAGTTTAGTTTATAAGAATCAAAGTTTAATTCATAAGAACCAAACTTTAATTCTTAAAGATAAAAGTTCAATTCTAAATATGCGTAGTACCAAAAGCAACTATTCTTTTCGGCGCAGGCATGTTCATATAGAGTTTTTTCGTACCTTTGTTGTTACAAAACCTTATCAATCAATGAACCATGACAAAGCCTATCATATTATCCGTATTACTTTGGCTATTCATATATCCGCTTCACGCACAGACTGCCGCACCGATCAGTTTCGTCCATATCGGATTGGACGAAGGCTTGTCACAAAGCACCGTATTCGATATTGCCCAGGACAAATACGATAATATGTGGTTTGCCACCTATAACGGACTGAACAAATATGACGGTTATACATTCACCGTATATCAGCACAATGAAAAAGACCCGCTAAGTTTAGGCTGCGATATCGTCCGTTCGTTAAAGACTGACGACCAAGGCAGAATATGGGTCGGAACTTATGAAGGCCTTTCATTGTATGACAGCGACAAGGAGTGTTTCCAAAATTTCCAATACACGAAAGAGGGTAAAAACATGCCTGTCAATAAGATTGTAACAGTCAACGGGGAACTGTTGCTTATCTATACGGATGAAGAGCTTATCCTGTTCAACACCCGCACGCAATCATTTTCCAAGTCCCTGCTGAATCCCGATTTGTTTACCATCACTCCCACATCCGTCAATCGTCAGGGAGACTACATCTATATAGGAAGCCGGGAAGGCCTGTTTTCTTACTCCGTCCCGGACAACACGATCGGAAGCATCGCACCTGAGGTATTTAAAGAGAAACGCATATCCGCCGTATTGCAACAGTCTCCCACCCAGTTATGGGTAGGTACCGAAGGTAACGGACTATTCCTCATAAACCCGCTGAACGGCGACGTCAAACAATATATGGCAACACCGGGAAGCACACGCCCGATCAGTTCAGACTATATACGCGTGCTTTCGTTGGATACGCAAAACAGGCTATGGGTAGGCACTATCAATTCTCTCAACATATATCAAAAGGAAACCGATTCGTTTTCGATATACAAGAGCAACCCTCTGAGGAAAGGCAGTCTGTCGCAGACTTCCATTCGCAGCATATTCACCGATTCGCAAGGCGGAGTATGGCTGGGAACCTTTTTCGGCGGTCTGAATTATTACCACCCGTTGAAGAACCGCTTTCAAAAGATACAGTCCGTTCCCAACCGTAATTCTTTAAACAACAACATAATAAACTGCATAGTAGAGGATGAGGGAAGTAATTTATGGATCGGTACAAACAGCGGCGGCGTCAACTTCTATAATTCCAAAACCAATACATTTACCCACTATACTCAGAAAGACGGTCTGGGGTCTGATGACGTAAAGACAATCTATGTGGATGAGCAACAGAACAAAGTCTATATCGGTGTGCATGCCGGCGGAATCAGTGTGTTACACCGCAACACCGGCCGCATCGAAACCTTTACCATCCCGTATCCGTCGGGCATTGCCACAAAAAGCATCTATGCCATCGTACCCATCGGTAACGGTGAATATTGGGTAGGAACATTGGGAGGGGTGGTACGTTTTAATCCCGCACTGAAGACGTTCACTCCCGTTACTACCGAAAAGAATGGCCGACCGTTTAAAAGTACGCGAATCACCACCGTATTCAAGGACAGCAAGCAGCGCCTCTGGTTCGGAAGCGAGACAGGTCTCATCGTCTATACACAAGACGGAAACGAATTGCAAAGCATTCCCGTACTGTCTTCGGACTCCCCGCTCAATCATCGTTTTATCAACTGCATATACGAGGGAAGCAACGGTATCTTTTGGATTGGTACCCGTAACGGTATTTACCGCTTTGATGAAACGGATAAAACAAGTAAACAATACACTACTGAAGAAGGGTTACCTAACAATGTCGTATTCGGCATATCGGAAGACTTTGAAGGAAAGCTGTGGATAAGCACGGATAAAGGATTGAGCTGTTTCCAGCCCAAGACTGAAAAGTTCCGTAACTTCACAAGCAACGACGGATTGCAAAGCAACCAGTTTACAGCATCCGCCTACTGCCGTACCGCCAATGGAAAGATGTACTTTGGCGGAATCAAAGGCATCACGGCCTTTCAACCGGAAGAAATCGTAGACAATCCGTATACTCCTCCGGTCATCATCACTCACCTGCGGCTTTTCAACAAGAAAGTTACACCGGGTGACGGTACACGCATACTGAAAACCAATATCCGGGAAACCCGCAGCATAACCCTTACCGCGAGACAATCCATGTTCTCACTGGACTTCGTAGCGCCCAACTACATATCAGGCCAACACAATACTTTCGCCTATATGCTGCAAGGATATGACAAAGAATGGTATTACACAGACAATCAACGTACCGTGTCCTACTCCAACCTGCCGGCAGGGACATACCGCTTTCTGGTGAAGGCCGCCAACAGTGACGGTAAATGGAACGAGAAACCGACCGAACTGGAAATCACCGTATTACCGGTATGGTATAAAACATGGTGGGCCGTGCTGATGTTCACCGCGGCTTTCATCGCGGTTACAATATTCATATTCCGCTACTTCTGGATGCGTAAAAGTATGCAGGCCGAGCTCCAAATGGAACGGGTGGACAAAGAGAGACAGAAAGAAGTGAACGAAATGAAGCTCCGTTTCTTCATCAACATCTCGCACGAACTGCGCACGCCACTGACCCTGATACTCGCCCCCGTACAGGAAATGATGGATAAGGTAAGTGACAGATGGCTGCACAAGCAACTGGAACATGTACAAAAAAACACCAACCGGCTGCTGCATCTGGTGAATCAGCTGATGGACTACCGGCGTGCAGAGTTGGGAGTATTCAATCTCAAGGTCAGACGTAACCCGATTCACAAAGTCATTGAAAAAGACTTCTTATTCTACGACCGGCTGGCTCAAAGGAAAAGAATAGCCTATAACCTTTCTTCAGAGGTAGAGGGAAAAGAAATCCTTTGCGACCCCAACTATCTGGAACTGATTGTCAACAACCTGCTATCGAACGCGTTCAAATACACCGATGAGGGAAAAAGCATTACAGTGGTACTGAGGGAAACCGGTAAGGAACTGCTGCTGCAAGTAAGAGATACCGGAAACGGAATACCCATCGACAAGCAGGCTAAGATATTCGAACGTTTCTATCAAGCGGACAACGAACACATGGGAAGCGGAATAGGCTTATCATTGGTACAACGCCTTGTAGACTTGCATCACGGACGAATCGAGCTGGAAAGCCGGGAAGGTGAAGGAAGCGCCTTCTCCATTTATCTACCGACAGAAGAAACGGCATATCGACCGGAAGAAATAGCAACCCGGACAAACGCCATCGGGGAACAACAGGTGTACACCACCAACAATCAGGATATGTACATCGTTGACACGGAAGATGAAAAAGAAGTAATAAAAGAAGAAACGGCAGAGAGTGACGGGACACGGAAAGAAAAGATACTCATCGTAGAAGACAATCCCGATATTCGTCGATATCTGAGTGATGAGTTGGGAAAAAGTTACCACATATCGGAAGCGGGTAACGGAGAGGAAGCATTGGCGCTCATGAAAGAGCAAGAGGCGGACTTGATTCTTACGGATGTCATGATGCCCGTTATGGACGGCTTGCAACTGTGCAAACAGATTAAGCAGAACCTGCGCACCTGTCATATACCTATCATCATACTGTCCGCCAAAACGGATTTGAAAGAGCAACTGGAAGGATTGCAGGTAGGTGCGGATGATTATATCCCCAAACCTTTCTCGATGGCGGTGATTACCACGAAAATCAGAAACCTGTTCCGCACGCGTTACCGGGCTATCGAGCATTACTCCAACTCTTTGGAAGTAGAACCGGAAAAAGTGGCGCTCAACGTAATGGACGAAGAACTGCTGAAAAAAGCGGTATCCATTGTTGAGAAACACATGGATGACGTGGAATTTTCCACCGATGATTTTGCCCGTGAAATATGTATGAGCCGTTCCAACCTGCATCTAAAGTTAAAGGCGCTCACCGGAGACACGACAAATGACTTCATACGTAAAATCCGTTTCAACCGGGCATGCAAGCTGCTCAAAGAGGAACAATATACGATAGCAGAAATCAGCACGATGGTAGGATTTAATACTCCTGCTTATTTCTCGACGAGTTTTAAAAAATATTTTGGATGCTTACCCTCAGAATATATAAAAACAAATAAACAATAAGCCGGCACACGATACTCCCTGAATACGCGTTAACCCACCATCTATCGCTCATTTGTTGGGAATAGTCAAAATGAATTCATTACTGTTATACGACATTTCAAAATTGTCTTATCCGCCATTCATTTTTTCAACGACTTAACCGATAAAGAGAATTTATTTATATATCTTTGCTCCATAACCTTACACATTGAAGCTGAATATGGTAAAACTTGTTGCACTTTTCATTACTAATTTACTGTTATTATCCCATCTCCATGCACAAAAACCAGAGCATATTAGCTTTGTGCATATCGGAGTAAATGAAGGATTATCACAAAATACTATTTTTGATATAGCCCAGGACGAGCAAAGCAATATGTGGTTTGCCACCTACGACGGGCTGAACAAATATAACGGTTACGACTTTACCGTTTATCAACATAATGAAGAGAATCCCAAAAGTATTGGAAACAACATAATCAGAGCATGTACCGTCGATTCACAAGGCAGATTGTGGATTGGCACCGAAAAAGGGCTTTCACTTTACGATGCCGCCCAAGATATGTTTTATAATTTTACGCGTGAAGAAAAAGGTAAAGATCCCGCAATAAATGCAATTGTAGAAATCAACGAAAAGCTGTTGCTGCTTTTTTCCAACAAGAATGAAAATTTATTTTCATTCGATACCGAAACCCGGCAATTCACCCAATGTCCATTCTATCCGATGCTGCCATCTATCTCGCCAACTTCTATCAGCCGGCAAGGAGATTACATTTATATAGGAAGTTTCAATGGAGTTTTTGCCTATTCAATTTCCAAGAACAAATTAGAAAATATTGCACCAGACAGATTACAAGGCAAGCAGATTCTTTCCATCCTGCGTCAATCACCGATCTGTTTGTGGGTGGGCACTGAAGGAAGCGGGCTATTCAAAATCAACCTTCAAACGAAAGAAGTTACCAATTATACCAATATTCCAGGAAAGAAAAATAGTATCAGCTCTAACTACATACGCTCTCTTACTTTAGATTCACAAAATACTTTATGGGTGGGGACCATCAACGCATTGAATATTTATAATGAAAAAGATGACTCTTTTGAGAGATATACCAGCGATTTGCAACAAAGCGGAAGTCTCTCGCAAACATCCGTACGAAACATCTTCATGGACTCACAAGGCGGAATGTGGCTGGGTACCTACTACGGCGGAGCGAATTATTATCATCCTCTGAAAAACCGTTTTTATAATATGCAGTATGTAGCTAAAGAAAATTCTTTAAATTGCAATACTATAGGATGTATTACGGAAGATAGCCAACAGGGGTTGTGGATAGGGACTAATAGCGGTGGAGTAAATCATTACAACCCAAAAACTCAGAGATTCACCCACTACACGCAAAAAGACGGCCTTGCCTCAAATGATATAAAATCTATCTATATAGATAATACACAAAATTTAATTTATATCGGTACCCATACAGGCGGATTGAGCATTTTACATCGCAATTCAGGGCATATAGAGACTTTCTGTGATGACAGAACTAAGAATATTTATGATATAGAGCCAACTTTAAATGGAGAATTCTGGCTGACAGGAATGACTATGCTTCTACGTTACAATCCCCAACAAAAAACATTTATTTCTGTCAATACTCAGACCAATGGACAACCAATGATACCCAATCAATTTACCCATCTATTACGCGACAGTAAACATCGGCTTTGGTTAGGCGGGGACAAAGGAGTTTCCGTATATACAGAAAAAAACAACAGTTTACAGCTTTGCCCTATACTTCCCGCCAGGTCCTCCGTGAACACCAGTACAATCAACAGTATATATGAAGCGCGGAACGGAATATTCTGGATAGGAACCCGAAGCGGCTTATACCGTTTTGATGAAGAAAAAAATGAAATAAAGCAGTACACTACCATTCATGGGCTTCCTAATAATGTTATACACGGAATATTAGAAGATTCTTCCGGCAAATTATGGCTTAGCAGCAATAAGGGAATAAGTTGCCTGCAACCGGATACCGAGAAATTTCGTAACTATACAAATAATGACGGATTACAAAGTAACCAGTTTACCAATAACGCTTACTATCAAACGGCAAACGGACAAATGTACTTTGGCGGTATTAACGGTATTACGGTTTTTCATCCAGAAGAAATAGTGGATAACCCATATATACCACCTGTAAGCATTACTAATTTGAGAATCTTTAACAGAACTATTTATCCTAATGACGATAGCGGCATACTACAGAAAGACATCAGCGAGACTCGTCATATCACGCTGAAAGCCCATCAATCTATGTTCTCACTGGATTTTGTGGTATCGAACTATATATCAGGTAATCATAACACTTTCGCCTATATGCTGCAAGGATATGACAAAGAATGGTATTACACAGACAATCAACGTACCGTGTCCTACTCCAACCTGCCGGCAGGGACATACCGCTTTCTGGTGAAGGCCGCCAACAGTGACGGTAAATGGAACGAGAAACCGACCGAACTGGAAATCACCGTATTACCGGTATGGTATAAAACATGGTGGGCCGTGCTGATGTTCACCGCGGCTTTCATCGCGGTTACAATATTCATATTCCGCTACTTCTGGATGCGTAAAAGTATGCAGGCCGAGCTCCAAATGGAACGGGTGGACAAAGAGAGACAGAAAGAAGTGAACGAAATGAAGCTCCGTTTCTTCATCAACATCTCGCACGAACTGCGCACGCCACTGACCCTGATACTCGCCCCCGTACAGGAAATGATGGATAAGGTAAGTGACAGATGGCTGCACAAGCAACTGGAACATGTACAAAAAAACACCAACCGGCTGCTGCATCTGGTGAATCAGCTGATGGACTACCGGCGTGCAGAGTTGGGAGTATTCAATCTCAAGGTCAGACGTAACCCGATTCACAAAGTCATTGAAAAAGACTTCTTATTCTACGACCGGCTGGCTCAAAGGAAAAGAATAGCCTATAACCTTTCTTCAGAGGTAGAGGGAAAAGAAATCCTTTGCGACCCCAACTATCTGGAACTGATTGTCAACAACCTGCTATCGAACGCGTTCAAATACACCGATGAGGGAAAAAGCATTACAGTGGTACTGAGGGAAACCGGTAAGGAACTGCTGCTGCAAGTAAGAGATACCGGAAACGGAATACCCATCGACAAGCAGGCTAAGATATTCGAACGTTTCTATCAAGCGGACAACGAACACATGGGAAGCGGAATAGGCTTATCATTGGTACAACGCCTTGTAGACTTGCATCACGGACGAATCGAGCTGGAAAGCCGGGAAGGTGAAGGAAGCGCCTTCTCCATTTATCTACCGACAGAAGAAACGGCATATCGACCGGAAGAAATAGCAACCCGGACAAACGCCATCGGGGAACAACAGGTGTACACCACCAACAATCAGGATATGTACATCGTTGACACGGAAGATGAAAAAGAAGTAATAAAAGAAGAAACGGCAGAGAGTGACGGGACACGGAAAGAAAAGATACTCATCGTAGAAGACAATCCCGATATTCGTCGATATCTGAGTGATGAGTTGGGAAAAAGTTACCACATATCGGAAGCGGGTAACGGAGAGGAAGCATTGGCGCTCATGAAAGAGCAAGAGGCGGACTTGATTCTTACGGATGTCATGATGCCCGTTATGGACGGCTTGCAACTGTGCAAACAGATTAAGCAGAACCTGCGTACCTGTCATATACCTATCATCATACTGTCCGCCAAAGCGGATTTGAAAGAGCAACTGGAAGGATTGCAGGTAGGTGCGGACGATTATATCCCCAAACCGTTCTCGATGGCGGTGATTACGGCAAAGATAAAGAATCTGTTCCGCACACGCCATCAAGTTATCGAGCATTACTCCAATTCTTTGGAAGTAGAGCCGGAGAAAGTGGCGCTCAATCCGATGGATGAAGAATTATTAAAAAAAGCAATAGCGGTTGTTGAGAAACATATGGATGACGTGGAATTTTCCACCGATGATTTTGCCCGCGAAATGTACATGAGCCGTTCCAATCTACACATAAAGATGAAAGCGCTGACAGGGGAATCAACCAATGAATTTATCCGCAAAATTCGTTTTAGCAGGGCATGCAAACTATTAAAAGAAGGACGATACAGCGTATCAGAAATCAGTACAATGGTTGGTTTCAACACTCCATCCTACTTTGCCACCAGTTTTAAGAAATACTTCGGATGCCTGCCGTCAGAGTACGGGAAATAGTTATTCAGACAAAATTAAAATATAGTTCGACAAAAGTGAGACGTTTTTAAACACGTCTCATTTTTTATTCTACGCCACTATAACCACTAAAATATCAACTTGCCTATCTTTGTAGTAACCAAGAAAATCCACCATGAAAAATAGCAGGAAAATTCTGTTCGCCTTATTATGCCTGTTTTATATAATTAATGTACAGGCACAGCAGAGAATCGTAAAGGTCGTAACTTCCGATTACGAGCTCTGGTATGACGAACCCGCAAACAACAGAGGCGGCGTAATCCCCGTCAATGAGTCCGAACGCCCCATTGATGCGGATTGGGAACGCTGGTCACTCCCCATCGGAAACGGTTACATGGGAGCAAGTATCTTTGGCGGTACAAGTACGGAAAGATTACAACTGACAGACAAGACCCTATACATACGCGGGCTTTGGGGAGCCGAAACCCAAACTTCATTCGGTGATTTATATCTGGATTTCTTCCATAATCTCCGTACCAATTATCGCCGTAGCCTGAATTTAAACAAAGGCATCGCCGAAGTCAGCTACGAATACCAAGGCGTAAAATATCATCGTGAATACTTCATGAGCTACCCGGACAATGTACTGGTTATCAAACTAACCGCTGACAAACCTGGAAAACTTTCCTTTACTGTTCGCCCGCAAATTGCTCATCTCGTTCCTTTCGGTCCTCTGCAGCGCATTGATACAATGACTATAGGTTATCTAAGCGGTCCCACACAAACCCGCTTCAACAATAACGGGCGTGAGGGTAAAGTCTTTGCCAAAGAGGATATGATTACCTTAAGAGGTAAAACCGAATATCTGAAACTGATTTATGAAGCGCAAATCAAAGTGATTCCGGTAAACGGAAGTATATCCGCCCGGAATGACTCTAACGCAGACCAGGGTACTATCCGGGTAGAGAATGCCGATTCAGCCGTTATACTTTTGACTTTAGGAACCAATTACCGATTATCACCGCAAGTATTCTCCAACAAAGCCGCCGAAAAGCTGAAGGGATGTCCCGACCCCCATGGGGAAATATCCCAACGCCTCATAAAAGCCGTTCAAAAAGGCTATGACCAATTACGCGCCGCACATATCAACGACTTCTCTTCCCTCACCGAAAAAGTGCAACTGAACATCAGCAAAAAGAGTTCCCTCCCTACCGACCGTCTGTTGGCCGCTTATAAACAAGGAAAGCAAGATACTTATCTGGAAGAGCTCTTCTTCCACTACGGTCGTTACCTGCTTATCAGCAGTACCCGTAAAGGAGCATTACCTCCCACCCTGCAAGGAGTTTGGAACCAATACGAACTGGCCCCGTGGAACGGGAATTATACTCACAACATCAATATACAAATGAACTATTGGCCTGCCTTCAATACCAATCTGATAGAACTTTTCGAAAGTTACGTGGATTTCCATAAGGCCTATAAGCCCATGGCAGAACGGTTTGCGTCAAAATACATCAAAATACACCATCCGCAACATTTCTCCGACAAACCTAGCGGCAATGGCTGGACCATGGGCACAGGCGCAGGAGCTTATATGGTAGGAATGCCCGGTGGACACTCCGGCCCCGGCATGGCAGCCTTCACCTCGAAACTTTTCTGGGACTATTATGCCTTCACCAATAACAAACAAATCCTGAAAGAAACAACCTATCCCGCAGTACTGGGAGTAGCCAATTTTTTGAGTAAAGTAACTACCGACACGCTCGGATTCCTACTTGCCACCCCTTCTGCCTCACCCGAACAATATGCCAAAGTCACCAAGCGTCCTTATCCTACTATCGGATGCGCCTTCGACCAGCAGATGATATACGAAAACCATCAAGACGCCATCCATGCCGCAACCTTACTGGGTAAACGTGACAAAAACATCCGTCTCTTTAAAGAACAAAGCAAACGCTTGGATCCCGTACAGATAGGCAATTCCGGTCAAATCAAAGAATATCGTGAGGAAAAGCACTACGGTGATATCGTATTGGAACAGAACCACCGCCACATCTCACAACTCATCGGTCTCTATCCCGGTACACTAATCAATGAGAATACTCCCGTATGGCTTGATGCCGCCAAAGTAACGCTCAACCGTCGCGGTGATATTTCTACCGGTTGGTCTATGGCACACAAAATAAACCTCTGGGCACGTGCCAAAGAAGGTAACCGTGCACATGACCTCGTAACCGCCTTGCTCACAACCGGCATTCACGAAAACCTTTGGACAACCTGCCTTGCCGTTCTCCGTTCACCTTTCCAGATTGATGCCAATTTCGGTGGAACAGCCGGTATCGCAGAAATGCTGCTGCAAAGCCATGAAGGTTATATCCATATCCTGCCCGCCCTGCCGGACATATGGAAAAACGGTTCATATAGAGGACTTACCGCACGCGGAAACTTCGAAGTATCCGCCAACTGGAAAGAAGGACAACTTGCACAAGCCGAAATTCTGTCCAAACAAAACAATACCTGTATCCTAAAATATCCCAATATTACCTATGCGATATTGAAAGACACCACAGGTAAAACGATAAAATACAAATCAATAGGTAAAGACAAAATATCGTTCCCGACAAAAGCCAACCAAACATACATAATAAGCAATGTGCCACAGCACAAAGTAGCGGCAGCCCCACAAGAGCTAAAAGCCAACTTCAATGGGAACACCGTCTCCCTGCAATGGAAACCCACCAAAGATGCAGCCGCTTATGCCATATACCGCACTCGCGGCAACAGCCCCGACTACGAATTGATAGCAACCGATGTGAAACAACCAACCTACAAATATACCGCATCGGAACTCAAAGCTACCGATTATCTCGTCTTTAAAATTGCCTCGCTTAACGAAACCGGAGACGAAGGTAAGGCAGCTACAATCTGCGTTGAGAAACAATAATAAAAAACCAATAATCTATTATCATGACAAAAAAGACTTTTATCTTATTTTTTGGGGTATTACTAATGGGTCTGCCCACACAAGCCAACAATGATGTTCAGAAAACAGTATACGGCTTGATAGAACGTATTACCCCCGGTTATGCTTCACAGTATGAATTAGAACTGATAGAACAAACGGAAGGAAAGGACGTCTACGAAATAGAAGGTAACGGCAGGAAAATCATACTGCGCGGCAACAATGCCGTATCGCTCGCCAGCGCCTTCAACTGGTATCTGAAGTATACTTGTAATGCGCACGTTTCCTGGTTCGGCAATCAGCTTAACCTTCCCGATATCCTGCCGCAACCGGCTGATAAACAACGTATCGTAATTGAGCCCAAATACCGCGTTTATTTAAACTACTGCACTGTCAGCTATACCGCCGCATGGTGGAACTGGGAACGTTGGCAAAAAGAGTTGGACTATATGGCTATGAACGGCATTAATATGCCCCTTTTCTCATTGGGACTTTACGAAATATGGTACAATACTCTGATGCGTTTTAATTTTACCGACCTGGAAGCACGCACTTTTCTGAGCCTTCCCGGACATGCTGCCTGGCAATGGATGCAGAATATCCACAGTGAAGGCGGTCCTCTGCCAACATCTACAATGAAACGCCAGACACAACTGGCAAAGCAGGTACTCAGCCGTATGCTTGAATTCAATATGCAGCCCATTCAGCAGGGTTTCTCAGGATTTGTTCCACCACTGCTCAAGCAGAAGCGGCCTGAAGCTAAAATCGATATGACAAAGGCTTGGTATGGTTTTGCTCCTTCTGCTTTGGTCAATCCGTCCGACCCTTTGTTCGTTGAGTTCGGCAAAGCATTCCTTGAAGAACAGGACAAACTTTTTGGCAGTTACGGTGTATATGCCGCCGACCCTTTCCATGAAAGGAAGCCACCGGTAGAAACCTCTGAATATCTGCATGCCGTCGGCGTTACCATAAATAAACTCTTCCAGCAATTTGACAAAGGATGTATCTGGGCCATGCAATCGTGGAGTCTTCGCGAAGACATAGTGAAAGCCGTACCCCGTGAGAACCTCCTGATACTCGACCTGGCCGGCAAACGAGTTCGTCGCGACCAAGGATTCTGGGGTTATCCCACAGTAATAGGTAATCTCCATAATTTTGGCGGACGAATCAATATGCATGGAGACCTGCATCTATTGGCGGTAAACCAGTATCAGGATATCAAAAAAGTATATCCCAATGTATGTGGTGACGGTCTTTTCATGGAAGCCGTTGAACAAAATCCCGTCTATTATGATTTAGCGTTCGAAATGTTTCACCGCACAGATAAAGTCAATATCCACACATGGCTTCAGCAATACGCACAACGCCGTTACGGTGCAAGAACAGTAAACACCGACCAGGCCATGAGGCTACTGCTCGAAGGTCCTTACCGGCGTAACACCAACGGCACAGAGCGCAGTTCTATCGTAGCTGCACGCCCGGCTTTAAATGTAAAGAAATCAGGACCCAATGCCGGACTTGGTATCCCATACGACCCCTTGATTCTTTTCAAGGCAGAACGTTTATTACTGGCAGACGCCGAGCTATTGAAGCATTCCAAACCCTATCGTTTTGATGTAGTGGACGTGATGCGCCAAATTATGACCAACATAGGGCAACCCATACACAAGAAAGCCGCCGAAGCGTTTGAGGCCAAAGACAAAATAGCCTTCACCCTCCACTCCGGACGTTTTTTGCAGATGCTGGAAGACATGGACGAACTGCTACGCACACGTCCCGAGTACAGTTTCGACCGCTGGCTCACCGAAGCGCGCAGTTGGGGCGAAACCAAAGCCGAAAAGGATTTAATGGAGCAGGATGCCACTACTCTGCTCACTGTATGGGGAGCACAGGAAGGAAACGACCCCGGCATTTTCGACTACGCCTGGAGAGAGTGGAGCGGATTAATTAACGGTTTCTATAAAGTACGCTGGCAAAAGTTCTACTCCATGCTGCAAAAGCACCTTGATGAAGGCACCGGTTATTCGGAAGAAGGATTGAAACTGAGTCATGGACGTGAATCCTTCCGGGCCAACGATTTCTATATCAGTCTCGGAGATTGGGAACTGGACTATACCCGCCAAGTAAACAAAGCCCGTACTCCTATTACGCAAGGCGATGAAATAGAAATAGTCAAACGCCTGTTCCGGAAATATGAAAAGTTATCTGCAGCATACTACCAGACAAAAGTATCTAATGCCGATATTATTAAAACTGAAAAAACTTACGAGAACTTAGGAGAATAGTAAAATGGCATTGAAAAAGAATCGCCCGATTTTAGGAATATTCCAAAATCGGACGATTCTTTTTCATCTAACAATCTCAAAAGGATACGAAAAGGATTATTTCTTAAGAAAGTCCGGTTCTCCGCTTACTTGCCTTACCACCGCTTCCACCTTTTGCACTTCAACCTTAGAACCGCAGACCAATAACGACACACCGCCTTCAGCACCATCTACTCCACCTTTAGCAGTAACAAACACATCCACATCGGCAAACTCCTTCACTGCTTCAATTTCGGTATATACATTACCTTCCGTTACATTCAATTTTACAGTATTCTTGCGCTCGGCACTACTATTATTCGTTATCTTCTGAATTTCAAAAAGATCCTGTGCGGTACTCTTCTCCAAACCTACAGGGCATATCCAACGTCCCCGGCCATTGTCTGTGTAACGGCGAAGTTTGGCTACAGTCCCTCCATCAGGCGCACCGACACATACCGCTGCCTGACGTTTGGCATAATTCAACATATTGGCGCCTTTGAACACGATATCCTGCGGTTCCATTTTGGCGAGGGCATCGGTATAACTCATATCCGCCATCTTTCCCTTTACCAATACAATCTCCGAATGGCGTTTCATTCCCTTCTGAAAATCCTCTTTATATCCGGGATAGATGCGACCGGTTACAAAACTACCACGTGGTGTATCAAGCCCCGCTAATTCTTCCGCAATGTAAGTGTTGGTAGTACCCAAGGTAATAATAACCATTCCGTTTTCCAAACGTTCACGTACTTCCTTGTTGACGGCAATACCCTTGGCAATAAGCCGTTTACTCTCACTCACTGTAAGACGCAGTGTGGAGATGTACTCATAGTTTTTTTGTGACAGCGTGTCCATTGCTTTTCCCTCAACGGATAACCCCGGTTCTTTGTTTGGCCGCATACAACTACTCATCAGCAGCAACGCAACAATTGGCAGTAAAAATCTTCTCTTCATGACGTTTTAATATTTAGTTTACATTTAATAAGTAATCTGCTAACCGGTTACATCGATTCCTATACAAAAATACTCCATTTCTTTCATTCCGTCTGACAACTGTGTATTTTTCATTAAAACAAATCTGTATTAACCTATCAATATTGTATAACTCGATTATAAAAAAGTTCACTTCACTTGCTGTAATAAAAAGAAATAGACAGATTCAAAAGTTTATTCCACAGAATTAAAACAATTTTATACCCTAATAGCAAATCTTGTGACACAACTATAAGCTGTTTTCATACTATCGCGATACCTTTGTTTTCATTCACTAAGAATCATATCAAAAATAACATAGTATGAAAAAACGAGTCTTATTCTTCTTGGCATGCAGCCTGGCGCTAATCACCATCCAAGCAGAAAATATCCGATGTATACACGAGAATGTACGGGAAACTCCGTACCCGCAACAGGAACACACTTTATATATAAACCCTTCACCACTGCTGGTTCCCAAAAGTACCAAGCAAGCGGACTTTTTACAATTCAGTCTCTCGCGGAGCAAAGACTTCTCGGACGCAAGCACCATACTGTCCCAACCCAAGCCCTGGTGCTTGTTCAATCCGCACAAAGTATTGGAAAACGGTACATGGTACTGGCGTGTGCGTTCGGTAAGCAAAGAAGGAAAAGAGTTTCCCTGGAGCAAGACATACAGTTTTACCGTAACCGAAGACATACCCCGATTCGTCACACCCGAAGCCAATGTTTTTTTGAGTAACATTCCTCAGGCATATCCCCGCATCTATTGTTTCCTGAACGACAATCTGGAGAAAGCGCGCAGGAAAGTACGTTCACATCCGGAATTCGAGAACATGATTACCGACTCGCGCAATGCACTCGGTTCAAACTATACCAACGACACCAAACCATACAGACAAATCACCCGTATGGCGGTCGAATGTGATAATCTGAATACTGCCTATCAAATGCTGCAATTGGATGTATACGCAGAAAAAATGGTACAAAACGTACGTTGCCTGTTGGCCGTAGAACCTGACAAGAAGGTTATCGGCAACGATTTCAACGCCGGAGAATTGATTTACACATTGGCATGTACCTATGAGAATTGTTACGACCGCTTCAGTTCACAAGAGCGTAAACAGATAGAAAGTATCATCATGGATGTACTGTCACTCTATTATAAGAGCCACATTCTGGAAAATGAAGAAACCCATATCTTCGACAATCATTTCTGGCAATTCGCATTCCGCCACTTCATGCAGGCCGCATTGGTGATGTACGACAAATATCCGCTTGCCAAAGAATATCTGGAATACAGCTACGAACTTTGGACAGCACGCGCCCCAGCATCCGGTTTCAACCGCGACGGTTCATGGCATAACGGAACAAGTTATTTCAGCGCCAATGCCGTTACCCTATCTTATGTGCCCACCTTGTTCAGTTATCTGACAAAAACAGATTTCATGCAACATCCCTGGTATAAAAATGCCGGCATCGGCATGCTGTATAGCTGGCAACCCCGGGCATTGAGTGCGGGTTTCGGCGACGGACACGAAAAAAATAACGGCAAGCCCCTGCGCATCCGCAGCGCTTTTGCCGATTTCATGGCACGTACTACCCGCGACCCGTACGCCGCCTGGTATTCGTCTATCAACAACCGTTATAAAACAGAATCAGAAACACGTCTCTACCGTATGGCATGCGGCAAACAGCGTCCCCGGCAAGCCGAATTACCGGCAGATGCTCCCAAAGCCGTATGGTTCAAAGATACCGGTGAAATGATAGCCAACAGCGATTTGAAAGACTATAAACATAACATCAGTCTCAGCTTCCGTTCCAGTCCGTTCGGTTCCGGCAGCCACACGCACTCCAACCAGAATGCTTTCAACTTGCACTACGGTGGAAAAGCCATTTACCATGCGGTAGGGCATTACATGAACTTTGCCGATCCGCATAACTTGCTGTCTTACCGCCATACACGTGCCCACAACACCTTATTAATAGATGGCATCGGACAACCGTTCACCACACGTGCGTATGGGAACATTGTACGCATGTTCAACGGGGAGCACATCTCCTATGCCTTGGGAGATGCTTCCAACGCCTATTGCGGTATCAGTGAATACCCCATGTGGCAAAAGAACTTTGCCGGCCACAATCTTGAACAGTCCCGCGAAAACGGTTTCGGAGAAACTCCCCTGAAGAAGTATCGCCGCCATATCTTCCTGTTGCACCCCAACATCGTGGTTATCTACGACGAATTGGAAGCAACTAAAGCGGTAAGTTGGGATTGGCTGCTGCACAGCCCGGTAAAATTCCAGATAGACGAAGCAACATCAACATTGACAACCCGTAACAAAAAAGACAAATATATTTCTGTCGCCCGCTTGTTCAGCGAACAAAAATGTAACATCAGCCAAACGGATAAGTTCGTTGCCGAGCCAAACAAGAAAATAGGTGTCCGCGGTGAAGACTTTACCGCTCCCTGGTCGTTGACAGCCAGTTATGAACCCAGTAAAGCTAATCGTATACTTACTATCATTCAAGTGGAAGCGAACGGAAACCGGGCGGTAAACATAGAGAGTATCGACAACCATAGTTTTCAATGCGGTGATTGGACGATTGAAGCGGAGCTGAATGCCAAACGTCCGGCAAGTCTGTATATCCGGAACGGGAAGACACCTGTAACTTTCAGTTACGGAAAAGAACACCATTCCTCCATCTTACACGATAGTTTTAACGGCAAGTGGAAAACCCAGGAAATGGTGGACAGACCAGCACAAACTACAGGAACAATAAAATAATAGACTCATGAGAAAATCACTATTATTCATGTTGTTCAGTATCCTATTCACCGGAATGGGAAACAAAGTTATTGCGTCGACAGTATTGGATACGCAACAAAATAGAGTAAAGCATTATATCACCCAAAGAGGTAACCTGACAAACTCTTTTCACAAATTTACTTATGAGAAAAAAGGTTGTGTAGCCTTTTTAGGCGGTTCCATTACAGAAATGGAAGGATGGAGAAATATGATCCAGGAAGATTTAAGAAAACGTTTTCCTGACACTAAATTCCAATTTATAGATGCCGGTATCGGTTCTACAGGTTCCACCCCTCATGCCTTCCGCTTTGAAAACGATGTTCTGAAAAAAGGAACGCCTGACTTATTATTTGTTGAAGCCGCAGTAAACGACCATACAAACAAGTTTTCCCCGGAAGACCAAGTACGAGGTATGGAAGGTATCGTACAACATGCACGCCAAATAAACCCCTATATGGATATTTTAATGCTGCATTTCATTTATGCCCCTTTCCTCAAGCAGTTGGATAAAGGAATACAGCCCGATGTCATCATGAACCATGAACGTGTAGCCAATCATTATTATATCACTTCTATCAACCTGGCACAAGAAATTGCAGAAAGGCTGAAAAACAAAGAATTTACCTGGAAAGAATTTGGCGGTACACATCCCTCTCAATTCGGACACACATTCTACGCCAAAGCAATAGAAAGCCTGTTTGACCACGAACAACAAAACATGAAAGCCGAGAATCTTCAGGCACACTACATTCCCGAAAAACCTTTGGATAAATCGAGTTACTTGCAGGGAGCTTTCATCGACATTAAAGAGGCGACAGAACTCAATGGATTTAAATATATTGAAAGTTGGACACCTGAATCATCTGTTAAAGCCGGAACTCGTAAAGGTTTTGTGCAAGTACCAATGCTGGAAGCTAAAGAGGGGGGGCGCATCTTTCAAATTGAACTTTACCGGAAGAGCAATCGGCATCTTTTGTGTATCCGGTCCCAACGCAGGTGTTTTGGAGTACAGTATTGACGGAAAGCCATTCCGCCAAATGAAAACCCACACCCCCTGGAGCAACAAGGTATATCTTCCGTGGGTATATATGTTTGACAAATATCTGAAACCGGGACAACACACCTTGATTGTCCGAATAAAGGAAGGAACGAGAACCGAATGCCAGATAAGGAACTTCGTAGTCAACAGATAATTGCAGTTCAATAAGCTAAATACAATGCGAACTAATAGACAATACTAAAAGTCTATTTAAACAAACTTGCAAGTGCAATATACCACAATGAAAAGAGTTTCAACATCACAAAAAGACTTTTCTTCATGAAACAATTATCTTTGTGGGTAAGAAACTATTTAATAATTTATCATCAAAAGCCACTTATTTACAATGAAAAAAAGACTCTTATCTTTAATTGCAGGGGCCAGCTTATCGTTTACGCTCTTTGCACAAGGCAATTTCGCTACCAAAGACCACGGGTTCGTACATGGAGTTTCCAAAAACTACGAATGGCCTACCGATCCTGAGGTTCTGAAGAAATTAGACCAATGGCAAGACCTTAAATTCGGTATCATGTTCCATTGGGGAGTATATTCCGTACCCGGTATTTCCGAGTCATGGGCACTATGTTCGGAAGATAAATTTACCGCCCGCAGAAAGAAAATACTTCCGGGAGCCACCTACGGTGACTTCAAGAAATGGTATTGGGGATTGGCAGACTCTTTTAATCCTACCAAGTTCAATCCTACAGAATGGGCGGCCATCATGAAAGACGCCGGATTCAAATATCTGATATTTACTACCAAACATCACGACGGATTCTGTATGTTCGATTCCAAATATACGGATTACAGCATTGCAAAGGGCCCTTATAAAGACAGCAAATACAGTAATGTGGCCTATCATGTGTTCGATGCTTTCCGACAACAAGATTTCATGATTGGCGCCTACTTCTCCAAACCCGACTGGCATTGCGAATATTATTGGGATCCCGCTCTGTCCACCCCAACCCGCAATCCTAACTATAATATCAAGAAAAATCCTGATACTTGGGCTAAATTCCAACAATACACCGCTAATCAGATTGATGAGCTGATGACTGACTACGGAAGAATAGATATTCTTTGGCTGGACGGCGGCTGGGTAAAAAAAGCCAATAAGCAAGATATCAAACTGGATGAAATAGTGGACAATGCGCGCAAGAAGCAGCCCGGATTGATTGCAGTGGACAGAACGGTCCCCGGAAGAAATGAAAACTATCAGACTCCGGAACTTAGAATACCCAAGACACAACTAAATCACCCATGGGAAAGTAATATCACACTGACCAACACATGGGGTTGGAATCCAAGACCCAAATATAAGTCTGTAAACTGGGTTATCAATACGTTGGCGGAAATAACGGCGAAAGGCGGCTGTTTCGCTCTGAACGTAGGTCCCTCCGGCGAAGGCGTCATTGAAAAAGAAGTGCTTGTAAGACTGAAAAAGGTAGGAGAATGGTTGAAAAAGAACGGAACCGCTATTTATGCGACCCGCATCACTCCCAATTATAATTATGGCAATGTATGGTTCACAGCCAACAAAGACGGACAAACCTTATATGCCATTTATGCTCTGCCCGAGGGAGAAAAACTACCTGAATATATAGAATGGGAAGGCAATGAACCCAGCGGAAAAATGACATTGTTGCAAAACGGGAAAGGGGTAAAATATACTTGTAAAGACGGTAAAGTAAAAATAATGTTACCGCAAGGGCTAAAGAATGAAGCGTTAGCTTTCAGCTTTAAAGTAAAGAAATAATCAGAAAAATCTGAGATATATTCTTCAGCTGCAGATTATACGGAATCTCATAAACGGCCTTCGGCCTATTAACGAAATCTCGTATAATCTGTGCCTGTTTTTATAACGGTTCAACGGAAAATGTAAAACCTTTGACATTATCAAGCTTTTACTTACAAATATTCAATTTCTTTTCCGCAAAAGAAAAGTACATCATAAGATACATTATAAAAGAATCTATTTATACATGAAAAGACTCCTGCTATTATTTATTACAATATGGTGCATCATTGTTTGCGGCTATTGCCAAACAGATTGGAAAAACTTTATGTCTAAACAAGACATGATATGGACCCGTCTGCCCCAAACATGGTACGAAGCCCCTTTTATGGGAAACGGTAGCATGGGAACTTATATTTGTAAAGAACCCAATAAAAATGCCATACGAGTAGACGTCAACAACAGTATGGTGCACGATCATCGTACCAAAGATAACGGCATCTACGGTAGGTGCCGTCTTCTTATCGGCTATTTCCTTCTGCATCCCGCAGGTGAAATACAATCCGGAAATATGAGACTGGATTTGTGGAATGCGGAGACTACCGGATGCGTCCGTACTACTTTGGGAGAGATAAAACTGAAAGCCTACGTCACTTCCGAAAGTCCTTACATCATTGTTGAAGCCGAAACTACGAAAGGCGAAAAGAACTTCACATGGAAATTTTATCCGGAAAAGACAGACTCGCCAAGACAATTGAACGCTATCCGCATAAAAAGCAAGAACCATTTTAAGAAAGATTATATTTCAAATCCGGCTTCACAGCTATATGAACGTAACGGATTAAATTTCTGTTGGCAACCCTTGCTTGATGGTGGTGGAACAGCTACCGTGTGGAAAGAAATCAGAAAAGATAATAAAAGTATCCTTGTTATAAGCAACGCCCATTCATTTCCGGAAACAGACGCGTTGCAAAAGGCAGAGACTGCGCTGGTCAGTCTCCAAGAAATTGATTTACTCTCTCTCCAAAAGACCCATCGAGATTGGTGGCACAACTACTATCCGCTAAGTTTCGTAAGCCTTCCCGACAAAAAGATAGAGAACTTCTATTGGGCACAAATGTATAAACTTGCATCCGCAACACGCATTGGCGGAGGTCTGCTGGATAACAGCGGTCCCTGGCAAGTGCTGACTCCCTGGCCCAATGCATGGTGGAATTTAAATGTACAGTTAAGCTATTGGCCGGTATACGCCGCCAACCGTCTGGAACTGGGAATGCCTTTAGTAGATGTAGTAAAGAATAACTTCGATAATCTGATTAATAATGTACCGGAAGCCTACCGAAAAGATGCGGCGGCACTGCCTGTATGTACAGATTTCAATTTAATAGGAGTGGACGTACGAGTACCGGGCAGTGAAAAGTTCGCTCAAGTAGGTAACTTACCATGGCTATGCCATAACCTTTGGTTGCAATATCGCTTCAGCATGAACGAATCGATATTAAGAAACGTACTATTCCCGACATTAAGACGCGCCATAAACTTTTACATCCCTTTCTTAGAAGAAGATGAGCAAGGTATATTGCATCTAAAGGAAACTTATTCACCTGAATACGGAAGTGCCAAAGATTGTAATTATGATATAGCATTGCTTCGTTGGGGATGCCAAACACTGCTCAAAGCAAGCCAAATATTATCTATTAAAGACGACTTAATTCCGAAATGGCAGGAAATCATCGAAAAGTTAACGGATTATCCACAGGATGAAAACGGGATGATGATAGGCAAAGACGTACCTTTCAGTAAGTCACATCGCCACTATTCACATCTGCTGATGTTCTATCCGCTTTATTTGCTAAACATCGAACAAAACGAAAGTAAAGAACTGTTGGAGAAGTCTGTGGAACATTGGCTTAGTATACCCGGCAATATTCTTGGATTTTCCAATACCGGGGCCTCTTCGTTATATGCCGCGGCCGGTGAAGGAGACAAAGCATTAGAAAAGCTAAAAGGTCTCTTTGCTCTCACCCTGCGTCCCAATACCATGTATATGGAAAGCGGTCCGGTTATTGAGACACCGCTGTCCGGCGCACAGTGTATACACGATATGTTGTTACAAAGCTGGGGCGGGAAGATACGCGTATTCCCTGCCGTACCTTCTCAATGGAAAGACGTTCAATTCCAAGATTTAAGGACAGAAGGCGCATTTCTCGTGTCTGCCAGCCGAGAAGGTGGAAAGACAACCGGTATCCGTATCAAAAGTCTCGCGGGAGAACCTTGCATCTTACGTACGGATATGGTGAACCCGATTGTCAAAGCAGGTAATGTAACGCTTACTCCAATAGGCCGAGGAGAATACTCATTGGACTTGAAGAAAGGAGAAAGCGTTGTCCTGACTACCGCAGGAGACGCTATTCCTGTTATAGGCCCTGTTGACGGACAAGGGCAAAACTTCTTCGGACTGCAATAATATAAGCACAACCCAATATATAGCAGGCTCAAAGTGTATTTTTATATTCCCGCGGCGTATACCCTGTGTGTTTAATAAATAGCTTTGAAAACTGCGAAAGATTCGGTATCCCTACGGTTTCAGCTATTTCTTTGATACTAAGGCGGGACGCAAGTAATAAGGTCTGAGCACGTTCTATACGTTTAGCTTGTACGTACTGATTCGGGCTCATACCGCTTACTTGTTTAAACACGCGAGTAAAATGGTCGGAGCTCAGACACATCACCTCAGCTAAATCATCAACACGGAGATTTCGATATAAATTATTATCAATATAACTGAAAATCTTTGCTAACCGCTCGTATTGATTACGCGATTGAGATTCCAATAACTGAGTATTTCCAAGAAAACGAGAAAATAACTGCAACAAAATGCCGTTACTTTCTATTTCTTTATTCAGGCTATAGTTCACTTTATTCTGGTTGACAGTATAGATATCGGGAATATTATCATATGTTTTTGGATCGGGATCTTGAATGGCGCAATCCGAATTTAATTCAAGAAACCGGAGCATAAGCATTCTGTCCATTTCAGTAGCCGGAAGTTGGTAATGTATCTCAGTATTGTCAAACAAACTCTGCCCGCCTATCAATTGGTCAAAAAAACAAATATAATAATGGTACATAAAGTTATCGCATTCATACATATGAAAAGTGAATTTAGGAATAATAAACAACTCACCGGCCGATAAATTATACTTTTTTTTATTCATGTATACAGCTGCTTCCCCTTTATCAATCAGGTACATGCGAGAAAAAGGACTAATAACATTATTATAGCACCACTCCTTACCGGCAGTATGATAACCCGCATATAGCATTTGTAAAGAAAGTGTGTTTTTATTATTCAATATTTTCATATTTCAGACATTTGAAGCGATATAACAAATATACGACAATTCCCACACAGAACATCGGTTTTTGCAAAGTTTTGCACAGATATTTATGTCAGACATAAGTACGAAATGGTTTATTTTTGTAGAAAAAGTAACATCATATAAAAAATACAAAGCTATGAAACACTTCGGTTTATCCATTTCCCTATTATTATTAGGAGGATTCATTTCTTCCATCTCTTCACAAGAATTGGAATCTCGCTTAAAATTTTATAAACCGGATAAATTCCGCGCTGCCGTTCATTCACTTCAGCAGAAGTATAAAACCACTTACCAACCGGTCAAAGGTTGGGAAGAAGCAATAGAAGAACTTGAGAGCAACCGCATAGTATTAATCGACGGAATAAGAAAAGGAGATAAAAAAACAATCCGACAAGCTGAAGGCTTATTGCACACATTAGATGCAACCTTGCTGGCCAATCCATTGATACAGAAAAAACAGATAACCGCCATTCGACGGACATTAGGTGATAAAGCCCGTACCGCCATTAGGGGAGACTTGGGAATTGTACCAAATAATTTCCACAATAACTTTGCCATTCCACATCCATCCAAAGGGTGGACCAATGAGTTTGTCTCATTAAGTATTACCCCCGGAAATATACAAAAAAAGATGCTTTTCAAACCTGCCGAAGGAGTTATCATTTCAGATCCGGAACCGCATTTCAATGGTGAAAAACTAATGTATTCTTCAATAGGAACCAATAATCGCTGGCATCTGTTCGAACTGAATCTAAAAGAAGGTACTTCAAGACAGTTGACACCCGAAGCCTATCGTGACATCGACTCGTTTGACGGATGCTATGCTCCTGACGGCAGTTACATTTTCTGTTCTACCGGCACCTTCCTCGGTCTTCCTTGTACCGACGGCGGAAGCCGCATGTGCGGATTATTCCGCTACGACCCGGGCACCGGAAAAACACGGCAGCTGACATTTGACCAGGACAGCAACTGGGGGCCTGTGGTTATGGAAAACGGACAAATTCTTTATCAACGCTGGGAATACGCAGACATTCCACATTCCAATTCCCGCATCATGTTCACCATGAATCCGGACGGAACCAACCAACGTGCCTATTATGGCTCCAATTCTTACTTTCCGACTTCCTACTTCGATGCCCGCCCTATCCCGGGACGCCCGTCTGCTATGGCAGGAATCGTTACCGGTCATCACAGTATCCCCCGAAGCGGGCGTCTGATTCTGATTGATACAAACCAAGGAAGACAAGAAGCAGACGGCGTTATTTGCGAAATTCCATTTTCCGGCCGAAAAGTACAGGCTGAAGTCAGAGACCGCCAAGCCGATGGCTGCTGGCCCCGTTTTCTGCACCCATGGCCATTGAACGATACTTACTTCCTTGTTGCAATGAAAGCGGCTCCCAATTCCTTATGGGGAATTTATCTTGTGGACACATTCGACAACATTACTTTGATTGCGGAAGAAGAAGGTACCGCTTATCTTTCTCCGATTATAGTCGAAAAACGACAGGCACCACCGGTCATGCCCGGCATGGTAGTACCGGAATCCAAAGACGCCACCATATTCATTCAGGATATTTATACGGGCGGCGGACTGAAAGATATTCCTCGCGGCAGTGTAAAAAGACTCCGCATCGGCACATACGACTTCAGTCCCTGGAGACAAGGAGGATTGTTGGGAACAATCGGCATGGATGGTCCTTGGGACATCAAACGTATTGTGGGCGAGGTCGGGATAGAAGAAGACGGTTCAGCCATGTTTAAAGTGCCTGCCAATACCCCGCTATTCATCCAACCGCTGGATGCGGAAGGGAAAGCCCTTCAAGTAATGAGAAGCTGGTTTACAGCCATGCCTGGCGAAGTTCTCTCATGTATAGGATGCCACGAAGACCGTAATATGATTGTCATGCCGCGAAAAAATAAAGCTGCCGACAAAAAACCGCAACAAATAAAACAATGGCAGGGAAAAGAAAGAGGTTTCAGTTACCGGCATGAAGTACAACCCGTTTTAGACCGCTATTGCATAGGTTGCCATAGTAACGAAAACAATAACCGTCCCTATCTTAAAGGAGACAAATGGATTACCGACTGGAGTTCTCGGATTTCCGGAAAGGCCCGTCCCGGTTTGGGTGGACATTTTACCAAGTCGTATGCAGATCTCCACCGCTATATACGCCGCCCGGGAATTGAAAGTGACATACGCATGCTTGTACCAATGGATGTACACGCCGATCAAACAGAGTTGATGCAGTTACTCAACAAAGGGCATCATAATGTAAAGCTTGATTCCCTGTCCATCACAAAACTGGCCTGCTGGATTGACTTCAATGCACCTTTTCATGGAAGGCGGAAAGATCTCTCAACCTATGACAAGACCAAGCAAAGCCGTGAATTACGGGCTTTGTATCGCGAAATGTTCGGCGCGCCGGAACAAGATATGGAATGGCTGCCCGAAATACCGACGGATATTGAATTTCAGAAACCGATACAAGCTGTTGCTGAAAAAGGGGACACTCTCCTTAAAGGATGGCCAATTCCCAAGAAACAAGCGGAAAAAATGCAGATTGATTTGGCCAATTATCAAATGACTTTGGAAATAGCAAAAGGAGTAAATCTTAAACTGATTAAAATCCCCGCCGGAAAGTTCATTATGGGAAGTACCCGCCAAGCCGATGAACTCCCGCAAACCGTTGTCGAGATAGAAAAAACTTTCTGGATAGGCCAATTTGAGATTACCAACCGTCAGTTCCGTGCTTTCGACCCTTCACACGACAGTAGAGACGAGCATCGTCACGGCTATCAGTTTGGTCGCAAAGGCTATTCAATGAACGGTGACGATCAACCGGCTGTCCGCATATCATGGAAACAGGCCATGGATTTCTGTAACTGGTTATCCCAAAAGACAGGAATGCGCTTCACATTACCGGATGAAGCGCAATGGGAATGGGCCTGCCGTGCCGGAAGCGACACCGACTACTGGTTTGGGAGCTCGGGCAAAGACTTTTCTCCTTATGCCAATATGGGAGATATACGTCTAAAAGAATTTGCGGCCTGTACCTCTTACAAATTCTATGAGAGCGTACGTATCATAGAAAATCCCAATAAATATGACGATTGGATTCCACGCGATACAACCTATAATGACGGCGGATTTATATCCGAACCGGTAGGACGCTATATTCGCAGTCCATGGGATTTATCCGATATGCATGGCAACGTATGGGAATGGACCCGTTCTATCTACAAGCCTTATCCCTATCGTCCAGATGACGGGCGGAACGACATTACGATCGCAAATGAAAAACGTGTTGCCCGCGGCGGCTCATGGTACGACCGTCCCTACCGCAATACGTCCTCATTCCGCCTTCCATACCGGGATTATCAAAAAGTATACAACGTCGGTTTCCGTGTAATGATGACAGAAGATGAATAACCGGATAAAACGACACGTGTATATCTATTTGCTCTTGTACTTGTGCATCTGCCAAGTACAAGGGCAAAACCCACAATTTTCCTTTTCCCGGAAATACAAGAATGAAAAACTTCTGATTGCAGGTTGCGGTTGGAGAAAAATCGCAGTTATAGACAAGAAAACCGGCAATCCGGAATGGGAACATGCTTTGGGAAAAGGCGAAGACTGTAACGATATAGAGCTGACAAAAGAAAAAAACATTCTATACGCCTATACCTCAGGAGCAAGACTTATCACTCCTTCGCAAGAAGTGGTTTGGGACTACAAAGTAAAAGCCGGAAAAGAAGAGTTGTTTACAGCCGCCCAACTCCCGACAGGCGGTTACTTGCTTGCCATTTGCGGTCATCCGGCACGAATCGTGGAATTGGATAAGGAAGGTAATACATTGAAAGAGTTCCAATTTAAAACCGGTATCGAACGCATACACAATCAGTTCCGGCAAATAGAAAAGACAGAGCATGGCACTTATTTGATACCTCTATTTGCAACAGGCAGATTGATAGAAATCAACTCAGCCGGAAACATTTTAAACCAAGTGCACATCGGCGGTACATTATTCAGCGTTAAGCAGTTGAAGAATCAAAGGTTGCTTATAGCATGCGGTGATGGGCACAAATTAGTAGAAGTAGATACCGGTACCTGGCAAATTGTCCGTACTATCTCATCGAACGACATTCAAGGAGCATCTCTTCTTTTTGTCGCCGAGCCATATCGTTATCAGAATGGAAGAACCCTGATATGCAATTGGAATGGGCATAGCAAAGACAAATCACAGCCTAAATTAATTGAGATTGACCGTAAAAACCAAATCAAGTGGAAACTGAACGATCATGGCAGGATTAAGAACATTTCCTCCGTTTGTCCATTGCCTTGATAAATGGATACGTCCATATTTTCAGTTCATCCGCCAAACAATAACAGTTTACGCCATTAAGAATTTAACTCTACCAACTATAAAATAGATACAAGCATGAAAAACTTCATTTTTTTTCTTTTTTTCATATGGAGCCTGGGGTATTCCATCGACTGTGAATCTCAAGCCATAGAGAATAACCGACTTACGCTGCAAATAAAGAAGCAGAATATCAGCCTGAGCAGCAAGAATATGCCGGACCTGAAAATTCAGAATATGTTTCTTCCCGGACAGATAATCGCTACAAGCAAAAAGGAGACATCCGACAGTCTATGGGGAAAGGGAGAAGCGCTGCAAGTGATTTGTAACGACGGCCGCAAGGTTACATTCACTCTGTACGACCATAATCCTTTCCTCTATATCCATACAGTAATGATGAACCAATCCGGACAGGACATACGGGTGAACCGTCTGGAAATAGCCGCTATAGATATGAGTATAGGCAACATGAATAAGCTATTGAATACATTAGGTACGGGTGGATTTGCCCACGCGCGGCAAGCTCAAGGAAGTTACACCTATACCCTATTGACCGAACCAGACAGCCGGCACTCCATTCTAACCGCTTGGCTGACACAAAAACAGGGCATCGGACTAATGGTTCCACAACCGGCCAAAAGCACGAAAGCATACAAGGTTAAAACCGAACTGGAGTTTGGGAATTATCTGGTAAAAAGCGGAAAAGAAAGAGATACCGATATCCTGTTGATAGGCTTTTTTGAAGATGGAAGAGAGGGACTGGAACTATATGGAGATTATCTTGCCAAAGCATATCAGATACACTTACCGGCAAAACCGGAAGTTTATTGCACCTGGTATCACCGTAACCTAAGCGGTTCGGGAGCTTCCACTGAAAAATTATTAGCAGAAAATGCAGATTTTGCCAGAAAAGAACTCGCGGCTTTCGGCTTGAATACATTCCAAATAGACGACCATTGGCAAAGCTCTATGGGAATGCCTAAACATCAATCAGGTGCAGGCCCGCTAAAAACATTTGTCGAAAACAACAAGAACTTTCCTTCCGGAATGCAACATACAGCCGGATATCTGGAAAAGAAAGGATTCACCCCCGGTCTCTGGTTCATGCCGTTCTCCGGTGACGTACGCAATCCTCACTTTCCCAAAGAAATCTTTGCACAACACCGTTGGACAGGCGCTCCCTATGAGGTAAAGAGATGGTCGGGCACCTGTATAGACGCCACAAGCCCGGCCGGTGAATCTTTTTTGCGGAAACGTTTTAAAAGAGTTTACAATTGGGGATATCGCTACTACAAAATCGATGGATTGCACACCGGTGCGCCTTCTGAAAATATCTATGTAAACAGAAGTTACGACGGAATGCCTGTTTATGGAGACGCTCGTCTTTATAATGATGAATATACTTTCACACAGTGTTTCCGTAAGGGTCTTTCTATCTTAAAAGAAGAATCTCCGGGTGTTTTCCTTTTAGGATGCTCCGCAACCCAGAACATGAGCTCTTTGGGAGCTGCTTTCGGAATGGTAAACGCCATGCGTGTAGGGCCCGATAACGATGGTGCCATACGGGGAGTTTGGAAAAGCACTACAGCCGGAGCGGATTATGCGGGTAACCTATACTTCCTGCACAACAAAGTCTGGTACAACGATCCTGACCCCTATTTTGTCCGCAGTTCCAATCCGTTAAACAAAGCACGCTGGATGGTATCATGGCAAGCTGTTTCAGGAGTAATGAGTACGACAAGCATGCAATACGCAGAGTTAGCTCCTGACCGCCTGGACATGATAAAGCGTGCACTGCCCACCCACAGTTTGAATGCCCGCCCCGTAGATATTCTTGAAAGCGATAAGCCGAATATCTGGATGGTAAAGAACGACAGAATCACCATATTGGGACTTTTCAATTGGGAAGAACTAAAGAACACACAGATAGATTACAGCCTGGAACGAATGGGCCTGAACGGTTCGGAGAATTACGAGTTGTTCGATTTCTGGGATAATAAATACTTAGGAAACATCAACGGGAAGTTATCCCAAACTTTGGAACCCGCATCCTGCAAAGTGTTGGCAGTGCGTCCAAGCAAGTCCCATCCACAGGTTATCAGCACATCCCGGCATATTACTCAAGGGCTGATGGACATAAAGGAAGAATCATGGAATCCTGCCAGACAAACCCTATCCGGAACGAGTGAAGTTGTGAAAGGAGACAGATATGAACTACGCATCATAGTACCGGAAGGATTCGATATCAGAAAGGCAAAGAGTAACGCCGGCAAAATGCTCATTCAAAAAGAAGGAAAGTTAATGCGTGTTTCATTTATGCCTCAAAAATCAGGAATGGTAATTTGGAATATAGAATTTAAACAAACTCATTAAAATACAATTTTATAAAAAACAAACTATTGTTTATAAGTTTAATTACTCTATTAAGTTTAAACTTATTTGCACAGCAAAACACACAAGATAAAAAAATGGCATGGTGGCGCGAAGCACGTTTCGGGATGTTCATTCATTGGGGACCCTATGCAGTATGGGGTGGTGACTATCATGGTTATTTATCTCGAATGGGCGGTCCGGCATGGATGATGAATCGTTGTAAAATCCCTGTACAAGAATATCAGGAAATGACAAAAACTTTCAATCCCGTAAAATATAACCCAGAGACATGGGTACGTCTGGCAAAAGAAGCCGGAATGAAATATATGATTATTACAGCTAAACATCATGATGGTTTCGCCATGTTCAAAAGTAAAGCAAGTAAATACAATATCGTAGATTTTACCCCTTATAACAAAGACATATTAGATGAACTGGCTAAAGCCTGCCGAAAATATGGTATGAAATTAGGTTTTTACTATTCACAAGCACAAGATTGGAACAACCCTGGTGGCGCCACACACAGAAGGCCCATGCAGCAAGGTTGGCCCAACCCAAACTCAGAAGCCATTGATGCATACACATTAGCCCACAACGGCAGTTGGGATCCTATACAGCAGACACGTACCATAGAGGAATATACGGACAGCGTAGCTATTCCTCAAATAAAAGAATTGCTTGAAAATTATGGTGATGTAGCCGTCATTTGGTGGGATACCCCGAGCGGGCCGGCTTCTTGCGCTAAAAAAATCAATGAGGTAATTAAAAAATACCCGCAAGTTATCACCAATGACCGGTTAATAAGGAATGAAAAACATATTACCGGAGATTATAAGACACCGGAACAAATGATACCTACCGAAAAACAATTAGACGGTACGGACTGGGAAACCTGTATGACCTTAAATAACAGTTGGGGATATCAATGTAGGGGAATTGTCTGGAAATCACCTAAAACCCTAATAGTCAATCTTATAGACATTGTATCCAAAGGCGGTAACCTTTTACTAAATATAGGTCCTGACCCGGAAGGAGTTATCCCGGAAGGTAACGTGAAAAGGCTAAAGATTATAGGAAAATGGATGAAAAAATATGGTAACTCCATTTACGGTACAGAACGTTGTAAAGTAAAGAAACCGGATTTTGGTTATTGTACACAAAGAATCATTGGAAACAAAACACATATTTATCTTCATGTCATAAATTGGCCGGAAGACAGACAGTTGTTATTCCGTCTATATCAAAACGCCTCATCTGTACGTTTATTACACAATGGACAAAAGCTAAATTTCAAAAACACACATGACGGTATTTATATAAATACTCATCGTAAAGCACCGGATAAAATAGCATCCGTTATAGAACTGACATTTGATAGTGTGTTACCGCGCTATCCTATCAAGTCCATGAATGATAATAATTATGATATTATCGATGGAAATAATTAATTTTCTCTTATCACTCATCGCTATTAAGGTTAATCCACTGGAAATATAACAGTTAAAGAGTGATAAGAATCGTTATCATAGGGGAGGGGGAGGACAAAACATTGGTACACCCCCTTCCACTATTGTTCTCATACTCATCAACAATCTTATTTCCAACCAATTAATAAAAAAAAATGATAAGTGATGAGAACCTAAACCAAAGAAGAACCGTAAAGATTCTTCGATAAAAATTTTTATTCATGATATTACTACTCTACAATCAGTTTTACCTTCTGTACCGGCAATCCTTTGGATTTAACCGTTAACACTCCCTTACCTTTTTTCTGATAGGTACCACGAAGAATAACCAACGCCATACCATTATAGGCATCCCGTTCGGAAGACTGGAAAGAAGTCAAATCCGTTGCGTCGCCATTGTCGGTAGCCGCAATCTCAACCGGACCTGAAACAGAGAATTCCAAATGATTATTGGCACGGGGAACCGTACGACCTTTAGCGTCCACAATCTCTACACGTACAAACAACAAATCGGTGCCGTCCGGTTTCAATGTAAGCTTTTCGGGAGTTACCTTTATTGCAGCCGCTTTTCCGGCAGTCTCAACGATTTCCTCCGCCCATACTTTTCCATTCTTATAGGCTATGGCCTTTAATACGCCCGGCTCATAACGTACATCATCCCAAGTTAGACGGTCATACCGATGCTTCTTTTCTCTACGTCCCTGCGATTTTCCGTTTAAGAAAAGTTCCACAGCATCACCCGATGTGTAAATATGTACAGGCGTGATTTCTCCGATACGTTCTTCCCAATTCCAATGAGGAAGAATATGCACAGTGGGGACATCCGGGCGCCAATAGCTCTTATAGTTATAATAACGGTCTTTGGGGAAACCGCAAAGGTCTACAATCCCAAAATAAGAACTGCGGGAAGGAGTCTTGATTTTGCCCAAAGCAGCCAACTCCGCTTTCGCTCTTTCAATATCTTTTGTATCACTGAAATTCAAGAGATTGGTCAAATCTTTATTGTAAGGCGTCGGTTCGCCTATATAATCGAACCCGGTCCACACAAACTCACCGCTCATGACGGGATACTTCTCGAGCATGGCGAATTCATCTTCAGGGCTGCAGCCCCAAGGTACGGCCACCATATCATAAGAAGAAAGTTGAAAATTATCCTGGCTATCCTGAACTTTCTTTGTTACCGGGAAGAAATATTCACCGCGAGAACTGATGGCAGAAGATGTTTCGCTGGCATGATAACGACGCGTAGGATGTGAAGCAAGGAAAGCATTATAAGACTTCAGGTAGTAGTTTTGCCCAAAAACATCCACATGATTCACTATATCGCAAATGCCAATATTTCCATGATTACAGCCGTAAGAAGTAGGTCGCGTAGGGTCTTCATCATGACTGTATGCAGTGAGCCTGCGGGCTATTTCAGCACCAAGCTCGGTTCTTTGGTCGGGAACTTCGTTACCGATACTCCACATAATAACAGAAGGATGATTACGATAATGGCGTACCAATGAGCGCATATCGGCTTCACTCCAATCATCGAATAACAGGCTATAATCATTCTTCCGTTTCCGCGTGTGCCAGGCATCAGCCAATTCCAGCTGCATCAAGAACCCCATACGATCACATAGTTCCACTAATTCCGGTGCAGGCGGATTATGCGAAGTACGAATAGCATTTGCTCCCATTTCTTTCATAATACGTAACTGGCGTTCTGCCGCAACTACATTAAATGCCGTTCCCAACGCACCTAAATCATGATGCATGCATACACCTTTAACAGGCACTTTCTTTCCGTTCAGCATAAAACCGTTTTCTACAGTAAATTCAGCTTTTCTGATTCCGAAAGAAGTATTATAGCGGTCTATTTCTTTTCCACCTGCCAATACACGGCTCACCGCCATATAACGATAAGGAGTCTCAATATCCCAAAGTAACGGTTCATTCACTGTGAAGCGAAGCGCATTGCTTATTTTGCTTCCGGAACGTACTACTATTTTTTCGTTCCTAATAGAAGCGACGGCTTCTCCGGTCGGTTCGCCTGCCTCATTCTGCAAAAACACTTGTGTGTGCACCGTTACCCGGGTATCTTTCTTTGTATGATTCTCCAAACGAACTGAAATTTCCATTTGAGCTTCTTCCTGAGTGACCTTGACATTACGTACATAAGTCCCCCATTGGGAAACATGTACAGGAGAAGTCTTTACCAGCCATACATTTCTATAAAGCCCGCCGCCCGGATACCAACGAGACGATTCTTTCGGATTTTCCAAACGAACGGCCAGTGTGTTCGTTGTACCCGCCTTTATATAAGGAGTCAAATCCAAACGGAACGACGCATACCCATACGGCCATCCACCCACATAATTACCATTACACCATACCGAAGCATAAGACATCGCACCGTCTATATCCAGATAAATCTGCTTACCCGCATCCGTCTGAGGAATATCAAGTTTTTTACGATACCAGCGTACTCCCCAATAAGGCAATTTACCGGTTGCACCTTCATAATCAATATTAAAGGGTCCCTCGATAGCCCAGTCGTGCGGTAAATGTAATTGCCGCCATCCACTGTCGTCGAAACCCGGCTTAACGTATGCAACGTCACTTCCCGGATTACCCCCAGGGCGTAAATGCTTGTCGCCGAAAATAAAAAAGTCATTGGCGCAAGGCAACAGATAAGGTTTCAGACGGGTATAATGTAAAATAGAATCCGTACCTGATGGGCCATTCTCCTGATAACGCCAGTCCCGATTTATGTTAATACGTTCGCGAACCGGAAATGTACCGGCACTTATAGCCTGCCAGCTTCCCAATAATAAACAACAGATAAGAAAAAGTTTGTTTTTCATGCTTTTCATGCTTTTGAAATTTAATTAACCGAAATAGAAAGTACATATCACAGAAACCTATTATATTTCCAACTACAAATAAACTGAAATAATCGTAGACTAAGGTGAAAAGGCTAAAGATTATTATTGCTGTCCGGTAAAACTTTGACATGATAAAAATCGGAAGATTTTATCCCATTATAGTATGAAGTTGACTCGCATAAATATCTTATAAAGGCATTTTAATGCTTAGTGCTACCATTTTTGCACAGCACAAGAAGACAAGCCCCCTTTTGTATAATTGATGTAACTTGTTGTATTTGTGTTAAATATAGGATTATTCCGTTTTTTTACCGAACAGCAATAACATGCAATATGATATTTCATTATAGCTATCACTCCTCTAAACGGTCAATGCCTTCAATCGTTCCCGGTTCCAATTGGTGCATATCAAAAACAACAACCTTATTAGCCCCCTTTTTCAACCACACACCCGGACAAAACAAACGATATTGAGGACCTACATTCCAGAAACGTCCTAAATTATGTCCATTAACGTAAAGCACGCCTTTTGTAAAATTCCTCATATCAATATAGCAATCACCTGTTTTATCAAGCACTAAATCGGTTTTGAAAAACATACCGGGGCGCACAGTCTCACCTTGCTTCAAATTCGCGACATAATCGGATGACATATTCAGATTGAATACTTCCCAGTTCATCAGCGTCATCCCATTCAATGAAACATAGCTCGTAATACCTTTACGGTCTAACATGTTTGCTCCGAAGTTAACGCGTCCCATTCCTTCTACCAATATGTCCAATATTGGATATTCTACATTTGAAACAGGCAACGCAACCGACTTCTGGCCCAAACTCCGATCGATAGTTCCCACATAATTTCCATTCAGAAAAACAGTGGCATAGTCATGCAGCCCGTCAATAAAAAGTTTTCCGCTTTTATGTCCCACCAATTTGGTACGATACAGTACAAAGCCTTCATATTGATTCATCATTTCCATGGGGAGCGGTTGTACCATATGTCTAGGGTCCGGCAAATTATCCCATATCGAAGAGAAACGAACGGTATTTGTTGCCGGAAAACAAAGAGTGGGTAACGGTTCCGGTAGCGATGGAAGTTTTTCCTTACTGTATTTTTGAGCCACCTTGCGCAAGGCCATGTATTTGGAAGTAGGCTGCCCCATTTCATTGATAGGAGCATCATAATCGTAACTGGTCACATCCGGCCTATAGGAATCAGGTGAACTGGAGTTGGCACCTGCCCAAAACCCGAAATTAGTTCCACCATGAATCACATAGTAACTGAAAGACTTGCCATTTCCCAACAGCCAGTCCACTTTTGACGCCACTGTACCGGTATCCGTCCGACGCCACTTTTCTCGCCAATGTGTAAGCCAACCGGGATAAAGTTCTGAACAGAACACGCTGGCATCAGGACGTACCTTTAGTGCCTGGTCAAATTCAGTCTGACTCGCAGCAGGATCCAATCCCACAGCTACACCGGGCAATGTTCCTGCTTCAAGCATATGAAGTGTGGGCCCGTCGGAAGTATAGAAAGGCACCGTAATACCCTTTTTCCTCCACAAATCGTACAGCCATTTCATATAAGTACGATCATTCCCGTAACTGCCGTACTCATTCTCCAACTGTAACATCAGGATAGGTCCGCCATTGCCTATCTCGTACTTTCTCACAAAAGGAGCTATTTCCGAGACATAGCGTTCCACTGCCGCAGTGTAACGCGCATCCATACAACGTATTTTTATATCAGGAATGGAAAGCAAATAGGCCGGCAATCCGCCAAAATCCCATTCACCGCAAACATAAGGACCGGGGCGGAACAGAAGATACATCCCTGCTTTCTGCACCAGACGAATAAACTTCTCTATGTCCTTATTACCTGTCTTAAAGTCAAATGTACCCGGAACATTTTCATGATAATTCCACATAATGTAACAGGCAATTGTATTACATCCCATTGCCTTAACCATTTGTATACGATGCTCCCAGTATTCTACCGGGATACGCGCAGGATGAATTTCACCGGAAATAATCTGAAAAGGACTATTATCCAACCAAAAAACATTGTTTTTTAATTCAAAAGAACGGCTTTGCTTTGCCTGTGCTAAAGAAATAGAAAAATTACCGTTAAAAAACAGACACAATATCAGCAGATACAATATTCGATTCAATTTCATAATATATATTTTTAATGTCTTTATAATCTTAATAAACTAACAATTCCGAAATAGCCAATCCTCTTTTACAGTTATGGAAAGTAACTCTTACTTTAGAAGCTTTTATTTCGGAAAGAAGCCGATGTATACGTACAAAGCTATTCTGCGGTTCTACTTTCAGTTCTTTCCATTCACCGTTGACAAAATAGGTTATCACATAGTTTCCTATACGGGTATGGCCGGCTTTATCATAAAACTCAACGTCATCCAATTCTGCAAAGCCAATTGCACAGACAGAAGTATTTTCATCCAGCAGTACTTCTATATAAGGTTCTTCTACTGTATCATAAGACACCCAGGCAGTTGTGAAGTCATCGTCATTTGCAAAATCAGAAATGCGGGTATCAAACGACCAACTCGAATCCATAGGTCTGCCTTTCGCTAAATTCGTTGTAATAATGGGCTGTTTGTCTATTTCGAGTTTGGGAGCTTTTCCCGGATATTGCCACAACTTGCCAATCTTTTTAAACTCAGCCACAACATTGTCGTCTATCAGTCCATCCCGATTAGGTGCTACATTCAGTATAAAATTGCAATGAGCCTCGTTCAACGGAATCAGATTATTATAAACCAAAGACTCGGCACTCTTTACTGAATCTGTTGGGAAACTCTCTTTCCAGAACCAGTTGGCATTGATAGGATAACCGGAAGCAGCCGGCAGATTATTGGTTTCTTTACTAATGAGTTGCCCGGCGTTTTGTTCATAATGCTTTATATCCGTATAGAACAATTCCGAATCCGGATATTTGCCGGCATTATGTTCTGCAATCAGGCAATTGGGTTGAAGGGACTTTATATAATTGTATATTTCCTCAAACGGTACATCTTCGTAGCTGATTCGGGACCACCATGCATCCCAACCATCTATAACCAATATGGAAATATCGCCATAATTAGTAAGCAATTCTGTTAATTGCCTTTTAATAAACTCCACACTTTCTTTCTTTATCCATCCGGCACGTATATTGTGATGCGTGTCTAAAATGGAATAATACAAACCTATCTTTAAGCCTTTCTTCCGAAAAGCATCCGCATACTCTTTCACGACATCACGCTTCAAAGGCGAATTCATCACACTATAATCGGTTGTTTCCGTATCCCAGATACAGAAGCCGGAATGATGTTTTGTTGTCAGACAGGCATACTGCATATTGGCAGAAGCAGCCACTTCCGCCCACTGATTACAATCGAGCAGTTCAGGATTAAAAACTTCCGGTGACATTTGCGGATCCGCCCAGTCTTGCGTACTGAAGGTAGGAATATTGAAATGAATAAACATTCCGAATCTCATATCCAGAAACTCCTGCTGTAACTGTGCTAACGGCTTTCCACCGACTATTTCTGCCATAGACGACTTTTCATCTTTAAGCCTACATGATTGAGTCAGTATCCCTAATGTCGCCAATAATACAAATGTTGTTGTTAATATTCTCATGATATCCAGATTATGTAATACGGACGATACAAATCAAAAAGACTTATACCGCCCGTATATAAAATAAAACAATAAACTAATGTGTTAAGTTAGAATGTCAAAATAGCACGAGCATGGCGTGCATCATTTACAGGCCAAGCGGCAGTCCCACCATAATTTCTCCCTTGCGTAGATAATCCGACACGATATAACCGACCTTTAGAGTCAGATTTAGTCTTTTCAATACTATTAGACCAATAGAACTGTTCACCATCCAAAGAGAACTCTTCAGCAACACCTGCATCAATGAGAGTTTGCATAGATTTCCCGACAGTTAACAAAACGACATTGGTAACAACCTTGTTCTCAACAGTCACCTCAGCATACTCTTCTGCAAGGGTGAGATACTGTTTCACAGCTCCCCAATACCAACCGCTGGTACCGGCAGGTGCCTTTGTCGTTTCACTACTTTCATATTCAGCAATAGCTTTAGCTATCGGATAATCATCCAAGTTACTTACAGATTTAAAGATTTCTGTATTTTTGAATCCTAATATATCTGTATAAGCCCTCTTACTTTCATCACAATTATCCATTAAGTCAATAGCAGGCTTTGTCTCCAAATCAAAACCAGTCAATTCTTTAACACTTGACGGAGCAATCTTAACTCTCCCGCCGGTAACATCTTTAAGAGCGATTACCCAACCACGTACTTCTTGCAATCTTTGAGTACCATCATTGGCAACATAATTCTCCGCCTTATCAGCAGAAGCCTTACCGCCATCATGAGCTACAGCAAACACAATACCGATACACGGATTATCAGCATTTGCAATATAAGATGAAGAATAGGTACCGTCCGCATAGAAGAAATCTCCCACTTTTGCTTTGATAGGCCTTGTTGAAATATCTACAGTACCGGCAATCCAATCGTCAATATTGATATCATAGGTTATATCAAACTCAGTATCCTCTATCGGAGACTCGCGCATCATATTACCGCTGACTTTAATATGCTGATTGCGTATAACAGGCACTAAATCCGCCGGAACTGTAACATTTTGCACACCTTGTTTTGTGGTAAAGCTCATGTGAATTTCACCCATATTACGATCTTCTCCATCAGCCAAAACATACGTAGAGAATAATGTGCCGTCCGGCGTTGTGTCCGGATTGAAATCCGAAACAACATGATTCACTGTTACGGTCTCTTCTGCTATCTTACCGGTGCTGACATCAAACTTTGTAGCGGCTTCATAGGATGCAGACAGTCCCCATAACAGATTGAACTCCCTCAAGTTCTTTTCCAAAACACTTACTTTGGCAAAAGGACGAACCATTTCCGGTTCCAGCAGAAGTGCTTCACCGTTATTCTTCTGTACCTCGCCACTGTAATAAAAGGCATCACAAGCTTCATTATTAATTAAGCTGTTCATATCCTTTACTGTGATGTTTCTTAAATCGGAAGTATCATAATATTTATCCGCATAGCGGGAAATTCCGTCTTCCGCACGAGTAGAAACTGTGGAACCGGCATCAATATAATCTACCCACATCAGACAGTCATAAGTACCGGCATCAATAGTTGCGTCCAAAGGCAGTTTAGTCGTTTCAGTAGTCGGTTCTATCGCGACTTCGCCATGATAAGCTAATTTCGCGCCTTCTCCTTTAGTCCAGAGTTCAAGAATACAACGCAGTTTATGTCCGGCTATATCAGACTGCCCGGCTGCAAGACTTGCCGGAAGAATGGCAGAGACACGCATCTGATTAGCATCTCCTCCGGATGTATTATCATCATCACTGCACGAAATAAATAGCCCCATGCAGCAAAATAGTATCAAACCTAAAAAATTCTTTTTCATATTTAGTATAAGTTTTAATTAGGGTTATTTTATAATGGTCAATACAGGGCGAATGTATCCAGCTATATTCGTTCTGTTATTCTTCACTGCCAATAAGGAACCAGTTCCATTTACTTGTATAGCTACCGGCTCAGGCAATTCATTTTGATTCAAAGAAGAATTAAATACATAATAACCACTCCCTCCTCCAATACTTGTGCCTATTTTTTTTGTAATGACAGTTTCTAATGCAGCAGCCAATTTTGTGTTTTTCTCCATAGCTTTAATACCATCTACAGTCGTAAAACCGTAACAACCGCCAACGATATCAAGCACCTGACGTGCAGAAGGGATATACCATTGGCTAGCATTTGTCGGTTTCGCCGTAGAATTATCTTGTATCCAAGAATTAAAGCATTGTAAAGCAGGATAATACTTATCATTCTGATGTTCCTTAAACTGTTCAGAAGCTAAAAGTTCTTGCGTTTTCAAATACCCATTATGATTGCTTCTTACTGTACTCGGTACCGATAAGGCAACCTGAGATTGTTTATTATATAAAAACAAACGAGGATACATCTTGCTAGCAGTAGGATATCCATGATCGTTAGTTACTTCAAAAGTAGGAGTTAATGCTTTTAATGAAACAACATATCCCTTAATTGTTTTACCAGTACTATTAGGATAATTGTCAATATTATCCCCTTGCTGTCCCCCTACCGCATACACAAGACCTACACAATCATCCTTTTTATCATCTGTCAGCTCACTGCTCCATGTACCATCAATAAAGAAATAATCACCTATTTGAGGGTCTTCTCCGCTCGGTTCGGGTTCTGGCTCCGGTTCTATTCCACCGCCACTTATCAAGTTTCCTCCGGCAGTCATCTGCTGATTGCGTTTCAGAGTGATAACATCACCGGGAATTTCACATCGGATAGTTCCGGCAGCCGTTTTGAATGAAAGCATTGAGCTGCTCACAGTAGTTTCTGTTGAAGGCACAAAACGATAGGAAGTAAACAATATCCGAGAAACGTCTCCTGACGTAAAAGTCTTCTCATAGAGTCCGGACACTTTTTCTGCAGTCGGTTCACCCGTAGCAACATTAAACGCCTCAGGCATTTCATAACTGACGCTTATTTTTTGCAGCGTAGCAAATTTCTCCGCTTCATTCTCTTTCACAATCAGTTTGGCGAAAGGGCGCACCAGCTTCACTACTTTCTGTACAGGAGTATCGCTTTTCTTCAGCTGCATGCTCATGAAGAAACCATCACAAAGGTCGGTATCGAACAATGCTTTCGCATCTTTTACCTTTACACTGTTCAAGTCGGACGTATCATAATAAGTATCTTCAAAATGCGTATAGGTTACCTCATCTCCTATTGTTACCTCAGAAGTAACAGCATCTTTCTTTATCAAATCAGCCCATATCAGACAGTTGTATTCACCCGGCTTCAAGGCAAAATCAAACGTAGGGGCAACAACACCGCCCTCCACCGTCATTTCATTACGGTACTTCAGTTCCGGGTTCTTTTCAGCTTCCCATACCTCGATAATGCAACGCAGTTTATGAGTAGCCGGAATGGAAATTGACGCACGGGTAGATGCTATATTTCCCGGGAATTCGGCTGATATGCTTACCCTTTTATTTTCAGTTTCTCTATTCACAATTTCTTCTTGGCTGCATGAAGCCATCAGACTCATGAATATCAAAGTCATTATAAAATATAGTTTTTTCATATCTTCTTTTTTATGTTTTTCCAAAAAATCAGATTACTCTTTGAACTTCTTACTTAATAGCTCTCGTAGGTTGTACAGGTTTGCCTGTGCACTCCTGTACCTGGAATGTACCGAATATGTCATCATACAGCACAGACGAGCCTTCTTGCGTACGTTGGTAAGGAACATTATCAAATTGCAGTTCAGAGCTGCCATAATCAAATACAGTACCCGTTACCTTATTGGATATTGCAATAGCCGCCGGCTGGTCTGCCGCCATTTCCGCTTCAATCGTCCAGTCACCCAAAGTAAAACGGTTATTTACCTGCCAAATGTCATCCACCTGACCATCATCACTCAATTGTATGATAGTAAGAATCTTATTATTCAAGCTTTCCTTAAAATCAGCAGTCAAGTGCCATTGTTTTGCGACATCGGCCGGTTTGTCCGGTTCTGCACCCGGAAACCAATCATCCGTAGTAGTAATTACAGGTACAGCCTCGCTATAAATTTGCGCAACTGCCGTAAAGCCTCCCTTACCGGTGTAAGCGGTTGTAATCTTATTTCCCGCTACGTGAAATTCCACCGGACTATGTAGTAACCATTGCCATGTGGCAGGCTCATCGGCACCCAAGTCATCATAAATCACAATCTTATTGGGACGAAGCATAAATATATGACGCTTGTACTTGTTCAATGGAGTCTCGCCAAAACCATATTCCGGAGTTTGCGAAATACCGGCATTCGTAAAGCTATTTTGCCAATAATCAGAAACACCACAATAGGCATGCGAAGCATCACCCATAAAATAGGCAAGATTACCTCCATTCAACCCGCGTTCCACGTTACCATAAGCCATTGTGGTAAAAGGCTGGCCGATATTATTGACCATCATCGTATTATGTCCGCGAGTATGGCGATATTGCAGAAGATTATGTTTATCAGAGAAATTCTGATAGTATCCGGCACTGATATAAACAGGTTCTCCCTTATAGAACAACTTAAAACAGTTCTGGTCTGCTAAAGTATGGCTACCCGCTCCGTACGGACTGGAACGGAACGCCAATGAAAGATTACTGCTTCTTTCTGTCATATTAGAGAAAGCAATCCCTTCACCAATGTCCTTGTTCCACATAAAATTCTCAAAATCATTTGCAGTGAGCGGTTCTGCACCATAAGAGATATGCCAGCGTGCAACACGATACAGGCGCATGGCATAATCTTGATGAACCGTATTGCCGCACTCATTTACATACCAAGCGGCATAAGGGTCACCCACCTCACGTGCAATAAAGTCCGCAAAGGCTAATCTTCCCCTGGAAGGTTCAGCCCATCCTTCTACTCCATCACCGAAGCTCGTCATTCCTGTCTCCGGTAAGTTACTATATACCAAAGCTTTTCCAGCCGCCTTATACCATGGATGATCCAAGAAATTAAAACCGGTGACGTGAGACAGCAACATAGGCATATAATAAAGTGTCGGCTGATTCGTCCCGAAATAACTGGCGCCATTTATCCAAGCCCCGTCTCTATTAAATCCGGACGCCGGAGCCCGAGCTGTCCATAACTCGTAACTGTATTCCAAGAATTTCATAGCATCGGGATATTCATTGCAAATCGTGAATGCTCCCTGTACCATAGCTCGCAACACTATTTGCCAAGTATGATTTTCGAATACATGATTCTCAATTCTTCCTGTAAAACTTTTATAATAATTATTCAGAATCCGAATCATCAATTCTTCTGTCCGGATCTTTTCATCTTCAGTCAGTACCTCTTGCCCTATCTCATAAAAGACACTTAACGTATTGATAATACCGGCAGAATGAAAATTAGAAGAAAACAGTTTATTATCTTCTACTTCACAACTAATTAACGAACGTCCGATTTCCATAATCTTATCAAAATACTTCTGCTCTTTCGTCAGTTGATAAGCCGTATTCAATATCCAATCGACATCGTTGCCCAGGCTTTCCATATTATAGTCATACGGATTACCGGCTGGAAGAACGATATTATTCATCTTTCCGTTGGCTCTGCTAATCATATTTGCATATTCAATATGCGAAGCATCGATAGGACTCACATTTTCAATATCTTCTGTCATAAAACAGTTGATACGCGGGAAAGTCGTTGGAATATTCTGCTGAAAGACAGTCCATTCCGGTGTTACGAAAACAGGCTCGTCACCTGTCACTGTAAATTTATTCACAACACTCCACGGACCGGGATTATCATTGACGTCTATCACACGAAAACGCCAATACCAGTCACCAACAGTCATTTCTTTATGCAGATTATACATATGCCAATTAAGCTTTTCGGAACGATAAGTTCCCTCTGCCGGGAAATTCTCGTTTTGAGAAAGTTCAAATTCCAGAAACTCTTCTTCTTTCTTGGCACTCTCGGGGACAATGAGCGGTGTCGGATTTATATAAAGGATATGTTCTTCCCTTGGATAAGGCTTATCACGGGTATTCGGGTGTACCCTATCCAATGTTTCTTCACCAATGACATCGTCAAAGAATATTTCCTTGTCATCATTGCATGCCGTCATTAAAAGACTCAGCAAGAAAATCAAGCCAATTATATATTTTGTATTCATACTTCTTAGTTTTTTATTTATCGCCAACCCAACCCGGATTCTGCGTCAAATTAGGATTCATATAAACTTCATTCTGAGGATAAGGGAATAAATACATCTTGTCATCCCAATACATCTGCCGCAACAGTACTTTCTCATAGCTGAAGGAACCGTCACTTCCCGTAATCTTCACGCCATAGATATTCCGGACTTCATCGGTCCCGGCAATTTTCCAACGACGAATGTCATAAAAGCGATGTCCTTCAAAAGCCAGTTCGATACGGCGTTCGTTACGGACTTTTTCGGTAAATTCGGTACCGGTAGCAGTAACAGCCTTCATATCGGCGGAATTGCGCACTTGATTCAGAGCCTCCCGTGCAGTCAGCGGACAACCTTCGGCCATAGCGTCCGGCCCTTTCCACTCATTCATGGCTTCCGCATAATTCAACAAGATTTCCGCATAGCGGAACAATATGTAATGATGTTCCAGCTTATTGGGTTTGTCAGGGTCAAGCGATACAGACGGATTCATGTATTTACGAAGGTAGTATCCTGTCTTTGTAGAACCATCCAAAATCTTGTTCTTGCCGCCTTCAAAGGTTTCGACCGTTTGTTTCAACCAAGTCGCCCCATTAGTCAATATATTCAGATACAGACGCGGGTCACGAGTCTGTTTGCCTTCCGCATCATAATAGATATTGGATACATGGACAGGATTGTCCCAACTGAACGGAGTGCCATCTTTCAGTTCGTAAGCATCCACCAGATTCTGTGTCGGCGTATTTCCGCCTTCTGCGCTTTCGTAACCCATAGGTTCATTACGGGATTCAAAATCATTGGTCTTCCCTGTGGCACGACGTTCGAATATCAGTTGCTTAGATTTCAGCACTTCATGTCCGCCCTTGTCAGAGTAAAGTTCATCCGCTGTAATCTTAGGCAACTGGTATTTACCCATGGCAATGACTTCATAAGCAGCTTTCGCAGCAGCCTCCCAACGTGTCGGGTCGTTGTCGGGGTTATGCAATGCGCTGGCCGCATAGAGCAAAGCCCGTGACTTCAGAGCCAGTGCCGCTCCCTTGGTAACCCTACCGGTTTCATTACGAACTTCAGACTGATCTGCCGGAAGTTCCAAAGCAATCTCCGAGCACTCCTTGGCTATATAGTCAATAACTTCTACAAACGGCGTTTTCTCTATCGAATTGATTTCTTCCTGCGTATAGGTACGAGTCACCAATGGAATATTACCATACCGTTTTGCCAGTTCAAACAGATAAAATGCACGAAGGAAGCGAACCTCATAAGAGAATTTGGACACCTTGGCCATCATATCCGCATAATCTTCATTGTATTCAAAACGCTTCAGTACTTCCGGATCGTAATTCTCCAGAAAAGAATTGGCACTCCGGATACCTGTCCAAAAAGCCCAGCCATCATCTACCCGTTTCAAAGGGCTCCACGTTCCATTGGTAAGGTAATAAATACTGTTATTCTCCCACGTATACACCGAATTGTCGGTAGCGGATTCCATCATGGCATCGCTCACCCTACCAAAATCTACAGGCAGAACCGAATAAATATTGGCTACCAACGAATTCATATTGTCAAAATAGCTATAAGCCTCTTCCTGCGTCCTTCCGGTAGTTTCGTCATAATCCAGATAATCGCATCCGTTCAATGCAAGCAAAGTGCATGCAGCTATCATATATTGTTTTATGTTTCGCATAATTATCCTTATTTAAAAATTAATATTCAGACCCAGACATACAGAAAACACGTCCGGATATCCCAAAGCGATGTCTTCACAATTGAAGTAGTCTATCTTATCTATTGAAAATACATTCTGGGCCTTTGCATAAATCTGGAGCTTGTCCATCTTCATCTTCCGAACCCACTTCTGAGGCAGATTATAGTATACATTCAGATTACGGAGCTTAAAGAATGATCCGTCCTCAATCCACTGGGTACTGGCTTGATAGTTGTTCTCATTGGACAGCGTGGAAAGGCGGGGCACATTCGCTGTCTCCTTAGTCGTTTCTGTCCAGCGAACTTTATCTTTCAGATACCAGGTAGCAATATTGGTGTTGCCATTACGTAACGGCTGGTGAACGTTTGCCACGTTTAACTGCTTGGTAAGTCCGCTGATTCCGTTGAAAACCATATCCACACCAAATCCTTTATACTCAAATCCAAGATTCAAGCCATAATACATCTCAGGTACAGTGGTAGACTTGCCTATAGCTACCCGGTCCTCGCTGTCAATCTTCTTGTCACCATTCTGGTCCTTGTATTTTACATCACCCGGACGAACCACGGAGAAAGTCTGTTCAGGGCTATTCGCAATATCTTCCTCGTCATTGAAATAGCCGATGGCTTCCAAACCGAACAACTGTCCCACCTTGTGACCTTTGGTATAAAGATAATCATAAGGCTGGTATGCCTGACCGTTCTCGACTACCTCACTATCATTCAATGCCCAGTTGGCATTTGCATAATACTTGAAGTCCTTAACTTGTCCGTTCCAACCTAAACTCAACTCCAAGCCACGACTTTTTACTTCACCGATATTTTCCTGTGCCGGAGTAACACCTAAAATAGAGGATACTTTTTTATTCTCTACCAAAATATTAGTACGATGGTCGAAATACATTTCCGCTGTGGCCGTGAAGTTCTTCCATAAACGGACATCAATACCAACATTGTACTTATCCGCCGTTTCCAAATCCAAATGACGCATCGGAAGCTTTTGCTCTTTCAACCCGCCGACAGATGCCATACTTTCACCAAAAGGATAATTGCCGGAACTTGTCCAGAAATAGTTACCCAATCCATACTCAAGGCCGTCTGTTGCGGAACGTCCCCAAGAAGCGCGTATTTTCAATAAATCAAGATTGGAAGCATCCTTCAGGAATGCTTCGTTAGCGATATTCCAACCGGCAGAAACCGCCGGATAGAAACGAAACTTATCTCCCTTTAACAAAACGCTGGTTCCATAATAATTGCCGACAACATCTACCATATAACGATTGTCGTAGTTATAGCCTACGAAGCCCATTACATTTTGGCGATAATAGGAGTCATTAAGTCCCAAAGGTTCTTCCATATCCTGACGATAGACTGCGGAGGCGGATAATTGATGAGCGCCAAACGCACGGTCGTAATTTAATTTCGCTTCTACACTGGCGCGGATAAATTGTGCGGACAATTCCGATTTGGAAACCTGCATTTTGCTGTCGGTACCAAAAGTTTCACTCACCGGGAGTCCGGCATCCGAGAGATAGCTAACTTCATACTTGTAAGTCTTGCTTCCTATTTCCTGAAATGTAGCGGAGTTATCGTATGCCACAGCCACTTCGGCGTTCAACCCTTTCAGGAACATTGATAAATCCTGCGTAAAACGCATATCAGCTTCCAATAAACGACGGTTCTCCTGAACATAACCGGCATCGGCAATAGCCGCTATAGGATTCATTTTGAAGAGAGTATTACTTCCCCAATTATCATTCAATGTCTTTATAGGAAAAGCGGCGGCCGGTACTTTGTATAGATTTTGAAAAATAGCATCTATACCTGTATTCGGTCGTTTGTCCTCACCGATAATGCCATACAGACCAAACTTCATCTTGGTACTGGAAGTAATGTCTACATCCAGATTTATACGCAAATCAAGTTCGTAAGTACGAATCTGTGAATTGTAACGGTCCGAATAATGCGTGTAATCTTCATTCAGCAGACCGAATTTATTCTTATAATCCAGCAAAGCCATATAACGTACTCGCTTGCCGCCACCTCTCATCATGATATTGAACTGATTGTTCTCGCTGAAGTTTCTTGTGCCCTCCTCAAACCAGCTTACATTGGGGTAAAAGTAGGGTTGAGTACCATGTTTATACTGTTCCAATTGCGACTTTGTATATTGCAAGGGCAATCCGTCATAATACAAGGCTTCGTTCTGCGCCATGGCATAAGTGTAGGCATCTGACATTTCCGGTGTGTTTATCGGAAGCTCAAAACCATGACGATAATTCACATCAATATCAAATGAATTATACACACCTCGCTTCGTATTAATCAGGATAACACCATTGGCTCCTCTAGCCCCCCACAATGCCGTAGCCGCACCATCTTTCAGTACTTGCACAGACTCTATTTCTTCGAGAGTCATATTCGTCAGCCCGCGCTGAAAACCGTCTACCAATACCAAAGGAGAACCACCGCTTAATCCGCCACGACCGCGAATATTCATTCCCGCATTTGCATTCCAGCCTGTATTCTGCGTCAGATGAAGTCCGGACAGCAATCCAAAAAACGCATTATTTACCCGGCTGGGAGAAGTTGCATTTTTCTCCAGGAAATCAGCATAAATAGCGGTTGCCGATTGCGTCTGAGTTTCTTCCGTACGTTTCAGAAAGCCCATGTCAACGGTTGCGTCCCGCTTTGAATCAAGCGTTATACTCATTGCATTGCCGGTAACCCGAACGCGTTTCATTACCACATCCGCATAATTCAGCTCTATAAAATCACCTTCTTCCAATACCAGCGAAAAAGTTCCGCTATTATCGGTTACACTATTATTCCTAAACTCACCGACTTTCGATACTTTTACGCCTGAAAGCGGTTTTCCGGAAGGGTCTTTCACTATGCCGTTCACCGTATCCTGCGCCATTACGCCCAGTGAAAAAGTCAACGCCAAACCTATCGTATATAAAAGCTTATTCATATTCATATCATTTAATTAATCTTATTCCCAGCCGGGGTTCTGAATCAATCCATATTTCATATTAATTTCCGTCACAGGGAACGGCAATAAATACCAATATTCATTCCAGTAATACTTGATATCCTCACGCACACTCACTTTATACTCAAAGTTTTTGCCCACTTTGGTCGTCTCAAGTGTCTCCATCGGACGCGCCGCCCATTCGGCTCCTTTCTTGTGACGGATCATATCAAAATAGCGCATATCTTCCTGACCGAATTCACGGGCACGCTCATCCAGCAGATAATCTAAAAGAGCATCGCCTTGTGACACCTCTGAATCCGTTACAGGCGGCAATCCGGCCCGGGTATGTACCAGATTGAGATAATCATAAGCCGTCATGCCAAATTCATCTGCCGTACCGGCCTGGCCTAACTGATTCATAACTTCAGCCACTCCCAAATAAATCTCGGGCATACGAATTAAAGGACAAGAATAAGGTTTGTTATAACATTCATTATTCTTGGTACCTTCCTTGTTATTATTTGCATCACGAATAAACTTACGGAAACCATAGCCATACTGGCACTTCTGCCCAACAGAACTTCCGGTTCCAAATCCTTCACGACCTCCTATAAAAACTTCAGCCTTACGACCTTCCCATTTATCACCATTTACTACCAGATTTTCATACAAACGTATATCTCTGGTAGGTTTTCCCTTTGCATCAAAGAAAGGATTTGCACGATGTTCCGGATTATCCCAATCAAAATCGGAACCATCCTCTTTCCACTGGAACATATCCGCATAATTTCCACGCGGCGCTCCATATCCACTTTGATACATACGGAATGGCTTAGTATCACCGGTACCATACACTCCCCAACGGAAAGAGGGCATTATCACCTCTTGATTACCTTTGGTAAAATAACCGTTTATATAATTTGTCCGGGGATCAGCATCAGTCGTTTCTATCCGGTAATAGTCACTGTTGGACTTATTCATGCGCAAAAATTCTCTTCCGGCTTCCAAAGCAGCCGTCCAGCGGCTCTCCTGATAGTCTCCATACCATGTAAGACATTCCGCAGAAGCCTGTCCGTCATAATATGCTTCCGTATTATTGAACAAAGGACTGGCAACAAACAAAAGTAAGCGGAACTTCAAAGCTTTGGCAGCCGCCGCCGTCATGTGTCCATACTCATCTGCTGAAGTGTTCCATGGCAAATCTGCAGCAGCCTCATCCAACAATGCAACTGTTTTATCTACCGTTTCCTCCAAAGTCATACGGGGGAACTGAAACATATCATCCGCAGTATATGCACGCTCTATCCACGGCATACCACCATAAAAACGAATCATCTGAACATAATGATAGCCTATGACAACTTTCGCTTCCGCTTTACGGATACGTTTTTCATCATCACTCATATCCGGTACCCGGTCTACATTTTCTATGTAAACATAAGATTTCCGGATACCATAAGTGGGATCTCCAATTACCTCCTTATGAGCCAGCTGAAAGGGAAAGCTTCCTGTAGAAGAAGCTGCGCTTAATGCTCCACTCGCCCATGGAGCATAGGTCGTATATCCCAAATCAGTATATGTGTCTAAAATTCTTCCACCCGGATGACATCCATTCAACGTCGGCAAGAAATCTCCCAAACTTTTATAGAATTGGTTCATAGCCTGGTCCGCATACTTCTTAGAGGCAAACACCGTATCAATAGGCACCTCGTCGCTATTAGGCTTTTCCAGAAAATCATCACCGAACTTCAAGTCTTCACACCCGACAGCCAAAGTTGCCAATAATCCTAAGGATAATAATATTCTTATTTTCATAACAATCATTTTAAAAAGTTACATTTACACCTAAACTGAAGATTTTCATAATCGGATAGGTATTATCGTCACGTGTCAATTCACCTTCAGGATCGAATATCTTTAGCTTATCAAAGGTCAATAAGTTATACCCGGTGAACTGAACTGATAATTTTGAGGCACCGATTGCTTTCAATATTCTTTGGCTGGTGATATTATAGCCAACCGTCAAGTTCTTCAACTTTATATAAGAGGCGTCTTTCAACCAGACACGCGATGTAGCCAAATTCTCCGTACTTGCTATGGACAAACGCGGATACTCCGCTGTCGCTGCAGTCTCAGGCGTCCAACGCCCGTCAGCCATATACTGGTACAGTACTTGACTCCCAAAGAACGGCCGCATATATGCATTACTCATAAGCATATCACATTGCGCTACCCCCGTCCAATTCATCGAAGCAAAAAAACTTTTATACTCTCCGCCAAAGTTCAAGCCGAAAGTATATGCCGGACGTTTAGGATTTCCAATCTTCGTCACATCATCAGAGTCAATCACATTGTCACCATTCAAGTCAGCACATTTGACATCACCCGGTTTTTTATTACCTTGAGGCTGCGGTAGGTCAGCTCGTAAGGTACCATCTTCGTTAAAATCGTCAACATCATAAAATCCCTGTGCAACAAAGCCAAAACGAGCTCCGACTTCATTGCCTGTACGCCACATATAAGGTTCATTAGGTTCCACTTCATCTTGAAAAATAATTTTATTTTTCGAATAGGAAATATTACCGTTAATGTAATAAGAAAAGTCCTTGATACGGTCACTCCACTTCAAATCTATTTCATAACCATGATTGTTCACCTTACCTATGTTAACAGGTTTAAGCAAACCGTTCATTGATATTAAAGAAGGTATGGAAGTACGTAACATCAAAATGTCACGGCGATTTTCACGGAAATAATCGGCCGTCAATTTCAAGCGATCATCAAAGAAGTAAGCGTCAATACCATAATTTTGCTTGAGAGCCGTTTCCCAAGTAACATTGGGATTTCCCAATGCCAATTCTCTGGCGGCAGCCATATAAGCGGTGTTTGTCATTCCGAATATATATCCATTTTTATCACTGTAGGACTGTTGTAACCATCCGGAATCATTAATAGAGTAGGAATCCGGTAAATACAAGAAACGATTACTGGACATATTATCATTACCAACTAAGCCGACAGAACCGCGTATTTTAAGATATGTTAAAAACCTGTTTTTAGGGAAGAAATCTTCTTCTGTTATAATATAACCTATTGAACCTGCCGGGAAAGTACCAAAACGTTTGTCCGGCGCAAAATTTTCGGAACCATTATAGCCGATATTGAATTCAGCCATATATTTTGATTTATAATCATAAGTCACACGGCCTACCAAACCTACATAAGCTGTAGGAACATCTGCAAATTGTTTGGGATAATATTTCTTACTCTGATTATAGAGCAGCAAAGCACCGACACTGTGGTCTCCAAACTCTCGGTTGTAACGGATACTTGCTTCCGCATACCAGTCTCGGGCACGCGATTTGTTTCCTTCACCATAAGTCTTCATCATATTCTGCCCGGCTATACGATAGACTACCGTTTTATCAAAAGCAGGATCGTCTTTTGCAAGATTGGAGCCATCGACTTCCGACTTATAATAGGGGGTATAAGTTTCAATATGTCCTCTAACTGTCTTAACATACGAATAATCCGTATTATATGAACCTTTTAAATCAATTGAAAGCCCTTTTGTGATAAAATCCAGCTTTTGGGTCAGATTCAAGTCAAAATTCATTTTATTTGACACTTTCCGATCGTAACCATAGCCATAAAATCTGTCAAGAACTTGATTATCCATCTCAATGCCAGGGAAACGAGTAGACTGTATCATCACCTTTTTCCCGTCAATAACGCCGGGAGAAGAGAAAGGCTGCGTCCAAGTCAGCTGCTTCCAGATATCCCCGCTTTTACCCGGATCACGCTGATTACCCACAATACCACCCATATTAAACTTTAAAGTAGTAGTACGAGTTAAATTTACATCCAAATTGGCCCGATAGTTATATCTGGTATAATTGTAGTTATTGTTGTAATCCAGCCCTTCCATCTTCTTGAACAAACCATTTTGATAAAGGAAGCCTAATGAAACAAAATACCGGATATCCTTTGTTCCTCCTGAAACATTTACATTATGTTGGGTCTGAATAGCTACTTTATTCATCAAATAATCGTACCAATTCACATTGGGATACATTATAGGATCATCACCCAAACGGAAACGCTCCAAATCATAAGGCTGAAACGCCAACTGATCTTCTGCGACTCCATCATTACGTTGCGCCTCTGTATATAAAGATGCAGCCGTATAACTATCTGCGGTTTCCAACAGACGCGTAGGCATCTGAAGACCAACATTAGAACTAACAGAAATTTTCGCTTTGCCTTCTTCTCCACGACGGGTAGTTACCAAAATTACACCATTCGCACCACGTACACCAAATACAGCCGTAGCAGAAGCATCTTTCAATACATTAATGGATTCAATTTCATTAGGGTCCATTTGAAAGAAGGAACGTTCCACCCCATCGACCAAAATAAGAGGAGTAGCACCGGCCTCAGTTAACGATCCCACACCACGCACAAAAATTTTAGCATCATCTGCGCCCGGCTGTCCACTGGATTGCATGGACGAAACACCCGGCAATTGCCCTGCCAAGGAGTTGGCAACACTGGCACTCGGTGACTTCAATAAGGCATCCGTACCTACACTGGAAATGGCACCGGTCAATGTAGCTTTCTTTTGTACACCATAAGCAACCACAGTTACTTCATCCAAACTCTGTACATTCTCTCTCAATTGTACATTAATGCCCTTTCTGCCATTCACTTTGATTTCTTGTGACTCGTAACCTATAAATGAAACTACCAGAATGGAATTCTCATTAGGTACAACGATGGTATAACGTCCATCAATATCTGTAATTACGCCACTAGAAGAGCCTTTTACCTGAATTGTAGTGCCAATGACAGGTTCCCCGTTTTCATCCGTAACAGTACCGGTGATTTGCATGCTTTTATTCTGCAAAGTCCCATTACTACTCCATACCTTATCAGGTACAGACTTGTTTACTTGCCTATTACTACTAACCTCCGAGGAATAACAGAAGTCTCCCCACAAGGATGATCGAATGCAGACGGCAACAAATAGAATTTTCCGCATACGGCAATCAACAAAAATGTTTTTCATACTTTTTAATTTGAAATTAAATTAACTGAATAAATAGGAGAATCGCAGTCACAACAAACCGTAAAGCTCCCAATTGCAAATTAATCAAAAAAAGAAAGAACAGACGTTTAAATATATAGCAGGATGTTTCACTGTCGTTTATTTATATTATAATTCAGTTGAATTCACTTTTAAATTTGTATTATTTTTAACTAATTACACCAAACACACACATTATTCATCCAAAATATTGCTAACAACATACAGAAATAAAAGAAAGCTCTATTAAAGGCAACTTTACTCCATCTTATCGGTTCAGTTCACATATATAAACCAGTCTTTCTATACATATTATACAGACCGAAAGCTCGTCCGCATGAGCCTATTCATAGCCTGAGCCTCATCAAATTGAACATTATTAAAAGTTCATCAGACAAATCTACAAGCATAATACAGTATAATGCAAGAGCTTTCTACATTATCAAACCTTATTTCATAAATAATCAATTACCTTTGTTACAAGAGAAAAAAATATATATGATTATCAAAGTAAACCAACTACATGAGACACGTTATTTTATTTTTAATTTGCATGTTTGCCTGCTCATTACAGGCACAATCCATCAATGAAGAAGCTTTTTCATTGCTAAACCTGAACTATCCCGGTTTGGAAAAAGTGAAAGAACTTTATGAACAAGGAAAGAAAGAGGCTGCGGCGCAAGCGCTTTTAAAGTATTATCGCAACCGTACCGGTGTCGTCAACCCGGCAATTGATTTAAACAATATCACAATCAACAAACGTGAGCAACAATGGGCGGACGAAGCACTGGAGCACACATTCTACGTGCACGACGGTTATCAGCCCGCCTTCAATTATGGAAAAGACATTAACTGGAAATATTGGCTGGTGAAGGACAATGAACTGCGCTGGCAGCTTCACCGCCACAAATGGTTCACCCCCATGGGTAAAGCCTATCGTATTTCGGGTGATGAGAAGTACGCCAAGGAATGGACTTTCCAATACCTCGACTGGATTAAGAAAAACCCGTTGACGCAGGTTGATAAAGAAGAATATGAACTTGCCAGCACAGGTGAAGTAAGGGGAAATGCGGAGAATGCACGTTTTGCATGGCGTCCGTTGGAAACCAGCCACCGCCTGCAAGATCAAATCAACCAGCTTACACTCTTTATCAACTCTCCCTCGTTTACTCCCGCTTTCCTTACGGAATTTCTAGTGAACTATCACAGACATGCTGTCCACATTCTCGGTAACTATTCCGACCAAGGCAATCATCTGTTGTTTGAAGCGCAACGTATGCTGGCAGCCGGGGCTTTCTTCCCGGAATTTAAAGAAGCGTCAGCATGGAGAAAAAGCGGTATAGACATCCTAAACCGGGAAATCAAAGTACAAGTTTACCCTGACGGCGGTCAGTTCGAATTAGATTTACACTACCATTTAGCTTGCATAGAGATATTCTGTAAGGCACTACGCATGGCGGACGTTAACGGATTCCGCAATGAGTTTCCCTCTCATTACGTCAACACGATTGAATCCATGATTATGTTCTACATGAACGTTTGTTATCCCGACTACACTAATCCTTGTTTCAGCGATGCTAAAAAGGGAAATCCTCAAACAGAACAGGCCAATTATAAAGAATGGCTCAAATTGTTCCCTGAAAATAAGCAAATACTCTACTTTGCCACCAACGGACAAGAAGGAGAAGCTCCGGCAAATCTCTCCAAAGGTTTCCTGAAATCCGGCTTCTTTACCTTTAGAAACGGTTGGAAAAAGGATGCAATGGTAATGGTAGTTAAAGCCGGTCCTAAAGGTGAATGGCATTGCCAGCCGGACAACGGTACTTTTGAACTGTGGTTTAACGGCAAAAACCTGTTTCCCGACTCCGGTTCGTACATATATGCCGGCGGACCGGAAGTAATGAAATTACGCAACTGGTTCAGGCAAACCGCTGTACACAATACCTTGACATTAGATAATAAAAATCTGGAAACCACAGAGTCCGTAACCAAGTTATGGAAACCGGAAGGGAATGTACAAATATTGGTTACGGAAAATCCAAGCTATAAAGAATTGAAGCATCGTCGTTCCGTATTCTTTGTCAACCAACAATACTTCGTGATCGTAGATGAAGCGATAGGAAACGCTACCGGAAATATCAACCTACATTATCAGTTATGTGACGGTGACATTGATATTGACGCTAAAACTTTCTCACTTTCTTCTAACTTTGCAGGTGAAAACCAAGTAAAATTACAATGTTTCGCTCCCAAGAAGACAACGCTGAAGGAAGAAGAAGGTTGGTACTCTGTGGCCTATCGCCAGCGGACCGAGCGTACTGCGGTTTCATTCAATACAGAAAAGAAAGAGAAAGAAAACGTGCAATTTATAACCGTTATCTACCCTACCAAGAGCACAAAAGGTTTCCCGAAAATAGAAGCAAAAATTAAGAGTAATAGCTCCGACACTATGGAAGTGGAAGTCAGTCTCAACGGAAAAAAACAAACATTAAATTATCAATTGCAATAAAGCCATCCTTATGAAAAGAAATAACCTTTACAAACTCGTATCAGGAAGCATACTGATGTTACTTCCGCTTATGGTTCAAGCGCAAATCGCTTTAAAGAACTGGACAATCGAAGACCACTCAGGCGAAGTGAAAATCATCGTATCGGGCGACACATTAGAAATTACAGCCCCCAAAGGCCTTACCTTATGGTATAACCAACGCCTTACAGGTGATTACGAAATCAGTTATCGTGTGAAAATGTTGATGCAAGGCGGCAAGTATGACCGCCTTAGTGACTTGAACTGTTTCTGGGGTGCCAACGACCCGGAACACCCCGGCAATCTTTTTGCACGCAGCGAATGGAGAAACGGCATTTTTCAACACTATAAAACGTTAAGTTTGTTCTATGTAGGGTATGGTGGAAACCATAACTCCACCACCCGCTTCCGCCAATACTTTGCCAAAGCGGCGGATACCAGTGATGTAATAGCTCGCCCTGTTATCAAGGAATATACGGATAAATCGCATTTATTATTCCCGAATAAATGGTACGACATCCAAATCCGTGTGGAAAAAGGAATCACTACATATCGTATCAATGGTGAGGAATTATTCCGGTTAACCATAAAAAACAATGAAGGAGACGGACATTTCGGACTCCGCTTATTGGAAAATCACACGTTATTTACAGACTTTCAGGTCAAAAGTCTGAAGAAGAAATAACTTACAATAAATCTGATTCGGAAGTATTATTTTTACCGTTTTACAGGGTAAAAGTAATACTTCCGTTTAAGAAAATACAGAATTAAAACAGCATTCGACAAAAGTGATACACCTTTAAACTGCGCCAAAGTTCCTTTCAACAATCTTGTACAAGATATTTCCTAAATATCCATATTTTTGTCAACGAACGAAAATAACTAAAAGCTTAATAACATGAAAAGAAACTCTCTGTTATTTGCAACCGCCCTACTCATCGGTCTGACCGGTTGCAAAAACACTCCGGCTCAGAAAGAAGCCTGGATAAGCAACGCACTCGATGCCGCTTCCTATCAATTAAAATTAACCGCCGAAGAACTCTCCGGAACAAACAAGTTGCCACGCTCCATATACTCCGGTTATGATGTAAATTTCCTCGACGCACAGCTACAACGTGAAAACAAAGCGTATATCGACTCTTTGCGTCCTAATCCGGCAGCCTTGCAATTAGGACAAAGACACCTTTGCGGAATTTCCGACTGGACCAGCGGTTTCTTCCCCGGTAGCCTTTGGTACGCTTATGAAATGACCGGAGACGAGGAATTGAAGAAACGTGCTGTCGAATACACTAATATACTGAATCCGATACGTGAGCTGAAAGGTACCCATGATGTAGGTTTTATGATGAATTGCAGCTACGGCAATGCTCTCCGCCTCGCTCCCAACGATACCATTAAAGCCGTACTCGTGGAAACGGCGGATAATTTATGCGCTCGTTTCAATCCGGAGATCGGTTGTATCCGTTCATGGGATTTCGGAGCATGGAACTTCCCCGTAATCATCGACAACATGATGAATCTGGACTTGTTGTTCAACGTATCCAAGTTGACAGGAAACGAAAAATATAAGAATGTGGCTGTAAAGCATGCGCAAACCACCATGAAAAATCATTTCCGTCCCGACTATACTTCCTACCACGTAGTCAGCTACAACAACGACGGAAGTGTGGAAATCAAACAAACGCATCAGGGTAAAAATGCAGAGTCAGCTTGGTCGCGCGGACAAGCATGGGGAGTATACGGCTACACTTCTTGTTATCGTGAAACTCAAGATACCGCTTTCTTACAGGAAGCTGTTCATATCGCCGACATGATTATGGAACGTGTAAAGACAGACGACCTTATTCCTTACTGGGATTATGACGCTCCGGCAGGTGAAAAGACTCCGCGTGACGCATCGGCTGCCGCCGTCACCGCATCAGCATTTTTGGAACTCAGTACATTTATACCTGACGGAAAGAAATATTTTGACTATGCGGAAACGATTCTGAAAAATCTCTCAAGTCCTGATTACCTGTCGGCAAAAGGCAGTAACCAAGGCCATGTACTGATGCACTCCACCGGTTCGTTACCGCACGGTTCCGAAATCGATGTACCGTTGAATTATGCAGACTACTACTACCTGGAAGCGCTGAAAAGATACATAGATTTACAAAACAAGGGATAAAAGTTAGGTAAAAGGTTGTTTTTTATTAACTTTGACGAACGGGGATAATCGTTTATCCTCGTTCTCTATTTATAAACGCATCTAATACATACTGCAAATGTCAAAAATAAAAAGTCTGTTATTGACAGGTTCATTACTTATCACAATTATCTGTACCGGTTTTTCCGCCAACGCTACAGAAAGACATCTTCTTGAGCAAACCATTTCTTATGAAGACTTAGGAACCGCCATCCTCTACCACCAAAGCTGGGTGGATTATCCTAAGTATACCGACCGTAAGTCCTGGCAAGAGAAAGTGGACCCGGAAATCAGAAAGATTATCATCAAAAACGGAGAACAAGCCTTGAAACACGAATGGAAACCCGACCTCGCTTCCGACTACCTTGCTTTTAAACGTACCGGTGAAATCCGTACCGGACGTGCCAACCACAAAGCCTTGCAAGCCCTTACCATCGCTGAATTGGTAGAGGGACAAGGAAGATTTATGGATGCTATCATAGACGGCGTGTGGTTTCTGTGCGAAACCTCTTGGATACACTCGGCACACCTCGGTTTTCAGAAAGACCGCTCCGGACTTCCCGACCGGAATGAACCGACCATTGAATTGGTAGTAGCCGACATCGGCGCACAAATGGCATGGACCTACTATTTCCTGAAAGACGAATTCGATAAAACAAGCCCTCTCATCAATGAACGAATTGTAGAGGAAGTCAATAAAAACCTAATAAATCCTTACTTCGCACGGGATGATTATTGGTGGATGGGATTCGGCGGCCAGCAAGTCAATAACTGGAATCCATGGGTTAACTACAATGTACTGCAAGCACTGATGCTGATAGAAAGGAGCTCGGAACGTATCCAACAGGGAGTGTGGAAGCTGATGAAATCTACAGACTTCTTTTTCAGCATGTATCATGAAGACGGTGCGTGTGACGAAGGTCCCACCTATTGGAGCGGAGCATCCGGCTATGCCTTGAAGTTTTTGGATTTATTGGCTAAAGTAACCGGAAATAAAGTGAACATATTCAGCTCCCCGCTCCTGCGCAATATGGCGCAATACATCTACCGGGTACACATCGGCGGTAATTATTTTGTCAACTTCGCCGACTCCGCACCCATAGTAAGCCCAAGTCCCGGTATTCTATATCAGTATGGTAAACTGATAGGAGACTCGGCAATGATGAAATTCGCCTCATTGATGGCACGACAAAACCAAAGTTTCAAGAATGGGGTAAACGGCTATTTCGCTTCCGCCTTAGATGAACTCTTTATGTACAAAGACATTATCAACTATCCGCAAGGCGAGCCGCTGATTGGCAGTTACTGGTTTAAAGATACCCAAATTTGTGTAGCGCGTGATACCGAAGGAAAAAGTGACGGCTTCTTTTTCGCTGCAAAAGGCGGGAATAATCAGGAGAGCCATAATCATAACGATGTAGGTTCGTGCATTCTTTACTACAATTCCAAACCGTTACTTATAGATGTAGGTGTGGGAACATATACCCGACAGACCTTCGGACCGGAACGATATACGATATGGACCATGCAATCCGATTATCATAACCTGCCTCTCATTAACGGAACAGCACAAAAGAACGGCAGAGAGTTTGCGGCGTACAATCAACAATACAAAGCCACAGCCAAAACCATATCTTATCAGATAGACATAGCCCGGGCTTATCCGCAGGAAGCAAACGTGAAAAGCTGGACCCGCAACTATACATTGCACAGAAAAAAGGATTTCACAATCACCGACAGATGGGAATTGGCAGCCTACGAAAAACCAAGCATATTAAGCCTGATGACTTGCAACGAAGTTGAGATTGACAACGACAAGAACATCATCCTGACAGGAGAAGCCGGTAAATTCAAACTGGAATACAATAAAAAGCTTTTATCGCCCGAAGCAGATATCATCGAATTGACTGATCCTAAATTAATTCACTCATGGAGCCAGAAAAAGCTTACGCGTATCCGTTTTACAATATTATCGCAACAAACTACCGGTGAAAGCAAACTGATGGTGAAGAAACTCTGATTTTACTCCATACGTAACGTACGGGCATAAAAAAAGGAGTACCGCTGTACTCCAACCTTTGTTAACCTTAAATCTAATACTATGAAAAACACATTGCAAAGATACGGACAATTGAAAAATTTGCAAATTATCCAAGAAAAAAAGCATGTTTTATAACACAGATTAAGAAAAAAGGACGGATATGCAAAAGTATTCCGCCCTTTTTTTAACATTTTCCTTTACGGATTATTCCTCATCCAATAAGATTTCAAGAATCTGGCAGGCAGCCTTCGCTACCGGAGTTCCGGGGCCGAATATAGCGGCTACACCTGCTTTATAGAGGAAATCATAGTCCTGCGCGGGAATCACACCACCTGCGATAACTACAATATCCTCACGTCCCAACTTCTTGAGTTCTTCAATAATCTGCGGAACCAGTGTCTTGTGTCCGGCAGCCAATGAAGAAACACCCACTACGTGAACGTCATTTTCCACAGCTTCACGAGCCGCTTCGGCAGGAGTCTGGAACAACGGTCCCATATCCACGTCGAAACCGCAGTCCGCATATCCGGTCGCTACCACTTTGGCGCCACGGTCGTGACCGTCCTGTCCCATTTTAGCTACCATGATACGAGGTTGACGCCCCTCTTTCTTCGCAAACTTCTCAGCCAACTCACACGCTTTGTGGAAGTCGCTGTCATTTTTACTTTCTGATGAATACACGCCTGAAATAGTTCTAATTACTGCTTTATAACGTCCTACAACTTTTTCGCAAGCATACGAGATTTCGCCCAATGTGGCACGAACACGTGCTGCTTCCACTGCCAGTTCAAGCAAATTCCCCTCTTTGGTTTCCACACATTTGGTGATAGCATCGAGCGCTTTCTGAACAGCAGCCTCATCGCGCCCTTCCTTCAAGATCTTCAGGTTCTGAATCTGCTCCTGGCGAACAGCCGTATTATCAATCTCAAGAATATCAATAGGAGCTTCTTTCTCCAAACGATACTTGTTCACACCTACGATGGTTTGTGAACCACTGTCGATACGAGCCTGCGTACGTGCGGCAGCTTCTTCGATACGCATCTTCGGAATACCGGTTTCGATAGCTTTCGCCATACCGCCCAGCTTTTCCACTTCTTGGATCAGCTCCCAAGCCTTATGCGCAAGTTCATTGGTCAGTGACTCCACATAGTAGGAACCGCCCCATGGGTCAACGTTCTTGCAGATGTAAGTTTCTTCCTGAATATAAATCT